>Ga0163154_10010647_pt1 | contig 10168 bp, 10 predicted proteins | sample OliLakLV19MP9P1_FD_148649 | JGI IMG/M metagenome (GOLD analysis project Ga0163154, IMG submission 148649) | Freshwater microbial mat bacterial communities from Lake Vanda, McMurdo Dry Valleys, Antarctica - Oligotrophic Lake LV.19.MP9.P1 | ecosystem: Environmental > Aquatic > Freshwater > Lake >...
TAGCTCTACCATCCATCAAAAAAGTTGAGCTCAAACGTCAAGGTCAAGTACGCAGAAGTAAGCTATATTTCTTACGTGACCGAATCGGTAAAGCCGCTACCCGCATTAAAGAAGATACCTCGTTACTCCGACCGGCGTCAGCTCGCTAATCTTCGATTAGGCGCTAAGGGTGAACAACGAGCTGTAGTTTATCTCCTCCAACACAACTTTACTATTTTTGAGACTAACTATCGATTTGGTCACCACGAGGTAGACGTGATTGCCCTCGATGTGAAAACCCGTGAAATTGTATTTGTGGAAGTCAAGACTCGTAGCTCAGCCTCTTTTGGAGATCCCAGCTTAGCTGTGGGTAGATTAAAGCTTCGCTCTCTGGCTCAGGCCGCTAGAAACTGGGTTTTAAAGCGCAAGTTGGCTAATGACTATAGATTTGATATCATATCAGTCCTACCAGACCAGATTGAACATCTGGAAAATGTGACTTGGTAAGCAGTCTGACTTGTAAAAAGTCACACGTTTAGTTAACAGCCTAAGTGCAATTTTCATTTCTGTGACTGGCCCCATCGTCTAGTGGCCTAGGATAACTGGTTTTCATCCAGTAGATCGTGGGTTCGAATCCCACTGGGGTCACATACAAAAAAAGACTGGCTTTGTCCAGTCTTTTTTTGTATCTGGTCACAAGAGTGAGTTGAGCTTGCTACGCATAATTCGTGCCGCCAAGCGTGCAGGGGTTATTTTGGTGATGAATGAGTCACGAAGCGCGTGGCTAATACCCAAAGGGTGAATCCCACTGGGGTCACATTTTCATCATTTTCCTCCTTCAAAGACTCAATTAGCTGGAAGGATGGTGATAAATCACTGGTTCGGATAGTTTTGTCTTTCTGAGCAATGATTGAACCTTTGAAAATCTTTGTGAGTAACGCTTGTCGCTTAGGCAAGTCGAGGTTGTCCCACAATAGACTCAGGTTCTTTAGAAACTGCTCTGAAAACTCCCGCACTATTTGGGTGTCGTACTGTTCAATGCGAAAGTCAGACCGCTCAATCTCTAGCATGGTGATGTGCTGCTGCACTTTGTCTGCTTCTTCTTTTGTTTGCTCTAATGTGTACAACCCATCATCTTTAGCTTTGCGGATGCTTTTAATTTCTTCCTTGAAAGTGTGGATGCGTTGGTCAAGGTTGTCAGCATCTTGCTTGGTTTGAGCAATTACTTCGTCCCAGTTGGTGAACACCATATGCTGAAAGAGTTTAATCACTCGGTCAGTTGGGTGCGAGTAGCAACATGCATGGCTGACTCTCCTTCCTCTCGGAAAACCTTGACTAACTCATACCCTTTCGATTTGAGGTAGTCTTTGCAGATTTTTTCTTGAGTATCTAAGCTGTTGTTATGAGCTTGGGAAGGGTCAGAAACACGGATGTAAATGACTGCCAGCTTATTTGTTTCCATATTGTGCCATATTAGGGCACTTTAGAGACGTTTTAGCGAGTGTTTTACTGTTTTTTGTCCGTAACTTCGATGAAGAGGTTGAAAAAGAGTGCAGCTGCTTCAATATCACGCTCTAACTCAGCATCAGAAATACCTTGGTCAAATGACTCTCTCACTTCTGGTTGGTTGGCAATGTTTGGTTGAGCAACGGTTGATTTACCATGGTAGTGATACCTTTTACTTCGCTTCCTGGCAACATGCCATACTTTTTCATTACTCTGTGGATTCTCTTCTTGTTGACATTGAGCAGTGGCGCAAGTTTCTTGTGACCGAGTGTGTCATCAACATCTTGATGCAGATCAAGTATCTGATTCGATAGCTCTTCGTCTGGTCTCTCAAGCCTTGAATGGTAATACCAGCTCTCGTAGCTAAACGAAAGTGAGTGTGACAATATGGCTATAGTGTATTTTGGGTTGTCTAGCAGCAACTGCTGTGCAGAGAGTTTCTTTTCAGCTACCTTGCTCCCAGCAACCCTTGAGCTTTTTTTAGTATCTCCACCTGTGTGGCATACTCACCAATGATTTTCTTCAATTCTTCAGGTGACTGGCCAGGATCATATCCCTGCGCTGCTTCTCGAACTCCAGGACTTCGTTTATCAGTAAACAGTGCTTCTGCCTTCGCCAAAAACTCCGCTCTCCATCTCTGAACGACTGAATTTGACAGCCCGTACTTGCGCCTGACTGCTTCAATCGTGGTATCCCGCTGTAAACTCTCCAAAACTACTTGCAGCTTCTCCTTAGCCGTGTATGTCTGTCGTTTCATTTATCCTCCCTTTCAGGATGAATTCTATCCCTTATTTATGTGTGTAGTATATGGGAGACTGGACATCTTAAATTTGGTCATCTAATTGAGGAAATAATCAGGGTTTTTAAATCCAAGTTCTCTAGCATAATTATCCAGATTCCGATGCCTATTCATTGGTTCAGTTTGGAATTGTTCAGTCAATGAAGCATGCATATCGCCACCGAGAGTAATTTACCTTCCATCCACTTTTATGGCTTAAAAAATGTCGAGGCCGATACCACCAAGAATATCCCGATTGCGTTGAGTATGAAAGAAATGAGCAAGAATTTGTAGGTCTTCATTTTGGAAATACCCATGAGGCTGACCCCTATCTCATCGGGTAAAGGGGAAGCTATGATCGCTGCGCCAATCACGGGCAATGTCCAGCTGAAATACTTGGAATGAAGAACCTTTTTGAAATGATGCTTGCGGTCAAAGAGATTGTAGATACCTTTGATTTCATTTGCTAGATCATCTTGGACGAAACGGAAGATAATGAAGTCTCCAACCACTGCTCCAAAGCCTGCTACGAGACCTATTTCTATCGGTGATAATGTCTCAGCTAAGACAAGCAAAATAATCGCTCCAGTGGCCACAGTAAAAGTCGAGACAAACAGAATGCCAGCTAAAAATGCTCCGAAGTATCCAAAATTACCAAGGTGGAGTAAGTATGAATGGATAGTCTCATTTCGTAAAATAAAGAAAGCTAAGGCAAGGGAAATAATGAAGAAGGTGAGGTTTTTATATTTCCGATGCTTGTAGAGTTTACTCATAGACTGGTTGTATTTAGGGAATCTTATTAATTTGCTGTTTGATTTTTGCTTCTGATTGAGTGCCGAATGTTATCAAAAGTTTGTCACCATCTTTCATTATTTGATTGAGCTCGGTACTACTTTGTACTCCATTGATAAAGAACTGTAAGGTGCCTTTGCTTCCAGAACATAATAACTTTCTCGTCCCAGTGGTAATGCATTGCGAGGTATGTGTTACGGGAAGTGTTGAGGAAAAGTCGTTCCAAGTGGCTCCTGACTTTTTTACCTGAATTACATTTGGATTGCTCGCTTCAATGTACACATCTTGAGAAAGAGTGTGATACATAGCGGCAGTAAAAGTTCTAAATGTACCGTTGGTAAAGATTGCAAAAGATGCCTGAATATCTGTGACGGGAGCGACTGACACCTCTACAATTTCAGCGGACACATTATTTTTTGCTGGAGTTGATTGAGAAACTGTCTGGGTACTTCTATAAAAGATGAATTCTGTAAAAGACAAAAGAATAACAATTACGAGAATAGCAATAATTTTATTCATTCCTACATAATACACTATCTAGGAAAGCTAGAGCTGAGATTGTTAGCTGGCTTATCTATTCCAGTGGGCTTTTTTGAGCTAGATAAAGCGAACTAAATTGTTCATTTTACGCAGTAATTTCCCATGACAAAAACCCTCATTTCCCCATCCATTTGCTATTATTAAAAACAAGCATATAATACATATCTGTAACTCATTTCAGCCCCATTTGCGGGGCTCTAAATTGGGAAGTGTGGAAATCACTCCAAACGGTACAAAAACGGACTTCTCGCCCTGTTTTCATCGTCAGTAATCAACACTTGATTGTACCCATAGACTTCAGCCCGAAATCTATTGCCATAACCATCTTGGCCTTCTAAATAATTGGGATAAATCTCGTAGATCTTTGTCTCATAGTAAGGAGTGTCATCACTCTTAATCGAGACTAATTTACTACTTTTCTTCTCACCAAAATACACATAGTGATTACTTGCTTCGCGTAAGCTAATTGATTCTAGAGATAAGAAATCGACATTGAAGGTGTAGAGGAGTGTTCCTTTGCGGGAAAACACTTTTGTATATCGACCTGAGATCTTTTGATCCGCCTTCAGCTCTTTAACACCAGGCATGGGTCACAATGCTCAAAGCCGAACGTTGAAAGGTTGTCATGGCTGAATTATACCCGATGATTTAATCGAGGTCGCTCATGCTGCTTCTTGGCTGTTTTAGAGGCAAAGATCTCGATATAGAGTGAGGGCAAGAAGAACAAGATTAAGAAGCCTGAGACCGATAAGCCCGCAATGATTGAGCCGCCTAGCCCGCGCCACAACGGGTCAGCAATGGTAATGGGTAATAAGCCCACAATTGCTGTGAAGTTACTCAAGAATATAGCCTCAACTCTAGAAGAAGAGGCATCGACGACGGCATCATATAAATCAAACCCATTTTCTAAGTTCAAGTTGATTTTCTCTAATAACATAATCCCATTATTGACCACAATTCCAAACAGCGCTAACACACCGATCAGGGCCGGGAAGGATAAAGGAATACCGAAAATCGTGAAGTTGATAAACACTCCAGCCATGGCTAGGGGAATGACTAACATCACCAGAATCGCTTTACGGAAGGAGCGAAGCTGCAGTACCATCGTCACTAAAATCAAAAAGAACGAGATGCCCATGGCACTGATAATTGAGGCCACCGAATCATTATTTTCTTCATTCGAGCCACCCACATCCCAAGTATAACCACTTAGCATCTCATAGCTATTCATTTTTACTTGAAAGGCTTTAAGTATCTCAGGACCAGTGGTGTCGCCAGCGTCCGAGGTCACCCGGACTACTCGTTGTCCGTCTTCACGTTGAATGCTGGTGGGACTATTTTGCAGTCTCAACACCGCTACTTCTGACAGACTGTATGAACCCAGAGCCGAAGGTAAGGTCAAGTTCTGCAAAGAGCTAATTGTTTGCAAAGGTTGCTGCAGGTACAGAGTGATATCTCTATCTTCAGTATCAATGATCGTCTCAGCTGCTTCCGAACCTGATAGTGCCGTGCGTAGCCAGCCACCGACCTGAGCCGCAGTTAAGCCTCGTTCCGCCAACTTTTGCTCATTCAAATCGACCGTGATCTGACCAGAACTCAACTGCAAAGAACTACTGATATTGATGGTGCCAGGAATCTCTTTGATAATAGTTTGATACTCGTTAGAGATCTTTTCCAAAACTGTGAGATCTGTTCCCTTGATGTTCACTTGGAAAGTCGCACCTGCGGGTGGTCCACCATCACTGATTTCCGCCACCTGCACTTTGACCTCGGTCACAGCTGCCAGCTGTTGCCGTAGCTGCTCAGAAATCTCCATTGAGCTTTGGTCTCTTTCTGCTTTATCCTTCAACAGTAACGTGACATAGCCTACATTTTGACCATTAATGCCACCGCCATCACCGCTGAAGTTACTCCCCGTAGTAATAAAAGTAGCTCGGGCTCCAGCTTGAGTTGAGACATCGACCGCTACTTTAGTTAAGACTTCCTCTGTTTTAGTTCTCGTCCAACCAGCTGGACCTTCGACGTTAATATAAATATAAGGAGTATCACTGGCGGGGAAAAACTCATTTTTGAGTAAGCCAGTGGCGATGAATACCACACTTAAAAGTACCAACCCTCCACAAACGGCATACACTATAAATCGGCGAGCTCGACTCTCAGACAAGCTGGTTACTACTCGACGATAGACTCGGACCAATGGATCCATACTGATCAGACTATTGTTAAAGAAATCTCGGTTTGGAGCGTCATTTTGTGTAGATCTTATCCTTGAAAAAAAGGGAATGCTTTGTATCCGCGGCCTGAGTTTTTCATTGCCCCAACTCAGTAGTTGTTTGCGCGTTAAGAAAAACAAAATCAACAGCACCACATAGCTACCTAGTACCAACCCAGCAATGGTTGATTGACCAGCTAAAGCCCAGACCAGTCCGATGGTCATGGCTGCACCGAGCAGGGTCAGCAGGAGCTGCATTCTTCGGGGCAACTGTAAGTCTCTTAAAATAATATTCAGGGGTAAATTAATAAAAGTGGCAATCGCGGTGGAAGCTAATAGAGTACTGGTCACCACAACTGGAATTGGGCGAATGAACTGACCGATGATGCCACTGGTAAAGAACAGGGGCACGAAAGACCAGACGACAGTCAAAGTACCTACCCAAATCGGAATGAAGAAATCTTTGAAAACCAGTAATCCCGTCTCTAGCGGCCCAAACTTTTTACCGTAGAAGGTTGTAGCTTGGGACATAACAATAGCGTCATCACCGATTAAACTCAGAGCCAACAACAAAGAAAATAAAGACAAGAAGTTGATAGTTTGGCCTAGTGCTAGCATCAAAATGATCGCTGCCAACATCGTTAATGGAATAGTCAAGGCGGCTGTAGCAGCTTGACGCAAGCCTAAGAAAACTGCCAACACAATGAAGATGAGAAGGATGGAGCTGGAAAAGTTGCCGACCAAGTCATCAAGCGTTTTGCTAGTGTCGGCTGCGGCATCGGTCACATTTTCGACCCGAAGCGTCGGATACTTCAGCAACTCGCGGTCTAAGATTACTTGAGCCCCACTCACGGCTTGATTGATTTTACTGCCCTCGGCTTTAAAGACTTCAAGCTGTACTGCGGTTTGCTGGCCGTGTACATCTACAAATGAAGTCAAAATGTTGTTTTCTTTAGTCCGTAAAAAGACATCTGCTACCTGACCCAGTTGAATTGTTTGACCACCTCGACCAGTAGATATCGGCAGTGACCGAATTTTGGCTAAAGAGTTAAGATCATTTTCTAGACTCAAGCTGTACTCCAGATCACCGACTCGAATGTCACCGGCCGGCAGGGTAATATTATTAGCTTGGAGCGCCTGAGTTATAGTTTGGGCACTCAGGTTGTACTCTTTGAGGGCTGCTTGATTCAAAGCGACTACCACCTCTTCTTCCTCGGCTCCAGTCAAGCCTACCTCTTTGACGCCATTGGCTATTTCCAGCTCATCCTTCAGCTCTCGAGCAATATTGGATAACGTCAATCTATCCATCGGCCCCGTAATAATAAAGCTCAGGACTGCTTGATCATTAAAATCAAGCTTGCTGACTTCGGGATCGTTAGCGTCATCTGGCAGCTCATTGGCAATACTGTCCACTTCCTCTTTAGTCTGACGCAGGGCTTGATCGGGATCTAGATTACTCAGAAAAGTAAAAGTCACGACTGATACTCCACTACGGGAGGTAGAGCTATAGGTATCAAGGCTACTCAGCTCAGCGGCAATGCCTTCAATTTTCTCAGTCACTAACCGCTCGACGTCGCGAGGTGAAGCACCAGGAAGAACAGTGACTACATTGATAATGGGAATCTTTACTTCTGGGGTAGTTTCTCTAGGTAGTTGAGTGAAAGCAAACAGACCAAAGGTAAGTAAAGCGAAGATCATCAAGATGATCAGTCGAGGGTTCTGAAATAAGACCTTAATCGGAGAGTTGTTAAGCTTAGAATCAAACTTTAAGCGCTGGAGGTATAGCGAATCTGTTTCGGCCATGGAGATTAACCTCGTTCTTGGACTACAGAGTTACTAGGCTCAGTACTGAAAACTGTAATTGACTGATCTTGGTAGACCCGTCGATCTAAGATTATCACATCACCAGCATCGACTCCCGATTTAATCTCAATCATGTTACCTAAAATTTCACCAGTTTGAACTTCTTTACGAGTAGCTTTGCCGTCTGCTGCTACAAAGACGTGACTACCAGCAGTCGTGATGAACACGGCATCTAAAGGAGCGAAGTAGGTATTTTGGCTCTGAGAAACAATTCTGACCGGCAAGCGCACATCAATCGCTTGTCCCTCATAGAGTGAGTTCAAGAACTCACTGGGAATGATGGCTAATACCTCATACAGCTGACCATTAACTGGAGTAGATGAGACGTGAGATATAGGCAATAAAATATCTTGGTCACCTATGCGGGCCGTCAACATCCCCTCCTCATCGATCTGACTTGCCAAGGCTCCGGAAACTCCAATTTGGAGACACAGATCTGCTTGGCCTCGAATAATTGCTACCTGGGTCCCAGGACTAAGATATGAACCTGGCTGGACAAATACTTTCTCGATTGTACCGTTGAAAGGCGCCACAACTCTTGTTGTCGCTTCTTGAATTTTAGCTATCTGGACATTGAGACTGGCAATTTCTTTATTGATCTCGGCGGTTTTTAACTGCAGCTCAGTGGATAAATAGACTAAATCTCGTTGCACATTAGCTCGATCAGTGGGTGGATTATCGAGGTTCACTTCATACTCAGCATTTCTGAGTGACGCTCGAGCTTGATTTAAACTGCCTTGAAAACTAATTAGTTGTTGACGCAAGGCTTGAATCACCGCCGCATTGTTGGCCCCAGACTGTTCGGTTTGAATGTCGGCTTCGATTTTGACTGTCACCTGTTCAGCCGTGGTAATCAATTTTCGTGTGTCGCTTAACGAAGCGTCGGTAATTTTTCGTAGTTCTTCGACATTTTCCCGGTTGATCTCGGCTTGAGTTCGATTCTTAGCCACAACTTCTACCGTATTCTTCAATGTTTCCTCTGCAGTTTTGAAGTTTTGAGCACTAATTTGGCGTTGGACTGAAGCCACATTTCCAGCCCCATAAGCGGTGGCTTGCTGGACTAAAAGCTGACCTTTAGTCACTGCTTGACCTTCTTTAACTACCACTGTGCTGACTGGTCCATTGGATTGGGCCACTAAAGTAATAGAGGACAAGTTTTTGACCGTACCTATAACTTCTTGATCCGCTTGACCGCTGCCATACTTGAATCCTCGGACCTCTAATGGTTGGACTTCGGGCTGAGCACTGATTGGCTCTGGGGTGGTGAGGGCGCGACTTGCCACTAAGGCACCGATGAACAGTACAGTAGCGACGGCAAAAAAAACTAAACCAAACTTGGACCAGAATCTAGATATGGTCAGTTTAAGCTGACTCCAGCGTGAATTAACTAGCTCGACTTGACTGATAGCTATGGTTTTGGAGTTCAAAAGTGATCGTGACATAGTAAGATCTGCTAAGATATGAGTGGTATTCGAGAATGATAACTATTAAGACCTTAATTGTCAATGTGTTAAAATAACTTCGTGAAACACACACCGTCAGTACCATCTAGCCTCATTTTTACCTCGGCTCAAATTTTGCAGCTGGCTTCTTTGCTGGAGAGACATGCCAGAAAAAAACTCAAAAACCAGCGGGATATGACCTTTGCTCAGTTCAAAGTGCTGCTGCTGACGGAATCGAAATGTGTTTCTTCCCAGAGTGAGATGGCGCGAATGCTTGACCTATCGCCAGCCGCTATTAGTCAAGTCATCGGCACTTTAGCCCACAAAAAATGGCTCCAACGGAAGACAAAGAGTACTAATCGGAGGGAAAATCACATTACCTTGACTGCCCTTGGTCGCCAGGCTTTAGGCTTAGCTACAGCCAGCATGCACGGCTCGGAAACCGATCTCTACCAGATAGTGGAGCCAGAGAAACTTGAGATTTTTAATCAAGTTACGCTGCAGCTACTCCAGAAGTTAGAAGCCGATCGCTAACCTCAATGCTCCGTGTACCGGGGCCGTGGTGGGAATGACTATTTTAAGTTGAGGACAGATCTGATGAAGTTTGGCAGTTAACTCGTTTTGAACGTAGGCAATCTTAGTGATGCTGCCCGCTAACACACAGTCGGCCTCACAGGTTTGAAGCTCTAACTTCTCGATTACCGTGGCGGCCATTAATCGAAGCTCCTCAATCGCGTGGTCAAAAATGGCTTTAGCCGCCTCATCCCCTTGGTCGAACGCACGCAGACATACTTGTGCTAGCTCGGCGACCTCGGTTTTAGTCAAGAGGGGGGAGTAGACTTTCGATTTTAGCTCACTTAAATTCAGGATGTGAAAATGCTCAGCCACAAACTGCTCGAGTTGGCTTTTTTTGGCTCGACCATCATAACTTTTGACTGCATGCCGTAATACAGCCCGACCAATCGAGTAGCCCGAGCCTTGATCAGATAATAACCAGTCCATGCCTCCTACCCATACTTGTTGCCCTGCCTGATTCCGACCATAACAGTTGGAGCC
>Ga0163154_10010652_pt1 | contig 10163 bp, 6 predicted proteins | sample OliLakLV19MP9P1_FD_148649 | JGI IMG/M metagenome (GOLD analysis project Ga0163154, IMG submission 148649) | Freshwater microbial mat bacterial communities from Lake Vanda, McMurdo Dry Valleys, Antarctica - Oligotrophic Lake LV.19.MP9.P1 | ecosystem: Environmental > Aquatic > Freshwater > Lake >...
GCTGCTATGCGAGCAGGTGCAGGCGACCCGCACCGTGCCGAAAGGACGCGCCAGCCTGTTCACGGGTTTCGTGCGCCAAGTGTTGTACCGTGAAATCAACGGCGATCTGTTCCAGCCGGACACGCTGTTGAGCGACAAGGATCATCAGAAATTGACGCTTGGCAAATGGCGCGATCCGTTTGATCTGCCGGAACGGGGCGTCTTAATCCCGAAATTGAGCGCGTTGGCGTTCACCATGCAGGAGAAAGGGTTGAACAGCGAAGGCGCACAGGTTCGCATTGATTTTGACGACGCCTGCGATTTGATCGCCCACGAGCGCAACGAGGACATCCTGAAGGCGGGCATCGCGTTGAGCGTGCTGGACGAGGACATCACGCAGTATGAGATCGCCTTCTTCCACCAACTGCTGCAAGAGTTCTTCGCTGCTCGCAAGCTGGCGGAAAAGCCCAACCCGGCACTCGTCCATGTTGAATGGGCGGCGGATCGCGTCAAACCGACGCTGGCGGACACCCTAGCCGCTTTAGCCGACGGCGACCCACTGCCGCCGCTGCCGCAGACCGGGTGGGAAGAAACCACGCTGACCGCCGCGCCGATGAGCCGTGACCCGAACGCTTTCATCCGTGACCTGATGCCGCACAACCTGCCGCTGGCGGGGCGCTGTGCCGCCTCCGGTGAAATGACCGTTGATCCGGCGCTCGTGCGCGATTTGCAAACGCGCCTGATCGCCCGCACACAAGACATGAGCGCCGACTTACGCGCCCGGATCGCGGCGGGTGAGGCGTTGGGGCTGCTCGGCGATCCCCGCTTTGAGCGCAAAACGGGCGCACACGGTGAGTACATGCTGCCGCCGCTGGTGAAGATTGACGGCGGGACGTATCCGATTGGCAGTCAGGAATATGACGATGAGAAACCGCCTCACACCGTTGAACTCGCGCCGTTCCAGATCGGCGCATTCCCCGTGACGAATGCGGAATACGCGCTGTTCATGGCGGCGGGCGGCTATGAACAGGAACAGTGGTGGGACACCGACGAGGCGAAGGCGTGGCTGCGCGGCGAAGGCAGCACCGACGGCAGTAAACAGCAGTGGCGTGATAACAAGAAAACCTTTGAGGGGTGGACAGAAGATTACATTCGCGGCAGGGTCAAGCAAAACCGTATTACTTCCAAACAGGCGGATGATTGGATTACGATTCGTAACTGGAGCGCGGAACGCTTTGAGCAGCAGCTCGACGAATGGTATCCTTCGGGCAAAATCTACCGTCAGCCGGAATTCTGGAACGATACCCGCTTCAACAGTCCAGCACAGCCCGTCGTCGGCGTGACGTGGTTCGAAGCCCGCGCTTACTGTGCGTGGCTCTCCGAACAGAGTCGTAGGGGCGGGGCAATGTCCCCGCCCGGGATCGCGGGCGCACACGTGGGTGCGCCCCTACAGGGGGGGTTGGTCTTTCGACTGCCCACCGAGGTCGAATTCGAGGCGGCGGCGCGGGGTAAAGGCGGACGCCAGTTTCCGTATGGCGAAACGTTCGACTCCGGGCGCTGCAACACGTTTGAAAGCCACATCCGGCGCACAACTCCCGTCGGCATTTTTGCCAACGCCACGCCGGAAGGCGCGTTTGACCTGTCTGGAAACGTCTATACATGGACGACTTCAATTTACGATCAGGAACGGTTACCTTATCCGTATCGGGCGGATGACGGGCGGGAAGATGAAAATAGAACAGATGTTCGCGTGCGGCGCGGGGGTTCGTGGTACAATAATCCACAGGATGCGCGTGCGGCGCGGCATTACCCCAACTATCCGTTCAACAGGTTCAGCTCTATCGGTTTTCGGGTGGTGTTGGGTTCGCCTCCCAAGGGCGGGCGGAGACATAGCTCCGCCCCTACGATGCACCATGTTTTGTAGTCTCCGCCCGTGTTTCCAAAGCACACACCATTGTAGGGGCAGACCCACGTGTCCGCCCGTGATCCCAAAGCACACCATCGTAGGGGCGAACCCACGTGTTCGCCCGTGATCCTTAGGGTGACGATCCCCATTTGGCGTGACCTTCGTCCACGCGGGCGGAGACATAGTTTTCGTAGGGGGCAGACCCCCGTGTCAATCTTCGAGGACAAATACCCGATGACTGCCTATCCCCAACGTAAATCCCCCCGGTTGAACGGTTACGATTACACCCAAGCGGGCGCATACTTCGTGTCCCTCTGCCAGCAGAACCGCGTTTCCCTGTTCGGGGAAATCGCGGACGGCGAACTGCGCCTCAACGCGGCGGGTGAGATGGTATGCGCGTGGTGGGAACGCCTGCCGGACAAATATCCATCTTTGGAGATTGACCATTTCGTCGTGATGCCGAATCATTTTCATGGGATCGTGCTGCTTGATGGTCGGCAACCCGGATTATCCACCGCGATGCAGTGGTTTAAGGCGATGACGACGAACGCCTACATACGCGGAGTCAAAGAACAGGGGTGGACGCCTTTTGAGCGTCACCTGTGGCAGCGCAGTTTTCACGATCACATTATCCGCGATGAACGCGGCTTGGACATGATTCGCGGGTACATCACCGCCAATCCCGCACGGTGGAACGAAGATAAGTTTCATGTGCCGTAATCATAGATCACGGGCGGAGACTCCGCCCCTACGATGGTGTGTGCTTTGGGATCACGGGCGAACACATGGGTTCGCCCCTACGATGCACCGTGTTTTGTAGGGGCGGAGCTATGTCTCCGCCCGCCCTTGGGAGGCGAACCCAACACCACCCGAAAACCGATAGGGCCCCAGTCGAACGGATAGTTGCTGTAACGCCGCGCCGCACGCGCAGACCGTGGATAGTAGCTCCACGAACCCCCGCGCAGCACGCGACCATCTGTTCCATTGAGGTCGTCATCGGCGGGTTCAGCATACGAGCCGCGCCACTTCGTTGCACACCATTCCCACACATTCCCGCTCATGTCCAACACGCCATAGGGACTCGCCCCATCGGGGAACAAACCTACTGCGCTCGTTGTGCCGATCCCTGTTTCGCTCGTATTGCCTTTTGCGGCGTCGAAGGTGTCGCCGTAGGGATAGATGCGCCCGTCCGTTCCCCGTGCCGCTTTCTCCCATTCAGCTTCGGTGGGTAAACGGATCACCACATCCGGTAGGGGCGGGGCAATGTCCCCGCCCGTCTGAGCGGGCGACCCCATGGGGTCGCCCCTACCGATCTCGGCGGCTTGGTACTTCGCGCTCAACCAGCGACAAAAAGCGACAGCCTCGTACCAGCGCACAACAATGCGCGGGTGATTCGGCAGACGAAAATCAGGATCGCTGTGTTCATCCGGCGCGGTGCGATCTGCTTTCCAATCTAACCCTGCCGCCGTCCACCATGCCGGGTTGTTATAGCCGTCCGTCGCGCCCACGAAGGCAGCAAACTGCGCGTTGGTGATCGCGTACTTGCTGATGCGATAAGCGGGCAGCAGCACTTCCCGCTGCGGTAGTTCGTCATCCTGTGCTTCGGGGTCTTTGGCTTGGTCGCTGCCCATCAGGAATTTGCCCGCCGGAACATCACACCAGTCGATGTCGGGCAGTCCATCAGGACGCAAGCCGATTCTGGGACGGGTATCCCCTAACAACGCCAAGACACGCCCACTGGCAGCCCGTTCAGGCGGCGAAAGCGCCGCACCTGTGCCGATCAGCTTCACCTGCCACTCGACAAGGCTGTCACGCACCGCTTTCTCACCTTTGCGGAGTTTGTCGCGTAAGTGGAGTTCTTGTTCACGGGCGATCTCGCCCGCCAGCCACACTGACCACCAGCGCGGATCCTCTTTCGAGAGGGTATCAGGAACATCATCGTCAAGGAGATCGTCGAGCAAATCCCACAGGTCGCCGTTCCGCGATGCGTCTGTCAGCGCATCCCCGACCAGCATCCCAACTTCACGCCACAGCGTTGGCTTCGCCTCGATCAAACTGCGAACCAGCGCGAATGAGGTTTGCTCATCGCACAGAGCAATCACATGGACAGCCGCTAAATATTCTTGAAACGTGCGGTGGGCAAAGTGGAACACGTCGCGCTCGGCATTTTGTCCGGGGCAGACTAGCACCCCCGCATTTTCGCTCAAATACACGATCAAGTCAGCGGCGATGTGGCGTCCCATCGGCTTGAGATGTTTATACAGCTTGTCTTCGTCAATTTCAGGCGTATCGCGCTGTTCACCGCTCGTACTGTGAACATCATATGCCAGCGCCGCCAGCCGTGTGAACAGGTCAAGGAGGGTTGCACCGCCAAGCAGGTCAATCAGCGATGGGGTTTCGGCTTTCGTTTTCGTCCAGCGATTGAGCAAGAGTTCAATAATTTGACGATAAAGCGTACCGCGCCGCGTCGGGAGCGTGCCTTCGTTTTTCAAGTAGAGCGCCGCCATTTGCGTCAGAAACAGCGGACGATCTCGCAGTTCAGGATGAATGCGCCGCGCCTGTAATTCGGTATTCAAACGCCCCGCTTTTTCGTTCGCTTCCTGTTCGCCCAAGCCGCTCACGCGATACAGACGGTTCGCCAGTGACAAGCGCTGATGATCTTCCAGATCAGCCACTTCGACGGCTTCAAAGCCGGGAAGTTTCCAACCTTCATAGGCATACGGACGGCTGGCGACGACAACACGACTCTTGCCATAGCGCGTATGGATAGCCGCTGCAAGGCTTTGCAGTTGGCGCTGGCGGGCTTTCAGCTTCCCTTCGGGGAATGGCACTTCGTCCAAACCATCCAAGATAAGCAAGGCGTTACCTTCTTCAAGATCACGCTCCAAGTCAGTCGCATAAGTGGCAAGTTCATCACCGAGCAACTCGGCTTTGATGTAATTCCACAGGTGACTCGCATCGGGCTGCGTGTATACATCTGCCGGGAAGTGCTTCGAGGCGACCAAGCGCCGTAATTCGATATAAATGGGGGTGAGTGTGCCATGCGTCCATGCTTCAAGCTGATCTAAGTTCGCCGCCCTGCCCCATCCCTCAATCTGCGCTCCGGCAAGGCACAGTGCCAGATGCTTGACGAAGGTGCTTTTGCCGCCGCCCGGCTTGCCCAACAGCACCAACCGATCTCGCGCCGCTGCAATGTGCTGTACGTTGAGCATCAAAACGTTCGAATGATTCCCGTTTTTCCACGAATTACGCCATGAGTGTTCTTCATTGGCTTTGAGATCGGGATGTGCTTCCCGATAAGCAGCAATCCTCGCTTCCACCCGCTCGATCAGCGTTTCGAGCGGCGGCACATCATAGCCCAAATCATGCGGGCGCACACGGGATGCTTTCGCCGCTTCTTCACCGAAACGGTTTTCCCTATCCTGCGACTGGCTGATCCACCAATCAGTCACATGCCAATCGGTGACTTCCACACTGATCTTGAGCGGCGTTGAGGAATCGACGTAGACGGCTTCCAGGTTGACCATGCCGCCATCTTCGGGCGCAATCGCCGCAAGGCTCAACGTGCCGACGCGCTCTACGAGGCGCGAGAGGTATCTCTGGTGCAGGTCACGAGCTTCGTGACCCCGTTCGCGGCGAAAGTCGTGCCGGGTCACAAACAACCCCTGTGCATCGAGGTCGCGGATCAGCCGCTTGATCTGTGCGTCCCATTGGGTCACATCGGTAAAATCCTCGATGTGCTGCTTTGGCGCTAAACCAAGTTTGCTGATGGCATCATCATAGGATGCAATTTTCTCAAGGATGATCGGGAAAATCGGTTTGCCGAGTTCGCGTGCCTTCTTCAACTCATACTGCACCGGGATCGAGTCACAGGCAGCAGGGGTCACCATGAGGATCGCGGCAGCACAGGCTTGCAAGCCGTGATCGATTTTCGCTTGCCAATCAGCATCACCGAGATGAATCTCGTCCCGGTCAAACCAGAGACGGTAATGGGCGGCTCGCAGCCGCTCCATGATGGGCGCAACGGCAGAAGTTCCGCGTTTGTAGGAGATGAACAGGGTCGGCATGGGCGCATCCGTGCGAGGTCAGCTAATAAGTGTTTACAACTATATAAAGCTCCGCCCCGCACGCCAACTTTAGGTTAGATTTTCACGGTTCGAGCAAGTTCAGTTTCTCTTTGACCTGTTCGCGTCCGACCTGTGTATAGCGTGCTGTCGTTTGGACGGCGGGCGTCCCGCGCTTGGGGCTGTGTCCCACGTCATATGTCACTTCTTGATCAGAAAACGGTTTTCAAATCCTTACACTGATCTCAAATATTCAAATTTTGCACGCGAGTTAGGTATAAAAATGGCTCATTTCATGCTAAAATAGATACTGATTATTAATACAAATCAGTACCTATAGACGAAAAAGGGAACACCCCATGACCCGCGCGATCACCCCTTCACAAGCTGCCCAACTTGCAGAAGCCGACGCCGCCCGCCAAACCGTGATCGGTTCGCTGGCGAATGAAGCCGCCAACGCCTCGGCATTCAGCGATTATCAGCAGGATAAGCCCGCCAACACCCTACGGCGACAAGCGGGTGATCTGGCAGTCTTTGCCCGTTACCTGAGTGTCCTACACTTCTACACCGCTTGACGCTGATAAAGACGCCGACGCGCAGCACAAAGCGAATGCCGCCCGGTTGATGTCCGATCCGGCGGCATGGGCAAACATCACCTATGGGTTGATCAATGGGTTTGTCAAATGGCAGCTCCAGCAGGGTTACGCGGTGGGTTCGATCAACGTGCGCCTCTCAACCGTCAAACGCTATGTGAAGTTGGCATTTCAAGCCGGATCGCTCGACACCGAACAAGCCGCCAAAATCGGGACTGTGAAGGGCTTCGCCTACGGCAACCGGACGGACATTGACGAACGCCGGACAGAGGACGGTTACGAGACACGCAAAGGGGATAAAAAAGCCGCCGCCGTCGCGCTCAATAAAGCGCAACGCGCCGATCTCATGACCCAACCGGATACGCCGCAAGGACGCCGTGACACGCTGCTGATGTGCCTGCTGTTGGAGCATGGGTTACGATGTGGTGAGATTGCGGCGCTCGATGTGACCGCGTTCGCCTTCGAGTGCACTTATCAATCCGGCACATTCACGTTTTACCGCAGGAAGGTTCGCAAATGGCAAACGCACAAGTTGACCCGTCGATCCCTTCAAGCCGCCCATGCCTATTTCGAGAGTGACGCGCCGGTGATGGGTAAACTGCTGCGCGGTTCGCTCAAGAATGGCGAATTGAGCAACGACGGCATGTCGGAACGGGCGATCACCAAGCGCGTGAACGTGCTAGGTGAGAAGATCGGAATCGTGGGCTTATCCGCGCATGACGGGCGGCATAGTGCCGCTACCGAAGTCGCACGGCAAAAGGACATCCCCCTAAACCGCATGGTGGAAATGTTCGGTTGGAACAGCCCAGCGATGGCGCTTTCTTACATTGAAGCCGCTGCGATTGCGAATGAGGGAGTCGATTTTGAGGACTAAATGTGGCGTTGAATCTTTAATTCACCCACCACTCAGGGGGTTGGAGTTTCATCAATTCCACTTGTCTACCGACAAATCCGAAGGGCTTGCCTTCGATGACACTGCGAAGACGTGTTTTTAATTCTTCGAGTAGTTGGAATGAATTTGAAGCAATGCTTTGGGGAAAATGAAACTCGAACGCCCAAGGATCGCCCGGCTGGGTTTTGTAGGCGATATTCCTTCAATATACCGACTAATGGAGTGATGATCCGATTGAACTCCCAAATACTGACAAGCTATGGCGACAACCTAGTTTTGCCAAATAAAGGGAAGATCGGCGGTATACTCTGATCAAGTTTGAATTTAGGAGGGTGTATGGTCGCCATTCGCTTGAAAGGCACATTGACGGCTGATCGTCAATTGGTTGTCAAAATCCCTGACGAAATACCCGCTGGTGAGGTTGACCTTATCATTGAAGCGTCACCGATCTCCGACGAATCGACTGATGCAAGGTCGATAGTACGGGCAAAACTGGCGGCTGCTGGAGCGCTCAGTACCGCATGGAAAGTTTCGCCAGAGATGCCTATCGTAGATGATGATGAGATGTTCGAACTGTCACCCGGATCACCGACAATGCATGAACTGATTGATCAAGACAGAGGCGAACGTTGACAAACTTCTACGTCGATACGAGTGCGCTCACCAAACGCTACATCCCAGAAATTGGATCGGCGTGGGTTCGAAGTTGGACGAATCGCGCTGTTAGAAACGCGATCATCGTCTGCGATCTAACAGGTGTAGAGGTATTTGCCGCTTGCGCTCGACAACACCGTGAAGGGCGTCTTACTTCCGTTCGACGGGATCGTCTACAGGCTCTATTTATCAGACATATGGAGCTTCAATATTTCGTGATTCCTGTGGATGTGTCGATTTTTACCCAAGCACGTTCACTGGTCAACGCCTACCCTTTACGATCACTTGACGCGATTCAATTGGCAAGCGCACTACACGCTAGGCGCATTGTGGAGCAATCAATCACTTTTGTGACAGCAGATAAGCAGCTTCGTACCGCCGCAAGCAATGAAGGCTTTACCGTCGAAGACCCCAACACACATCCCTAACTAGCGCACTGCACAACCCCGCTCGACCTGCATTGCACTGGCGATCTGCCCTGCCCTGCTCACTGTTTTAGCGTGTCAAAATCTCTGCGCGGGGTTGTCGCCAGCTAAAAGCTGTCCACCTCACGCGCCGGTGGTGGCTATCTGTGCGCCCCACCGGGCGCACCCCGCGCTGCTGCGCGGGTGTTACCTGCCCTGTGAGTGCTATGTGTCGCGCTCACGCGGCGCACCCCGCCTAAATAACCCGTCATTTGCCAATAAAATACAGTTTTGTTGCAAAACTCCCCTCTATCCCTACCTTATCCCTGCGACAAGCATCTCTGTAGATTACGGGTACACAGTGTTGCACAGATGTTTCAAACTCCCCATAATGGGGTGATCAGCAATTGGAGCGTTGGTATGTCTGACCAAGTGAAACTGCACACAGTTGATGAGTTTGAGCGGTTCATTGATCTGCCTGAAAACGCAGATCGGCTTTTTGAACTCATTGATGGGGAGATTGTCGAGAAATTGCCGACCGAAGAGCATAGCTCCGCCGCTGGGAATATCTATGTTGGACTACGCGCATTCGTGAATCCACGCAAGCTAGGGCGCGTACTGTTTGAAGTTCGCCACCAACTGCCGAACGAAGATGACAATTCACGTTTGCCAGATGTCGAATTTACGCGGGCTGAACGAGTGAAACCGCTTGTTGCGCGTGGTGCTGTTCCTCAATTGCCCGATCTGGCAGTGGAGGTGAAATCCCCGAATGATCGCTATACCACGATGCGCCGCAAAGCTCTTTATTATCTCGACAATGGGGTGCAGCTCGTATGGCTTGTTTACCCGGAGACACGCCGGATCGAAGTCTGGACGAACGAAACCTCAAAAACTCTCGACATGGGGGATGTGCTTAACGGTGGGGATGTACTTCCCGGTTTCACAATGTCTGTTGAGGATGTATTCGCTGATCAGCCGATTTGATGTTTTCTTGGCATCAGCGTAGCAAATATAGCCTTAGAATCCATTCTTGTTAACTCACCTTATCATTGAAATGCACGAATCGATGGCTGAGCCAAACGAGGCAACCGCAAAAGCACGAGCAAAACTAGCAGCGGCAGGCGCTGAGGGTTTCCCCGTTGATGATCCCGAACCAACACCCCTGACTGCATTTGAGTGGAAAACGGTTTTCTAGCGACTGCCGACGCCGAATAACGCTTACCCCGCCGTGCTTTCTTCCACGCCCTCACCGGTTGAAAAAGTGGATAATTATCCACTTTTTCAACATCGATCCGCTGCGCGGCAGGGGTAAAAGGGCAAAAGAATCAGAGGACAGAGCGCGAGGTAGGAGGCGAACCCAACACCACCCGAAAACCGATACCGAGGCTCCTGTAGCCCGGATCGACGTTGTCACGCCGCGCCGCACGCGCATTCTGTGGAAGATTGAGCCACGAACCACCGCGCAGCACGCGAACATCTGTTCCATTAATGTTAATATCCTGCGGGGTTGCACGCTTGTTCAAGCACCACTCCCACACATTCCCGCTCATATCCAACACGCCGTAAGGACTCGCGCCATCCGGGAATAACCCCACTGCCGACGTTTGCCCGATGTCTGTTTCATATATGTTGCCTTTCGCCGCGTCGAACTCGTTCCCGTAGGGGTAAATG
>Ga0163154_10010655_pt1 | contig 10162 bp, 7 predicted proteins | sample OliLakLV19MP9P1_FD_148649 | JGI IMG/M metagenome (GOLD analysis project Ga0163154, IMG submission 148649) | Freshwater microbial mat bacterial communities from Lake Vanda, McMurdo Dry Valleys, Antarctica - Oligotrophic Lake LV.19.MP9.P1 | ecosystem: Environmental > Aquatic > Freshwater > Lake >...
CCTCGATCTCGGTCGATCGCGCGCGCTCGACCGAGATCGAGGTCGCGGTCGTGCTCCGTGAATCACCGCAGTCCGCGGCGGCCTCGTCCGGCATCGCGGCGAGCGGGCACGTCATCGCGCGCCGACGTGCGGCCCTGTCCGCCGACACGCCCGGGCGCATCGTCGAGCTGAACGTGACGGAGGGCAGCGTCGTGCGCGAAGGCGACGTCGTCGCACGCCTCTATTCGGACGAGGTCGCCGCGTCGTTGCGCGGCGCCGAGGCCGAGCTCGCCGCGGGGAAGGCCGCCGCCGACGCCGCGAACGCACGGGTGGCCGCGTCGGAGCAGCGCCTCGCTGAAGCCCACGCACGTGTCACTTCCGCCGAAGCCCAGCGCGACGAGACCGCGTCGGTGCTGGCCCTCCTCCAACGCGAAGCGGCCCGCGCCAGCGCGCTCGTCGATACGGGTGGCGTCGCGCGCGAGCGAGTCGAACAGGCCGAGGCCGGCGTCGCCCAGGCGCGGGCGCGATTGACCTCCAGCGAGTCAGGGGTGGCCAGCGCCCGCGTGGGCGTCGACAGCGCGATCGCGGACATCGCTGTCGCGCGCGCCGACCATCTGCAAGTGGAAGCGCGGATCTCGGTCCTGGTCGCGGCGTGCGACCTCGCGCGCGCGACGCTCGACAAAACGGTCGTGCGCGCGCCGTTCGACGGCGTCGTCGTCCTGAAAGACGCCGAAGTCGGCGAGGTCGTGTCCCCGAACGCGCTCGGCGGGCAGAGCCGCGGATCGGTCGCGACAATGGTCGACTTCGCGTCGCTCGAGGTGCAGGTCGAGCTACCAGAGACGAGCCTCTCGTCCGTGCACGAGGGGCAGCCCGTCGAGGTCTTCCTCGACGCGTTCCCCGCGGAGCGCCTACGAGGGCGGGTCCTGCGCATCTGGCCGACCGCGAATCGCCAGAAGGCGACGCTCGAGGTGCGCATCGGGCTGGCGCAGCTCGATCCGCGCCTCCGGCCCGAGATGAGTGCGCGCGTGGTCTTTGGCCCCGGGCGACCTGGAGAATCGGGGCGACCTGGAGAATCGGGGCGACCTGGAGAATCGGGGCGACCTGGAGAATCAGGGCTACCCGGAGAATCAGGGCTTCCCGGCGGGGACGCGCCAGGCGACGCGCCAGGCGACGATGAGCTCGACTCGACGCCGCAGCTCCTCGTGCCGACGACCGCGGTCGTGCGGCGGGGCGAGCGCGAAGGAGTGTTCGTGCTGGAGGGCGACGTCGTACGCTTCCGCGCGGTGATCAGCGGCCGGACGATCGGGCGCCGCGTCGTGCTCGTCGAAGGCCCGGAGGGCGCGAGCGTGCGCGCTGGCGAGCGTGTCGTCCTCGCGCCCCACACGCAGCTCGAGGACGGCGACCAAGTGCGAGTCAGCGGAGATTGAGCATGAACCAAGGCATCGACCTCAAGGGCGTCACGAAGACGTACGTGCGCGGCGGCGAGACCCTGATCGTCCTCGACGGCCTCGATCTCTCGATGGACGCGGGGCGGTTCTACGCACTGATGGGCCCTTCGGGCTCGGGCAAGACGACGCTGCTGAACCTCGTCGGCGCGCTGGACTCGTCCGACTCCGGCGACGTCATTGTCGGCGGTGAGGACCTCGCACGGCTGGACCGGGGCGAGCTCTCCGACTGGCGCGCCGCGAACGTCGGGTTCGTGTTCCAGGGGTTCAACCTCATCCCCGTGTTGAGCGCGCTCGAGAACGTCTCACTGCCGCTCGCGCTGACCTCGCTCTCACGCAAGCAGCGCCGCGAGCGCGCGGCCTACGCGCTGGAGCTCGTCGGGCTCTCGGACCGGATGCACCACCGCCCGCGGCAGCTCTCCGGGGGCCAGGAGCAACGCTGCGCGATCGCGCGCGCGGTCGTCACCGACCCGGCGTTCATCCTGGCGGACGAGCCCACCGGTGACCTCGACCGCGACTCCGCGGAGCAGGTCCTGGAACTCCTGCGCCGACTCAACAAGGACCTCGGGAAGACGATCCTGATGGTCACGCACGACCCCCATGCCGCGGAGAGCGCCGAGCGCATCGTGCAGCTCGACAAGGGGCGCCTCCTCGGTGTGACCGACCGCGCCGGGGCGCACGCCTGACATGGAACTCTCACGCCTGGTCTGGCGCAACCTCGCGCGACGCAAGCTGCGGACGTCGCTGACCGTGGCGTCACTCGTCGTTGCGTTTTTCCTCCTGTGCACACTGCGCTCGCTCGTGACGACGCTGCAGGCGGGCGCGGACTCGGCCAGCGCCAGCCGCTTGATCGTGCAGTCGGCGGTGAGCCTCTTCGTCGACCTACCCCAGTCGTACCAGACGAAGATCGCTGGTGTCGAGGGCGTCGAACGCATGTCGAAGTGGCAGTGGTTTGGCGGCTACTATCAGGAGACCGAGAATCGCTTCGCGCAGTTCGCCGTCGATCCCGAGGAGACGCTGGCGATCTATCCGGAGATGCAGATCGTCGAGGGCAGCGCCGAGGCGTTCTACGCGAATCGCCGCGGGATCCTGATCGGTGAGGGCCTCGTCGATCAGTATGGTTGGAAGCTCGGACAGCGCGTGCCGATCCTGGGGGAGCTCTTCCCCCACCCCGACGGCCCCGAAGCAGCCTGGGAGTTCGAAGTCGCGGCGATCTATCGGCCCACGCAGCGCAACTTCGACTCGAAGATGATGTTGTTCCACTGGGACTACCTCGAAGAGTCGGTGAAGGCGAGCAGCGGCGAGGCGCCTGGAGTCGGCACGTACGTGTTGAAGCTCGCACAGGGCGTCGATCCGACCGCCGTCATGGCGCGTGTCGACGCGCTGTTCGAGAACGGTCCGCAGCGTGTGCAAGCGACCTCGGAGTCCGAGTTCCAGAAGCAGTTCGTCACGATGTTCGGCAACGTGCCGTTTTTCGTGTCGACGATCGGCGGCGGCGTGTTGATCGCAATCCTCCTCGCGGTGGTCAACACCATGTTGATGGCGGGCCGCGAACAGACGCACGACATCGGCATCTTGAAGGCGCTGGGCTTCACTGACGGCGACGTCGTACAGGTCCTCGCGCAGCAGTCGCTCTTGATCTGCGTCCTGGGTGGCGTGATCGGGCTCAGCCTCGCGAAGCTCGCCGAGCCCGGCATCGCCGAGGCCGTGGGCTCCGTCTTCGGCGGCTACCACGTCGAACAGTCGACGATGCTGTTCGGGGCGGCGCTGGCGGTAGGGCTCGGAGTCTTCGCGGGCTTCGCGCCGGCCTGGCGCGCCGCGCGCCTGCAGACGGTCGACGCATTGTCGTCCAAGGAGTGATCTCCGATGAAGCTCGTCCCGCTCACCTACAACCTGCGCAGCCTGCTCGTCCGGCGGGGCCCGACGATCCTGACGATCCTCGGGATCGCCGCCACCGTCGCCACCGTCGCCGGGGTACTGGCGTTGCAACAGGGCTTCGCATCGTTGTACGCCGAGACCGGACGCGCGGACCTCGCCGTGGTGCTGCGCCCGGGCGCGACCGCCGAGGGTGTCAGCGCCTTTTCGCGCGAGGGCGCTGCGCGCATCGTCAAGGGCACGCCCGAGTTCGCCGAAGGCCCTGACGGCCAGCCGCTGGCCTCGATGGAGTGTTTCCTGGCGGTCCGGCGCTTCCGCGTCGACGGCGGCGAGACGAACGTGCCGCTGCGCGGCGTGCAACCCGCGACCTTTGCGCTGCGTGGCGACGAGGTGCGGATCAGTGAAGGCCGCAACTTGGTGCCGGGCGCGGACGAGGTCATCGTCGGCCGCGCGATCACGGACCGCATTCGCGAATGTGGCCTCGGCGACGTCCTGACGATCAACGTGACGCCGTTCAACGTCGTCGGGATCTTCGAATGTGATGGGCCGTTCTCGTCCGAGATCTGGGGCGACTTCGATCGGATGCTCTCGGCGTTGGAGCGCTTTGGTCCAAACCGCGTCATCGCCAGGCTGCGACCGGACGCGGACGTCGACGCGCTGGACAAACGGCTGCGCGCCAGCCCCGAGACCGCCGCCGCCGTCCAGACCGAGCGCGCATACCTGTCCGGACAGACCGAGTTCTTGTCCAAGCTGCTGATCCGCCTCGGCTCGTTCCTCGGCATCGTCATGGGGATCGCGGCGGTGTTCACCGCCACGAACGCGATGCTGTCGGCGATCGCCGCGCGGACCTATGAGATCGGGATCCTGTCGGCGACGGGTTTCCGGCCGTTTGCGATCTTCCTGTCCTTCCTGTTCGAAGCGCTGCTGCTCGGACTCGTGGGCGGGGTGGTCGGCGCGCTCCTGGTGCTGCCGTTGAACGGCCTCGAGACCGGCACGACGAACTTCGAGACGTTCACGGAGGTCGCGTTCGGCTTCCGCATCACTCCGACTGTGCTCCAGACGGCGATCGTCTTCTCGCTGGCGTTGGGCGTGCTCGGTGGGACGTTGCCGGCCTGGCGTGCCGCGCGCTTGAAGCCGACCGAAGCGCTCCGTCGGCAGTGACTTTGCCGCGCTCAGCCCGCGGGCTCGAACGTCCCTGACACGAGAAAACGTACGACCGCGTCATGGACGCGCTTGTCGACCATGACAAACGTGTGCGCGACGTCGACGACGAGCGAGGCATGCTCCCCTGGCAGCGTCGCCTCGCTCGCCGCGACGAGGCCGTCGTCGTCGCCTGCGACCCAAGGGTTCCAACCGCGTCCATCGCCGCACGCGGCGACTATGGTCCCGAACTCGAGGTCGGGCTCGGGTAGCGCCGCGGCGGCGCCATCACCCAATGCGCTGTAAGCCGGACCCATGACGAGGCGCGCGAGGCCGAAGCGCCCCGTACGCGCTGCGATCTCCGCGCCATGGTGTGGTACCGCGAGCGTGACGGCGCGCCCGAGCGTATGCCGCGCACGCCACGGCGCATCCGCCTCGCGCGTGAGTTCGCGCAGCACGATGCCGCCGAGGCTGTGGGTCACGAACGAGACCTCGTACGCCTCCGTCGACCGCTCGAGCAAGCCAGCGAGGGCCGCTGCGTGCGCTCGGAGCGGCGCACGTGTCGAGGCGTACTCGAACGCCAGCACCTCATAGCCCTCGCGCTCGAGCCGCGCTTCGAGCGACGCGAGCGAGCGGTGCGAGCGCGCGAGTCCATGCACGAGTACGACGAGCTTCGGCCTCACTGCGCATTCATCCGACTCCGCGCGGGAGGCCAAGTGCGCTCCCGCGCTCGCGGTGAACTGCGCGCGGCACGCGCGCTCGTCGCCCCACGCGCGGCGCACGCCATCGGGATCGATCAGCCGCGCGTGCACGGTCCACACGTGCCGCTGGACCTTCCACCCCGCGTCCCAGGCGACGTCCATCCAGAGCTGAGTCCCGCCGAGGGTCGGCAGCGCCAGATTGGGCTGCAAACGGCCGCTCTGGCCCCCGAATGCCGCGCAAGCCGCCGCGCCGAGCGCAAACGACAGCACCAAAACTGCTGCACGCACGCGTCGCCGCGCACGACGAGAGAGCCCGAGCCTGAGGCGTGATGGGAGGTAGCGACCAGCGATCGACATGGATGAGTGACCGTTCTGCATGGGTGAGGCACCGTTCACCAATGGATACGGCGCCGAGCTCGCCCTCTGCGTGCGCTTCGGCGATGTCGATCGATCAGCCCCACGAATCGAGCGCTGACACGGGCCCGGGGCGACGGTCTGCGCCGCACGTGTTACCCTCGGAGGATGACGAAGACCTCGACGCCCCCAGAGGCGAGGCCCCGCGTCCCGTGGCCCCGGCTGGCGAGCCATTGGTGGATCCTGATCGGCCTCGCCCTCGGCGTCGTCTGCGGCTATGGCGCGGCGCTGACGGGGCGCTCGCACTGGGTCCTGGACTACGTCGAGCCCTTCGGACGGTTGTTCCTGAACCTCCTGAAGATGATCGCGGTGCCGTTGGTGCTGTTCTCGCTAGTCGCGGGCGTCGCCAGCCTCGACGATTCGCGGAAGCTGGGCCGGATCGGGGGCAAGTCGATCGGTCTCTACCTCGGTACGACCGCGGTCGCGATCACGATCGGGCTCGTCGTCGTGTCGCTGCTGGGCCCGGGGAAGGGCCTGTCCTCGGAAGTGCGCGAGCGCCTGCTCGCGACGTACGGCGACGCAGCCGCGTCGCAGTCCGAGCGGGTGGCACAGCTCAGCATCGTCGACCAGCTCGTCGGGATCGTGCCGACCAATCCGTTCGGCGCGCTCGCGAACGCGCAAATGCTGCAGGTCGTGTTCTTCGCGCTGATGCTGGGCGTGGCGCTCACACGCCTCGCGCGCACGAACCCCGGCACCGCGCACGTGGTCAAAGTCTTCCAGCTCCTCAGCGACGCGATCATCGAGATGGTGCAGCTCATCATGAAGCTCGCGCCTTTCGGTGTCTTCGCGTTGCTGGCGACCGTCGTCGCCGACCTGGGTCAGGACCCCGCGCAGCTCGCCGAGCTGATGCAGAGCCTCGGCGGATACATGCTGACGGTCGTGCTCGCCTTGGTCGTGCACGCGCTGCTCGTGTATTCCACGCTGATCAAACTCTTCACCAAGGTTCCGTTGCGGCGCTTCGCCAAGGCCATGCTGCCGGCGCAGCTCCTCGCTTTCAGCTCCAGCTCCAGCGCCGCGACCCTGCCCGTCACGATCCGGTGCGTCGAGCAGGGTGTCGGCGTCGACGAGGAGGTCTCCAGCTTCGTCCTGCCGCTGGGCGCGACGATCAACATGGACGGCACGGGCCTCTATCAGGGGGTCGCGGCGGTGTTCATCGCCAACGCGCTGGGCCTGGACCTCACGCTGGGGCAACAGCTGCAGATCGTGTTGACCGCCGCGCTGGCCTCGATCGGCACCGCCGCGGTCCCGGGGGTCGGCATCGTCATGCTGGTGATCGTGCTGAAGCAGGTCGGCATCCCCGAGGCCGGCATTGGCCTGATCCTCGCGGTTGATCGGCCGCTCGACATGTGCCGTACCGTCCTCAACGTGACGGGGGACGCCACCGTCGCGACCGTCGTGGCGAGCAGCGAGGGCTTGATCCACACGGACGATCCACCTCCGACGTCGCCGGCGCGCATGGGTTGAGCCGCGCTCGGCCCGTCACTCCGCGTACTCGACCCAGGGCGGCGAGTACTTGACACCGAGCGTCAGGATGCGCTGCACGACCTGCTCGTATGAGAGGCCCACGAGTTCAGCGCCCGCGCCGAAGTCCTCGCCAAACGCGAGATCAGGGTTTGGGTTCGCCTCCAGCACGTACACCGTCCCGTCCGGCGCGAGGCGCAGGTCGATGCGCGCGTAGCCCGACAGGTTCAATGCCGCGTAAACCCGCCGCGCAGTGCGCCGGATGCGCTCTTCGACGCCTGGATCGAGGTCCGTCGCTCGCTGCGCCGTCAGGCCGATCTTGTCCTGATACGCGAGATCCCACTTGATGCGCTCGGTCAGGATCGGTTCCGAGCCAGGCGGGAGTTTGCCGAAGATCGTCTCGATCGGCGGAAACACCTGGACCCGCTCGTTGCCGAGGACGCCGACGCTGAGCTCTCGCCCCTCCACGTACTCCTCGGCGATCGCATTTGTACCGACGCGGTCGTGGACGTACGCGACACGCTCGCGCAGCCCGTCGATGTCGCCGACGATCGACGCTTGGGAGATGCCGAGCGAGGCCTCCTCCGAGAGCGACTTGACGATCACGGGGAAGCGCAACGGCACGCGCTGCGGGACCCCGCGTCCGCGCAGGAAGGCGACGAAGCGCGGCACCTTCACGCGGTGGTACGAGAGGACCTTCTTCGAGAGCTCCTTGTCGCCGGCCAGGAACAGACCGCGCGGGTTGCAGCCGGTGTACGGCGTCTTCAGGAGCTCGAAGTTGCTCGCAACATACGCGTCGTACGCGCGCACCCCGTGGAAGCTCACGAGCATGTTGAAGCACACGTCGGGCGTGTGCTCCGTGATCGCGCGGCGCACGACGGAGAGGTCGTCCCCGACGGGCACGACCTCCGCCGTGTGCCCGAGATTGTCCAGCGCAGCCAGGACGTCGAACTCCATCTTGAACGGTCGCACCTCGGCCGGCGAGAGCCCTGCGATGCTCTCGGGCGGGACGAGGTGGTCATGCAGCAGAACGAGCACACGCAGCCGCTTCATCGGTGGAATTCCTGGCGCCCACGCGCCGACAAGGTGCTGATCAGTGTCAGGAGAATCGCAGCCCCGACGCGGCTCTCGTGCTCGGAGCGCGAGAGCTGCAGGCCAAGCTCCTTGCAACGATCGAGCATCATCCGCAGCGACTGGTCGACGTCATAGCGGTACTGGCCGGTGATCGTCGACACCCGTGCGCGCAGCTCGTGGCGGTGGCGCCGCAGGAAGGTCGCGGCGCTGGGCCGGCGAGCCCGCGGCGGCGCCGCGGCGAAGAGGCGCAAGAGCTGGCCGTCGATCTCGGCGGGCTCGGCATTGACAAAGGCGCGTTTGCGCGCAGCGTAGTGCTCGCGGAGCGTCATGCGCTGCGTGCTCAGCGCATCCGGCTTGCGCCGCGTCGTCGTGACCATCTTGGTCCCCATGACCTCGGCCATGAGCTCGTCGACTGCCTCGAGCTTCGCGAGCGCGGGCCAGCCTTCGTACTCGCGCTGCCAGCTGCTGCGCGGGCGCAGCCAGACCGCGAAGGACTCGGCCCAGTCCTCGGCGGGGTGGCTCTGCGCGTACCAGAAGTCGAGGTGCTGGACAAAGCGCCGGCTCCCCGGGTTCGGCCGATATTGCCAGCGGTAGGGGTCCGAGTACCGGCCGAAGGTCGTGCGCCACAGGCTCTTCCGGTGCAGCCCGTACGCGTTGTCGACCGCGTGCCCGGCCTCGTGGCGCAAGAGCATCATGCACGAGCGTTGGTTGCCGCCCTCGACCTCGAACATCTGCTCGTGCTCGAGGCGCGCGAGGCGCGGGTGCGCCAGGTAGAACGGAATCGCGAATCCGGGCACGCCGTCGGGCGTGGACCAGCTGGTCGAGAGCCAGACGTGGGGCCGGAAGCGCAGCCCCGCGCGCTCGAGCTCGAGCCAGAGGCGCTCGACGCGCTGCTCCAGCGCCGTCCCGGGGATCTCGACGCCGAGGTCAGAGAGCCGCACGTCGAGCAGCTCTTCCTGGTCCAGCCGTGACCACCACGGCGCGCTCCCTCGACGGGCCATGGCGCAACCTTAGCGCCTCGAGTGGCGTTGACTCCACGGAAAGCCAGCGGTCCCGGGAGCAAGTCCCTGGATGTCAGCCCTGGACCCAGTGCGCGTCGACGCGGCGCCAGAGCCCTGGAGGCGCGACATCCCGCAGCTCGCTCGGCAGGAGGTCCGCGGGGAAGTTCTGGTACGCCACGGGGCGCACGAAGCGCGCGATCGAAGTCGGGCCGACCGACGTCGAGCGGCTGTCGGTCGTCGCCGGGTACGGGCCGCCGTGCACCATGGCCTCGCACACCTCGACGCCCGTCGGGAAGCCGCCGAACAGCACCCGCCCAGCGCGCTCGGCGAGCAATGGCGCGAGTTCGGCAGCGAGCGGCCGGTCGCTGTCCGCCGCATGGATCGTCGCCGTGAGTTGACCGTCGAGGCCTCGCGCGACGTCCAGCAGTTGGGCCGCGCTCTCGCACAGCACGGCCAGCGTGCTGGGTCCAAACACTTCCTCGCGCGCCTCGTGCTGCGCGAGGAAGTGGCGCACGGAGATCGTCAGCAGCGCGCCGCGCGCGCCGCACGGGCTGTTGGCTGCTGCGCGCGCTCGAACGTCGACGCCCGTGATGTGCGCGAGGCGCTCGAGGCCTTGGTCGAACGATGCGCGGATACCTGCGTGCAACATCGGCGCCTCGGGCGCCGCGCCGAGCGCGCGCGCGAGCTCCGCCAGGAGCGCCTCGGAGGGCGCGTCGCGCACGAGCACCAACACGCCCGGGTTCGTGCAGAACTGACCCACGCCCATGAGCACCGAGCTCGCAATCGCGGCCCCCAGCGCCACCGGGTCCGCGGCCGCGCGACCTGGCAACACGAACATCGGGTTGACGCTGCCCATCTCCGCGTACACGGGGATCGGCGACTCGCGCCGCTGCGCCAGGTCGAAGAGCGCTCGCCCGCCGCGCAGCGAGCCCGTGAACGCGACGGCGCGCGTCGCGGGGTGCAGCACGAGCGCCTCGCCCACCTCGTGCGACGCGCCCTGCACGAGCGAGAACGTGCCCTCCGGCAGGCCGAGCGCACGCACGGCGGCGATGACGACACGGCCGACGAGCTC
>Ga0163154_10010660_pt1 | contig 10157 bp, 6 predicted proteins | sample OliLakLV19MP9P1_FD_148649 | JGI IMG/M metagenome (GOLD analysis project Ga0163154, IMG submission 148649) | Freshwater microbial mat bacterial communities from Lake Vanda, McMurdo Dry Valleys, Antarctica - Oligotrophic Lake LV.19.MP9.P1 | ecosystem: Environmental > Aquatic > Freshwater > Lake >...
ATTCCGAAGCGCGCCGCATCGCGGCGCTCGAGATCGACCTCCGCGCGGCGCGCGATCGGCTGGTCGCGGTCGAGGAGAACCTGCGGGCCGTCGGCGCTCGCACTCCTCTGGCCGCGGCCGGTGCCGCCCCAGCGGTCGCTGCCGACGCACCCGCACCGGGGCCGAGCTGGGACCGACATCTCGCCGACCTCGGAAGCAAGGACGAGGGCATCCGGGTCGACGCCGTGAGCGCCCTCGGAGCCACGCGCGACAGAGCGGTCGTGCCGCACCTCCTGCCGATGCTCGAGGACCCGAACCTCTGGGTGCGCATGTCCGCGGCGAAGGAGCTCGGCGCGCTCGGGGACCGGAGCGCCGTGCCCGCGCTGATCGAGGCCCTCGAGGACGAGCGTTCGGCGGTGCGCGAGGAGGCGCTCGTCGCCCTCCAGGCCCTCACCGGCGAGACGCTCAAGTTCGAGCCGCACGCGAGCGATTCGGACCGCGCGAAGCGCGTGCGTGACTGGCGCGATTGGTGGACGAAGAACCGCGAGCGCCTCTCGCAGGCCTGACCGCCAGCGGGCGGGTGCCGGTGTCCCTGTGTGCGGGGGTGCCGGCTGTGTGGGTGCCGGCTGTGTGAGTGCGGCGGTGCACGCTAGACTGGTCGCCCCTCTCGCAGCCGAGTCCTCCTCCCACCCATGCAAAAGATCAAGGTCAAGACCCCCCTCGTCGAGCTCGATGGCGACGAGATGACGCGGATCATCTGGGCGTTCATCAAAGAACGCCTGATCCTCCCGTACCTCGATGTCGACCTGAAGTACTTCGACCTCGGGATCGAGCACCGTGATGCGACGAACGATCAGGTCACGATCGACTCGGCGAACGCGATCAAGCAGTACGGGGTCGGCGTGAAGTGCGCGACGATCACGCCCGACGAAGAGCGCGTGAAGGAGTTCGGCCTGAAGAAGATGTGGAAGTCGCCGAACGGCACGATCCGCAACATCCTCGGCGGCACGGTGTTCCGCGAGCCGATCGTGTGCAAGAACGTGCCGCGCCTCGTGCCCGGTTGGACCCAACCGATCGTCATCGGACGCCACGCATTCGGCGACCAGTACCGCGCGACGGACTTCGTCGTCGACCGCCCCGGCAAGCTGACGATGCGCTTCGAACCCGCCGATGGTTCGCAGGCGACCGAACACGAGGTGTTCCAGTTCCCGGCCGGCGGAGTCGCCATGGGGATGTACAACCTCGACGAGTCGATCCGTGGCTTCGCGCACGCCTGCTTGAACTACGGCCTCGCGCGCAAGTGGCCGGTCTACCTCTCGACGAAGAACACGATCCTCAAGGCCTACGACGGGCGCTTCAAGGACCTGTTCCAAGAGGTCTTCGAGCGCGACTTCAAGGCCAAGTTCGAGGCGGCCGGGATCACCTACGAGCACCGCCTGATCGATGACATGGTCGCCGCCGCCTTGAAATGGAGCGGCGCGTTCGTCTGGGCGTGCAAGAACTACGACGGCGACGTCCAATCGGACACCGTTGCGCAGGGCTTCGGCTCGCTCGGCCTGATGACGAGCGTGCTCTTGACGCCCGACGGCAAGACCATCGAGGCCGAGGCCGCGCACGGCACCGTGACGCGCCACTACCGCGACCACCAGAAGGGCAAGAAGACGTCGACGAACCCGATCGCCTCGATCTTCGCCTGGACGCAGGGCCTCGCGTACCGCGGGCGCATCGACCAGACGCCCGATGTCGTGCGCTTCGCCGAGACCCTCGAGCGAGTGTGCATCGCGACCGTCGAGGCGGGCAAGATGACGAAGGACCTCGCGGTCCTGATCAGCCCGACGCAGCCGTGGCTGACGACCGAGGACTTCCTCGCCGAGCTCGATCGTGGCCTGAAGGCCGCGATGAAATAGGCGTCTCCTCCCTGCCTTCCAATCGCCCCCTCGCCCCAATCGCTCCACGGGCCTATCCGGCCCGTGCCACACCGTCCGCCATGGGCATCTTCAAGGCCTACGACATCCGCGGCATCGTCCCGACCGAGCTCGACGCGGCGCTCGCACGCAAGATCGGCCACGCGTTCGCGCGCCTGCTGAAGGCGAAGCGCCTGCTCATCGGCCGCGACGTGCGCACGCATTCGCCCGAGATCGCGGGCGCGGTGATCGACGGCATCCGCGACGCGGGCTGCGACGTCGTCTCGATCGGCCTCGCGTCGACGCCGATGGTGTACTTCGCGATCGGCTCGCAGGACGTCGACGGCGGCCTCTGTGTCACCGCCAGCCACAACCCGGGACAATACAACGGCATGAAGCTGTGCTCGCGCGGCGCGAAGCCGATCTCGAGGGCGAACGGCATCGCCGACATCGAGCGCATGTGCGCCGAGCCGTATCCCGGCCCGGTAGGGGCGCGCGGCGGGTACAAGGAGCTCGACCTGCTCGCGGACTACGCCGCGCACGTCGCGCGCTTCGCCGACATCGAGCGGCCCATCAGGGTCGCGATCGACGCGGCCAACGGCATGGCCGGCCACACGCTGCCACGCTTGCTGCCGAAGCTGCGCAACGTGACCGCGGAGACGCTGTTCCTCGAGCCCGACGGCACGTTCCCGAACCACGAGGCCAACCCGCTGATCGAGGCGAACCTCGACCCCGTGCGCGAGCTCGTGCGCAGCGCCCACGCCGACGTCGGGATGAGCTTCGATGGGGACGCGGACCGCTGCTGTTTTGTCGACGAGACCGGCCGCACGATCACGGCGGACCTGATGACGGCGCTCTTGGCGCGCGAGTTCCTGCGCCAGGAGCCCGGCGCGCACGTCGTGTACGACCTGCGCTCGTCGTGGGTCGTCAAGGAGGTCATCCGCGAGTGTGGGGGGATCGGCCACCGCGACCGCGTCGGGCACAGCTTCATCAAGGCGACCATGCGCCAGCAGGGCGCGATCTTTGGCGGCGAGCTGTCGGGCCACTTCTACTTCCGCGACAACTTCGTCTGCGACTCCGGCGAGATCGCGATGGTCTCGGCGCTCAACCTCCTCGCCCGCCGCGCGCTCGTCGCGCCGGACGGTCGCGCGCGCCCGCTCTCGGCCCTCGTCGCCGACCTGCGCCGTTACCACTCGACGGGCGAGGTCAACTTCCACGTCGAGGACAAGGCCGGCGCAATCGCCGCGCTCAAGGCCAAGTACGCCGCGGGCCGCCAGGACGAGCTCGACGGCATCACGGTCGAGTTCGGCGACCTCGCCGACCCCGACTGGTGGTGGTTCAACGTGCGCATGTCGAACACCGAGCCGGTGCTGCGCCTCAACCTCGAGGCCCGCCGGGCCGAGACCCGGGACCGCCGCCGCGCCGAGCTCGTCGCGCTCCTCGGGGTCCCCGAGTGAGCGGATTCGGCGCTCCGGAACCGGCCGAGCCCGTCCGATACTCCCTGCGAGAGAGCGCCGGAAGGCCCCTCGCACCCCAGTCGACGGCCCAGCGGCCCAAAGGTCCCGAGGTCCAGCCAGAGAGGCCCATGTCCACGATCGTCGCAGTCGCGCTCCTGACCCTCGGTCAGCTCGCGGTCCCCGGTGGGGCCATGCCCGCGACCGAACAAGCGCCAGCTGCAGCGCCCGTGCGCCCCGCCGTCGCCGCGCCCCCGTCGGGCTCCGGCCAGGACGCCGCCCGTCGCGGCGACCGGTCACTCGACCAGGCTGCCCGCGACAAGCGCACTGGCTTCGACCCGACCAGCGCGCAGTCGGCCCGGCTCGCGCTCCAGGGCCTGCGCCCAGGCGACCAACGGCGCCCGCTCGCCCTCCTGACGCTCGGTGCGGCCGGGGCGATCGCGGAGCGGGGCACCCTGCTCGCCATTGCAGCGGAGGGTCCCACGGACGACCGGGTGGCTGCGCTGCTCGCGATCGGGGAGCTCCGCAGCGGCATCGGTGACGGGCTCGCGCTGCTCGAGCGCTTCGCCGCCGCAGAGACCGGCCAGATCCAGTCCGCCTGCCTGGTTGCGCTGGCGCGCTCGAACGAGCCCCTCGCGCGCGCCGTGCTCAGCCGCTTCGCCAGCGGTGCGACGGACCTCGCCGAGCAAGCGAAAGGGGTCATGGCCCATGCGATCGACCCCGGCGCGAGCTCGCCGCCGCTCCTCTGGCGCCACCTCTACGAGCTGCGCTGGGAGGCTGCCCGCCGCTTCGGCACCGTCGACGGTCGCCCGTGGAGCATCGTGCGGATCGACGAGCTGGCGCAGGACAAGGCCTTCCTCGAGAACCTCGTCCTGTGGTGCGCGCCCGACCTCGCTGGTGGCCCCAGGAACGACCTGCTGCTGGAGCTCTTGCTCCGGCCGGGGCGTTCGATGGCGTGCATCGATACCGCGGTGCGCGCGCTGCCGGACGAGATCGAGCGCATGGTCGACGCGGATGTGTGGCGCCCTGCCAACCGCGGCGAGTGGCTCCGCGTCGTCGACACCATCGTCGCGCGCGAGGACTGGCGCCGCTTCCCGAGCACACTCTTGCAGGCCGCCGTCATCCGCGAGGCCCGCCCGCTCGTCGCGGGGTTCATGCACACGCCCGGTGGCCCGTTCGAAGAGGCCCTCCTCGAGGCCTTCGAGAGCAAGGACCCCCGCGACCGCGCCAACGCTGCCTATTCCGTCGGCGCGGCGGGGGTCAGCGATTACACGACCGTGTTGCGCGAGCTCGCGCAGGACCCGGAGCCGTGGGTCCAGGCGAGCGCGCTCGCGTCCCGTGTCCGGCTCGGTGAAGCGGCCGCGCTGCGCGAGGCCGAGACGCTGTTCGGCCTGCCGCCGGAGCGCCGCACCCCACGCCTGACTTCGTACCTCTTCGAGTTCCTCGACCGGGCGGCGCCCGACAGCGATGTGCTCGGCCTCCTCGAGCGCCTCGCGCCGACGCTCGCCGAGTCGGATCGCCTCAACGCCGACGCGATCCTGGCGTTCAACGGTCGCAGGGCCGACCGCGAGGCCCTGAGGCTCGCGCTACCGGCGCAGGACCCGAACACCAACGAGACGTTCCGGATCGTCCGCGCGCTCGGCTTCCGGCCCTCGCTCGAGGACCTCGAAGCCCTCGCGCGCGTCTTCCCCTTCGACAATTCGTCGATCGCGAACCTGCACGCGGCGCGGGCCCTTGTCCTCGGCCGACACCGCGTGGTCGATCCGCTCCTGCGCTCGGCCGTGTGGATCCTCGACCTGAACACCGCGCTGTTGGCGGCGGGCCTCGTGTACGAGACTCGGGGTGCGCCGACGCTCCGCCAGTGGGCCGTGCGGCCGCCGGCGAATGCGCGCGAGGAGGACATCCGGCGGGTCGGCTTCGCGCTCGGCACTTGGGGCGGCCCGCGCGAGGTCGACGCCCTCCGCGCCGAGCTCGGGACGGCGAGCGGCGCCGAGGAGGCGGCCCTGCAGGGGGCGGTGCTCGGCGTGCTCGCCGCCAGGACCCGTTGATCCAACACCGCCATGGGACTCTCACCCGATCAACCCATCGCGCTGCTCGGTGTACCGATGGACCTCGGAGGCAACCGCCGCGGTGTCGACATGGGACCGAGCGCGCTCCGGATCGCCGGCCTCGCCGAGCGGATCCGTGCCTTCGGGCTCGCGGTCGAGGACCACGGCAACGTGCCGGTCGCCGACCGTGACGAGAGCGAGCCGCAGGACCCCTCCGCGCGGTACCTCGACGCCATCGTCGAGACGTGTAGCGCGCTCGCGTCGAAGGTGCGCGGGCTCCTCGGCGCCGGGCGCTTCCCGCTCGTCATGGGGGGTGATCACTCGATCGCTGCGGGCACTGTGGGCGGCATCGCCGGCCACTATCTCGCGCGCGGAGAGCGCATCGGGCTCATCTGGTTCGACGCCCACGCCGACATGAACACGCCGCGCACGTCCGAGTCGGGCAACGTGCACGGCATGCCCCTCTCCGCGATCATCGGCGATGGCGCCCCTGGGCTCACGGGCCTCGCCGGGTCGACGCCGATGGTGCACGCGCGCAACGTCGCCCTCGTCGGGGTGCGCTCGGTCGATCGCCTCGAGCGCGAGACCGTGCTCGCGAGCGGCGTCCACTGCTACACGATGAAGGAGATCGACCAGCGCGGCATCCGCGCGGTGATGGAGGCCGCCCTGCGCCACGTCTGCGATGGCACCGCGGGCTTCCACCTCTCCTTCGACGTGGACGGGACGGACCCGGGGGTGTGTCCAGGCGTGGGGACGCCTGTTCCAGGGGGGTTGTCCTATCGTGAAGCGCACACCGTCTGTGAAATGGTGGCGGAGTCGGGCCGCCTCGTCGGCCTCGAGTTCACGGAGATCAACCCGATCCTTGACGAACGGAACCGGACGGCCCTCGCAGCCGTCGAGTTCGCTCTGTCCGCCCTCGGGAAGACAGTTCTCTGACGAGCTTGCACGTGGACGTCGAAAGCCTGCCCTTCGATCAATTCCAGCGCTACCGCCTCGTCGCCGACCTCGTCGGTGAGGTGCGCGGAGGGCGCGCGTCGTTGCGCATCCTCGATGTCGGCGGCCGCACCGCGCTCCTGCGCGAGTTCTTGCCCGCGGACCAGGTCGATCTGGTCGACATGGAGCTGTCGGAGAGCCCCGGGCTCGTGTTGGGTGACGGGAGCAACTTGCCCTTCCGCGACGGCAGCTTCGACGTCGTCGCAGCGTTCGACACACTCGAGCACGTGCCGCCACAGCGCCGCGCCGCCTTCGTCGCCGAGTGTGCGCGGGTCTCGCGCGGGCACGTGTTCCTCGCGGGTCCGTACCAGGCACCGCGCGTCGACGAAGCCGAAGAGCTGCTGCTGGACTTCCTGCGCGAGAAGCTCCGTGTGCGGCACCGGTACCTCGAGGAGCACCGTTCCCATGGCCTGCCCGATCGGTCCTCGACCGAGGACGGCCTCGCCGCCGCCGGCCTGTCGGTCGCGAGCATCGGCCATGGAAACCTCGACCGCTGGCTCGTGTTGATGTGCCTCGAGCTGTACGTCGACCACGACCCGATCTTGCGCGCGCTGGGCGCGCGGCTCTTCAAGTTCTACAACGCGACGCTCTACACGTCGGACCACCGCGAGCCCGTGTACCGCCATGTCGTGGTCGGCGCGCGTCCCGGCCAACCGCTGCCCGAAGCGCGCCGCGTCCTCGGCCCGGCGGGTGCGCCGCCCGAGGCGATGCCCGCGCTCCTGCCGCTCGCCCAGGAGCTCCTCGCCTTCGACCACCAGCGCGACGCGCTCACACCCGAGCTCCAGCGTGTGCACGCGGTGGTGCGCTCGCTCGAGGACGAGCTGCGACAGCGCGCGCTCGTCGAAGCGGCGATCCGCGCAGACCTGCACGGACACGGGGCGACCGTCACCGCGCTCCGAGCAGAGCTCGAGCGCGAGCGAGCGGCTGGCACCCAAGTCAAACACGACCTCGACCAGGACCTCGCAGGGCAAAAGGCCACCATCGCGGCGCTGAGGACCGAGGTCGACGTGCTGAGGGCCGAGGTCGACGTGCGCGGCGCGGGGCTCGATGATTTGCGTCGGGGCAGCGCTGCAAGCGAGGACCGGATGATGGCGCTCGAGCGCGAGCTCGCCGAGCACCGGGAGGTGCGGCGTCTGGTGGAGGAGGACCTCCAACACCACCGCGCGCAGCTCGTGGCCCACGGCCACGCCCTGGCCGACCGCGAGGCGCGCGTCGAGGACCTGCACGCCGAGCTGACCGCCACCCTCGAGCGCGCTCGCGCGGCGGAGGACGACGTCGATCGCATGCGCAAGGACCAAGCCGACCTCGTCCGGCTCCTGCGCAACCGGGTCTCCAACTTGACGCGGGCGTTCGCCTGGCGCAAGTACGGCGACCCACCGCGCGGCGCTTGAGCCCGCGCGCAGCGGCGACCTGCCCGCCCGTTCGGGCCCGATCGGCACGGCAGCCCTTCGAACGCGGCGCCGTCTGAGCTATACCATCGTCCCCGGGGGCTTACGCCGTGGCCCCTCGCGCCCCACCCGTGCCGTACTCCCCGCTCGAATGTCGTGCCCTCGCCGCTCACGTGGGCTCCTGGCTCCGCGAGGAGGGGCCCGAGTCGGACGTGGTCGTCTCGTGTCGGGTGCGCCTCGCGCGCAACGTGGACGGTGTCCACTTCGTGCCGAAGCTGCCCTCGGACGAGGCGCTGCGCCTCACCGAGCGGCTGCGCCCGGCCCTCGTCGAGGCCCGCCTCGACGGTGAGACGCGCTGGATCGACGTCGCGGATGCGTCGCCCGTGCTGCGGCTCCTCCTGCTCGAGCGCAATCTCGCGAGCCGCGACCTCGTCCGCCCCGAGGCCCTCGACCGCCTCCTCCCGGGCCGGGCCGTCGCGTTCGGCGCGAGCGAGACCGTCTCCGTGATGGTCAACGAGGAGGACCACCTGCGCATCCAGGCCCTCGCAGCAGGCTTCGACATCGACCTCGCGTGGGAGCGCGCGCGAGCGCTCGACGAGTTCCTCGAGAGCCGAGTGCCGTTCGCCGTCTCACCGCGGCTCGGGTACTTGACGGGTTGCCCGACCAACGTCGGCACGGGTCTGCGCGCTTCGGCGATGTTGCATCTGCCGGCGCTCGGGCTGGTGCGCCGCGAGCTCGAGAAGGTGTTCGCCGCGGCGCAGCGCACCGGCCTCGCGGTCCGCGGCATGCACGGCGAAGGCAGCCGCGCCGCGGGCGACCTCTATCAGATCAGCAATCAGATCACGCTCGGGCGCAGCGAAGCGCAGCTCGTCGACGACCTGCGCGCGCTCGTGCCCGTCATCGTCGAGTTCGAGCGCAAGCTGCGCGCGGCGCTCGTCGAGGAGATGCGCTCCGCGTTGCTCGACCGTGTCATGCACTCGGTGGGGGTGCTGCGAACGGCGCGCTCGATGCCGACGGACGACGCGCTCGCGCACCTGTCGAACCTGCGCCTCGGCGTGCGGCTCGGCCTCTCGACGGCCGCGCCGATCGCGCTCTTGAACATGCTCGGGATCCAGGTCCAGAAGGGCCACCTGCAGGTCCTCACCGCGCCGCCCGGCGAGACGAAGCTGCTCGAGACGAGCGAGCGCGACAAGCTGCGCGCGGCGTACCTGCGCCAGCGGCTGGCGACCTGACCCACCGTCCCTGCGCGCGGACCGAAGCGAGTCGGGGCGCGACCGTGGCCCGCAGGGGGCGCCCCGCGGATGGGCGCGTCCCGGCCTGGGCTCGGTTTTGTGGACCGGTGCTCGTCCGCGGGGCCCCGATGCGCCGATCCACTGGGGTCCGAGAGGTCGGAACCCGATGCAGACCGACGCCCCGTCGACGCCACCCCTATCCCCGCGCCGTGTCGAAGCGCGAGCCGCTCGCTGCGGCCGGCCGAGCGTCCTCCAGCGCGTGGTGCTGGCCTCCGCCGCGCTGGTGCTCGTGACGCTGGGCGGCTCGACGCTGGCCCTCTGCGCGCCTGCCGTGGCCCCGGGCGCGGCGCAGGGCGCGGCGCAGGGCGCGGCGCAGGGCGCGGCGCAGGGCGCGGCGCAGGGCGCGGCGCAGGGCGCGCACCTCACGCCGGTCCGGCAGCGCGCGCTACCCAGCTCCGGCGCGTCCGCGGGACAGGTGCGGATCGAAGTGCTCGAAGGCCGTGCGCAGCTCATCACTGCGGAGCGCATCGAGCAGCTCACCGCGCACTCGGCGCCGCTCGCGACGAGCGCCTCGGGGCACCTGACCGTGCGTGGGTCGGCGCGCGTGCGCGTCACCTGGCCGCGGCGCGCGAGCGTGCTCGTGCACGGCCCAGCGGCCCTCGAATGGCGCGCGGCGGGGGACGCTTCGGGACAGGACAGCGGGCAGCCAGGGGCCGCCGCCGACGACACGCTCGAGCTCGCGGTCGCCGAGCTGGGGCACCTCGACGTCGAGGTCCGGCGCGGGACGCTGCAGCTCTCGCTCCCCGCCTCATGGCGCGCGTCGCTGCGCGGCGTCGCGGTCCAGCTCGTGGCGTTGCCGTCCGGCGCGGTCGAGCTCGTGCACCACGCCGGCCCGCCCATCGACCTCCAGTGGATCGGCGAGCGCAGCGCGTCCCGGCCGCCCATCCGCGTCCCGGCGGGGTCGAGCGTGCGCCTCGCGCAGCCCAGGCACTCGCCGCAGGAGCCGCCCGCCGAGGCCAACCGCGCGCCCTGGCCCGCGGACGCCGACGAGTGGCCCTGGCGTGCGCCCAGCGATACCGCTGAGCAGCGTGCCGCGCGCCTCGCGCTGCCGCGGCGCACCGAACGGCCCGAGGGCTGGCGCAGCGGCGTCGATGGCGCG
>Ga0163154_10010661_pt1 | contig 10157 bp, 6 predicted proteins | sample OliLakLV19MP9P1_FD_148649 | JGI IMG/M metagenome (GOLD analysis project Ga0163154, IMG submission 148649) | Freshwater microbial mat bacterial communities from Lake Vanda, McMurdo Dry Valleys, Antarctica - Oligotrophic Lake LV.19.MP9.P1 | ecosystem: Environmental > Aquatic > Freshwater > Lake >...
ATGGTGCTCTGACAATTTTTGTGGGGCAATCTCCTTTGATTTATAAAAGCCCTCTTTTTCGGTCTGAAAGCCATTCGCTATAGTCAAATATAGACATCTCCACTAAATTTGTCAGAGTACCATAAATTTTAATCGCTCATGATGTTTACGCTACCCAATATCATTACATTAATGAACCTGCTTTGTGGCTGCTTGGGTTTTATTGCTATCTGGGAAGGCAAGCAACCTTTGGCAAGTTACCTGATAATAAGCGGCTTGGTATTTGATTTCTTAGACGGATTTGTGGCACGTATAACCAACACGTACTCGCCCATAGGCAAGCAATTAGATTCGTTGGCAGACATGGTTACTTTTGGTGCCTTGCCTGCCGTATTGATGTTTGATATGATGCGCCATACTACAGCAGAGCGGTGGGCTATGTTAGGTTTGTTTTTGGCAATATTTGCCGCGCTTCGCCTCGCAAAATTCAACATAGATGTACGCCAAACGGCAGGTTTTATTGGCTTGCCTACCCCTGCGATGGCAGTGGCGGTCGCCTGTTTGCCACTCATTGTTTATTATTATCCTGCTTGGGCTATAGTGATGAATTACAATTTTTTGTTGATGTATGTTATATTGCTTTGCTGGGCTATGGTAGCCGAGATGCCCCTCATGGCTTTCAAATTCAAAACCTGGGAGTGGGAAGAAAACAAGGCGCGATATTGGTTTATTTTCTTGGCTGCCCTGTTCATCATGCTGTCAGGCATTTTGGCTGTTCCTTTTATTATTATTGGTTATATTATCTGGTCTTTGTTGTTTTATGAAGTAGAAGACACACCTATAGAAACTACAGAGCCGATAAGCATATTGCCCGAAATAGAGAACTTTATAGACCCCGAAGATATTTTGCCATGAGGTCAAATATGAAACATGAAGAACAAACAGACTGCTATCAGGTATTCTGCCAATCGTTCACGGAGGTGCTTAAGGGCTTTGCTCATTTGATTCTCTACCGTCTTGGGTGAGATTTCTAATATTTCGGCTATTTCATTGTATTTCAGTTCATCAACACGACTCATGCGGAATATTTTACGGCACTGTTCAGGCAATTCATCTATGGCGCGTTCTATGCGTTCGGTAAGCTCGTTTTGTATTGTAAGATGCGAGGCGTGGCTATGGTTTTGGCTCATTTGAGCATAGTTATATTCTTTATAAGCGTCTTTTACCTTCTCATGTTTGAGCTGATTAAGGCTTTTATTCTGCACCATTTGATAGAGGTATGCTTTTAAGGAAATGCTGACCGCGAGGGCTTCTCTGCGCTCCCAAATAGTCATAAAAACGGCTTGTACAGCCTCTTCAGCCTCATGTGCATCTTTTAGAAACGTATAAGCATATCGACATAACGAAGCATAATGCACCTTGAACAATTGTTCAAAAGCACCTTTATCGCCTTGCCTGATAGCCTGTAAAGGAGAGAGTTCTGCCACGTACATAGGATTATTTTGGGTGCAATTTACTACTTTTTTTCATTCATGCTGTATCTTTGCACCCTAAAAAACTTTAACCTTTATTCTTATTCGCGCATGGCACTTCGTTGTGGCATTGTAGGTTTACCTAATGTAGGAAAATCTACGCTCTTTTCTGCCCTCACCAGTATTCAAAATGTAGCCGCAAATTACGAATTTGCTACTATAGACCCTAACATAGGCATTGTAGATGTACCCGACCCGCGCATCAAAACCCTTATCGAGCTTGTCAATCCTCAAAATGTAGTACATACTACAGTTGAGTTTGTTGATATAGCAGGCTTGGTGAAAGGTGCCAGCAAGGGCGGCGGACGCGGCAATGGCTTTTTGTCTAATATCAGAGATGTAGACGCGCTCATTCACGTAGTAAGGTGTTTTGAAGACGACAACATTGTCCGCTCTATCGGTGCAGTCAATCCCGTTTCAGACAAAGAAACTATCGAGATGGAACTCCAACTGAAAGACTTAGAAAGTGTCGACAAAAAACTAATCAAAACAGAACGCAGCGCGAAAGCAGGTGATGCCAAAGCAAAAGCAGAACTTGAGGCACTTTTGAGATACAAAGGACACCTCGAACAAGCCAAAAACGCCCGCACTATGGAAGCAACAGAAGAAGAAAAAGACGCTGTAGCCGACCTTTTTCTACTCACCATGAAGCCTATGCTGTATGTCGCCAATACAGACGAAGGGCATTTACACTACGACAACGATTATGCTGCCGCGCTTCGTGAAAATGTTAAAGCAGAAGGCGCAGACGTCGTACGGATTTGTGCAGCACTCGAAGCGCAAATTGCCGAAATAGCCGACAACGAAGAACGCACCATGTTTTTACAAGAATATGGTTTGAAAGAATCGGGCTTGGACTCTCTTATTCGTGAAAGTTATAGCCTCTTGAACCTGATAACCTACTTTACTGCAGGCGTGAAAGAAGTACGCGCTTGGACTGTTCGACGCGGAGCAAAAGCTCCCGAAGCCGCAGGTGTCATTCACTCCGACATCGAACTGGGCTTTATCCGCGCCGAAGTTATCAAACTCGCAGATTTTGAAAAATACAAAACCGAAAACGCTTGCAAAGAGGCTGGCAAGATGAACTTGGAAGGCAAGGAATATGTCGTACAAGATGGCGATGTGATGCACTTCAGGCACAATAAATAAAGCATACAATAAAAAGAACTTTGACAAATTTTAAAACTTTGTCGAAGTTGCTTTTTAAATTTCGGGCAGGTAAGTTTTGCTTTTGTAGGAAAATTATGTTAGTTTTGCAACCGCATTTAGATAGGCATTGTTTTGCAAAACGCAAGATTGATTTTTTTGGTGCTCCGACAATTTTAGTGGGGCAAGGTATAAACCACATAGAAAGATATGGCACACAGTGTTTCGGGCTATGTTCGCTATGTTTCTATGTGGTTCAACACAAAATTTGTCAGAGTACCCTTTTTAATTGCAATAGTGTGGCGAAATTTTACCAAAACAGACAAAGAGGGCTTTATATAAGAGGCAGGAGTTAATACTTCAAGAAATATATGTGAATTGCACCCGTTTACGACTATTATGAAAAAAGCTATAACAGACTTATTCAATCTTCACAGAGGCGAAGAAAGAAAACAAAAAACCTTAGACGATGTAAGAAATAATATTTCTTTCACAGGTTCTAATCTTTGGATTTTGATTTGTGCTATCATGATAGCGTCTGTAGGGCTGAATGTAAATTCAACAGCCGTAGTCATTGGTGCAATGCTGATTTCGCCGTTGATGGGGCCTATTGTGGGTGCAGGCTTTGCGTTGGGTGTGTACGATTTTCAATTGCTTAAAAAATCATTGTTGAATTTATTGATTGCTACTATTGCAAGTTTAATAGTTGCTACTGCGTATTTTTATGTAAGCCCTTTTAAACAAGTACAGTCTGAATTATTAGCGCGTACTTCTCCCAATATTTATGATGTACTCATTGCTTTTTTTGGCGGATTAGCTGGGGTTATCGCCATTACAAGGACTGAAAAAGGAAATCCTATAGCTGGCGTTGCCATTGCCACAGCTTTAATGCCGCCACTTTGTACTGCAGGCTATGGGCTTGCCACAGGTAATTGGAGATTCTTTTTAGGTGCTTTATTTTTGTATTGTATCAACTGCGTTTTTATTTGCATAGCCACTTTTAGTATTGTAAAATATTTAAAATACCCTCCTGCAAAACAAATAGACACAAAGTATCAAAAACAAATACGATATGGGGTTACAATCATTGTAATGGCAATGCTTTTACCAAGTGGGTTTTTTGCTTTTTCCTTGCTTAAAAAACAACAGTTTATACAAGCTGCAAATAATTTTATAGAAAAGGAATTTAATGACAATACATTAGTCTATAAAAAAATTAATTATACAACCAATTCGCCAACGATAGAATTGGCTTTTTTGCAAAAAAAATATTCAGATAATGAAGTAAATGCACTGAATCAAAAAGCTGAAAAATTTGGCTTACAAAACACCAAAATTATTATTAGACATAATTCAAGCGATAATTTGCAAGCCCTAAAAAAAGATATTTTGAATGAATTGAACAAAAATGAAAGCTCTCAAACTGAAAAAGAAAAACGCATTACTGAATTAGAACAAAAAATAGCAACAAACACTTTTGACAACAGGCAATTGCTTTCAGAAATAAAAATTCTATTTCCTAATATTCACGAAGTATCTGTTTCAAAACAAAATATTGCTACAAAAGATACTACTCTGTTAACTACTATGCTTTTTTACAATGCAAATCCAAAACTTAACAAGGAGGAGATGTATAAATTAAAAACTTGGATGCAAAAAAGAATTAATAATATCGATTCCATAAAACTAACAAATGAATTATGATAACAGTGATAATATTTTTTGGGCGTTCTGGATACCATAGAGATTACTAAAAATTTTGAGTTACTGATAAATTATTTAAAAAATAATCATAGGATTGAAATTATTAGCACAAGGTGTGATTGCATAAACAATCATCTAAAAAATAAATTTAATATAGATTTTACTCTTGCCAATGAATTAGAATTTTCAAAAAGTATTGCCACTGATGAAGTAAAAATACCTTCACTTTTTTAACAAATTCAAGCAGTATTTGTAACCACGATTATTGCAAAACGAATGCTTTTCTGCCATTGCCGGTGTTTTTAGAAAAATTGACTATAACTTTGTTCTATAGCTACACTGTGCTACCCAATTTTTCGACACCAACAACTCCCGCAAAAGCCACCTGTTGTTGGTGTCGAAGAGTGCAGTAGTAAGATGTGTGTGAGATATAAACTCACCTGCACTTTTCTAAACACCAGTGGCGGAAATGCACTAACAATTTATTAGACACACCGTCGCAGACTTTGTTGTAAAAGGCGAAGATTTTGAACCACATTTACCTTCAATAAAATGAATAGTTACACAATTTTAGCTTCCATAATTGGCATTTCAGCAACATTTGCATATATCAATCAACGATATATCAAAATGCCTTTTGTTATTGGCCTTTTCTTTTTGTCAACCCTACTCTCGTTATTCATTTTGAGTAGCAAGTTTTGGGCGTATGGTTATTTTACAGACATAAAATCTGTCATTTTGAGTGTTGATATCAGCAAATATATTTTAGAATATATGTTGGGTTATTTGCTTTTTGCAGGTTCGTTGCATACCGAGTGGAAGGACATAAAAAAACAAATAAAACCAATTTCAATTTTTGCTTTTTTCGGAGTTATCCTTTCAACACTCATAATTGCCACGCTTTTTTATGGTTTAGCAAATATTTTCAACACTCAAATCGACTTTATTTATTGTTTACTTTTCGGCGCATTAATTTCGCCAACCGACCCAATCGCAGTTTTAGGAATTTTGGTAAAAGCAAATGTTCCCAAGAAAATTGAAGCCACAATTGTTGGAGAAAGTCTGTTCAATGATGGTGTTGGTGTTGTAATATTCATTGCCTTGCTTGACGTGTTAAATGGTGACGGAACTCATCTTGAGTCTTCTCATTTTGCCCTTCTCTTCATACAGGAAAGTTTTGGCGGCATAGCGTTTGGACTTTTCGCAGGATTTGTGCTTCACAAAATACTATCATCAATTGACCACTATCAAACAGAAACTTTATTGACACTTTCTTTTGTGATGATAGGTTATGCACTATGTTTGAAACTTCATATTTCAGGTGCTTTGGCAATGGTAATTATGGGTTTATTTGTTGGGAATTACAAACAGGAGAAGGCAATGAGCGACATAACAATAGATTACGTGGACAAATTTTGGGAATTATTAGATGTTATTTTGAACGCTATACTTTTTGTAATTATTTCATTTGTTATTGTTGTTATTGATTTTAAAGTAAGTTATTTGCTTATTGGAATTTGCTCAATTTTCATTGTTTTACTTTCAAGGTTAATGATTGTCTTTTTACCAAAACTAATACTTCCAAAAATAATAGACTTCACAACAAAAGAAACAAAGTTAATAATTTGGGGTGGGCTTCGCGGTGGACTTTCATTGGCATTGGTTTTATCATTGCCACACGGAGAGCCTAAAAATATTTTGCTCATTGCGACATATATTTGTGTAGTATTTAGCATATTAGTTCAAGGACTGACAATAGAAAAATTGGCAAGAAGATAAACAAAAATGCCTACCACACTAAAATCTACCGAGCCCAAATCTACATAAAAGGTAAGAAACGTGCTTTTTATGGGTTTTGGTAGGCAAGGACATTACTTGTTTCTTGCCTGCCTATTAAACATATTTCGGGCAGGCAAGGTCTTCTTTTACAGCAAGTTCTACTTGTATAGGTTTAGGCATATTTTTTGATAAATGGTAGATAGTACAAACAAATCTATGTTCTTCCTTTGAAATGACATAGTTTTTTGCAAATAAACGCCTAAAATTTTTTATTTTCAAAATAAACCAATACTTTTGTGTACTAAATAAACTAAAAACATATCATTCATCATGAAATATATCTTCTTATGGCTTTTTTTATTGGCAGGAGCTACTCGCGCGCTATGTCAAGATACAACTACAACTATCATTCTTAAAAAAAACAGTGACTTGTTGTTGGTGGGAAAGGAAACCTATTTTTTAGAAGATATTGATGGTAAAATGACTATACAAGAGGTCATTAAAAATAAGTTTGCGCTTAATAAATCTGATATTTTTGGAAGACCCGCAGGTAAAAGTGTTTTTTGGCTCAAGTTCCATATCAAGAACCAAACACAAGAAAAGGCGTGGATAGAGTTAGGCAATAGTTTTTTGTGGTATATCGATTATTATACTCAAGAGAAGGGTAAATATATCCTTACAACCTCTACAGGCTCACTTTTACCTGATAGCACGAAAGCCTATCCTGTGAATTTATTTTGGCTGCCTCTTAAAAAAACAAGCGAAATACAAACAGTATATATGCGTATATACACTCAAACGCCCTTAGATTCTCCCATACAAGTAGGCACTACAGATGCACTCTACCAAAATAAAACTCAAAATGATTATGTATTGGGTGCATTTGTGGGCTTGGTAGTGATAATGTTTGGCTATAATATGTTCTTGTTCTTTGTTACAAGAGATAAAATTTATAGAACCTATCTTGCCTATCTATTTTTAGTGCTTTTTGTTGTTCCTTTTTTGAATCATTATTATTATGTAGCCTATCTATTTGGGGATTCATCGAAAGTATTTTGGTATAAATATTTTTTTGTATGGCATAACCTTATTTTTATTACTATCAGTATTTTTGCTATTAGATTTTTGAATTTATCTGTAAGAACGCCCGTTTTTTATAAATTTATTGTGGTATTGACTTCAATAATTAGTGGAGTAATTCCTGCTCTGAATCTATTTCAAATAGTGCCATTGTACATACTATTCAGTCTTTTCCAACTATTTGTTTTAGTTTTATATTTATCTCTGTTGGGCATAGGCTATTACCTTTGGTTGGTCAAAAAGCAAAGAGATGCCTTTTATTATAGCATTGCGTGGACGTGGGTAATTATCAGTACGTTCATTTTCTTGTTTTCTATCAATGGTATTTTGCCTTATCACTATTTAACACGCAATGCGACTTTTTTTGGTATTAGTTTGGAAATTTTATTCTTTTCGCTGGCTTTGGGTGATAGAATTAATATCATGCGCCGAGAGAAAGAAAAAGCTGAAGCTGAAACCCTACAACTTATAAAAGAGCAAAACGTTGTTTTGGAACAAAAAGTAGTTGAACGCACAAAAAACCTTCAAGAAGCACAAGACCAAATTATGGTGCAAAATGAAGAATTGAAACAACAACAAGAAGAACTTAAAAGTATCAATGATGTTTTAGAAGTGAGAAATAAAGATATAGAAAGGAAAAATAAAAACATTACTTCGAGTATCGTTTATGCACAGCGCATACAACAAGCTGTCCTGCCTTTGCAAGAAGGTTTTGATAAATCATTTCCAGACAATTTTATTTTTTATAAACCGCGCGACATCGTTTCAGGAGATTTTTATTGGCATACCGTAGATAATAATAAACATTTTTTTGCCGCCATAGACTGTACAGGACATGGTGTACCCGGTGCTTTTATGACACTGATAACACATGATTTATTGAATGAGATTGTAAAAGTGCATAAAGTACACAGCCCCGATTTGGTATTAAATGAGTTGCGTCGAAGAGTTTTGCAAGAACTCCGCCAAAAAGACACAGGTAATCAAGACGGCATGGAAATTTCATTCTGTTGTATAGATTATTCGCAAGAAAAAACTATACTGCAATTCGCTGGCAATGGTACAGCCCTGACTTACATAGTAAATGGTGAAGCGAAATTTATCAAAAGCGATTTACTGATTATTGGAGGTTTTAGAAATTACTTGCCCAACAACTTGTTTACTTTGCACACTATCCCTGTAGAAGAAACTACTACCTTCTATTTTTATTCTGACGGTTATCAAGACCAATTTGGAGGCGAAAACGATAAGAAATTTGGAGTCAGAAGTCTGCGTGAAATGCTTAAAAGTATCTATACGCTTTCTATGCAAGCGCAACATAAAGTAGTAGGCGATACCATAGAGAAGTGGATGAGCCAAAACATACACAAACAAGAACAGATAGATGATATAATGGTAATAGGAATAAAAATTAAATAGCTTGCCCGGGACGCAATCTAGCCTTGTCCCCTTTTAGGAGCGTTGTAGAGGCATTTAAGCGGGTAAACAAGTCGGGTTTCTTATAAACTTGCAAATTTTCAATGCAGGCAAGGATTTTTACACATGTTCCCAATCTCAATAAACTGCCACAACGCCTTATTTAAGCATAAACCGCCTCTAAATGCCTTTTACAAGGTGGGGACAAAACTAGATTGCACCCGCTTGCCTGCGCTTTTCTAAATATCAACAATGAGAGAAAAAAGGGAGATATTTTTTTTGGCATCCTGCAATTTTTTGCTTTAAGTGCTTTTGATGTGGTCACTAATTAATTTTCTGCCGTTGTTGGTATTTAGACAAATTGGGTATAGCTTTGTTTTATAGCTACACTGCACTGTACTGTCCAATTTTAAGTGCTTCCCTAATAACAATATGTCTGCCAAAAGAAAAAAAGTCGTATATTTGAAATTCCAAATCAAAAATACATTTCCCATGCTCGACCTATCAAGTTTTCAGAAGCCTTACGCTGCCTCGGACTGTCTGCAAAGTTACCATTTTTATTTGGCGTTTTACAATCTTTTTTATGCTTGAGCCATAGTTCAGATATCCGTCCACTATCTCGTTATTGTGGTCCTAGGGGTAGTGAACGCAACTTATTTCGTATGATAGCGGTTGAAATACCTTGGATGGCTGTTAATTTGTGTCTGTTTCAGTGTTTTGTGTGGCAAGAAAAGGAGGCGGATTTATAGGGGCTTATAGGGGACGAGGTAGTGGAAAAGAAGGCGGGTAAGAAAACATTTGGTATGCGACAGTTCTATTCTACGACTGCGAAACGGCCAGTCTCGGCGGTAGATTTTTTTGGATTTAGTTTGGTCAATTTACGTGCAGGCAAGACGGCACCTATGGACTTAAAGCAAGTTGTTTACAATGAAGAAGATGAAGTCTGATTAGCCGCTGATAAAGCAGCGAAAAAAGCTAAGAAAGACAAAGGCAAGTCTAAACGTGGTCGTCGCAAAGGGAGTCTGAATAAAGTCAAAGAAGACCCTTCCATCACTAAACCCGTCTATAGGGCGTTCAAAGAGGCTATACAAGCTATCTTTGTCCAAATGGTCACGCTACATTTAAACATACCCCTGTCGTATATGCTCTTAGATGGAGCGTATGCGTCAGCGCATTACATAGGACTTTTACAAATGTATAAGTTATATATTATTTCTAAAAAACTATCATTGAAGACGACATTAAATATGACTTCTTTCAATACAAAGCGTGGCATAGTTGTAGTCCAACAGCCTTGATAAATGTATTGACCATCAGAGCCACACACCCGAACGGCAAGATAGCATACACCCACATCTTTACCAATGACCTGACACTCAGTGCCACGAACATCAAAAAATATTACGAATGTCGTTTTCAAATAGAGTTTGACTTCAGAGATGTCAAACAACTCTTCGGACTCTCCAAAATCAAAAACTATCGCAAAACGCAACTCAATAATATGTTCGGGATGAGCTTCTC
>Ga0163154_10010663_pt1 | contig 10157 bp, 7 predicted proteins | sample OliLakLV19MP9P1_FD_148649 | JGI IMG/M metagenome (GOLD analysis project Ga0163154, IMG submission 148649) | Freshwater microbial mat bacterial communities from Lake Vanda, McMurdo Dry Valleys, Antarctica - Oligotrophic Lake LV.19.MP9.P1 | ecosystem: Environmental > Aquatic > Freshwater > Lake >...
GCTGGAACTGGGCGACGCTCTACGACGTACTCGAAGAGACGCCTGGAGTAAGTCGAGTGGTGCTGTCGCATCCGGCGAAGAACCGGATCATCGCGGACGCGCAGATCAAGAATGACCGGATCGACGCCAGGGCGCTGGCGACGTTGTTGCGAGGGGACTTCGTCGCCAAAGTGCACGTCCCGTCCGTGATGTCATCAACTCAGAAACGGGGGGGGTACTTCCAGGTTTTCGTTGGGTACAGGATTCCGCCGCAGCCTCGCAGCTCTTTACGCTCCGCCCTCGCAAAACAAAAGATCATGGACAGTGCCGGCGACGGACTGTGATCGGGGTGGACTTCGGCGGACGGCCTGTGTTGCATGGGGATAGCACCCATGCAACGCGGTGCATCGCAACCCACAACTCTCTGTCCTCCAATACAGTTACCGTACAAGTGGGCTGTCACTCTTTTTGTCCATGAACCCTCACGAATACACCGCCCTTCACATCCTGCATGTGCTCTCCGCCCTGATTCTGGTCGGGTTCACGTTTTACGCCTTTGCCGCTCCCCCAGTCGCCCGCAAGTCGGTGATGATTTGGACGGGAGTCGCCAACCTCCTGATCCTGCTCACGGGCGTCCGCATGTGGCAGGGGATCTATGCTTTCTCCGGCGGGTGGGCGGTTGTGAAGATCTTCGCCTGGCTGGGCCTCGCCGCCATCGCTGGCCTGGCCTTTCGCAAGCGGGAGAAGGCGGGGACGTTCATTTGGGTCACCCTCGCCTTGAGCCTCGTGTCGGTCGTGTTGGTGTACGCGAAGCCATTCTGATCAAGCGTCCTGCGGTTGCTTTGCCCGTCAGGGTGCCTCCGTTGTACACCTTGAGGATTTTGCCGGCCCACTCGTCTTCACTCGGACGTAGTCTGGTTTAAACTTCGTTTCCCGTGGAAACCGTCTGTGGACTCTGGATCTCGCCGGATGGCACCGTCCACCTTTCCGTTGTCACCCCCGGTGGTGGTCGGTCGGTGCGCTCCGATTCATTCCGCCCCTTTTCCTGGGCGTCCTCCGCCCCCTCGGGTACGCTCCCCGAGGGAATCACGCTTGAGACGCTCGCGGGTGACGCCCCTCTGCGGACGTTGGTGCATGCGTCGACCGTCCAGGCGCACGAGGCATGGCTGGCACTGGCGCGGACCGAGTCGATCACGGTCGATGGGGTGCGACCACTCGAAAGCCAGTATTTGCTGCAAACTCGCCGGCGACTGTTCGCGGATCTGGCTTTTTCCAAACTCCGCCGCTGCCAACTCGACATTGAGACCGGCTCCGAGGACGGGTCATTCAGCGATGCCACCCGTGCGGGAGACCGTGTTCTGGCGATCGGACTGCAGTTTGGCGAACGCAACCGCACGCTCGTGCTCGCCGGACTGACCGATACCGCCGAGCGCGAGCTCCTGGAGACATTCAACATCGTTTTGGCGGAGGAGGATCCGGACATCATCGAGGGACACAACCTCTTCAAGTTCGACCTCGATTTCCTCAGGCAGCGGTGTCGTCGCCACAAAGTGCCCTGTCAGTGGGGTCGCTTTGGACAGCCCGCCAGCTGGCGCAACAGCCGGATGAAAGTGGCCGAGCGCTGGATCGACTTTCCCCGGTGTGACTTGCCGGGCAGGACGGTCGTGGATACGTACCTGCTCGTTCAACTCTACGACTTGACGGCGAGGGAGCTCACCTCGTACGGACTCAAGGAGGTCGCCGTCGCCCTGGGGATCACCCCGGGCGACGCCAAAGAGTCCGGGGCCCGAACCTACATCGCAGGCAATGCGCTCCAGGCGGCCTTCGAACACGATCGCACCAGTTTCCTCAAGTACCTCGAGGACGATCTTCGGGAGACCCGCGGGCTGGCCGATCGACTGCTCCCGACCTATTTTGAGCAGGCGAGAACCTTCCCCATTCTCTTCCAAGAAGCGACCCTGCGGGGGACGACGACCAAGATCGATCTGCTGTTTCTTGAGGAGTATTACCACGCCCGGCAGTCCTGTCCCCAGCCGCCGAAGATCGCACCGTTCGAGGGTGGTTACACGCGCAGTTTCCAGGAAGGCGTGTTCCGCCACGTGCTTCATTTTGACGTTGCCTCGCTCTACCCGAGCCTGCTGCTGGCGATCGGACGGAACCCTGCGACGGATGCCCTCGGGGTGTTCATCCCGCTGCTGACGAAACTCCGCGCCTACCGGCTGCGATTCAAGCAACTCGCCCGGAGTGCGCCGACCGCGGAGGAGCGGGCGGAGGCGGACGCGCGGCAGGCGAGTTTCAAGATCCTGATCAACTCCTTCTATGGCTACCTCGGTTTTTCCGGAGCGCGTTTTGGCGACGGCGAACTCGCGGCGGAAGTCACGCGACGCGGGCGCGAACTCCTTCAGGCCCTGATTGAGGCGTTTGTCGGCGAGGGTTGCACCGTGCTCGAGGCGGACACGGACGGTATCTACCTTTCGTCGCCCCGGTACCATGATCGACCGGAGGAGCTGCTCGCCCTGATGGCACCGGTCCTGCCGGAGGGAATCGAGTTGGAATACGATGGACGGTACGAAGCCATGTTCTGCTACAAGGCAAAGAACTATGCGCTCTACGATGGTAAACGGGTGATCTTGAGAGGCAGTGCCCTGCGTTCCCGGGGGATCGAGCCGTATTTAAAGCGCCTGTCGGATCAACTGATCGACCACCTGCTGGGTGTAAATCCTGAGTCCCCCCTCAAAGGGCTTGATGAACTCCGCGCGCAGATTGCCGGACACACGTTTCCAGTGGCCCAGTTGGCCAAGACGGAGAATCTCAGCCAGGGCTCCGATGCCTACGAGCGACTGATTGCCGGCGGTGGAAAACTCCGCCGAGCGAGTGCTGAGGCGGCGCTGCTCCTGAACCCGCGGCCGTTGATGGGTGAACGCGTCAGCTATTACCTCACCGCAAAGCGGACGAGCAAGGCCAGTGACTGGCAGCGGGCCCGGCCGCTTTCGCTTTTCGATCCGGTCATGGCGCCGTATGATGCGGAGGGATACTTGACGAAGATCGACGACTGGCTTGAACGTTACAGCGCGTTCCTCGGTGACCTGCCGTCTTCACCGGCGAACCAGGACGAGTTTCGCCTCGAATGATCCGCAACCGGATTTGCGCCGGCCACCGCGGCCGGAGAGGTGAACCCTCCCCGGCCCCGGTCGGTTGAGGGTGAGCTCAGCTCCAACGCAGGTCGTTCTTGGAGAAGGGCAGGGTGCGGATCCGCTTGCCCGTGGCGGCGAAGACGGCGTTGCCAACAGCGGGTGTGAGCGGAGGCAGGGCGGGTTCCCCGATGCCCGTGGGCGGATTGTTCGTCAGCAGGTAGTGCACCTCGACCTTGGGTGCATCCGCGATCCGGAGCAGGGGGTACTCGTGGAAGTTGGCCTGAACCACGCGGCCCCGCTCGATGTCGAGTTCCTGATAGGCGGCGCTCAGCGCGTCGAGGATGGAGCCCTCGACCTGGTTGTCGGCGCCGCTTGGATTGATGATTTGGGAACCCACATCGCCCACCACGACCACGCGGTCGACCTTGAGCACGCCTTCCTGGGAAACGGTGACCTCGGCGACATTCGCGAAGTAGCCGCGATGGCTGAAGTGAAACGCGATCCCCTGACCGCGCCCCTTGGGCAGTGCTTTTCCCCAGCCGGATTTCTCGGCGACCAATTTGATCACCCCGCGCATGCGGGCGGCCTCGTAGGTGTTGGGGCGGTCCCCCGGAGTCGAAACCTCTTTCTTGTCGCCCAGCAGGGCCAGGCGCAGTTCGACCGGATCCTTGCCTCCGGCAGTCGCGAGTTCGTCGATGAAACTCTGGATCACCCAGGAAAACACACAGCTGCCGGGGGCGCGCCAGGGGCCCATGGGAATGCCGCAATCGAGCACCGTCATTTCCGCCTGATAGTTCGGAAGGAAGCGGGCGGGGAATTCGTCGGGGCTCAAGGACCCGCCGCTGCCTGGCCGGCCACCATTGCCGAAGGTGACGAAATGGTTGTGCCAGGCGGAAATGGCCCCGGCGGCGTCGACCGCGCCCTTGAGGAAGTGGATCCCTCCCGGGCGATAGTGGTCATGCCGCAGATCATCCTCGCGGGACCACGTGAGTTTGACCGGGGCGGACACCCGCTGGGCGATGGCCGCGGCCTCGATCATGAAATCGCTGCTCAGGCGGCGGCCGAAGCCGCCACCCATGCGGGTGATGTGAACCTTGACCTTCTCCTTGGGCATCTTGAGGACTTCGCAGACCAAGTCCTGGCCGCCGCCCGGCCGCTGGCTGGGGGCCCAAAGTTCCATGATCTCGTCATGGAACCAGGCCGTGCAGTTCTGCGGTTCGAGGTTTGCGTGGGAAATGAACGGATAGGTGTACGTGGCCTCGACCTTCCTCTCCGCCGCCGCCAACTGGGCGGCGACATCACCGTCCTTGCGCAGGCTTTGCGCGCCGGGCTTGGGACCGAGTTCATGGGCCTTGTCGAGGAACCCGGTCCAGCTGTCATTGGCGTGGGGACCCTCATTCCAGGTCACCTTGAGTTGTTTGCGGGCGCTGAACGCGGCCCAGGTGGACTCGGCGACGATGGCCACGCCGGGCACCAAACCGTTGAGGTTGGTCGTGCCTTCGATGACAAAGGCATCCCGCACTCCGGGGATTGACTTGACGGTGTCGAGATTGGCGCGAACGACCTTGCCGCCGAAGACCGGACACTTTTCGAAGACTGCGTAGAGCATTCCCGGAAGCTTCTGGTCGATCCCAAAGAGCCGTTTGCCGGTGACGATCGCGGGGTTGTCCACGCCGGAAATCCGACGCCCGATGATCTTGAAATCGCGGGGATCCTTGAGGGGGACTGTCTTGGGATCCGGCACGGTCAACATCGCCGCCTCGGCCGCCAGTTCCGCGTAGGTCAGGGAACGTTTGGAAGGCGGGTGAAGGACGGTGGCGTTCTCGGCTCGGCAGGTGGAGGCGGACACACCCCACCGTTTGGCGGCTGCTTCGATCAGCATCAACCGGGCGGTCGCACCCATCTGGCGAAGGGGGGTATAGCAACGGGGAGTGGTCGTGCTTCCCGCGGCGAGTTGCGCGCCGTAGGCCGGGTCGAGCGGAACGATCTCGACTGTGATCTTCTTCCAATCCACCTCCAGCTCCTCGGCGACCAGCATCGGCATCGACGTGTGTACACCCTGTCCACATTCCGGGGTATGGGCGGCGATGTAGATCGCGCCATCGGTTCCGATGCGCACAAAGGCATTGAGCGCGGCGCCTCCGCCGACACCCTTGGCCACGGGCGTGGCCGCCAGTGCGTCGTCGTCGAAACCGAGGTAGGTCCCGAGCAGGAGGCCACTGCCAGCGAGTCCGGAGAAACGTAGAAATGAACGGCGATCGATCGGTTGGGAGAGGAGCGTGCTCATTTGGCCACCCCCTTTCCGGCGGTCAATTCCGCCGCCAGATGAATGCCCTCGCGGATTCGCAGGTAGGTCGCGCAGCGGCAAAGATTTCCCGCCATCGCATTGTTGATGTCGTCGTCGGTGGGCTTCGGGTTCGCCTTCAGCAAAGCGGCCGCAGTCATGATCTGGCCCGACTGGCAATAACCACACTGAGCCACATCCTTCTCGATCCAAGCCTGCTGCAGCGCATGGGTCCCATCCGCTGAGAGTCCCTCGATCGTGGTAATCTGCATTCCCACCGCCGTGGAGACCGGCATCTGGCAGGAACGCATCGGCACGCCGTTGATGTGGATCGTGCAGGCACCGCAGACGCCCATCCCACAGCCGTACTTGGTGCCGACGAGATCGAGGGTATCCCGCAGAACCCACAGGAGAGGGGTGTCGGGCGGGACGTTCACGGTGCGCGCCTGTCCATTGATCTGAAGCGTATAAGTCATTGGATACGAGGGGGAAACAGAAGTCAATTTCGACCGAGGCCCGGTGCCAGCGGAGGACCAGTGCGGGGAACTTAGGCACCGTCTTCGCGACGTCAACCCGCGGAGGCCGGTCTTTTCAAACCGCTGAGGTCAATTCCGCACTCAGCCAGGCAGGCGGGCGGTCCCGCGTGCTCGGGACCGCGGGGCTGGACATCGCGCTGACGAATGCGGAGGACGGAGGCGGGACCGGATGGTCCCGTCGCGGCCTCGACGAGGCCACCCACAACGGAGGCGGGATTGGTCTCTTCCGATCTTCTTACGTTGACGCCCATGCGCGGCGGCGGCGTCCTCCGAGTGAGACTGTCATGTTGACCCGTTTCTGACGACTCTGTGTTCAGCGGGAGGCAGCGCTCCGACGGACCACCCAGTTGATGATGGCCTCGTCTTGGTCGCCGCTTCGCCAAATCAGCGAAAGGAACTCTGCCGGGTGAATGTCGTTCGTGCGGAAAAAGTTACGGTCGCCTCCGCAACTGTACATCATGCTCGAGGGCAACTCTCCCCGAAGTTTTGCGCGAGCCTTGGGGATGATCCGAGGCAGCCAGGTGATTCCCTGGATTTCGGCGCTCTTGGATGGCAATGAGGCTTCTTGAAGCTGGCGTGAGCTCGACTGGCCACGCTGCTCATTGAGGAAATAGTCACGTCGGATCAGCTCGATCGACAGCGCCCGGTCGTAGCCCGGTTCCCCGCCATTCACGTCGTCCTCGGCGTAATCGTAGAGGTGTTGTGCGGTGATGCCGTTTTCGGCCAACCATGACTCTTCGTCCGCCGTGATCAGTCCGGTCGGGCTCCGGTGTCCCCGGCGATAGGCATCGACGGATTTGATGTAAATGGACCGGAAGTGATCAGCGAACGCGTAGTGTTTCATGAAGCGACCACGCTGAAGAAGAAGAAGGCAAAAGGCGAGCGTGGGCGTTTGTTGCCGGGTTAGGCCAACTTGAAATCGATCTGGCGTTTGAAGCGATCGACTCCAGCGACCACCACCTCAATGCGGTCGCCCAGTCCGAGCCGGCGTTTGGTTCGTCGGCCGATGAGCACGGTCCCGTCATTCGAGGGGAGATATTGGTCGTCCGCGATCGACGAAAGGGCGACAAATCCGAACGTCATCGACTCACTCAATTCGATGAAGAGGCCCTGTCCGCGAACATCGGTGATGATGGCGGCGAACCGGGTCTTGATCTTCTTCTGCAACTCGCGTTCGAAGTATTCGACCAACTTGATCTTCTGGGACTCGCGCTCGGCGTCCTGCGAGTTGGTTTCGGTCAGGCTGAGGTGTTCTCCAAGGCTTTCCATCTGCCCACCGGAATACCCGACCTTCGGACGAGCCCCGGCTCGCTCCGGTTTTCCCGGTTTGATCAGCGCATGATCGAAGACCCGATGAACCACCAGATCGGCATAACGGCGGATCGGTGACGTGAAGTGTGTGTAGTCCCGCTTGTTCAACCCATAGTGTCCGTCCGGCGAGGCCCGGTAGACCGCCTTCTTGAGGCTTCGCAGCAATTGTGTCCGCAAGGTGTAGCCTTGGGCGTGCTCGCGGAGGGTTTCGAGTAATTTGACCACCTCGGGACGCCGTGAAAGGTCTCCGGTCTTGACGTGAAACGTGGCCAGCAGATCGCGGAGCTCCGCCAATTTTTCCACATCCGGCTGGTCGTGGACGCGATAGAGTGAGGGGAGCCGCTTTTCGCGCGTGGCTTGGGCAACCGACTCGTTCGCAGCGAGCATGAACTCCTCGATGAGCTGGTGGCTCTCGTCGTGTTCGATCCGTTCGAGCCGCTCGGCGTAACCGTCGGCGTCGACGTAGATTTTTGTCTCGGGCATGTCCAAATCGAGTGAGCCCGCCGCCATGCGCTGCTCCCGGAGTCGTTTGGCGATCTTCCAGAGTTTTCGGATCCAGGTCTGCAGGTCGCGCAGTTCTCCGTCCTTGAGGGAGCGCAGGGCACGGCCGGTCGAACCGGTCTGATGCTTGGCCGGCAGCGGGAGCGCGCGAATGGCATCGAGATCGTCGGTGAAAAGCAGGCCGTACGCTTGTTTGTAGGTCAGACGCTTGCGGCTGCGGATGACCGTGTTGGCGAATCGCGTTTCTTTGAGCAGAGCCCGCTTATCAAACGTCATGAACACCGCCTTGCAGAGACGGTCTTTGGCTTCGACGAGGGAGCAGAGTCCGTTCGAAAGTTTCTCCGGAAGCATCGGCACGACGGTCCCGACAAGGTAGGTGGAATTGCCCCGTCGCTGGGCCTCGCGGTCGAGCGCCGTTCCTTGATGAACGTAGGACGACACATCGGCAATGTGGACGCCGACTCGAATGTCGCCGTGAGGCAGTTCCTCGAGGCTGAGGGCATCATCGAAATCCTTGGCATCGTCCGGATCGATCGTGAACACGGCGCGCTCGCGGTAGTCCTCGCGACCTGCACTCTCCTCGGCAGAAACTTCATCCGGAAGCTTGGCGACCTCCGCGAGCACCGAGTCGGGGAACTCCGGGTTCAGGTCAAATTTGCGGTACACTCCGGCGAGCTCGGCGCGGGGTTCGAAAGTCTTGCCGAGCCGCTCGACCACCTGACCTTCGGGGATGCGGTGCCGTTCCGTCCAGGCTTTGAGTTTGACCACGACCTTGTCGCCCGGTCGCGCAGGCACGCGGGAGCTTTCCGACGTGGGGTCCGGCACCGAGATGTCGTGGACGAAGCGGGGGTCGTCCGGGGCGACGTAGAAGGCGTTGCGAACCTGCTTGAGATTGCCCACGAGGGTGTCTCGCGCGCGTTCGACCACCCGAATCACCCGTGCCCGCTGTTCGCGTTCACCGCCAAAGGCACCGCGGCCGGGAATCTTTCCGCCGCCCGATTTGGGCTCGACGCGAATCGCCACGCGGTCGCCGTGGAGGGCAACATCGGTATCCTCCGCGGATATGAAATAGGCGGGAGCTGCGGGACCGGGTTCGTTGATGCGGCGATCCGGGACCACCAAGGCGTGGCCGCTCTGACGGAAACTGATCCGTCCGGTCACCAGGCCGGGAGTCTTTTCGGTGGGCCCGGCAAGGGCCACCCGGTCGCCCTTGACTCGATGGATCAGGCCTGAGCTCGCCAACAGGCGAAGTTCATGGGCGAGCAGTTTTCGTCGCACTTTCTGCACCCGGAGCACACGGGCCAGTCCCGCGTCATCAAGGGGCTTGTAGTCAGGGGAACGGAGTAGCTCGAGCAGCTCGTCTTTGAGTTTCTTCATGGCGGCGAATCGCGTTGGTTGCGGACGAGCGCCAGGATGGGCATCCGCAACGGCAAGGAACGCACCGTGAAGCCTCGGTTCCCGGGCCGCGACGAAAATCCGACGGCGGTCGTTGGGACGAACCGCCATCGGGTTTTGTCGGGCGACGAATCAGGACGCTGGTTTGGGAGCTGGCAGGACGACCGCGCGAGAAATGCGTGTCGGAGCAAGGTAAGCTTTTGCGAGCGCATCGAGTTCCGCCTTGGTGATGGCGGTGACATCGGATTCGCGGGTGCGGGCCCATTCGAGGACGATCGGCTTTTCTTGCACGCGGGAGAGCACGCTGGAGAGCCAGTAGCCGTTGGTCCGCACGCTTTCCCGAATGCTCGTGAGCACCGGCAGCTTGGCTCGGGAGAGCTCGTCCTCGGTCACGCCGTTCGCGTGGAGGTCGGCGCTGAGTGCGGTGACCGCATGCGCGATCTTTGCAACCATCGTGGGATCAACGTCGATCCCGCTCGCGAAGTAGCCGTAGCCGGGAAAGACATCGCTTGCCGCGCTGCGCACACTCGGGCTGTAGGTACCGCCCATCTCTTCCCGAAGCTTCACGCGCATCCGGTCCGAAAGAATATTGGCGAGCAGGTTCAGACGACGGGCCACCCGGGCGTCGAGTCCATCCACGGTGGGCCAATAAAAGACCGCCAAACCTTTGGGGATCTGTGTCTCGATGGTGAAGTCCCGACTGAAGGGCTCCTTCGGGAATTTTACCGAACGCAACTCGGTCAATGCGGGTCGGGCCTCGCGGGCGGGCAGGGCACCGAGGGTTTGGGCCACCGCCGCGATGGCTGCCTCCTCGTTCAGTTCGCCGACCAAGGCGATTTCGATCGCTCCGCGGGAGAAATGTGGGGTCAACCAGGATCTGACCTCCGCGAGGGTGCGCGACATCATGATCGCCTTCGGCGGTGTGCCGAAACGAGGGTCTCCACTTGCCAGCAGACTCGCAATTTCGGTCGAAAGGGGGCCGTTGGGCGTATGGGCAAAACCCAAGTACATCTGTTC
>Ga0163154_10010670_pt1 | contig 10151 bp, 6 predicted proteins | sample OliLakLV19MP9P1_FD_148649 | JGI IMG/M metagenome (GOLD analysis project Ga0163154, IMG submission 148649) | Freshwater microbial mat bacterial communities from Lake Vanda, McMurdo Dry Valleys, Antarctica - Oligotrophic Lake LV.19.MP9.P1 | ecosystem: Environmental > Aquatic > Freshwater > Lake >...
TATGCACCCGAAGATGTCCCTAGCGCAACTATTGCCGAAGGCTGGCAATCGCGCGTGGCTGACTATGGCGATGACGTGACCAATTACAATGTCGCCTGGGTTGATGATGCAGCGGTGTCTGCCGAACTGAAAACCGAGTATGTGGTGATGGAGGGAATCGAAGGAACGCCAAAACATGTTATGACTGGGGCAAATATCCGTGGCCCCCCGGCAGGTAGCCAACTTCGCAATGTCACAGTCGATGGTCAAACTTTCCAAGTGCATATTGATGCCAATGGCAAAATCTACACACGTTGGCGCGATCTGCCTGAAGGCTTGCGTCACGATCCTGGCCAACTTATCAAGGCAGTTAATGGGGCAACATCCGGGAATCCGGGAATTCCGGGTATATTAGATGACCTGGCCGATGGCGATTATGGACGGCTGGCCAGACAAATCGTAGATGACCCAGCGCAGTATAAACGATTATTAGCGGAACATCTGGATAGCGAACTGCGTCTGAGCGACGATTTGATCGCTGGCGGTAATCCAGAAAGCGCGCTACAAAAGCTCAATCGTTTGGTTGATCAATTTGGGCCTAAACCAGAAATAACGCTGCGCAAAGGATTGGCACACCTAGAACATGGCAATCTGCAGAAGGCGGCTTCTTCGCTAAACGAAACGCGGATTTGGGGAGCACCGCGCTGGCAGGGGCAGTTTTTCGATGAGATCAACGCTCGGTTGGCACAAACAAACCTGAGTTCTGTAGAACGTGCTAATCTGCATCGTATGGCTCAATATGCAGATTGGCAAAATTTACAGGCCCAGAAGCTATTGCCAGAGGGACGACTTCTGGCTGTGGCAAACGGTGATGATCTTGCTTTTAACTTGTATCTGGCCAATAACCGCGCGGGTGTCTCGGTACCAGTGGGCGATGCAATCCCCGATACGGCAATTGTTTATATTGAAGATAGCTTGCGTGGCCTCCCCAATATTGACTGGAGCACACCGATTGAGCAGAGCGTTCATCAAGTTATTTCTGGTAAGTTTGGCGTTGCCGTGAAGTTGCCAGCCGGTGATATTGCGCACTTTAGACCGGCTAAGATCTACCTGCCCAACGGCAAGGCACTAAGCCCAGATACGTCTTTTAGATCTTTGGACTTAGTTCGTTCTAGCGCGCGCTATAGCCGGTATAGCGGAAGCGGCGAAGCATGCATAACGGGCGAGTATGAGTGTGAGAATCAAGAACCCCAGGTCTACTTTCTATACTCGGATAAATAAGACTCATGTGCCGCCCCCTTTTGAGTAGAGACGTTGCATTGCAACGTCTCTACTCAAAAGGGGCAGAACTTTTTCGATTAATATACCATGTCTATTCCTGCTTTCCCATCAGAACTAGAAACAATTTTCCAGTTGGCTGAGATGCATCGTCAAACTGGCGATTATGCCGCTGCGCTACTGCTCTATCAAAAGATCATGACGCTTCGGTTGAGCAATGTTCATGAACAACAAAAGATCACAGATGCGCTGACCGCTGCTGATATCGTCATTATGGAGCGCCTTGCCGACTTGACTGTACTATTTGGCAACACAAAGGCTGCGGACTCCATCTATGAAAGCATGGCTGAACTTGGCAGACAAGCGGGTAACCTCTATTTAGCCGATTACACACAACTAAAGCGCATCCACCTGGCGCTTGGCTCTGGTTATCTTCACAGCGCTTACGATCTCCTGCGCACGCTCGGCTATCGAATCGGCAATGTTGACGCGATTGAATTTACACCACAAGGCTTGCTACTTTGGGAAGCGAGGATTGAATGGCCAAATACAACCCGGGATGACCGAGGAGTTTTATTTTCACAGCTCTATCTGACAATGGGTTGGTTATTAGTGGCCTTAGGGCAATATGTAGAAAGTCTAAATTCTTTAGAACGTGGTCTATCATACACTGGTATCGATTTTCCGGATCTGGCGCGACAAGCAGCTACACCATTGAAGTTAACAATCGCCAGAGCGTTGCTGGAAAAAGGTGATTTACAGGAGGCAAAACAAGCATTATCTGTAATCAAAAACGAGTTGGATGCAAATTTGCAACCGGGATTTTACGTACAGCGATTGGAATTGTCTGGTAAACTCGATCTATTGCAGGGTAATTTCGGTAGTGCAATAGAATATTTTAATAAAGTGCTGGAGTTATGTCGCGAAAAAGGTTTTTTACAAGGCGCGCTGCAAGCTAGTCTTAACATGGCACACATCCTCGTTTATTTGAACCAAACCCATGCTGCCCAGAATATGCTGGCAGTGGCCATAAACAAAGCAAACCAACTGAATAATGGCGCGATTGTAGCCAGAGCAACCTATCTCATGCATGTAGCACAGGAGCGTAGCCAATCTTTCGCTGAGAAATCTTCTCTTTCCGTTTCCGAAATTCTTCAGCCTTCCCATCAACTAAATCAGCGAGCAGCGGTTACTAAGAAAAATCCACCTCACCTTGAACAGTCAGCGAATTATTTGTCATTCTTTGAGGATCGCTCATTGGAATTTCACTGGTATGTCGGCAACGGTCAGGTAGCGGCCGCGGCAAATTTCTTGCAAAATATGAGTATAGTTTTCAACCTAACGGATTCAAAGTTAATTTATATAAGATTGAAAGTCCTATTCGGAATGTTGTTCTATTATCAGGGAACAATCGAAAAGGCAGTATCAGAGTTGACCATAGCACGCTTGCTTTTACATGAACAAGATCTGAAACCAGAACTATGGCAGGTTCAGCGGTTTTTGATTGATTGCGGGAAGCAGTTAGGACGTCTTGAAACTGAACAATCTATCCTTGTAAAGGAAAACGATGATTTACTTAATTCGCTGGCCGAATCTTTATCCGTCCCCGATCAAACGCTCTACCTACTCAATAAATGGTCTGCAGATGAAGAATATCTTCTTACGGAAATCAATCGTTTACGTTTATTAAAGGCAAAATTGCATGACACCTGGTTTGTTTTGCGGCCCTGGCGACGCTGGTCTTTCATGCAAAGTCTAAACTCGCTACTCCATCACATTGATCGCTACAAAGATGCACGGACCACTCAAACGATTGGTGAAAATAAAGAGATCCAAATAGCGCGTTCATCGGCCCCACCTTTATGGCACCGGCTCATAATGCATCCTCGAAATCGCGCCACCCTTTCTTTCCTAACCCTACCCGATCGCGTATTTGTCGCAAGAATCAGTTGGCTATCCTTAGACTTTATTGTTAGTCCCGTGACGCGCGCCCAGATTCGTAATTGGGTCCAAGTGTGGCATCAGCAAGTTGCCCACATCAATGGTCAACCGCGTGATATCGACGCCGTGACGACCGGCCATCGCGCGTTGCTTTTGGTGAACGGGATGTCGTCAAGGCCCACCCCAGAACAGATTTCTAATGAAGCTAAGGCTGTGAGTACAGAGATTACCAAAAACTTGGCCGAAGCGTTTCACTTGTCGGCGATTTTAAACGCATTACCTAAACGGATTTGTGGCTTAACCATCGTACCGGACGACAGTTTGCATGGTTTTCCCTTTGCTGCCATCATGTATCAAGGAGAATCTATAGTCAAACATTATTCATTGTCCGTTGCCTACGAAAATAGGACGAAACGACCACAAATTAAAAAATCTGGCTTTCAAAATGCGCTTGCAGTCGTTGTATCACAAGGCGCGCCAGGAATCCCACCATTGCCTGGTACGGAGCGAGAATTGGAGCAAGTTATGGCGTGGTTTGAGAAGCAGAAAAACAAAGGTAAAAAATTACAAGTGAATTCCCCACTTGTTAACAATACAGCAGATAAATCGACAGTCTTGAACCAATTATCTCAAATCACATTACTGCATATGGCTTGTCATGGGATATTTGAACGCAATCAGCCGGATCAATCGGGGCTAGTCCTCGTTCCATCTAGAGACAATGTACAAATTCTCAGCCTGCGCGATCTATCGCGCCAAGATTTAAGGCAGCTTCACCATGTTACTCTCTCTTCCTGCTGGTCAGCCGACCACTTTGTTCTGCCTGGTCGGTGGGTCATTAGTCTTCCAGAAACACTATGGCGTGCTGGTGCCCATAGTATATTGGGCAGTTTATGGGAAGTCAGTGACCAAGTTGCCATATCATTTATGGCTCGCTTCTACGCATATCTTGATGACTATCCACGTGATGAAGCTTTACGCCGTACACAGCTTGATTGCCTAGCTAGAAATCTTCCTGGCTGCGAAAATATCGATACTTCAGTCCCTTTTTACTGGGCTGGATATAATTTGTACGGTGACCACAAAAAGTTAAGAATCTAAATGTGCATCTTCTCTACTATCAAGTACAGATACGCGCATTGTATCATGACCTACTGTATAGCTATTTCCGCCCAACTGTACGAGGGACCATCGCAACCGATATCACTAGTCACTTGGTCATCCAAGAACTATAGAAATACAACACAGCATCGCCTGTCGCAATCATATCAAGAACCATATTGATAATGAGGAAACTTCCCATGTATTACCCATTCGCCCATATACCTTTTTACTGGCAACGGTCCCTCTTCTTAATCCTGATCGTACTTACCCTGCTCGTTATGGGCGTCCTCACTTGGATGGGTCGTCCGCTGGCCAAGGCGGGGGCGAGCATTATCGATTTTGAGTTGGCGGGGACGCAGAAAAACGCGCAAACCATCATGGCGGGTTGGGGTGAGGACAACCGGCCATTGGCGCGCCAGCAAATATATGTGGATTTTGTCTTTCTTGTGCTCTACCCGCTCACCATTGCCCTCGGCTGTGGCTTGGCGGCGCGCCAGTTTTCACCAATCAGTTGGCTGGTGACAGTGGGTCCCTATCTGGCTTGGACGCAATTGGCGGCGGGTTTGCTGGATGCAGTGGAAGATGTGGCGCTGCTGCGGTTGTTGCAGGGGTTACAAAACCCAAGCCTGCCGCTGATTGCGCGCTGGTGCGCGCTGCCCAAGTTTGCTATGATCATTCATGATCCTCGTCACCGGCGCGTGACGCTGGCGGGCTGGTGCGACAGCGCGGCGTTGATTCAGTAAAGGCTCTTGCCGTGTCTAATAGGCAATCTCAGTCACATTGGCTAGTCCGTTCAATGTCACGATCAAATGATTCAAGACATCTCGTCCTAAGATCGCTTCGCTGCCAACACTGACAGCTGTGGCGCGAATGCCTGTGATCTTGTGTGGACCGATTTGAACGGTGATCAAGTATAAATCTGCGGTTTGGCGCACGCCGGTGACGCCGCGCATGTAGCGAGTCTCTTGATAACGCGCGCCAATTTGGCCTAGCACGTCGATGGGAATCATCGTACCATCAGCGCCAGAATCCAATAAAGCAACCAACTCTACTGCGCTTTTGGAACGAACCTGAATGGTTGCGACGGGTGCGGAAGGCACGTATGCGCTATCGTACTCAAAGGAGGTGCTATACATGTTCGGGGATAAAGCGTGGCGAACGAAAAACAAGGTCTGCTGGCAGGGTCGGGAGAACTTGTCGGATCAGGACAACTTCAGCGGGGAACTGGGCCTCGATCCGCGCCACCAGTGCTTGTTCATCTCGATCATGATCGACAACTTTGCCCGCATAGAGCGCGACATACTCTTCTGGATAGTTCTGCCATAATTGGTCGTGCATGGCTTCAAAGGCTTTTACTTCGCGTTCCATCAAGGCGCGTTGCGGGTGAATGGCAAGCGCTGGCTCGATCACGCTGATTTGTTCCAGCAACAAATGATCGATGGCGCATCGTCGGGAAGCTGCTAATTCTTGGTAGTATTGATAAATTGAATCGGGCAGATCCAAAGTGATTTGCACAGTCATGGTTCCCTTTCCGCGCGTAACGTAGCGCAGATCATCAGCACCGGTTACCCGGTCATTGTACCATACGATTGTCACTCATATCAAACAAGGAAGCTGCCCATGTATTACCCATTCGCCCATCTACCCTTTCACCAACAACGACTTCTCTTCCCGACCCTGCTCGTGCTCACCCTGCTCGTCTGGATCACCCTTATCTGGATGGAGCGTCCGCTGGCCAAGGCGGGGGCAAGCATTATCGATTTTGAGTTGGCGGGCACGCTGGACAAGGCGCAAGCCATCATGCACGCTTGGGGCGAGGCCAACAGGCAATTGGCGCGCCGCCAAACGGTTGTCGATTTTGTCTATCTTGTGCTCTACCCGCTCACGCTTGCCCTGGGTTGTGGCTTGGCCGCCGGCCAGTTTTCAGCGGGCAGTTGGCCGGTTTACAAAGCCCATCTTGCCGCTGATTGCCCGCTGGTGTGCTATATCCAAGTTTGCCATTGTCGGCTTGGGGTTGACATACGTTCTGGCTGGCAGTTTGAATTGGATGCTTCAACAGAGGAGGTAAATTCATGATTCTCGTCACCGGCGCGACCGGCATGACCGGTTACTTCGTCGTCCAAGAACTACAACGCCGCAACTACGCGGTGCGTGTACTGGCGCGCGCCGCGTCTATCGCCAAAGCGCCGCCCGGTGCCGACATCGCCATCGGCGACCTGGCTGACATCGCCAGCCTGGAGCGGGCCACCAATGGCGTCACTGGCATTGTCCACACGGCCTGCACCTTTACCGACAGCAATGTTGACATTAACGCGATGCAGGCGCTGCTGGACGGTTGGCAAGCTGGCCCCTTTATCTTTGTCAGCAGCCTGGATGTCTATGGTTTTGCGCAGGTGAACCCGATTACTGAAACGCACCCACTCAATGAAGACTATGGCGATTATGCGCGCGGTAAGATTGTCTGTGAACGGCTGCTCACCCAAAAAGCCCAAGCGCTGGGCCGGCGCGACTATGCCATGTTGCGCGCACCGTATATCTGGGGACCGCACCCCAAAGCCTATACGATGGTGGTCAAACCGCAACTGCTTGCTGGGGAGCCGATGATCTTGCCCGGTGCCGATGAAGCCGAATGGTCCCAATATCAGGATGTCTGGATCGACGTGCGCGATCTGGCGTGGGTGGTGGCGGAAGCGTTGGAACGACCGCCCGGTGGACCGCTTAACGTGCTCACTGGCCACTTCACCTGGCATGACCTCTACACAGCAGTCATCCGCCTGACCGGCAGCCCAAGCGAGCTGCTGCACAAACCGCTGGCCGCGCTGTCGCCTGACGAGCAAAAGGCGCTCCAGCTCTATGCCCAGACTTGGCGTTTCAGCGCGGAACAGTTGCAACAGCAGCTTGGTTTTCAACCGCGCTATAGCCTGACGGAAACGCTGGCGGCGACCGTTGCCCAGGGCAAGCGCACGGTGTAGAGGTAAAGATTAAGCGCCATCAGGCAACGCTTTAGCAACGCTCGATATCATACAATCAACGCTAGATCAACGTTGCTTAGGCTATACTGAAACAAGCTTTACTAGATAATTTACTCGCTTCCCGCCAACGTATTTTTTCCCGACGTGTGTTGGCTGCCTGATAGCGGTTGTTGGCCCAAATCTCCATTGTGCATTGGTTGCGCTGTGGCCGATTGAGTCGGGAAAGACCGAGGGGTACATATGACTGACGCTGCCTTCCTTGCCCGCCTCACCGGTGCCGATACCGATGAATTGATCGATCTACTGGCGCGGCCGGTCCTCAAGCAGGAACAATTATTGCGCGCCTACTTTGGCGCAGAACGGTATCGCCGGCTGCGCAGCCTGGCTTTGCGCAAATTGGCGATCCGCCGCGAACTTGGCGATGCGAGCGAAGGCAATGTGCTGGTGATCCCTGGCCTGCTCGCCAACGAGCTGTCGACTGAGCACGCCGGCGTGCGCGAACAGGTCTGGTTGAACGCGCGCTCCCTCACCGCGGGCTATCTAAGCCGGTTGCGTTTGGCCGATAACGGGTTGACGGATGCCAACCCCGATTATCCGGTACGGGTAACCGGGCTGATGAAGCGTAACTACGCAGAACTGCTCCTTACATTGGCGCAACGTTGGAATGTGCACACCTTTGCTTACGACTGGCGCAAAAGCCTGACGTTGGCGGCGACCCAATTGCAAGCACGCATCGACGAAAGCTTTACCGAAGAAAAGCCAGTGCAGCTGGTTGCCGCGGCCGAAGGGGGGATTGTAGCTCGCCTCTACATCGCGGGCGACCCCGAACACTGGGCGCGGCGCGGCGGCCGTTTGATCACCCTGGGTACGCCGCATACAGGCGCCGCCATCTTTGTGCGCGCCTTGGCCGGTCATCTGGATATCGCACGCTGGGCCGATTCGCTCGACAGCAGCCAAAACTGGCAGGATTTTCTGGGTCTCGTGCGCTCATTCCCGAGCCTCTATCAACTGTTGCCTTTTGCCGATCCGCAACAAGAAGATCTTTATGATGCCAACACCTACGGTGGCGCCGCAGCCAGCGTTCGCCAGAAGTTTTTGGACAGCGCGCGCAAAATACATAGCATTTTACCAGCAGTTGTGGATCCAGCGCGCATGATTGCCGTGGTCGGTTACAATCGCTTGACCACCGCCACTGTCGATCTGGACCAATTCAAAAATGTTATGGCCCAGCCGCGCGCGACTCAGATTAGCATCAAAGAGATGAACAACCTCTACCAACCTGGCGATGGTGACGGGAGTGTGCCGCGTGCTTCTGCCGAGCTAATGACGCCGGATGGCTCCCCGGTGCCCGCCTATTATGTCGACATGAGCCAGCACGAACTGTTGGACGCACCCAGCCTCCTGCGCTCGCTCGATGAACTCTTGACCGTTGCGCTGGACAGCAATGTTGCCTGGCCACAGATTGGCCGGCATTTTGGTCTGCGGCTGGCCGCCGAGGCGACGGCATCGCTGGCATTGGACAGCACGGTGGACTTAACCAAGCAGGCCGAAGAGGAATGGAAGGTAACCCGCCAAAAGATCGAAAGCGCCGCCCGCAAGTTGCAGCGATCACCCGCTACCGCGCCCTTGCTTGATACCGCAGAAGAGGAACGGCTGATCGAGGATATTATGGTGCGCCATCTGCGCGCCGGTACGACCACGGTGCGCACGGCCACGCCGCTTGCTCCGTTTCCACCGCCGCATATTGTGCTAGATATTGTTCTCGGCGATATTACGCAACTGGCCACACGGCCGTTGCAAGGTAACCCCATTGATGCTATCGCCGTCGGCCACTACATTGGTGCAACTCCGCAAGATGCCCTCCGCGCCTTAGATGCCGCCATTACACCTTGGATGCAACACCGCGCTGGCCCACTCGCCGCCGCCAATACGCCACGCACCGACAATTTGATTGGCGAATTGGCCCAACGAGGTGTGATCCGCGGTGACCTCGCCACGCTTTTTCTCCTGCCCGACCCGCGCCCCAAAGCGCGCCCTGTGCAGCGCGTCATTGCTATTGCTGGGATGGGTCTGCCTGGTCGTTTTGGCCCACCAGAGTTAACCCTCCTGGTCCGTGAACTCTGTTGGACGTTGGGCCGGCTGGGTAAGCAACATTTGGCTACGGTGCTGATCGGCGCAGGACAAAACAATATCAGCGCCGATGAAGCCGTGCGGGCCTGGGTGCGCGGGATCAAGCTGGCAATTACGGGCGCAGAGGAGAAAGGTGGCCTGGTGCTGAAGCAGATCACCTTTGTCGAAAACGACCCGCGTAAGCTGCCGGCTATCGATCAGGCGCTGCAATCTATGGTGCAAGAGATGGATGCTGAAAAGCGGATGGAGATAACCTATAGCCCGCTAAAAGCGAACGAGTATGTGCAACTGAAGAAGGGGGTGCGCCAGCGGATTAGCCGTGAGATGCAAACGCTCTTGCGTGATCGTGGCTTGCCGTCGTTCGTAGAGAAGTTGACGGAGCCGGCCCCCGCCCGCATCACGGTTGAGTTTGAAGATGACACCTATCGCTTTGGCGCGATCACGGCCACTGCCTCTATGCCCGTGCGCGATATCCAACTGGACCCGCTGCTGGTGAGCAAGGCGAATGATGAACTGGCCGCGCTTAATGACCTCGAACAGCAGGCGCGCCAGGGTGAATTCATGGCGCGCCTACTCTTCCCCGCCGATTTTCGCGCCGATCTTTCGGGCGGCCGGCCCGTGATTTTGACGGTCGATGCCACAACCGCACGCATTCACTGGGAACTGCTTTCCTTGTCTGAACAGCAATTGATTGCCAATGATCAAGCCCAATCTGGATCAGCGCAGCCCGCGCCACTTGTCAACCGC
>Ga0163154_10010673_pt1 | contig 10151 bp, 9 predicted proteins | sample OliLakLV19MP9P1_FD_148649 | JGI IMG/M metagenome (GOLD analysis project Ga0163154, IMG submission 148649) | Freshwater microbial mat bacterial communities from Lake Vanda, McMurdo Dry Valleys, Antarctica - Oligotrophic Lake LV.19.MP9.P1 | ecosystem: Environmental > Aquatic > Freshwater > Lake >...
TGATGTTGCGGGTGATGCGATCGCAGGCAACAAAATTGTCAACACCCAAAATATGACCCAGACTGCCCAAGACATCAAAGTCCTGGTCAATCAATACGCCAGCGACTACGACACCACCACCCCATCTGGCAAGATGGGACTCAGCGGCAAAGTGATCGAATCCATCGAACAGAACCCCACCCTCAAAAGTCGCACCCTCAACGCCCTCAAAGAAGCAGGCAAAACCGCCTTTGAAGCAGCGATCGATCACCCCATTGCCAAAGTCCTGGTCGCAGGTTTAGAAGGATACCTAGAATAGACAGATTTAGCGTAGGCGGCATCAATCCGAAGGCTCTACGCAGCTCAAAAATCGGACATTACAGCAGTTTTCAAATGAACACAATCCACCATAGGCTCCAGAACAAGGGGCTTAAGCCCCTTGCCCACACAGCACCGCAGACACCAATCACAAGAAGAAAATTTAAGCTAGAAACAGGTAGTTTCAAGCAATAATCTGCGCAAAATTGATGCAACGTTCAGCCCTTCCTCAGCTCACGTCTCGGCAGCGGCAACTGGCTCTGGGTGTAATCATGGCGATCGCTCTCCTCCTTTGCCTATTGCAAACTCCCAGTCTGGCGCAATCGTCCGGCTTAGAGGCGCGGGTGAATCGGCTAGAATCGGCAAATTCTAGTCTGCGGGCGCGCATTGGTCAACTAGAGTCCCAAATTGGCCGCGTTGGTCGCAGTGCCGCCGCAGCACCCACGGCACCCGCTGCTCCAGCAGCCAATACCACGGGACTAGCAGAAGATCCGACCTTTCGGCGATTGGCGACCCTGGTGGTTGAACTGCGCGATCGCATTGCCGCCCTAGAGGGACAAGCTAGCGATCGCATCCCAGTTTTGCAGCCCTCATCCCCCAGCCCCTTCTCCCAAAAAGGGAGAAGGGGAGACGGATTCAAAGTCCCTCTCCCCCTTTGGGAGAGGGATTTAGGGTGAGGGCGGCAAAAGTGGGATGCACCCCAAGCCAGCGATCGCTAAGAGGATATTTTAGAAGTGATTGGCTATGCTTTTAGGCACTCTCAGGCTACATCTTGGGTTTCATATAAACAATCGCCTGCCGCCAGACCACGGTTGGCTGGTCGTAGTGGTCTACCAGACAGACGCAGTACTGATCTTGCCAGCTCATTTTGCCCGTGAGCAAATCGTTCGTGATCAGCTTTAGCTCTACCTCTTTGCTTTCACGGATCAAGGTCTGCATCTGACGGACGCTAGGTAAACCGGTTTCTAATTCTGTAGTGGCCATAGCTATTTTGGTTCCATTCGGAAATCATTACTACCAGCTTAGAGACTTCCGTGAATAAAGCCAGCGTAAGTTTTGGCAGCTGACGGTTTGGAAACAGGTATACCCACAAAAAGCTGGCAGAAGACAGTCATTTTCGTTCAGCTCTCCTTTACGATTGCTATATAGCAGTTCTCAGATGAATGAAGTACATCACAGGCTCCAAAACAAGGGGCTTAATCCCCTTGCCTGTACTGCACCGAAATGAGAAAGGCTATATACAAAGGCTGATTTAGGGAAACTGCAATGGCGATCGCATTCACCAAATATCATGGACTGGGCAACGACTTTGTGCTGATCGACAATCGACATCAACCAGAGCCATGTCTGACGCCAGCGCAAGCGATCGAGTGGTGCGATCGCCATTTTGGGATTGGAGCTGATGGCATCATTTTTGCCCTACCCGGTCAAGATGGGACGGACTACACCATGCGGATCTTCAACTGCGATGGTTCAGAGCCAGAAATGTGTGGCAACGGCATCCGCTGTCTGGCTCGCTTCATTGCTGACCTGGAAGCCGCAGAAACAGGTGCGGCTCGCGCGGCATACCAGATTCACACCCTGGCAGGCGTGATCACCCCAAAGCTCGAAGCTGACGGGCAAATTACCGTCGATATGGGCTTGCCTCGGCTGATTGCTGCCGAAATTCCGACTACGCTGGCAGCTCCGCACGAAAAGGTGATCGATCTGCCGCTGGAGGCCGCAGGGCAAACCTGGCAGGTCACCTGTGTCAGCATGGGCAATCCGCACTGCATTACCTTTGTTGACGATGTTGCGGCTATTCCGCTAGAGGCGATCGGCGCTCAGTTTGAGCACCACCCCGCATTCCCCAAGCGCATCAATACCGAATTTATTCAGGTCGTCCAGCGAGACCACCTCAAAATGCGCGTGTGGGAACGCGGTGCCGGAATTACGCTGGCCTGTGGCACAGGAGCCTGCGCGTCACTGGTGGCAGCAGTCCTGACTGGAAAAAGCGATCGCCGTGCCACCGTCGAACTCCCCGGCGGCAACTTGCTGATCGAATGGTTAGAGGCGGATCAGCGCCTTTACATGACTGGCCCTGCGACCAAGGTGTTTGAGGGAAAGCGGGAAGGGTAAAGGAAACAGTTCACGCCTGAACAGGGCATGGCGTGCCATGCCCCTACCAAAACATCTGCTACGAATACAACGTCAGAGTTAATATTAAAAACTTGATTTTTCTGCACGACGCGACTGAAAAATCAACGGTTCAACACTGCTAATTTTTTACCAGCACTCCTGGCTCTCGTTGAATCGGCAGCACGTCTAGGGTGTCGGTTTGGGCGCAGTACTTCAGGTCGTCTGCAAGTCCCAGCCGCAGCAGGCGCTGACCGTGGGTGGTAGACTGTAGCAGCTCATGCAGCCGATCGTGCCACTGACCATAAAGGCTGAGGGCGGCGATCGCTTCATCGTTGCCGACGAGGTCGGTTAAGGGGCAGCCCAGACTGGTATAGAGGCTGTGGGCGATCGCCCCAGCGCAGACGGTATCTTCTAGCGAATAGGAACCTTCCCAGCCAGAACCCACAATCCACACTGTTTCTGGCCGATGTTTTAGCAGATAATCGACGACGGCTTGGCGATTAATTAATGCTGCCGCTAATACAACCTTTGCAGAGCGGATACAGGCCAGGGCGCGGGTGCCGTTGGTTGTACTAATAAACAATCGTCGATCTTTGACAAATTCGGGCGTGCAGGCGAGTGGCGAGTTGCCAAAATCAAATCCTTCTACCTGCGAGCCGCCGCGTTCGCCAGCTCGAATTCGCTGACTGGCATCCCAGCCGGCGCTGACTCGAATCAGTTCATCCAAATCACTGAACACCTGAACTGCTTCGGCACCTGCTGCCAGAGCGGTAGCGATCGTACTAGTAGCGCGCAACACGTCTACGGCGATCGCACAGCCTGGAACCTGATCCGAAGGCGTCAATTCGGGGGTATGAAAAACAAATAACTTCACGGGTAAGTGTACCTGCAACAACGCTGCCGAATTCCTATATTACGGGTTTAAGTTACAGAGTTGACCTCTACTTAAACCAATGCAGACGAATGCATTGCCCTGATGTTAGGGTTGCACCTCGTCTGCATTAATCGTATTGACCCTGCTACAGCTGTTGTAGCAGGAGTAGTTTTAGCGTTTAGAGCTGGCTAGATCTTGGTACCGCAGGTAGGACAGAAGTTGCTACTGCGCAGGGTTTCGCTGCCGCAGCTATCGCAGATGACGGGGGTATTGGCGGCTTCCGACTGAGGCCGCTCTGGCAAACCAATCATTTGGGCATTGCTCTTGCCCGGTGCCACCATCGGATAACAGTTTTCGTTGCGGTTCACATGCGCGTCCATCAGCACGGGTCCGTCGTGAGCCAACATGTCGGCGATCGCCCCCTCTAGGTCAGCGCGATCGTGTACCACAATGCCTTTGATGCCAAAGGCATTGGCCAGCATGACAAAATCGGGCATCCCCGTCTGCATATTCGAGCACGAGTAGCGCTCACCGTAGAATGCCTCTTGCCACTGCCGCACCATGCCCTGCCAGCCGTTGTTGATAATTACGGTTTTAACGTTGATGCCATACTGCGCCAACGTGCCCAATTCCTGGAGATTCATTTGGAAGCTGGCATCGCCGCTAATGCAAACCACCTGTTCATCGGGCAGCGCCACTTTGACACCCATAGCGGCAGGCATGCCAAACCCCATCGTGCCAAGCCCCGCACTAGAAATCCAGCGACGAGGCCCATTTTTGAGAAACTGAGCCGCCCACATTTGATGTTGGCCGACATCGGTCGTGTAATACGCCTGGGGCGCTTGCCTGCCAACTTCTACAATCACTTCCTGGGGCGACAGGCTATCGGCATAGTGGGGCACTGTCAGCGGATAGTCTGCTTTCCAACGATCAATCCGCGTTAGCCATGCCTCGGTGAGGTTGGGTTCGGGGGCAATCCCGTCGTCGCGATCGCGCCGCAGCAGTTCTGAGAGCACATGCCGCACATCGCCCACAATCGGCACCTCAGGGGTGCGGTTTTTGCCCACTTCTGCGGGGTCAACGTCGATATGAATCACCTTGGCGCGGCTGGCAAATTCATCTAGTTTGCCCGTTACCCGGTCATCAAAGCGAGCGCCCACCGCAATCAGCAAGTCACACGCGGTCACGGCGTAGTTGGCGTAGGCCGTGCCATGCATGCCCAGCATCCCCACCGATAGAGGATGGTGTTCATCAAATGCACCTTTACCCATTAGCGTTGTGGTCACCGGCAGGCGAAACCGCTCGGCTAGGGTGAGAATCTCACCATGGGCATCGGCAGAAATGGCACCACCGCCCACATAGAGCAAGGGCTGCTTGGCTTGACGAATTAGCTTCAACGCTTGGGCAATTTGGCGCGGGTTGCCCCGAACGGTAGGACGATAGCCCGGCAGTTTAACGCTACCCGGTTCGACGGGCACATAGTCAAATTCTTCTAGTCCTACATCCTTGGGCACATCAATCAAAACAGGGCCAGGTCTGCCAGAGCGGGCAATGTAAAATGCCTCGGCCACAATTCTGGCCATCTCTTTGGGATCGCGCACGACATATGAGTGCTTCACAATCGGCAGCGTAATCCCGTAAATGTCGGTTTCTTGAAACGCATCGCTGCCAATGGCGTGCCGGGGTACCTGCCCGGTAATAATCACCATGGGGATCGAGTCCATTTGCGCCGTGGCGATCCCCGTTACCAGATTGGTAGCACCAGGTCCCGATGTGCCAAAACAAACGCCGACTTTGCCCGTTGCCCGCGCATAGGCATCTGCGGCATGAGCCGCTCCTTGTTCGTGCCGCACCAAAATATGCCGCAGCTCGCCCCGCGCCTCTGACTGATATAGCGCATCATAAATCGGCAGGATTGCTCCACCGGGGTAGCCGAAAATATGCTCGACGCCGTGCCGCACTAGGCTGTCCATTAATGCCGCAGCACCAGTTGAACGAATGGCAGAAACCCGGTGTGACACCACAGCGGGTACGGTTTGGGGAGCAACAGATTTGTGGAGTTCAGAGTTTGTAGACGGTGAGGCGGTCATGGAGATGGCAGGCAAGACTTCACGCATAATAAAAATCTGTATCTTGATGCACAAATTGTTAATATCTCAGTCTAGTTCTGATATTGCAATCCTGTCGAGCAGACTATCAGGAATTGATAACGTATCATCCCTCCCCATATCGTCTGAGCAGCGCCAGCAGAAACCTGGCAGCGGTAGTGGGTTCTGGGGAGGATACTTCTACCAGCGCTGGGTTGAACCAGGGGGTGGGGTGAGTTTGCCAGCCTTGGGTGGTGTGGGGCGATCGCCACAGTTCCAAATGCGGCAAGGGCGGGTCAGCGTAGAAGCCCTCGTTACCCGCACCTAGCAGCGCAGAACTCCAATGGGTCGAATAATCGTGGCTGATGCGATGAATCGGGAAATTGCCATAAAGCGGTACCCCCCAACCATCTAGGGCGATAAATGCCTTTACCGTTCCCCCTAACCATTGCCAGAGGTGAGCCGCTCCAATTGCGCCAACGACACCGGCACTAAATCCTAGAAACACGAGCGGCATCTCGATTGCCTCTAGCTGGAGGGCTGGAAACGGTTTGAATGGCCGCGAATTACCCCGTGAATTACTCAATGAATTACCCCGTAGATTACCCAGTGGATTACTCAACTGATGTAGTAAAAAGTCGAGCAAGTGCAATGTAGAGTAGGCAGGATATCGTTCGGCTGGGAAGACCAGCACATCGTAGGACAGGGCTGTTCGCAGTGGATTAGCCCCAATCCCCAAATTGGCTAGGAAGCTCCAGGTTAAATCGGGATCATGGATACCCGGACAAACAATCACGGTCATCGAGATTCCTCCGAGAGACTTCTACATTCATACACAGGTAGGCATACATAGGCAGGCATACATAGGCTCAATACAAGTTCCCATGAACGCCAGCAGCAGATCAATACGCTCATGCAGCAGGGAATTCGGCAAATGCGTCAGGACGAGCTTGGGTGGCAAACCGTTGCGCAATGAGCCTAACCGAGAGGGAAAGCAGGCGATCGGGGGAGATCGCGACTGTTCGGTTCGGTTCTATGGCTAGGCTATTCCAGATATCGGCGAGTATCGTCATAGAGAGGGTAGAAATACTATCTCTTTTAAAAGCAGGTATCTGTTGAGGAAATTGCGGGACGTGTATAAGTGGTATCTACCGACTCTCAGTGAGGTGGTTGCCCACCGTGAGCCAAGCTTGAAGCCGTCAAGGGGTGTGGGTCACCTCAAATTTGCGGCTCAGCAACGGCTAAAGGCTGAGCGCGAGTGGTTTGGGGCGATCGCTGCCCTCAATGCCATGCTGCAATCTTCCTCAGATCCCTTAGCTGAACCCACCTCACCTCTAGTGTCGCCGAATCTAGCGTCGCCGAATCTAGTGTCGCCGAATCTAGTGTCGCCGAATCTAGTGTCGCCGAACCTAGGGTCATCGAACTTGCCCCATTGTTTGCCACTAGTGCGGGGGGTTGTCTTGTCGGGTCCCCTACCTGTGGTCGAACAACCCAACTTGGTAGCCCAGCTAGCCACCTGGAATTTTGCTGTCGATGCCCTAGGGTTGGCGAGTTTCATGCCCTTTCGGCTATTATCTCCGGCTACTTTATCACCCGGTACGATTTCGACAGCGGGTACAATCCCTTTGATGACCAATGATCCCCTCGCCGCAGAGCAGTTTTGCCTGGTGCTTACTCCTCAGTTTGGGCTAGTGCTGGTGCTGGGTGAAGACTGCGATGGGAACCCTGCATTTTTGTTTTCGTTTGATCCCGACGTGGTGACGCAATCCTGGCAAGCCCTCCGCGCCCGCTTACTATTTAGTGCTCCCCAGTTGATTAACCCTGTAGATCAGCAGGTTGAGAAATTTGCGCCGAGCGCGCCTGACTATAAAACGGTGGTGCAGTTTAGTCAGCTGCTGCTGGCGAATTTACCCGAACCGATGGCGTGGGATGTGGCGGTAGAGGCGTCTAGAGAGGCGCATCACCCGGAGCCGCAGGAGATCGAGATCAGCCTATCGGCGGTCGGTGAACCAACGAGCACACCCAACGGGGCTAAGCGGTGGAATCAGCAGGCGATCGCCCACACTGGTTCGCGCAATCAAGCAGAGCCAGAGCGATCGCTAGAACAGCTGGCTCAAGGCAAAGAAAGCTTCGACATGGAGCTATTGCAGGCGATCGCCCATAAAGTTCGCACCCCTCTGAGCACCATTCGCACCCTGACTCGGCTGTTGCTCAAACGCAAAGACCTCAGCCCCGATGTGCTGAAGCGGCTAGACATTATTGACCAAGAATGCACAGAACAAATCGACCGATTTAATTTGATCTTTCGGGCGGCAGAACTCGAAACCTGTGCCACCAGACCTCCGTTGACCTCTCTAGCTCCAATCTCTCTAGCCCAAGTATTTCAGCAAAACATTTCTCGCTGGCAGCAACTGGCCGCTCAACGCGGGCTGACGCTAGATGTACTGCTGCCGCAGAAGTTGCCGAAAGTGGTCACCGATCCCAGCATGTTCGACCAAGTCCTCACCGGATTGGTCGACCGAATTACCCAAACCCTGGCGCCGGGGAGCCACATCCAGGTACGGGTAGAGTTGGCAGGGCACCAGCTGAAGCTGCAATTTGAATCCCAATCAGCGGCAGACGCTAGCCCAGTCGGCAATGCTGCCGTCATGGGACATGCGTTTGTGCCACCCCTAAAGTCATTGGGTCAACTGCTGATGTTCCAACCCGAAACAGGCAGTCTGAGCCTCAGCCTCGCGGTAACCAAAAACTTATTTCAAGCGTTGGGGGGCAAGCTGATTGTGAAACAGCGTCCGCAGCAGGGCGAAGTGTTGACGGTCTATCTGCCACTCGAAACGCGGCGCTCGGAAGAAGGGTAACTTGAGGGGAAGCGCGATGTCGGATCAGCAGCTTTGCCGTCCAATGTAGCATCAGATCCGCCATCGCCCGATTGCCGTCTCGGACAAAAGACAGGGACATTAATATCATGACCTCGCCCGGTATAGCGCTTGAACATTTCCAGCAAGCGTTTTAGCCGTTCGGTGCCGTTCTCGCCTTTGATCAAATCAGCCGTGGCGATCGCCCATCAAGGACGATGATCGTATCCCTGGAGATCGCTATCTAAAGACCAGATAAAAACACGCCGATCGGGGATCTTCCGTTTAAATTTCTCCCACTCTTTAATGATGGACAGATCTCCTATCCCTTTACGCCGCATTGCCGTATCAGGGAATCCTGTCAACCACTTGCCAAAGTCCTCTGTGGTTGAAACTTGCATGACCTGCCAAGGAGCTACTCCCGTCATCGCCTGTTCAACCTGTTTAACAAAGAGTTGAGCAAATCGGCGTCGGTTGCCCCCATTCGCAAGTTTGGCAATATGATTGCCTGTCTCATAGACCGTCGCCATTGGTAAAAGCAGAGTCGTTTGAGACTTCAAATATTGCGTCAATTCTGCTATTACTTGATCTCGTTCCACATTCATGTGGGGAATATCCAGCACACTACAAAAAACGGACGTATCAACAATTCGCCTGTTCAACCTGTTTCACAAAGAGTTGAGCAAATCGGCGTCGGTTGCCCCCATTCGCAAGTTTGGCAATATGATTGCCTGTCTCATAGACCGTAGCCATTGGTAAAAGCAGAGTCGTTTGAGACTTCAAATATTGCGTCAATTCTGCTATTACTTGATCTCGTTCCACATTCATGTGGGGAATATCCAGCACACTACAAAAAACGGACGTATCAACAATTGCAACTGCACTCATTCCTCAGCGTCTCCTGTGAAGTTGAGAGCAGCCAACCATTTCATCGCTTTTTGCTGCTTCTGCTTTGCTCCGGGATACTGTTTAACACCGCGTTCTAGCAGCCCATGCGTCATTAAGTGACCCACAGAACCTTGAGCAATCAGCGCCGGATAGTCTGGAATATCGCGTAATCGTACCAATTGGCTGGAACCATCCTCAGGGCTGCGGTAACAAAAAACTGTAGCAGGAACAGCCTCATCTGGTAAAGCATCGAGCAGTGCAGGATTATGACTGCTGAGCAAAACCCGCAGGCTGCGCTCTTTAGCAATACTAGAAATGCGTCCCAATAGATCTGCTGCTCGACTAGGATGGACACCTTGATCAAGTGACTCAATCACAACTAGGCTATGTTCTGGAGCAGAAAGCATGGCCGCTGCAATAGAGAGGACTCGTAACGTGCCATCTGAGAGCATCGCCGCGTCATAAGTAGTAGAACTGCCTCTAAATGTTTCAGTTAACTGCAACAGAACCTGATTGTGAGCAATTTTAACGAAACTAATGTCCTCAATATCTTGTTCATGAAGGCATTGAACAAACTCCAATATGGCTGCTTTTACGGCTGAATTGCGACACAGGTTGTAAATCACGCCCGAAAGGTTTTCGCCGTGCTCTTTTGAATTGCGACACAGGTTGTAAATCACGCCCGAAAGGTTTTCGCCGTGCTCTTTAAGCACTTTATCTGTCTTGCGGCCAGAGGAACGCATTGTACTTGGCTCAGGATCAAGAAATACAATGCTGCTTAACCAATGCATATATTTCTCAGCAATCTCAGGGATAATTTTGCGACTTTTTGTATTTTCTGGACGAAACCGACTATCAGCTAAAAGCTGCGTAAAAATTGCCATATGGCTGCTGCAAACGATGCTGGGTTTCTTGCCTCCGCGAACAAAATTATTGTAATTAACGAAGACATCGCCGCCAGCAGCTTGGGGTTCGCTCGTGATCTCATATAGCGGAACTATTGACGTAGCGCTAATAATTTTTTCCTCCATG
>Ga0163154_10010675_pt1 | contig 10151 bp, 12 predicted proteins | sample OliLakLV19MP9P1_FD_148649 | JGI IMG/M metagenome (GOLD analysis project Ga0163154, IMG submission 148649) | Freshwater microbial mat bacterial communities from Lake Vanda, McMurdo Dry Valleys, Antarctica - Oligotrophic Lake LV.19.MP9.P1 | ecosystem: Environmental > Aquatic > Freshwater > Lake >...
CCATTCGGCGTCGACCTGTTCGGACAGGTCAACGCCGAATGGAGGGGAGGGCGACAGGTGTCCGGAGCCGGCGGTTTGATCGACTTCCTGCGCGGGGCCTGGGCGTGCGACAGCGGCGTCCCAATCATCGCCCTGCCTGCCGCCACGGAGGGCGACACAGTCAGCCGCATCGTGCCCCGCCTGCCGGACCCGCCCTCGATCGGCCGGGCCGATCCCGTCGTGGTCGTGACCGAGCACGGCGTCGCCGATCTGCGCGGTCTGTCCATCGAGGCCCGGGCCGAGGCCCTGATCTCCGTCGCCGCCCCGTCCCATCGCGACCGGCTCGACGCCGACTGGTCGGCCATGCGCCGCGCGATGTAGGAAGCGGTCATGGCCTCCCCCCGCTATCGCCAACTGGCCGACACCCTGCGCACGGCCATCGCACGGGGCGACTATCCCGTGGGTGGCCAGCTGCCGCCCGAGCTGGAGCTGGCCCAGACCCATGCCGTGTCGCGCCACACAGCCCGCGACGCCATCCGACTGCTGACCGAGGCGGGGCTGATCGAACGCCGCCGGGGTGCCGGCACGACCGTCATCGCCTCGGCCAGCCCCCAGGCCTATGTCCAGCCGCTCGGCAGTGTGGATGAGCTCCTGCAATATGCCCACACCGCGCGGCTCATACTGCTGTCCCAGGACCAGCGCCGCCTGACGGAATCCGAGGCCGAGCGGATCGGCGGTGACACGGAGCGGACCTGGCTGGTCGTCGACGGCCTGCGGATCGCCGACGCCCGGCCCCTCGCCTTGTCGCGCATCTATGTGCCCCGGCCGTCTTCAGGCGGGGGCCAGTCGGTCCACGCCCTGCTGGACGAACGGTTCGGTGCTGCGGCCGGCCGGATCGATCAGGAAATCACCGCCGAGCTGTTATCGGCCGAAGACGCGAAGCCTCTGAAAGCCGAAATCGGCAGTGCGGCCTTGCGGACCCTGCGTCGCTATCATGATGACGACGGCCTGATCCTGGCCTCGGACTCGCTGCATCCCGGCGGTCGGTTCGTCTATGCGATGCGGTATCGGCGGGAGGGTTAGGATTTCAGCCGTGCCCGGATCTCCGCCCCCTGCGCATCCAGTCCCGGGACCACCGGATCAATCACTGCCGGCTCGTCGCGGAACCGGATCGCCGTACCGACCACCTCATGGCCATGCGCGTCCCGACCCAGCATTCCCCGCGCCGCCAGCGCCGGATCGTCGAAGGCCTCCTTCAGGGTGCGTACCGGTGCCCAGCACACGTCCTTGTCGGCGAACCAGACGTCCCAGTCTGCCAGCGTGCGGCTCGCGAACGTCTCGCGCAGAAACGCTCGCAACGGTTCCTGCTCCGGCCCCGGCGGCCGTTCAGCCAGCGGGATCAGATCCTCCCGCCCCAGCGGCGTCAGCAGGTTCCGCGCAAACTTCACCTCGGCCCCGCCGAGCGCCAGCCAGCGATCGTCGGAGGTCCGGTACAGGCCATACATCGCATTGCCGCCCCACGACCGTTCGTCCTTGACCACATGGGCCTCGCCGGTCGCAAAGATCCGCCCGGTGACATTGGGCGTCCAGGCCAGGACACTGTCGAACATGGCCACATCCAGATAGTCGCCGACCCCGGTCTCCCGCTTCCTCAGCAGCGCCATCAGCACGCCGGACAGCGCCGTCAGAGACGCCAGGGCGTCGGCTACCGGCATGGCGGGCATGGCCGGCAGGCCGTCCTGGCCCTCGTTCAGCGCAACCACGCCGGCCAGCGCCTGGACCGCCACATCATGGGCGGGGCGATCGCGATAGGGCCCGTCCTGGCCAAAGGCGGAGATGGCGCAATAGACCACGCCCGGATTGACCGCCCGGACCGCGTCATAGTCCACGCCCAGCCGCGCCGCCACGCCCGGCCGGAACGCCTCGATCACGACATCGGCCTCAGCCGCGAGGGCCATGAAGACGGCGTGGTCGGCCGGGTCCTTGAGGTTCAGCTGGATCGATGACTTGCCGCGATGGGTATTCCGGAACCAGACGCTGTCCCCGCCCGTGCGATAGCCGACGTGGCGGGTCGGCTCGCCCTCACCCACCGGCTCGACCTTGATCACCTCGGCCCCGTGGTCGGCCATCATCAGGGTCAGCATCGGGCCCGGCAGGAACAGGCTGAGATCCAGAACCCTGACCCCCTCCAGCTTCATTCGCCCAGCACCGAGCCGGTCTGCTCGCCCAGCTTCGGTGCCCGGACCCCCGGGGCCCGCTTTCCGTCGATCTTGACCGGGCTGGCCAGCATGTGGAGCCCGCCCTCGCGATGCGGATGCTCGACGACATCCCTCATCCCCACCTCGGCGACGAAGGGATTGGCCAGGGCCTCGGCGACATTGCGCACCGGCGCGAACGGAACCTCACCGCCCAGTACCGACAGCCAGTCGTCGGTCGTCCGGCTCAGCATGACCGCATCAATGGCATCGCTCAGCGCCGCCAGGTTCTTGCGGCGCGAGGGAATGTCGGCGAACCGGGGATCGGCCTTCACATGCGCCGCCCCGGCCAGCTCGCAGAACCGGTCCCAGAACTTCGACGTCTGGCACATCAGCAGGCCCCAGCCGTCCTTCGTCTTCACCAGCTGTGACGGGGCGATCGAGGGATGCGCCCCCCGCGGCAGGCGGCCGATGTCATGGTCCTCGTTCATGGCCCAGACGGCGGGGTAGGACAGCTGGTGCAGCGCCACATCAAACAGCGACACGTCCACGTCGCAGCCGACGCCGGTCCCCCGCGCCTTGAGGATCGCCGAGACCGTCGCCATGGCCCACATGGTCCCGGTCATGAAGTCGACCATCGACAGGCCGAACCGGGTCGGCGGCGCGTCGGGCTCGCCGGTCAGGCTCATGAACCCCGCCTCGGCCTGCATCAGATAGTCATAGCCGGGCCAGGCCTGGCGGCTGTTGTTGCGTCCATAGGCCGACAGGTGGGCGCAGACGATCGAGGGTTTGATGGCCTTCAGGGCCGGATAGTCGATCCGCATTTTCGCCGGCTGGTCACCGCGCAGGTTGTTGACCACCGCGTCCGCCGACAGCACCAGCCGCTCGAAATCGGCCCGGCCCTCGGGCGTCTTGATCTCCAGCGCCACCGACGACTTGGAGCGCGAAAAGGTCTGGAAGAACTCGCTGTCGCCCTCGCCCAGGAAATAGGGTCCCGTCGCGCGCGACACGTCCCCGCCCATCGAAGGGGCCTCGATCTTGATAATCTCTGCCCCCAGTTCGGCCATCAGCATGGTGCCGTAAGGACCGGCCCCGTACTGCTCGACGGCAAGGACGCGGACACCGGACAGGGGGCCCATTATATCCTGTTCCTGGCCACCAGCTGTTTGGCGATGATGATGCGCTGCATCTCGTTGGTGCCCTCGCCGATGCACATCAGCGGCGCATCCCGATACAGCCGCTCGATGACGTATTCCTTCGAATAGCCATAGCCGCCGAAGATCCGCATGGCCTCGGTCGCCACCTCGACCGCCGTCTCGGACGCGAAATACTTCGCCATCCCCGCCTCCATGTCGATCCGCCCGCCGGCATCGAAGGCGCGCGCCGCGTCCTCGACCAGCAGTTCGGCGGCCCGGGTCCTGGCGGCCATGTCGCCCAGCTTCAGCTGGATGGCTTGGTGTTCCGCGATCGGCTTGCCCATGGTCTTGCGCGTCTGGGCATAGATCACGCTTTCCTTCAGCGCGCGCTTGGCGATGCCGACCGAGCGGGCGGCGATGTTGACGCGGCCGATCTCCAGACCGCCGGTGGCCATGTAGAACCCCTGGCCCTCCTCGCCCCCGATCAGGCACAGGTCGGCGTCGCAGCGGTAGCCGTCGAAGATGAACTCGCCCGAATCGATCCCCTTGTAGCCCAGCTTCTCCAGCTTTTTACCGTTCGAGATCCCCGGCAGTGGAGCCTTCGTCTCCGGGTCGATCTTGGAGGTGATCAGCATCGACATCCCCTTGTAGCGGGGCGAGGCGTCGGGGTCGGTCTTCACCAGCAGGGCGCAGCAATGACCCATGATGGCGTTGGAGATCCAGGTCTTGGTCCCGGTCACGACATAGTGGGACCCGTCCCGCCGGGCGACCGTGCGGATGGCCTGCAGGTCGGTGCCGGCATCCGGCTCGGTCAAGCCCAGCCCGCCGCGCATCTCGCCGGTCACGAAGCGGGGCAGCCAGTAGTCCTTCTGTTTCGGCGTCCCGAACTTCTGGACGACGGTCGCCATCATCAGATGGGAGTTGAAGATGCCGGTCAGGCTCATCCACTCCTCGGCGATCCGCATCACGATGCGCGAATAGGTCGTCGCCGAAAGGCCCAGCCCGCCGTATTCCGGGTCGATGATGGCCCCGAACAGACCCAGCTCGGCCATGTCGTCGACCAGGTCGGCGGGCCAGATGTCGCCGTGCTCCAGCTCCATCGCCACCGGGGCGACCTTTTGCACGATCCATTTGTCGATCGAGTCCAGGATGGCGCGCTCGTCTGCGTCGGAAAGTGTGGGCGTGGTCATCACCAGTAGTCCTTCATCAGTTCGCCGGCCCACGCCGGTTCGCGAACCTCCCCGCGCGGCAGAAAATCCCTGAGCACCGGCTTCAGGTCGATCACCGGCGTGCCGTCGATCGCGTCAAGGCCCTCGACGGCGATGGTGCGCCCCTCGACCGCCACGATCCGGCACACGGTGACGCCCAGACGGTTGGGCCTGTTCTTGCCGCGTTGGGCGAAGATGCCGACCATGGGCCAGTCTGGATTTCCGCGCGGGTGCCGGGCTCCCGTTTCGACGGTCGCCGGATCGACCCGATCAAACACGAAGATCACCTCCAGATGCGAGAAGGCGGCGAGACCGGCGAGGGCATCTTCTCCGAAGTGGTCTCGAAGCTCGACGACGGCGCGGCTCTCTCCCCAACCGTCATCCACTGCCTCACGTCGGCCGCCGCAAACATAGGCGACGGGATCAAGGGTGAAGCTCATCAGTAGTTCCCGACCCGATCCTCGACCGCATTTCCGCGACCGGGGATGAGCATGTTGCGCACGAAGGTGCAGACCTTCACCCCGTCCTGGTTCAGGCCGATGGTGCGGATGGTGACGATGCCCTGTCCCGGCCGCGACTGGCTCTCGCGCTTGGCCAGGACCTCGCTCTCGCCATAGATTGTGTCGCCCGCAAACACGGGGGCGGTGAACTTGACCTCGTCCATGCCCAGGTTGGCGATGGCCTTCTGGGAGCAGTCGGTCACGCTCATGCCGATCAGCAGCGCCAGGGTATAGGGGCTGACCACGATGTTCTTGCCGAACTCCGAGGCCTTGGCGAACTCGGCGTCAAAATGCATCGGATGGGTGTTCATCGTCATCAGCGTGAACAGGTGGTTGTCGTATTCCGTCACCGTCTTTCCGGGCCTATGCTCATAGACATCGCCGACGACGAAATCCTCGAAATAGCGGCCGAAGGTCTCGCGATAGCGTTGCGGACCGACTTCCTTGAACTGCTGCACCATCAGGCGTCTCCGGCGTGGACGAGGATGCGCCGGGCGGCGCGGATCAGGGGCTTTTCGATCAGTTTTCCGTCCAGCAGGGCGGCCCCGCCGCCGGCCGCCGCGAAGGCGTCGAAGACGCGCCGGGCGTGGGCGATCTCGACCGCGGTCGGCGTGAAGACGGCGTGGACCGGGCCGATCTGGACCGGGTGGATACAGGCCCGGCCGGTAAAGCCCATGGCCTTGATGCGGCAGGTCGAGGCGATCAGGTCGGCCTCGTCGCCGATGTCCAGATGCGGTACGTCCAGCAGTTCGACCCCCGCCCGCGCGCCGGCGGCGGCCAGCACCCCCCGGGCGTGGAGCAGCGGCTCCCAGTCCATGGTGCAGCCCAGATCGGCGGCATAGTCCGCGCCGCCGAACAGTACCCCGGCGACGCCCGGCGCGGCGGCGATCTCCCAGGCGGCGTAAAGCCCCTGCGCGCTCTCGACGATGGGCCAGAGCGGGACATCGGTCGCCGCTCGCACCGCCGCCACATCGCTCGCGGATGCGGCCTTGGGAATCATGACAAAGACGGGCGTCGCGCCGGCCAGCGCCTCCAGGTCGGCCTCGCCCTCCGGCGATCCGACGGCGTTCATCCGGACCCCGAACCGCCCGTCCAGCGCCGCGACCGCCGCCCTGCGCGCCGCGTCCTTGCCGTCGGGGGCGACCGCGTCCTCAAGGTCGATACAGACAGCATCCGCCCCCGCCCCACCCGCCTTGTCGAAGCGGTCGGGCCGTGAGCCGGGCACAAACAGGAGAGAACGGTAGGCCATGGGTCTCGGATCAAATGTCCGGACATTTAGGCGGAAGGGCAGGTCAAGGTCAATCGACACCGACAGCCATCCCGCGCCGGACCCCCGGCCGCTCCGCAACCCGGTCATGCCATACCCGCAGCGCAGGATAGGGATCCAGCCACCCGTCAAGCCGCCTCGCAGAGGTCGCGACCACTGGAAACAGCAGGCAGTCGACAACGCTGAACGCCTCACCACAGACGAACGCGCGCTTCGCGAGCCGCGCCTCGAACACGGCAAGCGCATTCCTTGCCCCGCCGGTCATGGTGTCGATCAGCCAGGGATCGGGCGTCGGTGCCAGCTGGGTGGCAAAGAACTGCATGGCGAAGGGCATGGCGACGGAAGACGAGATCGCACTGGCCCACATCAGCTGTTCGGCCCGCAGCGCGGGGTCGTCGGCGACCAGTCCGTTCGCCCCCTTCTCCGCCGCATACCAGGCGATGGCCAGGGTCTCGGCGAGCACGACCGGCGCACCGCCCGGCCCGTCCGGATCGCGCATCACCGGGGCCTTGCCGAACGGGTTCAACGCCAGGAACTCCGGCGTCCGATGGTCGCCTTTTGTCAGGTCGATCATACGCATTTCATAGGCCAGTCCCGCTTCCTCCAGCGCGATATGGACCTTCTGACCGTTGGCGGTCGGCACTGACCACAGGCAAATCATGCGGGCGGTGGGATGGCGGCGGCGAAGGCAGCGGCGATCTTCGCGCGGCTGGTGACCCAGACGCCCGGCTTGTCCCTGATGTGTTCGAGGAAGCCCCGGAACGCCCCGATCCGTCCGGGCCGGCCGATGATCCGCAGGTGCAACCCCAGACTCATTATCTTTGTCTCTCCGTCCATCGCCTCGCCGTGCATCTGGTCGAAGGTGTCGGTGGCGTATTGCAGCCAGTCGCGCGCCGTCAGCGCCGGGGCCAGCCAGAACTTCATGTCATTGGAATCGATCGCATACGGCAGGATGACGATCGGCTTTTTCCCGTCCGCCGTCTCGACCACGTCCCAGAACGGAAAGTCATCCGAGTAGTCATCCATGTGATAGGTGAACCCCTCCTCGACCAGCAGCCGCCGCGTCGCCTCGGTGTGCAGATAGCGGCTCAACCAGCCGGTCGGTCGCACGCCGACGGTCTTCTCGATCGACGACCAGCCCTTGCGGATGAACTCCCGTTCCCGTTCCTCGTCCATCCAGAACTGGTGCGCCCAGCGCCAGCCGTGGCAGCAGACCTCGTCGCCCCGCGCCGCGATCTGCGCCGCCAGCGTCGGGGCCCGCTCCAGGGCCAGGGCCGCTGCGGTCCAGGTCGCCTCGATGCGGTGTTCGTCCAGCAGTTTCAGGATCCGCGGCGCGCCCGCCTTGATACCGTACTGATAGTTGGACTCATTGCCGTGCATCCGCATCGGCCGCTTGGGCACGGCCGACAGCTCGTCGACCGGTTCGGGCCCCTTGTCGCCGTCGCGGATATTCTGCTCGGCCCCCTCCTCGACATTGACGACGATGGACAGGGCCAGGCGGTGGCCGCCGGGCCAGACGAAGTCAGCGGGAGCCGCCATCGAATCCTCTTGTGCTCACGGTCAATGGCCTATTGTTATATCTTTATATCTTGAGACGTCAGGGCCAGTTTATGGTTATCGGTGAGATCGAGGTCCTGCGATGGCTGCACATCCTGGCCATGGTCTACTGGCTGGGCGGCGAGTGGGGGGTGTTCCAGACCTCGTACAATGTCGTGAACCCCAGACTGGGCCTCGACGAGCGGCGGCGCCATATGGAAACCGCCCACCGGATCGACATTCTGGCACGTACAGGGATCATTCTATTGCTGCCGCTGGGGCTGCATATGGGCACGCTCTACGGCTTCGTGCCGTGGGACAGGGTCTGGCTGGTTCCGATGTGGATCGGCTTCGCGGCCTGGCTGTCCCTGACATGGGCGGCGTTTCTGAAGCGCGAGACCGACTCGGGCCTGCGCCTGTCGCAGATCGATGAGGCGCTCCGCTACATCCTGATCCCGGCCCTGCTGTTCGTCGGCTTCTCTTCGCTCCTCGGGCATGGCCCGCTGGCCGTCGGCGAGGGGACGCTGTGGTATCCGGCAAAAATGACCGTCTATGCCCTGATGCTGGTCATCGGTCTGGGCCTGCGCTTCATCATGCGGGCCTGGACGGTGCGCTTCCGGCGACTGGCGGCCGGTCCGAACGCCGGGGAAGAGGCCGCCCTGAAGCGCGAGATCGGCATCGGGCGGGGCCTCGCCTACGTCTACTGGATCGGCATCGCCTCGGTGGCCTTCCTGGGCGCGGTCAAACCGTTCTGAGCTCAGTGCGGCTCCTCGCCGCCGGACACGTTCAGGCTCTCGGCGGTGATGTATTTCGCCTCGTCCGAACACAGGAAGGCGACGGCGTCGGCCGTGTCCTGTGGCAGACCTGCGCGACGCATCGGGATCCGGCTGGCCATGGCATCCAGATAGGCCTCGACGGAAGGCGCGCCCACGACCTTGGCGAAATACTCGTTCTGCCAGGCACCGAGGCCCGTCGTGACGTGGTTGGGACAGACGTTGTTCAGGGTGATGCCATGCGGGCCCAGTTCGATCGCCGCCGAGCGGGTCAGGCCCACCAGACCGTGCTTGGACGCCGTATAGGCCTGGGCATGGGGAAAGCCCGACTTGGCCGCCTGGGAGGCGATGTTGACGATCCGCCCGCCACGTCCCTGATTGATCATCACCCCGGCCGCCGCCTGGATGCCGTAGAAACACCCCGACAGGTTGACGTCGATCACGGCCCGCCAGTCGTCGGGCGTGACCTCCATCAGCGGCTTCATGATGTAGCCGATGCCGGCGTTGTTGACCCAGATGTCGAGCCCCCCGTGCGTCTCGACCGCATGGGCCGCCAGGGCCCTGACCTGGGCCGGATCGCGCACGTCACAGACGCAGGTGGAGGCCCGCGCCAGTTCGCCCGCGATCGCCGCCATCTCGTCCGTCGCGCCAATCATGTCCCCCGGCGTGGCCGCGTCCTTCGAGGCCCCGATGTCGGAGATGACGACCGTCGCGCCTTCGGCCGCCAGCGTGCGGGCGATCGCCTCGCCAAGACCCTTGCGACGACCCGAGCCCGTGACGACCGCCACCTTGCCGTCGAAGCGACCCATCACAGCGCTTTGGTGACGAGGAAGGTCACGTCGACCATCGACTGGAACTCACCTGCGATCTTCTGCGCCGCAGGGGTGGAGATTTCGGTGAAGAACCGGTCCATGTCGTTTACGTCGATCGTCTCGATGTAGGCGAATGGCGGGGTGGCATCGGATCCCAGAAGGCCCTCGACCTTCTGCACCTGAAAATCCTCGACCGAACGCATCGCGCGCACGGCCGGCATGTCGCTGGTCCTGGCCCAGGCCTCATAAGCGGCGGGGTTCTGGCCCGGTTTCAGATTGAACAGGGCAAAGATGCGTGTCGTCGGCATGGAGTGTATCCTCAACCGGTGCGAATGGGGCCTCGACGGCAAATGATATAATCCTATATCATTTGATCACTGCAAGCCCGGAGGTCGAAGATGGACGGTTCACCCGATCTGAAGAACGCCGGACCCGCCCAGTCCTATTGCGGTCCGCCGGACTATCGCGTGGTCGGACGGCACGGCGTCTTTCCCGAGACCAGCCATGACGAGGTCGCGCGGTTCAACTTCCTCGCCCACATGAACCGCCATCTGTCGACGAAGGTCATGCCGGCCATCAAGACCGTCTGGGAGGGCCGTGCGGAACCCGCTTTCGAGGCACGCGAAGGCCGGGCCCCCAAGGATCGCCATGAGGTCCGCAAGGCCCTGCTGAAAGATCCCTATTATCAGGCCTGGTCGGCCCTGCGGCGGGCGACGATGGAGCAGCGCCAGCAGGGCCGACCAGG
>Ga0163154_10010676_pt1 | contig 10151 bp, 6 predicted proteins | sample OliLakLV19MP9P1_FD_148649 | JGI IMG/M metagenome (GOLD analysis project Ga0163154, IMG submission 148649) | Freshwater microbial mat bacterial communities from Lake Vanda, McMurdo Dry Valleys, Antarctica - Oligotrophic Lake LV.19.MP9.P1 | ecosystem: Environmental > Aquatic > Freshwater > Lake >...
CCCGAGAATCTGGATAATATTATTGCGCCACGGCCAGATGATGCGCGGCAGGCCTTTAGTTTCTATAATATTCGAACGCTTGTTGTTCGCAAGAACGAGCTGAAACCCGGCGATGCTGACCGCCTGCGCGAAATTCTTGATCAGATCTTGCCGGGCAGCGCGCCTACATATCAGAGCGCCAACCTGGATGCCTATACGATTGAACCAGTTGCGGTGCCACGCCCGTTTCTTTTTCTGGGAACCGGGTGGTATGATCTGGAATATAGCGATCAACACAAATGGCGTTGGATGTCTGGCAATGCCGATATCTGGATTGCCAACCCGGAGCATGCTACCCAAACCCTAACCATCGAATTCACCGCGCAGAGCTACCAGGAAGCGCGTTCGCTGGCCGTTACGCTCGATGGGCAGCCTGTGGCATCCTATACCATCGCACCAATGCTGCAAACCATTCGCCTGCAGCTGGTGGTTCCACCTGGCCAGCACACGCTCCATTTCAATAGCCCAACCACCGAGGAGCCGCCACCAGCCAAACGCAACCTCAGCCTCATGGTTCTTAATCTGGATATTGTGCCGAATTAGGGATTGGATACCTGGTTGGATGTGCCCATGTTTGTTCCCGACAGCACATCGGCATCCATCATAGTGAAGTGGCAGCGATGGTCAACGGCAAGCCACACAAAGCCATGGCCGATCAACTGACCAGCGTAAACTCCGCCTGAGTAATCGAATGGGTGCCGTCTCCGCCAGCGATCTCGCACAAATTGAGCGCGTGGTACGCCTCCAACTTGGTCTTGAGCCATAAGCGCTGGGCCATCCAACATGGCGCTCAAGTTGGTCAGCCTAATCAGCGCAATTTTCAGCTATCTTCGGCTGGCTCTGTTCAATACTGGTCGCTGCCTTCAAACGCCACAATCGCCCCGAATATCACTATTGGCACAGTGACGCTCCAACCACCCGGCTCGCCACGCAGCGCGAGTGTACTGCCATCGGATGCCAGAACTGCCCGAACAATCGGCAGATCAAGATCGATGGTTATATCTATATCATGCAGGGGAATCGGATCTTCAAGATACTCACAATGCTCGGTGCTGCGCCGATTGGGCGAGAAATTGACAATATGTACCATCCAGCGCTCAGGATGGCCATTTCCAGCAACTTGATGGGTAACTGTCACCTCACTGCTCAATGGCGCATTGGTTGTGACAAACGGGCGCGGCAGGACTGCTCGAAGCATGTGCTTGAAGACATCGCGGTAGATCCAGTAGCCATGCCGATAGTAGCTGGAACCCAATGGAAAGGCTGCTGCTGCTAGACCGCCCTGTACAGCAACAGCGGCGTATTCACTCACATGATCAAATGGCGTCTGGCCATGGCTGGTATAGTGTTGTGGTTCGCGCTGAAACAATGGCTCACCAAGGCGTGCCCAAGTAGAAGTTGGATCGGTTGGTAGCCATTGGGCCGCGCCATCGTACAGTGCATATTCATAATCGGGCAATGTGGCTACCAACCCGGATCCCAGCTTCAGATATGCTGGTGCATATGGCGATTCGCCGCGATATTCCAGACCAAGCAGATCGCCAGCCCACAACGTTTCCGAACCAGCCAGGCGCAGTGCATGCTGAGCGCCAATAATCGCACCACCAGAAGCAAGGTAGGCCCGCAATCGGTTTGCAAGCGCGGCATCGACAATCATCCCATCTGGCAGCACAATCAGGCGATAGCGCTCGAATGCAGCATCTGGTTCGACAATATCGAACTGGATGTGCAATTCCATGAGCAGTTTGGTCAGCCCAAAAACGGCCTGACCAAAGCTGGCCGCCAGATCGGGATGCGCTGTCCCGAGATCATCGAGTGGATTTCCGCTCACCAGAATAGCTGCTTCGGTGACCGGTACTGCTTGCTCAAGGAATGGCTCAAGCCGTTCCACCTCGGCATAGGCCTGGCCGATTGTCGCATACACGGCCCGATCCAGTCGACCATTTGGTGGTAGTTGATCACCAAGATCGCACTGTGCGCCATGGGCATAGATTCCTGGAAGTTCGGCGCGCAACTGATTGATATGCTTCAGGCCACCAAAATCGGCCCAGGAGCGATGAAAACGCCCGCTCATGCCACACACGCTTTTTCCAAATGTGCGCGCATAGCGAACATTGGTTGGGTAGTATAAATAGCCCCAGAAGGCCGTCGGCAGGGCTTCGATATCGATATTATCCATGTAGGGTGCCCGCGCACCAAGGCCAAGCCGCGTCTGGTTATTCTGATCGACCTGGCAGCCAGGCCGGAGCGCATGGGCCAATGTATGCGCCCGCTGCATAAAGTTGGTCAGCAGATATTGCTTATGGTGGCGCTGCACACTCACATCAAATGGATCGAGGCCAGCAGCGCGCAGTTCGGCCATGCAGTTCTTGCAGAAACACTCGCCGCCCTGCGGCAATGGCATATCGTACCAGATACCATCGAGATCATAGTGCAGCAGTATTTCGCCGGAATGATCGAGCACCTGCTGAACAAAATCCGGATTACTCAGGCACAGCGATGTCCAGCCGGGTGTCTGATCAAACTTTGGCAGATAGGTCGTTCGATCACGCTTCCAGGCCAGCCATTCTGGCCGTTGTTCTGCCAGATCATTATCCCAGGTGACACAGTAGTAGGCATAGACTTTAATGCCGCGCTCCCGACAGGCCTGCACCTGTTGCCCAAGCAGATCAAATGTTAGGCCAGGATGCACAGATCCTGATTCAGTCGGATAATAGAAAAAGCCGTGCATGTCCTTGGCGAACACCACGACCGAATCGACGTGCCCAAGTTGGAGGGTATCACCGAACTCATCTGGATCAAACGCCTCGCCGATGTGTGGCATATACTGGCTATTATGATAATCCAGATGGATCTTCCGCCAGGGCCGAGGTGGTGTTTCGCGCAAGCGCTGATCAACCCATAACGGGCGCAGTGTCGTCATTGACGAGATCCTTTATATATCTGGAACCTTGTACGGACGCGATATATCGCGTCCCTACCCAATCCGTGTCATCGTCCACCCATACCCGTCAGGGCCACACCCTGAACGAACAGTTTCTGGGCGACAAAGAAGACCACCAGCACAGGCATGATCGTGAGGATTGAGACCGCCATTAATTGATTATAGGCAGTGAAATTCTGGCCACGGAACAGGTTCAGCCCTAATGCAAGCGTATACAGTTCCTGTGAGCGTATATAGATCAGTGGATCGAGCAGATTATTCCAGTTGCCAATAAACGCAAAGATCGCTACGGTTGCCAGAGCCGGGCGCGAGAGTGGCAAAATGATGCGGGTGAAGATCTGCCAGATCGAGGCTCCATCCATACGGGCAGCCTCATCGAGATCGCGCGGAATGCTCATAAAGAATTGGCGGAGCAGGAAGATAAAGAATGGATAACCAAACCAGGCTGGCAGGATTAATGGCCACAGCGTATTGACTAGGCCCGTCTTGCTGAACAGCAGGAACGTTGGCACAATCGTTACTTCACGCGGGATCATAAGTGTTGCCAGCACAAGCACAAACAGGAACTCGCGACCACGCGCCCGCAATCGGGCGAACCCAAATGCAACCACCGAACACGACAGCAGATTGCCAACGACATTCGCGATCGTGACAATCAGCGAATTTTTGAGGAACGTGTTAAATGGCAGAATCGTCCAGCCATCGATATAGTTCTGCCAGACGATCCGGCTTGGAATCAGATTTGGCGGGTAGGTAAAGACTTCCTGCGATGGCTTGAGCGAGGTCGAGAGCATCCATAGAAATGGGAGGATGAATGTAATCGAGCCAGCCAACAGCAGCCCATAGATGAAGATGCGCTGGAGTAATTCACTGTTACGTTTACGGCGCTTGCTCCGCGCCCCAGTATCTATTTGAGCGACGGCGTTTACCGTCTGATCGGATGTGCTCATGACGTCCTCCCCGGCACTTCGCCTTCGTAATAGACCCAGCGTTTCGCGAGCGCGAACTGAATAACCGTGATAGTAATGATAACGATGAACAGCGCCCACGATAATGCCGAGGCATAGCCCATCTGGAATAAGCGAAAGGCATTTCGATACAGGTACAGGCCATACACAAGTGTGGCGTTGGCCGGGCCACCATCAGTCATGACCAAGATTTGTACAAAGGCCTGTAACGAGCCAATGAAGCCAGTGATCAGATTGAAAAATATCACCGGAGACATCATTGGCACAGTGATGACCCAGAATTTAGTCCAGCGTCCAGCTCCATCAATTGCGGCAGCCTCATACAAATGCTCTGGGATGCTCTGCAAGCCAGCCAGATAGATCACCATTGAACCACCTGCGCCCCACACACTCATAATGATCAGCGCTGGCATGGCCCATTGGGGCGAGACCAACCAACCGGGTGGGTTTTCCACACCAAGGTTACGCAGCAGTTGATTGAGCAATCCAAAATCGGGGTTGAAAATATTAAGCCACAGGAGAGCAACAGCAATTCCGCTCACAACCGATGGAAGATAGAATACCGTCCGGAACATTGCCTGCCCATAAACTTTTTGATTGAGCAGCAGCGCCAGCATAAAGGCAACCGCCACACCCAGGATCACACTGCCGATCCCATAATAGAGCGTATTAACCAATGCAATCGCAAAGAATTTATCGGTGGACATCTTGGTGTAGTTCGCAAACCCCACCCACTGCGGATCGCCAAGCAAGTTCCAGTTGGTGAAGCTCAACACAAACGATGCAATAATTGGCCCGGCCCAAAACAGGATAAAACCAATCAGCCATGGCGAGATGAACAAATAGAACATTCGCTCTTCGTGGCGGGCCTGCGGACCGAAGCGTGGGCGCACTCGCGCTACCTGGCCAATTTGAGCCGTATTTGCCTCTTGCTGCAACATATGGGTCTCCTCGCGCTCACGATGTAACGAAACGACCGGCGACCCGTATAGTCGCCAGTCGTTTCGCCATAGGTCATACTAGGCGCGGTTCTCAGCGATGATCGGCTCGATCGCCACGCCAATTTGATCGATAGCATCCTTGACACTCAGTTGACCAGCTACGACCAGATCCCAGATCGGCCCAGCTTCCTGTGTCACCCGTGGTGTCGTCGAGAAATACAACTTGCCGGTCGTATCAAAGTTATTCAGCGAGTCCAGGATCACTTTCGAGTTGGCTGGCGCAAACTTTGATTTGAAGTAGGAAGGCCAGGCTGAGGAGCGTGATGGGCTACCACGTCCCGTCGTGCCCCACATATAGATCTGACCAGCCGAGGACAGATACTCGTTCTCATAGATCCAGGCCGCATCAACATTCTTGCTGGTCTTGGCGATACCATAGCCGCTACCTGCACTGAATGTGGCCTGCTTCACCGGGCCCTTTGGCCATGCAGCAACATCCCATTTGAAGTTGGCGTTCTGAACAATCCCAGGGGTGGCCCACGAGCCATCAAGGATCATTGCAACCCGACCAACCTGGAATGCATTGATATTCGCCTGACTGAGCGCCTGCTGTTCGGCTGGGCTTGGAACAGCATTAAGCTTGGTGCGGAGCTCCATCCACCATTCCATGGTCTTGACGCCCTCTGGTTGATTGAGCAAATACTTGCTCTGTGTTTCGTCCAGATACTGCGCGCCAAATGGTGTCAGATATGGCGGTGCGAGCAGCGAGTCGCCTGGGCCTGGTGTGCCCGAGAACCCGAAGATCTTATTCTGGCCCTCACCACTCGTCAGCTTACCAGCCATCTCCTTGAAGATATCCAGCGTCCAGGTGTCATCTGGGTACTTCACACCAGCCTTGTCGAAGATATCCTTGTTGTAGTACATGATGCCCGGGCCCTCATCGTAGGGGATCACCCACAGTTTACCATCGCGTTGGTAGCCAGGCAACGATGGCTTGGTGAAGTCAGCGATGTTGAAGTCTGATTCCTTGGCGATGAAATCATCAAGCGGCAGAACCGTTCCATTCTTGATCAGATCCTGCGCCCACGAGAAGTGGATGTAGAAAATATCCGGCAGGGCACCACCGGCTGCCTGGGTAAGATACTTCTGGCGGAAATCGCCCCAGGGAGTATTCTCCGCCTTCACAACAATATTAGGGTGGCGCTTCATGAACAGTTCATCAAACTGCTTCTGGCGCTCGAAGAAGGTGGCATCCCATGCATGAGCAACGCTGATTTCAACCTTGCTGGTTGGATCGCCAGTGGCATTCTTCGGCCAGGGGCCATCTGCACTATCGCCTGGATCATAGAGTGAGGTTGATTTGGTTGGCTCGGCTGCGGGAGCAACCGTTGGGGCAGACGCTGCTGTTGGGGCTGGTGCTGCGGTAGCGGACGTGTTGGTGGCTGGTGTTGCCTGACCACAGGCGGCAAGCAGGGCGCCAAGGCTGGTGGCACCCAAGCCAAGCCGTAGCCCAATTGCGATGATCTGGCGGCGATTCAGCTTGCGGCGTACAAGCTCGCGAGCAAGTTCTTCCTCGTTCGAATAGGCCATTGGTGAGTTCCTCCTCATCATTGCCGGGCTCATACCGGTTTCTGGAGCATCTACGATGATGTCAGTTTATGAATTAGACGACTGTGGTACAACCCTCCTTTCTGGTGATTCTGATTGTGTACAGAGCACGAACCGGCTGGCCAACATAGTGGAACTGCGATAATGATAATAGTATCATCATCTGGCATTTGTAGCAACGAATCGAATTCCCCTGGAATCCTAACATGGATCAGCCTGGTCGGCGTGCCATACGGTCGTGCTTACAGAATCACTTCCGCTCATCGTCAGGTGTATGTATTGATTACTGGAATGTTATGGCTAACATGAATAACATGGTAGAATAAAATTGTCAAGAAGCAATTAGATGTGCCGTAGAGGATGGCGGAGCATTTTGGCGCCACGTCGCAATGCCAACAATGACCATAGGGGCGGTTCGTGAACCGCCCATCATGACGGTTAATGCCGGGAGCGTGGGCGGTTCGCGAACCCCTCCGAAACGTTACGTCATTCCCTGGGTAAATATCCCTGTTGACAGCACAAGCAGATATTAGTATTCTTAAACATCTCAGCATTCTACTGTGGTATCGATAACACTATGGAATCAGATCCGCCAATTGGAGTAACCCTCCAGGATGTCGCTGCACGTGCTGGCGTCTCGACGATGACTGTCTCACGGGTGGTGAACCAAGCGAAACGAGTTGCGCCAGCAACGCGTGAGCGTGTTGAGCGGGCAATTCATGATCTGGGTTTTGTTCCCAATGCACTTGCCCGTGGGCTTTTACAGGGCCGTACCCACACAATTGCGCTGCTGCTGACGGATATTAGCAATCCATTCTTCACGCAGATAGCCCGCGGTGTTGAGGATGTCGCCCAGCGCAACGGGTATACCGTGATCTTCGCAAATAGCGATGAATCGCCGCAGAAGGAAGCCCAATATGTCCAGACTCTGTTAAGCCACCAGATCGATGGCCTGATCATCGCTCCAGCCGGAAATGCATCGCGGCCATTGCTGGATCTGCTGATCCGGCGCAAGAAACCATTTGTCCTGATTGATCGGGTGATCGATGGAATTGCCGTTGATGCAGTGGTTGGCGATAATATTGGCGGCGCACGGATTCTGACAGAACATTTGATAGCACTTGGACATCGACGCATTGCGCTTGTGCATGCATCATCAGAGATATCCACGGCTCGTGAGCGGCAACGCGGCTATCTAGAAGCGTTATGGTTCCATGGAATCGAAGTCGATCAGGATCTGATTATGGAGGGCGATTTCAAGCGGGCAAGCGGTGCGGAAGCTGCCAGGCAGTTGCTGCGCTTGCCACAGGCGCGCCGCCCGACGGCGATTTTTGCCGATAACAACTTTCATGCGATTGGCGTTATTGAATCGCTCCGTGAAGCAAAACAGCATGTTCCACAGGATATTGCGGTTGTGTGCTTCGATGATATTGAGCTTGCCTCTGCGCTCCAGCCATTCCTGACGGTTGTGGCACAGCCAGCGCGAACATTCGGCACGATCGCCATGCAGTTCTTGCTGGATCGGCTCACCGGCACAGAAGCCGTAGCGGCCCGCAGAGTCGTTCTGCCACCAGAACTGATCATCCGTGAATCGTGTGGGGCGCAGCTGAAAGCACAGAAACGGTAACTCGGCCTTATACAAAGAACAAATAAACAAACGCACAAGGAGGGGCGAACACGAGGTTCGCCCGCTCTGATCGCACGGCGATACCCAATCTGGGCGAACACGAGGTTCGCCCACTACGTAACGACCCATTGACATCAATGTCGTTCGGATCAACGTTGGCTGAAACACAAGGATGTGCCATGCTCATAACTAGAATCCTCAATCCACAGATCAATTCACTATTGAGTCGTGTGCGGCATACCAATATGCTGGTGATCACGGATCGCGGATTTCCCTTCTGGCCGATGATCGAAACGATCGATATCACACTTATCGATGATATTCCTACCGTACTGCAGGTGCTGAATGCGATTCGGCCAAACTTTGTGATCGGTGAGATCATTCTTGCATGTGAGTTTCGTGAGCATAACTCACCAGAGACTGTGGAGCAATTCGCTGTGGCTATGCATGCGCTGAATGTGACATTCATGCCACATACTGATCTGAAGCAGCGTGTGCCAAGCGCAATCGGCCTCATTCGTACTGGTGATACGACGCCATATGCCAATATGATTCTAATATCGGCATAGCCAAACACTATTCGATCAAAGGAGCTACAGAACATGGATGCCGTTGATCAGACTATCGCGGCTGGGCCATTCAAGGCGGAATGGGAATCGCTGAAAGCCTATCAGGTGCCTGCCTGGTATGAAGACGGCAAGTTCGGAATCTTCATCCATTGGGGTGTCTATTCGGTTCCAGCCTTTGGCAACGAATGGTACCCGCGCAACATGTATCGCCAGGGAACCCCCGAATTCCAGCATCATGTTGCAACATACGGCCCACATGCACAGTTTGGCTATAAGGATTTCATCCCACAACTGACTGCTGCAAACTTCGATGCAAATAGCTGGGCGGAATTGTTCGCCAAATCGGGAGCAAAATTCGTTGTCCCGGTTGCGGAACACCACGATGGCTTCGCCATGTACGATACTGCGCTATCGGAATGGAACGCCATGCAGATGGGGCCAAAGCGCGATATTCTTGGCGAACTGGCAGCAGCAACTCGTAAGCATGACATGGTGTTTGGCCTTTCGAGCCACCGCGCTGAACACTGGTGGTTCTTCAATGCTGGCACGCAATTCGATTCGGACGTTCGAGATCCACGCAATCTGGGCTTATATGGCCCGGCCCAAACCGAACCAAGCGATCTGCAAAGCCTGAACTCGGCAGAACGCCCGGATCAGGCATTCCTGGACGACTGGCTGGCGCGCACATGCGAACTGATCGACAAATATCAGCCGCAGTTGATCTGGTTCGACTGGTGGATTCAGCACGAGGCGTTTGAACCAAGCCTGTGCCGCTTTGCGGCATATTACTATAATCGTGGCGCAGAATGGGGCCGTGGCGTGGCGGTTAACCATAAATATAAAGCATTCCCTGAAGGAGCGGCAGTTTTCGATATCGAACGTGGGCAGGTATCGGATATCTACCCGCACTTCTGGCAGAATGATACATCGGTGGCCAAGAATTCCTGGGGCTATAGCAAGAACCAGGATTACAAAACGGTTGACTCACTGGTTGATGATCTTGTTGATGTTGTCAGCAAGAATGGCGCATTATTGCTCAATGTCGGGCCACGCCCAGATGGCACCATCCCCGAGGAAGAGCAGCAGATGCTGCTTGAGATTGGCGAATGGCTGGCACTTAATGGCGAGGCGATCTATGGCACACGGCCATGGAAGGTGTTTGGCGAAGGCCCAACACAGGTCAGCGAGGGTGCGTTCACCGATACAAAGCGGGCACCCTTTACCGGCCAGGATATTCGCTTCACCGCTAAAGGCGCGGATTTCTATGCAACCATGCTGGCCTGGCCTGGCGAACAGGTGACGATCCATTCGCTGGCCGCATCGGCTGGGCTATGGGATCGCACAATTGATGCTGTTCACCTGCTTGGGCATAGCGAAGCACTGGATTGGTCGCTTGGCGAGGATGGGCTGACGGTTGATCTGCCAGCGACTGCTCCATGCCAACATGCCTTCGTG
>Ga0163154_10010677_pt1 | contig 10150 bp, 5 predicted proteins | sample OliLakLV19MP9P1_FD_148649 | JGI IMG/M metagenome (GOLD analysis project Ga0163154, IMG submission 148649) | Freshwater microbial mat bacterial communities from Lake Vanda, McMurdo Dry Valleys, Antarctica - Oligotrophic Lake LV.19.MP9.P1 | ecosystem: Environmental > Aquatic > Freshwater > Lake >...
GAGCAGCTCGGTGCGGCGCCTCGAGCTGCTCACGCCGGCCCTCTACGAGCCACTCCCGGGCTTCATCACGGGGGTCATCTTCGGACCCGACGAGGGCGCCGTGTACCTCACGGGGCTCGGGAACGCGCTCATTCGGCTCGAGCGTTGAGCCGAATCGGCGCGTTCGAGGTCGGCTCGACGCGCCGTAGGCTTGGTGCTTGACGTAACGCCGCTCCTCGGGCTGGGGCGGCGCCCCGTTAGACTCTTTGCCCCGCGAACCGGCACGGGACGCGGTCTCGACAGCCACAATGAACCTCATGAGCCTGACCATCCATCCGTTTCGTGGCGCGCTCTGCGCCGCCTTGATCGCCTCCCTCGTCTCTTGCCGCTCGACAGGGAACGCCCCGGGCTCCTCGGCGGAGCTGCCTGGCCACGCCGCGGTCACCGCGGCGCTGCGCGAGGTGGTCGCCGAGCCGAATGGCGGCTTCGGCCTGCAGATGTGGGCGACGATCGTCGACCGCGACGGCGTCGTGCGCGTCGTCGCGATGTCGGGCGAGGAGCGCGGCGACCAATGGCCCGGCAGTCGCGTGATCTCTGCGCAGAAGGCGAACACGGCCAATGCGTTCAGCCTCCCCGGCCTCGCGCTGTCGACCGCGAACCTCTTCACCGCCGTACAACCGGGGCAGAGCCTCTTCGGCCTGCAGGAGAGCAACCCAGTCGACACGACCGTCGCGTACGGCGGCGACGCGCGCGACTTCGGCACCCAGCACGACCCGCTGGTCGGTGAGCGCATCGGCGGCGTGAACGTGTTCGGCGGCGGGTTGCCGCTTTATGCAGCGGGCGGCACGCTCCTCGGTGGCCTCGGCCTCAGCGGTGACAGCTCGGTCGCCGACCACATCATCGCGTGGAAGCTGCGCAAGAAGCTCGGCCTCGACCACGTCCCTGGCGGCGTCAGCCCGACCAAGGACGACAACATGGTCCTCGACTTCGCAGGCAACTTCAGCCCCAGCGGCTGGGGCCACGCCGCGACGACGCCTGAGGCGACCACGATCGTCAACGATCTGCCGAAGACGCACCCGATCGCGAAGTGAACCGGCGCGCGCCTTTCGGTAACGAGCGCCGCCCCCGGGGAACGTAAGTTCCCCGGGGGCGGCACCGTTTGTCAGGAGCGCAGGCCGGTCACCCGGTCAGGGCGCTCCCTGGACCGATCACAGGAAGTGCACCGTCCGCGCGTTCGAGAAGTTCGAGATCGCGCCGGACGGGCTCGTGTCGCGGTACCAGTACTGGAACGACCACTGCTCCGAGCCCATGATCGCTGTCGGGCCCATCGGCTGCGGGATCATGGTCAGGTCGAGGAACAGTTGGACCGCGCCCGAGGTGCCCGAGTTCAGCAAGTTCGCGCTGTGGCGGCCTTGGTTGAAGCTCGCGATGCAGAGGTTGCCCACTGCGCCGCCCGCGTTCATGACCGTGAACGGCGCGTCAGGCGAATTGACGAAGTAGCCGGTCGACGCCTGCGGCAGGTAGTGCACGGTCAGCATGAGCTCGTTCTCCGCGACGATGCTGCTCCCCGCGACCTGCATCAGGGCCGGGAAACCCGTCGAGTTCGGCGTGTTGGGGCCGCACACGTCAAAGTTGACCACGGTCGCCGGCACGCGGCAGGAGATCTCCATCTCGGCGTTCAGCGACGTCGTGGCGCCGAGGTTGGTCACGGTGTTCGTCACCGGGTCGTAGGACACGAGGCTGCCGACGCCGCCGCCGACGTAGACCGTCGCGTACAAGAGACCGGTCGACCAGTCGAAGTCCATGCCCTGCGCGAAGTTGCCCGCGAGGGCCGTCGACGCGAGCATCGTCCCGAGGCCGGTCGTGGTGTCGATGCTGTAGAAGGTGTCGGTAGTGATGCTGTGCCCGAAGAGGTTGCCGTCCGCGTCGGCCGAGATGTCGATGATGATGCCAACGTCGATCACACCGACGAGCGTGAAGACTCCAGTGGTGATGTCACCGACGTAGAGGGACGAGCCGCCGGTTGCTGCGTCGAACTGCGACAGGTACCACGTCCCGCTCGGTGTGCAGGTCAGGCCGGTCGCGCCCGCTGCGGCATTGGCGACGCCGGTCACCATGACGCCGCTGGATGTGTACGCGCCGGTCGCGAGGTTGACGGTTCCGATGTCCAGCGTCGCGTTCACGACCGCGTACAAGAACTGCGCCGTCTCGTCGAAGTCGATCGCGAACGACGCGATCGGCACCGCCGGTGCGATCGCCCGGAAGCTGGGCACGAACGAGCCGGTATTGGTCGTGAAGAAGCTGCCGATGCCGCGCACGTTGAGACCAAAGATGGCCGTCGGCGTGAGACCCGTGGGCAGCACCTCGACTTCGAAGTTGTCGAACACCGTGAAGACACTCGGGGGCGACAGCGACGCGAACGTATCGGCCAGGCCGAGGCTGGCGAGACCGTCGAACTCCCCGGCGAAGAGGCCCTGGAACGTGAGCTGGCCGTCGAAGTAGAACGAGATCACGCCATTCGCGTTGTCGACGACGATCTCGAGCGTGGTCCAGATGTTGCCCGGGGAGCCCACGATCGTGGACGGCGGGGCCGGAAACAGCGACGAGAAGAACGGGTTGACGTTGTTGCTCCCGTGGCCGAGGTAGCTCGGGTGGCTGTTCGGCAGGGTCGTGTTGGCCGGATCGCCGGGCGGCGAGTTCAGAGCATCGCGGAACCAGCGGTAGTCGGAGCCCGACCCTCCGTCGCCGGTGAACGCGATGAAGGCGCCGGAGCCCGAGATCGGCGAGAAGAGCTGGTTGAAGGTCGTTCCGTTGCCACCGACGCCGACGTGGGTGTGCACAGTCGTGCCCGCGGTGCCGACGAAGTTCATGAAGACGTCGACGGTCAGCTTGTACTGGAGCGCGTTGACGGGCGTGTTGTGAAACACGGTCGCGGCGTCGGCCGCGGCCAACGACGTATTGGCGGCCAGCCTCAAACCGCCCATGTCGCCCACGGCCGAGCGCGGCGCCAGCGGGATGCCCGCCGCGACGTAGTCGAAGGCAAATGTCTGCGTGCCGTCAGGTGTGCCGTCGTTGACAACGGTGTAGTTGGCCGATGTGTCGACCTCGAAGTTGTCGCTGATGACGACCTGTGCCGAAGCCGTGGTCGCCGCCAGCGATCCGGCAAGGAGGAGTTGCAGGGGGTGTCTACGTCGAAGATCCATGGAGGCGAGAGTTGAAAGCGGAGAAGGTCGAGTCGAGCCGGAAAGTCCGACCCGAACGGCGAGCGAGCAGCGCCCGACAGCGCACGTGCCAGTAGAGAGCAATGTCCCTGGCGCGTCCATCTCTCCCCAACCTGGCACGCACCAAGAATGGGACACTCCGGCCTCGAGGGCCCGCCAGCGCCTCGCGCCAGCGTCTCGCCCCCCTGAGGTCACCGCCCCGCCACCCTCACTGGCTCAAGCCACGGTTCTGCAGCAGCGGCTGGACCGACGGGGCCTTGCCGCGGAAGGCCTTGTAGCCCTCGTTCCAGTCGACCGTGTTGCCGCGGCTGTAGACGTGCGCCTTCAGGCGCTGCGCGGTCTCGGCATGGAAGATGTCGCCAGTCTCCTCGAAGGCCGCGAAGCCGTCGGCGTCGAGGACCTCGGACCAGAGGTACGAGTAATAGCCCGCCGAATAGCCGCCCGCGAAGATGTGCGCGAACTGCGTGCTGCGGTGCCGCATCGGGATCTGTTCCAACGCGCCCAGCTCTTTCATCGCGCGCGCCTCGAACTCCAACGCGTCCACGCCTACCGCCGCGTCTCCCGAGAGCGCGTGGTACATCTGGTCGACGAGCGCGGAGGCCAGGAACTCACTCGTCGCGAATCCCTGGTTGAAGCGGGTCGCGGCGATGAAGCGCTCGCGCAACTCAGCGGGCATCGGCTCGCCGGTCTCGCCGTGGCGCGCGAACTGCTCGAGGATCGCTGTCTGCGTCACGTAGTGCTCCATGAACTGCGCCATGAACTCCACGTAGTCGCGTGGGACCGCCGTGCCCGAGAGCGACGGGTAACGCACATCGGAGAGCAGGCCATGCAGCGCGTGGCCGAGCTCGTGGAAGAGCGTCTCGGCCTCGGTGACGGAGATGGTCGCGGGCTTGCCCTGCGGCGGCTTCGACAGGTTGAGGTTGTTCGTGACGTGTGCCGTCACGGGGCCGTCGAGCGTGCTCTGCGGGCGCAGGTTGGACATCCACGCGCCGCTGCGTTTGCCGGGGCGCGCGAACTCGTCGCAGTAGAAGAGCCCGACGTGCGCCCCTGCCGACGTCTTGACCTCGAACACGCGGACGTCTGGGTGATACACAGGGATGTCCGTGCGTTCGGTGAACGTCAAGTCGAACAATCGGCCGGCGACGTAGAAGGCCGCCGCGCGGATGTTCTCGAGCTGCATATAGGGCTGCAGCGTCGCGGGGTCGAGGTCGTACTCGGCCTGGCGTAGCTGCTCGCTGTAGAAGCGCCAATCCCAGCCTTCGAGAGGGTGGTCAGCGCCAGAGGCCACGATCAGCTCGGTCAAGCGGTCACGCTCGGCCTTGGCCTGTTGCAGCGCCGGCTTCCAGACGCGGTTCAAGAGATCCAACGCGGCCTCGGGTGTGCGCGCCATGCTGTCGTCGGTGATGTAGGCCGCGTGGCTCGCGTAACCGAGGATCGCCGCGCGTTCCGCGCGCACGGCGACGAGCTCGGTGATCAGTCCGCGGTTGTCCCACTCGTTCCCGTTCGCACCGCGCGCGATGAACGCCAGGTAGAGCTGCTCGCGCAGGTCGCGGCGCGTCGAATACGTCAGGAAATCCTCGACGTTCGGGCGCTGCAGCGTGAACACGAACTTGCCTGCGTGCCCCGTGACCCGCGCGGTCTCCGCGGCGCCGTCGCGGACCGCCTGGGGCAGCCCGTCGAGGTCGACCTCCTCGAGCACCAACAGGAACGCGTCAGTGTCCTTCAGCAGGTTCTGGCCGAACTTCGTCTGCAATGCCGACTCACGCTGTGTGAGCTCGGCGACACGCGCGCGTGCTTCTGGCGCCAGGGCAGCGCCCGCGCGCACAAATTGGTCATACGTGACCGACGCGAGGCGTCGCGCCTCGGCGTCGAGCTGCATGGCGTCCGCGTGCTCGTGCACGGCCTTGATGCGCGCAAAGAGCTCGGGGTCGAGCAGGATGTCGGTGCTGTGCTTCGTCAGCTTCGCGCTGTACTCGGTCTGGATCTTGCGCACCTCGTCGTTGCTGAGGTTCGACGTGAAGACGCTGAAGGCGCTGCCGATGCGATCGAGCTCGAGGCCTGAGCGCTCGAACGGCTCGAGCACGTTCTGCAACGTCGGGACCGCGCGGTGCACCGTGATCCGTCGCACCGCGTCGCGCTGAGCAGCCATCGCGCGGTCGAACGCCACCGGGAAGTGCCAGGGGCCAACTTTGTCGAAGGGGACCGCGCCGAACGGGTACGTCGACTCGACGGCGAACGGGTCTCTCGCCGCGGTCTTGGTCGCGTCCTGCTGGGCCGTGGCGTTCGGGACCGCGAGCGTCATGTGGATCGTCAGTGCGAGGAGTGCGGTCGTGAGCGGTTGCATGGTGAGCTGCCCGTGTGGGGCTGAGTGGGGGACGAGCGCCCCATTCTAGGCCGGGGACGAGCGTTCGCTGGCCGCCAATGGAGAGGCCCCCCGCGGCGCAAGCGCCGGGGGGGCCTCTCGAGAGTGCCGGGCGACACGCCCGTGCTCACTCAATCACACCACGTGATCGAGACTGCGTCCGAGAAGTTGTGGCCCGCGACACCCGCTTGGTTGTCGCGATACCAGGTCTGGAAGAGCCACGTCGAACCGGACACGATCGTTGCGCCCGGCGACACGGGCGCGGACAGGTCGAGGGTGAACGACGCGGTGCCGAAGAAGTCCGACTGGACGACGGCGAGGCGGTAGTTCTGACCTGCCACGCACAGCGTGCCGTAGCCGCTCGGCGCCGACACGACGGTGTCACCCTGGAAGACGACCCCGAACGTATTGCTCGACATCGTCTCGATGTCGAAGCGGATGTTGTTCGCCCCGACCGAGCTCGAGCCCACGGCGCGGAACCGCGCGCCGAGCGGGCTCCACGAGTTGGGCGCGCCGGTGCAGATGACGGTCGGCGCGAGGCACGGCGTTCCGCCGATACCGGTGGTGCCGCGCACGACGAGCGCGAAGTCCGCGTCGAGCGCCGGGGTCTCGACGTGGCTGTCCTGGTTGATGTCGTCCGCGATGACCTCGACGGTCCAGACCCCCGCGGGCGGCGTCGGCACGATCACCATCTCGACCGGATCCTTCGTGTTCGAGTTGCCACCGGAGGTCGACACGTTGCTGAGCGTCAGCCCGTTGTTGCCCCAGTAGAAAGTCTGACCATCCGGGGCCGTCACCCTCAACGACAGGTCGTTGATGCGGTGCAGCGAGGCCGAGGTCGTGCCGGCCGGGTCCAAGTAGACGAGCGTGACGACGAGCTCCGGCGTTCCCGCGTCGACCGTGATCGGATACAGGACGCTCTCGGTCTCCTGCAGCACGATGGACTCGTTGATCCAGACGTACTTGTCGCGGTTTTCGTAGAGCGTCTGCACGTTGGCGCGGCCCCAGCCTTGGTGCACACGCGTCAGGTCGTGGTTCGCGCCGTTGAAGTTGTAGCGCGCCGCGGTGTTCATCATGAACGCCCGCGCGAGCGTCGCCTTCGGGCGGCTGTCGAACACCGTCGCGCCGGGTGTGTTGCCGAAGATGCCGGCGTGCCACATCTCGAAGAAGAGGCCAAAGTGACCGGCCGTGATTGGCGTCGCGGCGCTGGTGCCACCGAACTCGGTCGATCCGCCACTGGAGCTCGGCGCGGTGATCGAGTCGTACCAGTAGCTCATGTCGGGTTTGATCCGACCGTCCTGCGCCGGCCCGATGCTGCCCGATCCGGACCAGGCGTCATCATTGAGGGTCTGGGTATTCTGGTGCCGGATGCCGCCGACGGCGAGGACGTTTTTCGCCCACGCCTGGGGGCGCGAGCTCGTGCTGCCGGCGTTGCTCTGGCTGTTCAGGATCGTGATGTCGTGGTCGAACAGGAGGTCGTCCATCTCCATCGACGTCGAGTTGTAGGCGGAAGTGAGCGAGCCGCCCCACGAGTTCGTCTGGAACAGCGCCAAGTAGGGCGCCTGCAGCAGCTCCGCAGTGTGCTGGTAGCGATTGTTGAGGCTGCCGTAGGAGGCAAAGATCGCCTGTCCGAGCGGCAACATCCCGCGCCGCGCAGCGAGGCCGGCGCCGTCGCCGAACACGATGCCCGTCACCGGCGTCCCGTGCGACGCGCTGCCCGAGCGCGGGCCGTGGAAGACCACCGGGCGCGAGACGAGGTCGACGTGGCTCTCCAGGACGTTGCCGTCACAGCACTCGGCACGCACTCCGGCGCCGCGGAAGCCCGCGACGGTCTCGAGCTGGTTCGCGCCACCGTCGATGCGGACCTTGTCCATGTCCTCCTCGGGCGCGCTCCACCGGTCGATCCAGAGGACCTCGTCCCAGCCCGCGACGACGCTCATCTGCTCCGGGCTGAGCAGCGCATCGAGACGGAAGCCCTCGTCGATGAGCCACACCACCTCGGCGCCGAGCGCCTCGATGCGGTCCGCGACGCGGCCCTTCATCTCGGGGCCGCGCTCGGTGACCTGAACGTGCAAGCGTTGCGCCGCGGGCAACGTTCCTGCGGCGCGGCCGTCGAGCAGCTCCTGTTCGAGGCGGTACGACGCGTGGTACGGGCCGACCCAGCGCACGAACGGCAGCCCGGCGACCTCGGCGGCCGTGGCCGCGTCCATCTGGACGAGGTTCGCGTTCTCGGGCATGTGGTGCCGCACGGTCGCGCCCTCCGCGCGCAGCGCCTCGTGGTACGCCTCGATCGACTGCGTGACGTATTGAACGATGTAGAGTTGCCCGGACTCGGCGAGGCCCTTCTGCGGCGCCGGCACGGCGTCGTTCAGCGGGTCGAACGTGCCCCGTTGCAGGTGCAGGGTGTGCACGGCCTCGCGTGCGCGGCCGAACGGCAGATCATTGGAGATGCGCACGCGGTAGTGCTCGATCTCTTGCACACCGTCGGTCTCGCGCCAGCGCACGACGACGGCGCCGGAGCCCTCGAGCGGGACCTGCTGGACCGATGTGACCGAGCCGGCCGTGCTGTGCACGAGCGTGCCGTCCGAGAGGCGGATCTCCTGGGCCGCGAGGCCCTGGACCACGGTGGGGGGGCCTGCCTGCGCCGCGTTTTGCGGCAGGGCGCTGTGCGGCACGCAGAGCGCCGCCGAGATGAGGATTCCGAGCATGGTTTGCCGTCGGTGAGAGAGATCGAACTGGGCTCTGAGAGTTGGAGCCCGACCACCTAGACCCTACTCCGATGCGGTCGGCCCCGTCGACCGCGGAGGACGATCTCACCGGAGCCACACGCACTGACCGGACACAATTGTCCGGAACGGGGACGCGCGCAGAGGTCCGGGGGGCCTCCTGCCCCTCAGGCGTGGGCCCGCCGGGCCAGCACGAGCTCGCGGAACCGCACGAAGAGGTGCGCGGAATCCATGGGCCCCGGGCAAGCCTCTGGGTGGTACTGGACGCTGAAGACGGGCTCGGTGCGGTGCCGCATGCCGGCGACCGTCCGGTCGTTCAGGTTCCAGTGCGTGATCTCCATGTCCGCAGGCACGGTCGCCGGGTCGACGACGTAGCTGTGGTTCTGGCTGGAGATCTCGACGCGCCCGGTCAGCTCGTCCCGCACGGGGTGATTCGCGCCGTGGTGCCCAAATGGCATCTTGACTGTCTTCGCGCCCATCGCGAGCGAGAGGATCTGGTGCCCGAGGCAGATGCCGAAGATCGGCACCTTGCCGATGAGCTGGCGCGAGGCCTCGATCGCGTACGTGCACGCCGCGGGGTCGCCAGGGCCATTCGAAAGGAACACGCCGTCGGGCTTCAGCGCCAGGACGTCCTGCGCGGAGGTCTTGGCCGGCACGACCGTGACGTCAAAGCCCGAGTGCACCAAGCTGCGCAGGATGTTGCGCTTTGCCCCGTAGTCATAGGCGACGCATTTCAGGCGCTCGCCGCGCCACTCGGGCTCGCCTTCGGGGTAGCTCGCGGCGTATCGCTCGCGCCAGTCGTAGGCCTCCTTGCACGAAACGGGCGACGCCAGGTCGCGCCCGTCCGTCGCCGGCATCGCGCGCGCCTTCGCGACGAGCGAGGCGTGGTCGCCATCGAGCGTCGAGGCGACGAAGCGTATGGAACCGACCTCGCGCAATCTCTTCGTCAAGCGCCGAGTGTCGACGCCCTCGAGCGCGACGACACCGTGCCTGACGAGCCAGTCCTCCAGCGACATCGTCGCGCGATGGTTCGAGGGGATGCTGGAGAGCTCTTTCACGACGAAGGCCTCGGCCCAGCACCGGTCGGACTCGTCGTCCTCGCCGTCGACGATGCCGTAGTTGCCGATCAGAGGGTAGGTCATCACCACGCCTTGGCCCGAATAGGACGGATCCGTGAGGATCTCCTGGTACCCGGACATTGCCGTGTTGAAGACGAGGTCGCCGCCGCGCTCGCCGTCGGCGCCGATGGAGCGCCCTTCCATCACGAGCCCGTCTTCGAGGGCCAACCACGCGCTTTTTCGTTCCGTCATTCGAGGCTTCCGTTCACTGTTCTTGTTGGCTGGTCCGCGGGGTGCGCGCTCGCCTTGCCGTCGGCTGAACCGCTCGCGGCGACGAGGCGCACGATACGCGCCGCCGCGACACCGGCGCCGAAGCCGTTGTCGATGTTCACGACCGTCACGCCGGCGGCACACGAGTTCAGCATCGCGAGCAGTGCCGCGACCCCGTGCAAGCTGGCGCCGTAACCGATCGACGTCGGGACCGCGATGACGGGGCGCTCGACGAGGCCGCCGACCACGCTCGGCAGCGCGCCCTCCATGCCCGCGACGACGACGAGCACGTCTGCGGCCCGCAACCGGTCCAGCACGCCGAACAGGCGGTGGATGCCGGCGACGCCGACGTCGGAGATGACCTCTGTACGGGCGCCGTGGAAGCGCGCGACGAGGGCGGCCTCTTCCGCGACGGGCGCGTCGCTGGTGCCGGCGCTGACGACGAGGACGTCGCCGACACCCTCGGGCGGCGCACCGACTGCGACGCAGCGGGCGCGCGCGTGGTGCACCGAGTTGGGCAGCGCGCGCCCGCTG
>Ga0163154_10010679_pt1 | contig 10150 bp, 6 predicted proteins | sample OliLakLV19MP9P1_FD_148649 | JGI IMG/M metagenome (GOLD analysis project Ga0163154, IMG submission 148649) | Freshwater microbial mat bacterial communities from Lake Vanda, McMurdo Dry Valleys, Antarctica - Oligotrophic Lake LV.19.MP9.P1 | ecosystem: Environmental > Aquatic > Freshwater > Lake >...
CTGGCGGCGCCAAGGCTTTTAAGGATCGGTTGGACGAGGCGGATCGTCCCGCCGCTGTCGAGAATGTCATCCACAAGGAGCAGGTGCCTGCCGGTCACATCGCCCAACTGCTGACCGAGCAACTGTGAACCCTGCGTCCGCAGGCTCTGGCCCGGATAGCTGCTCACGGTGATCAGGCCGATCTTCATCGGGATAGGGATGCGGCGGATCAGGTCGCCACAAAAAATCATCGCACCCGTGAGGATGGGAACGATGGTGATCTCGCGCGGTTCGGACGAGGGCGCGGTCGTGTGATCATGCGTGATCTGGGCCGCCAGTTCGAGCACGCGAACGGCGATCCGGTCTTCCGGGATGAGCACACGGTCGATGTATCGCCGCATGGAGCGATGGTAGCGGGTTTCGACGCTTTTGTCAGATTGTTGGGGATTCAGACCGCAAATTCCGACCCGACGGGCTTGCAATTCGATCTGCCCCGCTTAAAATGCTCGGCCCAACTGAATCTGGAGTATCTGAATTATGGCACGCAATGAAGGTGGAAGAGAACGGCGCGAGAAGACCGAGAAGTTTCAAACCTTCGCCCGGCCCAAGATCAAGGTGGTTCGCACCAGCGCTTCAGGCAAAGAATACATCGATTATAAAGACACCGAGAGCCTGAAGAAGATGATCAGCGGCAACGGCAAGATTCTCTCCCGCAAGCGCACGGGCGCGACGGCCATGGAACAGCGGAAGCTCGCCTCGTCCGTGAAGCGCGCACGCTTCATGGCCTTGCTGCCCTATGTCACGATCCAAGGCTGATTGCATCTCTCGATACTGATTCGTTCTAACGCCCGATCCGCGGAGGATCGGGCGTTGTTGTTGTCTGTCCCGGGCATTTAGTGTGTTGTGAAGGTGAGAATCCACTACGAGCCGCGACGAACGGGATCGTTCGCCAAATCGAGCGTGTCGCCCGACATGCATCTAATCGAACAAGCTGCTGCACTGGCGTGGCATGGATCGGCCACCTCCTCCTGTTCCGAAAACCATCTTCGTCAATTAGGATGGCCCGCGCCACAGGAAACAGGCAAATCGCATGTCTCTCAACAATCAACTCTCCGATCTTTTCGCCTCTTTCGCAGCCATCATGGAGATCAAAGGGGAGAATCGTTTCAAGGCGATCGCATTTTCAAAGGTGGGCCGCATCCTTGGGGATATGACGATTGACGTGCGCGAGGCCGTTGAGAAAGGCACGCTGAAAGAAATTGAAGGCATCGGCGAATCCTCCCGCAAGATCATCGAAGAATTCGTCAGGACGGGTTCCAGCAAGGACTACCAGGATATTGCGACAACGGTACCGGCTGGGCTTTTGGAGCTTCTTCGCATACCGGGACTGGGGCCGAAGACGATCGCGCTGTTCTGGAAGGAACGATCGGTGACGTCGCTGGCCCAACTGGTCGATGCGCTGGATAAGGGCACGCTCGCTGGTCTGAAGGGCGTCGGCGAAAAGAAGCTCGAGCAAATCAAGCAGGGGATTTCGATGCTCGCGCAGGCGTCGTTGCGGATGGGCATCGTGGATGCGCTGCCGATCGCGCAATCCATCGTCGGGCGTTTGCGGCGGATGCCCGAAGTGAAACAGGCAGAGATTGCGGGCAGTTTGCGTCGCCGGCGGGAGACGATCGGTGATGTGGATCTGATCTGCGCGCTCAATGAAGATGACGACGGAAGCGTTGTGGCCGACGCCTTTGTGAAATTTCCCGAAGTGGAGCGGATTCTGGGCCAGGGGACGACTAAGGCCAGCGTGATCACCGCGGGCGGATTGCAGGTTGATCTGCGAATCGTGCCCGCGGACAACTTTGGGGCGGCCTTGCTCTATTTCACCGGTTCAAAAGATCACAATATTCGCCTGCGCGGGCTCGCCCAGGACAATGGAATGACACTGAACGAGTGGGGCCTGTACCGCGTGAGCGATTATGAGGCCGGCGCCGGAAAAGCCGCCAAAGGTGAGGGACATGAGAAAAAGGAGACAGGGAAACCGCCAGCCGCGCGGGCGGTGGCCTCGGGTACGGAAGACGAAGTCTACAAAAAACTTGACCTTGCCTGGATCGCCCCGGAGCTTCGTGAAGATCGTGGAGAGATCGAATTGGCCCGGTCGCGCACGTTGCCCAGGCTGATTGAACTGGCGGATATTCGCGGAGACTTGCACAACCACACCACCGCCTCCGACGGCGTGGCGACGATCCAGCAGATGGCCGAGGCGGCGATTGAGCTGGGCTACACATTTCTCGGCATCACCGATCATTCCAAGAGCCAGACGATCGCGCATGGGCTGGATGAGAAGCGGTTGATGCAGCATGTCGAGGCGATCCACAAGGTTGGCGCGAAGCTCAAGGGCATCACGCTGCTGGCCGGTTGCGAGGTGGATATTCTGGCCGATGGCCGGCTCGATTTTGAGGATGCGATCCTGAAGGAGCTCGACCTCGTCATCGCTTCGCCGCACATTGCTCTGAGGCAGGATGAGGGCAAGGCCACCGATCGCCTGTTGCGGGCGATAGAGAATCGATATGTGCACATCATCGGTCATCCCTCGGGCCGGCTCATCAATACGCGCGAGGGATTGCCGCTCAATTGGTCAAAGGTGATTCAGGCTGCCGCCAATGCGGGGACGGCGCTGGAAATCAACGCGGGCTGGCCGCGGCTGGACATCAACGAAATTCACGCCCGCGCAGCCATCGCTCAGGGCGTGCTGTTGTCGATCAACACCGATTCACACAGCGTCGAACAGTTCAGCCAAATGAATCTCGGCGTGGGCGTCGCCCGCCGGGCTGGCGCGGAGAAAGCAAACGTCATCAATTGCTGGGACTGGCCAGCACTCAGCAAATTTCTGTCGAAGAAGCGCGGGTGAGACGAATCACCCCATTCTGCACGCCTCACTAAGTTTTGCCGAACCGGCGTTCATGTTCGCCGCTGCACAAGATACAATGCTCGCTGAAAACCGCGTTGCTCGGATGTGGGAGTTGTATATCGTGATTCGATTGCTCGCTGCTTGCCTGATGTTTTTTTCAACCAGCGTATGGGGCTTGGCTGCCAGCGGCACTGCGCCAGCGCTGGATGCGCTCAAGTCGGGGCGATATGAGGAAGCCCAGCGCGCTTACACGGCGATCGTCGAAAAAAAGCCCACGGATGCCGAAGCATGGCATGGCCTGTCGATCGCGCATTTTCTATTGGATAACGATACCGCCGCCGCCAAGGCCATGGCCGAGGTGCACCGACTGGCGCCCAAGCCCACCCGAGCACTCGTCCACAACTCAGCGGCTGTTCATCTTGATGCCGGGCTATCGATGGTCGCCGCAGGAGAGGTGATGGATTATCTGAAGGCGACTCCCGATCCGCTCGACGAGCCCCTTCAGAATGTTTTGGGTTATGCGCTATCGCAAGCCGAATCGGAGGAATCCATCCCCCTCGCGAAGCTGGATGCTGCCCGCCGGTTTTATGCCGAGTACGATGCCAGACTGAATGCCGTGATTCCAGAAAAGAAGCGGTGGGGCAACACGTGGGTCAGCGCTCAGGAGGCGAACAATTTTCATGCTGCCTGGCGCAAGGCGGAGGTGGCGAGTCGGGCATTGATGGATGAGATTGCCACGATGAAACGTCAGTTGGCCGATGCCAATCGCGATGTTGCCCGTGCCAAGGAGGCGGCACGGCGAAATCCGAAAAATCCAAAAAAGCGGGAGGAGTTGAGCGAAGCGCAGCAGCAGGCGGTGCAGTTTCAATCAACGTCGCGCGTCAAGCAAACCGACCTGGCGCGCATTCAATCGGAGCAACCCGCCGCCCCTTTTGCCGATTCGGTGCGGGCCATCGCGCCCGACCGGAACACACCGCCTGCCGTGGGTGAACCTGAGGTCTATTTGACTCCGGCCTCGGAGATCGTCAGCAAACCCGAACCTGAAATTCCTTCGACTGAAAAACCCGTTCGACCCACGCCCAATGCCACGCCGACCGGACCTGTAAAACCGATCCGCATCTTGACGGCAGCGTTTCCGATCTCGCACGAACTGTACGTTTCTGCAGACGCCATGTTGCAGGGTGCTGGTGACCTGCAAATACGCGGGCAGCAGCAACCCAACGCGCGCCTCACGATTGTGCGGCGCGATGCTAAACTCGGGGTTGCGCTCCTGCGCATCACCGGCGATCGCGTGGCTTTTCTGAATCTGGCCGACAAGGCTTCCCCCGGACAGGTGCAATGCATCGGGTTTCCCACCGACAGCATTTTCGACGCCACTGCCGAGCCGATCGCCGGCAACGCAAAGCTGGAGAATGACCGAATGCAAATCATCACCGATCGTGCAGTCGGCGCGGTGGGCGGGCCGGTTATCTCCAAGGGCAAGGTCGTCGGGGTGATCCTTTCCGTCGACAAGGAAGATGCAACTCTCATTCACGCATTGCCCGTGGAAAAACTGAGAGAATTTCTGGGCGATGATCTCCCCAAATCCTCCAGTGTCCAGCCCGACCCGTCCACAATCGTCGTTCGGATCGGACCCCGCGAATAAAATGCTTTGTGCCCGCGCCCGGCCGCTCATAGAATCGCCGCACGAGTATGAGTGACCGCTATTACATCACCACCCCGATCTATTACCCCAACGGCGAGCCGCACTTGGGGCATGTCTACACCACGCTCTGCGCCGATGTGCTGGCGCGGTATCACCGCCTCAAAGGCGAACGCGTTCGCTTTTTGACCGGCACCGACGAGCACGGCGTGAAGATGGTGAAAACCGCAGCCGAACAAGGCATCGAACCGCAGGCGCTGGCGGACAGGAATGTGGCGATCTTTGAATCCTTATGGAAGGAACTTCACGTCACCCACGACGATTTTATCCGCACGACATCGCATCGTCATAAGTCGGGTGTTGCGCAGATTGTCGAGAGAATGCTGTCCACGGGAGATATTTATCTCGGCGCGTATGAGGGATGGTACGACGAAGGCCAGGAGGAGTTTGTCACTGAAACGGCTGCCAAAGAGCAGGAATTCAAAAGCGCCATCTCCGGGCGCCCGCTGGTTCGATATAAAGAGCCGACCTACTTTTTTCGCCTGACGAAATATGTGCCCAGGGTGCTGCAGGCGATTGAGTCCGACGAAATTCGGATCCGACCAGAGCCGCGCAAGAACGAGGTCGTCAGCAAGTTGAAGCAGGGCGTGGAAGACCTGTCCATCAGCCGATCAAGCCTGAAGTGGGGCATTCTGATGCCCGGCGATCCGAAGCACGTCATCTACGTGTGGATCGACGCGCTGAGCAACTACATCACTTCGCTCGGATACGGCACGGAGGATGATTCTCTGTTCCATGCATTTTGGCCGGCGGACGTGCATCTCATCGGAAAAGAAATCATGTGGTTTCACACGGTCTATTGGCCGGCGATGTTGATGAGCCTGGGAGTTGCCGCGCCCCGAAAAATTTACGCGCACGGGTGGTGGACCAGTGATGGGAAAAAGATGAGCAAGTCGATGGGGAACTTCATTGGGCTGGAGAAACTTCGCTCGATGATTAATCTTCACTCGCTGGATGCTCTGCGTTATTACCTGCTGCGGGCGGCGCCTTTTGGAAATGATCTCGATTGGACGGATGCGGATTTCCTGAAAAGTTTTAACGAACTCGCCAATGTGCTGGGAAACTGCCTGAATCGCACGATCAAGATGATCGGCAAATATTGTGGCGGAGTTCTGCCGGAAGCTTTGCCTGTCGAGGAGATCGACAGGCAACTGATCGCGCGCATCGAATCGACAACTCGTGAAACCGATGCCGCCTACGACCGCCTGGACTTACAGCAGGCGGCGATGCTGCCCGTCGATCTAGCGCGGGCGGCGAATGTGTATATCGATTCGACCGAGCCTTTCAAATTGGCGAAGGATCCGGCAAAGATCGCCCGCCTGCACACCGTGCTGAATCTCAGCGCGCAGGCCATCCATCGCGCGTTGTTGCTGCTTCTGCCGATTCTTCCCGAAAAATCGGCGGTGGGTTTGCGGCAACTGAATGTCGTGACCGATGGCCAGACGCTCACGCAGCTTCTATCCGGCGGGCTTGTGGCGGGGCATCGGTTGGGTGAGGGGCAACCGCTCTTTCCGAAGGCTCTATGATGTGGCTTTGTCGTTGTTCGCAGAGTTGGTTTTTGAGAAGCGACCCGGTTCGTGCGATGGTCCGCTGGTATGCCGCGCTCGGATTGATGCTGATTACAGGGATTCCCGCGTGCGCTCCAGTTCCAACGCTCGCGCCGGAACGACCGACGAACAACAGTACGCCGACATCGCGACCTGCCGGTTCACATCGATTCAGCACCCTCCTCACCTTCGAGTCGCCGGTCGATCTCGTCTTTGTGAAATCCGCAACCGCCACGCCCGAACTCGATCCCGCCGTCGCCCAGACCGGCGCGGCCAGCCTCAAACTTCCGGCGGGGCGTCATCAGTTTGATATCAACTTTCGCAGTCTGATGACCGGCCGGCCCTTCCCTGCGGATTGGACGCTGCTGCTGTTTTTTGCACGAGCTGAGACAGACGCACGGGTGACACTTGATTATGGCGAGCGATCTCGGACGGTCGATTTAACGCCCGGGCAGTGGGTTCCCGTCACACAGCAGATCGTGAGCTGGACGCAAGACAACTCAGTGATGATGGAAGCGAAAGCGGAAGAAGGTTCCGCCGGGCCGGTGACGCTGCACGTCGAATCCGCAGGCGCGGTGTGGATCGACGACCTTACGCTGGTTGATAACAAAGACCTCGTCGCGGGCGCCGGCGACGATTCCGACGAGCGGGACGGCGCATTCGTATTCGAGAGGCGCGGATTTGAATTGATCGGCGGAACGCGCGGGGCGTTTCAGGTGCGGCTGGCGACGCCTGAAGCATCTCCCAATGGCTGGACCGTCGCCGACGCCGATCTTTGGCGCGTGCGGCTCGCCTCACAGGGCGCGCGGAAGACCATGACGATTTGGCGCGACGGACGCGTCTATACCGATGGAAAATACAGCACCTACGTCAGGCACGGAGAGATGGACGAGGTTTATGCCGCGCAGCACGTGTCACCGGCCCAGATGCAGATTCCCGAAGCGCAAGGGCGGGTGAATTACAATGCAGCCGGTGACGGCAACAACGATGGATACGTGGAGCGGGACGGCACGTATCAAGCCGTGTCGTTCGGTCCGCGGTTGGAAATACAAATGACGCCCCGTTCGGAAGCCGTTGCACGACCCATCATCGAAGTGTCCGGGCTGCCGCCGGGGAAAATCATTGGCACCGTGGAGGGGCGGTTGATTCAGGAGACACTTCGACTGAAAAATGGAAACGTGCTCATCGATCTTCCGGTACGGATCGAAAGAGCGGTGACGTTGAAACTTCGCGTGGAATAGATTCAGGGATTGGGCAGTGGGGACGGGGCTGCGGGCAATGTCGTCGAATGACGCGATAAAAACACATAGATGACCGGATGCGTTGCCATCAATGGACGCGCCCAGTTCTGAATCTCGCCATAGGTGATATCGGGTGTGACGAACAGAAACGCTGTTCGGGTGCGCGCGGTTTCAGGGGATTTCAGTGCTTCGGCAAGCGCATGGGGGACGATTGACATGGTGCGAGTTTGTCCATCGATCAGGGGAACGACCAGTCGCGCGTTATCGGCGTGGGTGGTGGCATCCAGATGAATTTCCACAACGCTTTGCACACGATTTGACGCTTCCCGCCACGCCTCATCCGGAAAAAACGCCTCGTAGAAAAGTTCGCCAGGCGCGGGCGGCTCCAGGCGAAGGCCTTTGGATTGCTCGAGGGCCACGAGCGCGCCATACGCTTGCCGGACATCCATGACGCTGAGGTTTTCAGCGACTGTGACCTGAACAAACGGGTCTTTCCCTTCGTCGATCAGTGAACTGATATGCGAAAGGACGGCAGGCATTCCCGTCTCACGGATTCTCGGCTTGCCGCTGGTTGTGACAAGCTCGTAGGTCAGTGTGCCGTCTTTGTTGGCTCGCACGTGCAAGGTGAGATCGATTACCCGCTTTGAGCCATCCGTCATTTCCGGTCGGAGCGTTATGGTGATCGGTTGACCTTTTGCCAGGGGATAGGCGGGGTGGCGCTTCTGAAATCCATACATCTCCCCTTGCGGCGCTCGGCGGGGCACATCGAGTACGGTGCCGGGCTCGTTGTAGTTTGAAGCGATCGATTGCGGGTCGGCAACGTTGGCGGCGTAAAGGTCTTGCCCGCGGCCGTCGTCCTGGGGGAGAACGTATGAACCCGTGAATACAAAACCAACCTGAGGCAAAGGCGCGCCGGTTTGCGCGTCGATGATCAGATCCTCGGCGCGCCGCTCGATGCGCCGATCACCTTCCATCCAACGGAAAGTCATGATGACGCGTTCGCCGCGTGGCCAAAAACGTCGGGCAGGAGCGCTCGTCGGCTTGCCGGGCGACATCCCGAGCTTGACCAGTGCATCATGGATTTGACTCGGCTTTACCGAGGTGATGGCAAGCGCTTCGTAATCTTTTCCACTGGTACGAGGGATCAAGAAGAATTCGACGGGATCCGTATCATCAATTCCAGTAGCAATCGCGTCTATTTCGATCTGGCCGTCGCGGATGCGCAGAGGCGAGGCTTGGGGTGCATCGGGATCAGATCGGGTCGTGGCAAGATCGGCCGGGCGTGCACAACCCGCGATGCAACTGACGAGCGTGAGCAGTGCGAGGATCAGACCTGTGCGACGATGCATCACACGGCACCTCCGTGACGAAATTTTCTGGGGCGGGTCAGCTTTTCTTCAACTCGGCATCAATGACGCGCAGGCGGTTCTGGGCGCGCTGGATGTATTTTTCGTACTCCCCGCGATCCTCGGTGAACATATCGAACTGCAACCCTTTCAGGAGCAGTCCAGCGACGGCGACCATCGGCTCGATCTGCTCGTCGGGCAGATTGGGCACATCCAGGCGCGTGGATTTTGGCGGGGCGACCTGCTGATAAATTCCGTCGTCGGTGTAATAGCGGAGGATAATTCGCCCGTTGCGGCTGATCGCATCACGGTAGGATTTGGCAGCGTCGGCAAGGCGCGCCGTGCGGTCGGCACCACTAAGCGCGCGGGCTTCGAGAAACTGCCGGTCGCCGTCGCACAGCGACGCCATGCCGAGCAGGCCGTCAATGTGAGACTGATACGTCGACTCGTTGTTCGGGAAGCGGCTGATGTGGTCTTGATAGGCAACGATTGCGTCGGCGGCAAGATTCGAGGCGGTCTTCAGGCAGAAGATCGCGGACTGAATCGGTGATTCGACGGCGACATCGGAAAGCGTGATCAACTGGGTCAACGGCTCTTTATCAAGCTTTTCCGGGGGAATGGGTTTGCCGTACGCCTCAAGCTCGAAATTGCGGGCGCGTTCCCATTCCTCTTCGCCCCAGCTTTTCAGCGATAGCGCGGGCCGCGAATCGATGACCAGATCGCTCATCTGCGCATGCCGTTGCTTGCCCACGTTTTGTAATATCTGGCAACGCTTGTAATAGGCATAAGAGATCGCGTACGGCGAGATGCCTTGCGGGAACGGTTCGTATTTCTTGATGAACTCCAGCTCTGTTCCGTTCGACCATTCCGCGTCCGCAGGATAGCTGGCGGGTCGAGTTGCGGAGGACTTCCAGTAGTCATCCAGAAGTGTGTAATTGTCGCTGAGGCGGGGGTCGAGCTCAAGGCGGCGCCAGGCCGGATCGGTGCGTTCAAGTTTCTGGCGCGTGACGTCGGAGTAAGTGATGCCATCGCCCGAAAACGACGTCTCAAGCCGTTGCGACTGAATTCGCTCCATGGTCACGGCTGCGGTCTTTTTCTTCTCGTCGTTGCGGACGGTGATGGTCGTTAAATCAATGCCGGCGGCTTTCGCTTTTTCGAGAAATTCGTTGTATCGATCGGCGACGAAGGACACCTGCACTTTATGAGGCAGTGTTTCTTCGCGTACGCGCCGGCGGTAATAGTTTTTTTCAGTGCTTCCGCCCAATTTATCAAAGTAAATTTGTCCGATGGCGGTGAGGATATTGATGTTGCCGGGGCGTTGGCGATCGACATCGTGGCCATATTCCAATGCATCCAGGATGGTGGAATACTTATTCGACAGCGTCGCCATCTGCACGCTGATGTTGTAGGCCTTGTTCCAGATCTGAAAGATGTGA
>Ga0163154_10010682_pt1 | contig 10147 bp, 1 predicted proteins | sample OliLakLV19MP9P1_FD_148649 | JGI IMG/M metagenome (GOLD analysis project Ga0163154, IMG submission 148649) | Freshwater microbial mat bacterial communities from Lake Vanda, McMurdo Dry Valleys, Antarctica - Oligotrophic Lake LV.19.MP9.P1 | ecosystem: Environmental > Aquatic > Freshwater > Lake >...
CTTTCCGTTTCTGTATTTCCGAACCCAAGCAACGGTGCGTTGACCTTGTCGGTTGCCGGCGCGCCGGAACGCAACCTGCAATTGGAGGTTATGGATATGATGGGCAAAATGGTGCGTAACATCGCCTTGCCGGAAGGTTCCGTTTTCACTTATCCGCTTGACTTGAGCGACCAGCCTGCCGGGGTGTATTACCTGCGCCTGCGCTCAGGAAACGGGGTGGAAAGTGTGCAGCGGATTGTGGTGCAGGAGTAATCAGGTTCAATCTTGTGATAAAAAATCCCGCCGGCGTTTGTCGGCGGGATTTTTTTTTGAAGGGATTCCATTTAGCGTCGTTTTTCTGATAAAGAAAGATTTGCATTTCTTACCTTTTGTTATATTTGTGCGCAGTTTGAACAAACTTGCTCATCCCTTTCAAATAATTAGCTGCATTTCCCGCTTGTTACCTACAAAAATCCCCATGCAAAGGTGTGGGGTAACTTGTTGTGTTTTGTTGTTCCACCATCATCATATTTGATCCAATACCAAATTATAGTCACATGGGTGTTAAAACTTTTACACGTACGCGCAGTGCAAATTGGCTTCAGGCGAAGTTACTCCTGACCTTGGCATTTTTTACAACCGCTTTTGCTGCACAGGCACAAAGCGGCATCTTCGAAAGCTACGCCGTCATCAATGCGGGCGGCAGCGACATTTTTTACGATTTGCAAGCCACCACCATCAACCCGGATTTTAACGGTGCCAACCTTGGCTCGTTTGTGCAATGCACCGGAACCCCCCTGCGTTTGGACGGCGGGCAAAACAAAACTTTTAAATGCCCCGGCGACGACATCACCAACGGCAATATCTGGTATCGGGTGTATCCGACCGGCAGCCCGTCGGGGGCGTTTACTTCGGTCAACTTGCCCAATGTCACCAACCTCGGCACCGGGTGCAGTGGCAATGACCAGCAATGGGAGCGAACGAACGCCGATATTAACCTCCTCACCGGACGAACGCCAGGCAATTATACCTTAGAGGTTTATACCACAGCTAATTTCACTTTCAGCGGCGGCGGCGGCGGTTCCGGCACGCACTTTTCCAACAATGGCGGCGCGAACTACAGCGCTACGTTTACGGTTACGGGCGGCACAGGCTGTCCGGTTTTTGTGACGGCGAGCGGGGGCACGGCATTTGCGAGCTATGCGACGCTGAAGGCTGCGTTTGACGCGGTGAATGCGGGGACGCATACGGGGGTGATTGCCATCACAATAGGTGCCAATACCACGGAAACCGCAACGGCGGCTTTGAATGCCAGCGGAAGTGGGTCGGCGAGTTATACGGCTATTAGCATCCAACCAGGAGGTGGAAGCGCCGTGACGGTAAGTGGAAACCTTGCACTTCCATTGATAGATTTTAATGGGGCAGATAATGTGACCATTAATGGATTAAATAGTGGGGGCAATTCACTGACCATTTCAAATACAAGTACCTCAGCGACGTCCGGAACCAGTACGATTCGATTTATTGGCGGTGCCACGAGCAATACGATTACAAACTGTTCTGTTTTGGGTTCTTTTTCGGCAGGGGTTACCACCAATGGCGGTAACATTTTCTTTAGTACAGATGCGAATACTGCCAACGGGAACGACAATAACACCATCTCAAATTGCAATATTGGCCCGGCTGGAGCAAACTTACCCACCAAAGGTATTTACCTGAATGGTTCGACAACAACAACAGCCATCAACAACAGCGGCATTATAGTCAACAATAACAACATCTTCGACTTTTTCGGAGCTGCTGTTTCGAGCGCCGGTATTTACGTTGGTAACGGTAATACCGATTGTAATTTCACAAACAACCGTTTTTATCAAACGGCGACCCGTACACAGACTACAGGATCCCAACATTCGGCTGTTTGGATTTCCAATTCGAGTGGCAATAACTTTCAGGTTACAGGCAATACGATTGGATTTGCCAGCAGCACCAGTACTGGCATCTACACATTTGTGGGCGTCAGTAGTTCCGCATTGATTCCGATCTTTCTGAATGTGGGAACTACGACTGCTTCAAATGCTTCGTCCAATACGATTGCTGGTATAGCGGTGAGTGGGGCGGTGAGTGGCACCAGTTTCAGCGCTGCTTTTCGGGGGATCTACATAAGCAGTGGTCTGACTACCTGCAACAGTAATACGATCGGCAGCTTAAGTGCAACCGGGAGCATTTCTTATACAAGTTCCGTCTCCAGTGGCTCAGATATTATTGGCATCTTCAATTTTGGCTCCAGTAACTGGACAGCTTCCAATAACAATATCGGTGGCATAACAGCAGCGAACTCCAACACTGGTGCCAGCAACATTTATGGCATTAGGGTAAACACAACTCCTTCTGTAACTTTTACTTGCCAGAACAATACGATTGGCGGTTCGGTATCTAATTCGATTAGCAGTACCACTACGGCTACTGGTACTATTGTAAATGGAATTTTAAACAGCAATCCGGCGGGTACGATAACTGGAAATACCATCAGGAACCTCACTTCGGCAGGTGGTACCGGTACCGGCACATCTGCTTCGGTCATCGGTATTTCAGTAAGTGCCAGTTCTGCCAACCACACGGTTTCTCAAAACGTCATTCAAGGCTTATCCAACACCAATGGAAGTGCTGCTACCACAGTTACAGGCATTAATTACAGTAGTTCTTCCGGTACTAACCTTGTTGCCAGGAACTACATCCATTCGCTTTCTGCGGCCAGCGCAACGGCAATTCTCAATGGCATCAATGTAACAGGTGGTACGACTACCTACCAGAACAACATGATATCATTGGGCAGCGGTATTTCCACTGGCATGCAGATCAACGGCATCAACGAAACCGTTGCGGGTACGGATAACTTTTATCACAACAGTGTTTATATTGGTGGCACAGGTGTGGGCGGTTCGGTCAATACCTTTGCTTTCCAAAGTTCCATTACCACCAATACCCGCAATTACCGCGACAATATTTTTGTCAATGTGCGCTCCAATGGCGCGGGCACGGGCAAACATTATGCGGTACGCGTAGGTGGAAGCACCCCCAATCCTACGGGCTTGACCATCAACTACAACGATTACCTTGCAAATGGAACGGGCGGTATATTCGGCCTGTTCAACGGCGCAGATGTCGTTTCTCTGGCAGGCTGGCAAACAGCCGTAGGCCAGGATGCCAACAGCTTATCTGCGGATCCGTTGTTCGTTAGCGGCCTGGATTTACATCTTTCTACGAACTCCCCTGCGGAATCAGCCGGCGTATTGATCGCTTCTGTCACCGACGATTTTGACGGGCAGACCCGTGCCGGTTTGACGCCTACCGATATCGGCGCAGATGCCGGTAATTTTGGCCCGCTTTGCTCTGGTACGCCAACAGCAGGCATTATATCTTCTGTTCCGCTCAGTATCTGCAACAGCGGATCGGCGGTACTTACCCTCACCGGAGCTTCTTTTGGCAACGGCATCACCTACCAATGGAAAGAAGCCACCGCCCCAGGCGGGCCTTATACCAATGTGGGTACTAGCGCTGCGACTTATACCACTGGCACTATTTCATCTGCCCGGTATTATGTGGTGGACGTGACCTGTTCCGCCGGCCCGTCAACAGTGACGACTTTGGAGTATGCCTTAGTAGTCAACCCCCTCCCCACCGTCGCCGTCACCCCCACTTCCGGCCTCATCTGCAACCCCGGCGGCTCGGCAGTTTCACTGACGGCCTCCGGTGCAAGTACTTATTCCTGGTCGCCTTCGGCGGGTTTGAATATGACCACGGGCGCAACGGTAAGTGCTAACCCGGCAGCGACCACGACTTATACCGTGACTGGTACAGATGGCAATGGCTGCACAAATACAGCGATGGTGACGGTGACGGTAGGCACAACGCCTTCCAATCCTGTCGCTTCAGCCAGTGTTTCCTCGGTTTGCCCGGGCGTTCCTTTCAACCTTTTTTCCGGTGCGGATGCGCCTCCTGCTACGCTGCTTTCACAGAATTTCGAAAGCGGCCTCGGAAGCTGGACAACGGCCAACCTAACCACCGGTGGAACACCTGCAAATACGGCCTGGACGATCAGATCACACGGTTACGTTTCTCCAAACTCGCCCCCGGTGACCTTTAACAGCCCGGGCGCAACGAGTTTTATCCTTTCCAATGCGGATCATGGCGGCTCGGGTACCTTGGTCAACACGCGTTTAACCTCTCCGACATTTAGCGCGGTCGGTTATAGCACGCTGAGCCTTTCCTTTAGGCACTACTATCGGTTTAATTCAGCAGTGGAGGCTTTCGTGGAGGTTTCCACAGATGGCGGGACAAACTGGACTACGGTAAAAAGCTACAACGCCAATCAGGGCACAGCTACCGTCTTCGCCACCGATAACATTGATTTAGCTGCCTATATTGGCCAATCCACAGTCACAATACGCTTTCGTTACCAGAATGGCTGGTCGTGGTATTGGGGTATAGACGATATTCTGCTCACTGGCACCCCACCTAATTATACCTATTCCTGGAGTTCGACGCCTTCCGGATTTACTTCCTCCACTCAAAACCCAACAGGTGTAACCGCCACAACAACGACCACCTATACCGCGACGATTACTGGTTTGGGCGGTTGCACCAATACCGCGCAGGTAGTCGTTACGGTTAACCCGGCACCTACGGCCACCGTCTCCGGCGGCGGCACAGTCTGCTCCACCGACCCACTCCCCAATGTGGACTTCGCGCTTACCGGCACTGGCCCGTGGGATTTGACCTACAACGACGGTACGAATAACGTACCTGTACTCGGCATTGCTGCCAGTCCTTACACCATCACCAATGCGCCGGCGGGAACTTACACGGTGGTGAGCGTCAGCGACGCCAACTGTTCCGGTACGGGCAGCGGAAGCGTTACCGTGGCTGTCACGCCAGCTACTACCTGGTATCAGGACAGCGACATGGATACGTATGGTAATCTTGCTGCAACGCTGATGGCTTGTAGCCAACCCGTGGGTTATGTGGCCAACAACACCGATTGCGACGATACCGATGGTACCATCAATCCGACTACAGTTTGGTACTTAGACGCCGATAATGACAACTACTATGTTACCGGCTCTGGGACGACGCAGTGTATCTCTCCCGGCGCAGGTTACAAATACACCGGCTTGCTTGGCGGCAACGATTGCGCTGATGGAAACCCGGCTGTCAACCCCGGCGCAACTGAGGTTTGTAACGACACTGACGACGATTGCGACGGCATGATAGACGAAGGGGTGCAGTTAACTTTTTATGAAGATGTGGATGGCGATGGTTTTGGCGATCCCAATTCGTTTACTATGGATTGCACAGCCCCCATGGGTTTTGTAGCCAATGACCAGGATTGCGACGACACCAATGATGCCCTCAATCCAAATACCGTCTGGTATTTAGATGGCGATAACGACAACTACTATACCGGTTCGGGCGTCACGCAGTGTACTTCGCCTGGTGCCGGTTACGAATACACCGGCCTGCTCGGCGGCAACGATTGCAATGACGCCAACAACCTCATCAACCCAGGTGCTACTGAAATCTGCGACGGCGTGGACAACGATTGCGACGGCATGACCGACGACGGGATAACGTTTGTCACCTACTATGTGGATGGGGATAACGACGGCTATGGAATTGGCTCAGGCCAGTCGCTTTGCGCAAATCCGGGTTCAGGTTTTGCCACAGTTGCGGGCGACTGCAATGACGCCAACAACCTCATCAACCCAGGTGCTACTGAAATTTGTGCTGACGGCATTGACAACGATTGCGATACACAAATAGATGAAAATTGCGGTTCTTGCCCGGCCACAGGAACGACCTGGTATGTAGATGCAGCGGCAGTATCGGGCGGAAACGGCGCTTCCTGGCCTTGCGCTTTCCAGCAGATACAGACTGCCATTAATGCCGCTGCCAACGGAGATCAAATCTTCGTTGCTGCGGGAACCTATGTCGAAAACCTGTTTGTCAATAAATCACTGACAATAACCGGCGTTGCCGGCAGAGACCTCACCTTCGTTCATGCCGCCACCGCCGCTTACACCTTGCATGTGGATGGAAATGCCGGTATGCCGGTTCTTGGCGGTAATGTTTCGATCGAAGGATTTACTTTCGCCGATCCGCAAAGACTGCACTGGAGCGTTGTAGCTACGGACCATATTGCAATCGGGCTTCAGCTTACCTTCAGGAATAACCGGGTCACAAACGGCAACCGCTACGGATGGTGGGATTACCACTCACATGGCTCTTTGCTGTGCGAAAACAACATCTTCTCCGACGTTTATTACGGCATGTTTCTGGAAGGTTGGGATACAGGAATGCTTACCATCCAGAATAATGAATTTACAAACCTGCATTTTTATATTAACCCGATGGGGGTTCCGACCCCGGCATTCGGCGGGCCGGTCGGTATCCTGGCAATGACCTATAGCAGCGGTGGCGTGGATTGTACGAACCCTTACCGGATTTATGAAAATCATTTCCACACCTACGCCAACGATGGATTCGGTATTGTCTTTAATGGCGGTTTAACCGGAAGTGGTTCTGCAAAATACACCGACGTTGAAATTGCCCGAAACACCATTGCTCCCGGCGCAACCGGCACGGGGATTCGCCTGAGGAATTTGCCAGCACCCAATAACAGCCCCAATGGCGGAGTCCACAATGCACTGATTAACAATAACTTTATCAGCAATGTGCAGTATGGCATCAGACTGCAAGGGGACAATCCGGGAACGCAGGCGCATGAAAACAGCCTGGTGAATTGTTCCACCCGGGCCATTGAAAACACTGGCACTCTGGTAATGGACGCCTCCTGCAACTGGTATGGCGTTTCTACAGCTACGGGCGTGGCAGCCCAAATTTCCGGTAATGTCACCTACCAGTTCTGGCTTGTGAATGGGACAGACAGTGATCTTGGCACTCTTGGTTTTCAGCCGGTCGCTGGAAGTTGCACCGGATGTGCCCAACCAGTACTTCAAACGACGATCAATACGGTTGTTGTCACGAGCAATAATGACGGAACGGAGGATACGGGCTCATTTTCGATTTGTAATGGTGAGACCGTCACGTTTGATAATTTCCAGGACATCAGCGGATTGGGCTTAACCGGACTGAAGGTGTATCAAACTGCCAGCTATACCAATATTAGCCCAAGCTTCTGCAACAATTGCACTGACTTGCTGAGTACTTATACGGGGATGTCACAGACTGCAAGTTTAGTGAATCCGGCTTTATCCGGTACATTAGTTCTACGATTCAAGGCATGGGCAGATGCAAATGGCAACAATATGGTTGACCCAGAGGAATGTGCCGGAGATTGGGTGAAATATACCATCACTGTACTTCCCGCACAATTATGGTATACCGATGGCGATAACGACGGCTATGGAACTGGCTCAGGCCAGTCGCTTTGCGCAAATCCGGGTGCAGGTTTTGCCACAGTTGCTGGCGATTGCAACGACGCCAACAACCTCATCAACCCAGGTGCTACTGAAATCTGCGACGGCGTGGACAACGATTGCGACGCCATGGTAGACGAAGGCGCACAAATCACTTACTACCGCGATTTGGACGGCGACGGTTTTGGCAATCCTGCCGTGACCCAATTGGCTTGCAGCCCGCCTTCGGGCTATGTGGCCAACAACACCGATTGCAACGACAACAGCGCATTGGAAAAACCCGGACAAACCTGGTATGCAGACGCGGATAATGACAATTACAGCAATGGCATTTTCCTCGTTCAGTGTCTGCGTCCGGTTGGTTTCAAAGCAGCTTCAGAACTGATCGCCAGCATCGGGGATTGCAACGACAGCAACGCAGCCATCAACCCGGCGGCAGTGGAAACCTGCGACGGCGTGGACAACAATTGCAATGGCATGATAGACGATGGCGTGCAGACCACCTACTACCGCGATATGGACGGCGACGGTTTTGGCAATCCCGCAGTCACCCAAATGGCTTGCAGCCCGCCTTCCGGCTATGTGACGAACAATACCGATTGCAACGACAACAGCGCTTTGGAAAAACCCGGACAAGTTTGGTACAAAGACACTGATGGCGACAACTATGCTGAAACCGGTGCCGCGACCATTACCCAGTGTTTGCGCCCAAGCGGATACAAGGTGTCAATTGAATTAACTTCCATTACAGGGGATTGCAACGACAACAACGCGGCCATCAACCCGGCGGCCACGGAAGCCTGCGACGGTGTAGACAACAATTGCAATGGCATGATAGACGACGGCGTTCAAACGACCTACTATCGCGATTTGGACGGCGACGGTTTTGGCAATCCTGCGGTTACCCAATCGGCTTGCAGCCCGCCTTCGGGCTATGTGGCCAACAACACGGATTGCAACGACAACAGCGCAGTGGAAAAACCAGGCCAGGTTTGGTACAAAGACACCGATGGTGACAACTATGCCGAAACCGGCGCTGCGACCATTACCCAGTGTTTGCGCCCGGTTGGGTACAAGGCGGCAGTTGAATTAACTTCCATTACAGGGGATTGCAACGACAACAACGCGGCCATCAACCCGGCGGCCACGGAAACCTGCGACGGTGTAGACAACAATTGCAATGGCATGATAGACGACGGCGTTCAAACGACCTACTATCGCGATTTGGACGGCGACGGTTTTGGCAATCCTGCGGTTACCCAATTGGCTTGCAGCCCGCCTTCCGGGTATGTGGCCAATAATACGGATTGCAACGACAACAACGCATTGGAAAAACCAGGTCAAGTTTGGTACAAAGACACCGACGGCGATAACTACGCCCAAACCGGTGCCGCGACCATTACCCAGTGTTTGCGCCCAAGCGGGTACAAAGTAGCCAGCGAATTGACGTCCACCACCGGCGATTGCAACGACAACAACGCGGCCATTAAACCCGGTGCCCCTGAAATTTGCAATAGCATTGACGACGATTGTGACGGCATGACCGATGAAGGGCTGACCTATGTTACATATTACCTCGATATGGACGGTGACGGTTTTGGTAATCCTGCGGTAACGCAGACAACCTGTACCGGCACGGCACCTTCGGGTTATGTCATCAGCAATGGCGATTGCAATGACAACAACAATATCGTCTATCCGGGCGCACCGGAACTTTGCGACGGCTTAGACAACAACTGCAATGGTACCAGCGATGAGCCGCATCCGATAAGCAGTCCGTGGTCGAACAGCGACGTTGGCGCGCCGGGCGTGAACGGCAGTGCCAATAACGGTTGCGCAGGCGGTTCGAGCGTGTTCAATGTTTCGGCCAGCGGCTTCTCTACTTCCAGCAGCGACAAACTACACTTGGTTTCCCAACAACTTTGCGGAAACGGCGAAATCATCGCCCGCGTGCTGAACGTAACCGATGGCGGCTGGGCAGGCGTTACCCTGCGCGAAAGCTTAGCGCCAGGATCCAAAAAAGTGGCTCTGAAAACGCAACTTTCCAGCATTATCCGCCGCGAAATCAGAAACGCCACCAACGGACCGGCAAGCATCCTGAATTTCAACCGCCCGGCACACGTGTGGCTGCGCTTGGTGCGCAACGGCCCTAATTTTACCGGTTATACTTCTACCGATGGCTCGAACTGGGATTTTGCCTTTTCGGCAACGATCAGCATGAGCGGCTGCATCTACGCCGGCTTGTTTGCGGAAAGCATCAATGTGAATGTGACCACAAATGCCAGTTTCGACAACGTGAGCATCAGTGGCACACAAAACTTAGCCATAGGTGGCCAGCTTACTGAGGCATTAAACGGTTTGAGCGTATCGGTTTACCCGAACCCAAGCAACGGCGCGTTGACCTTGTCGGTAGCCGGCGCGCCGGAACGCAACCTGCAATTGGAAGTGATGGACATGATGGGCAAAATGGTGCGCAACATCGCCTTGCCGGAAGGTTCCGTTTTCACTTATCCGCTTGACTTGAGCGACCAGCCTGCCGGGGTGTATTTCCTCCGCCTGCGCTCAGAAAACGGCGTGGAAAGTGTGCAACGGATTGTGGTACAGCAGTAATCAGATGAGTAAGCGTTACTAAAAGACATAAAGTGGTGGCCTAAAGCCCGCGAAACGAAGCAATTGCTTCGTTTCGCGGGCTTTTTGTTGTGCCTCCTTCGTTCGGCGGGGCTTGAGTCCGC
>Ga0163154_10010683_pt1 | contig 10146 bp, 8 predicted proteins | sample OliLakLV19MP9P1_FD_148649 | JGI IMG/M metagenome (GOLD analysis project Ga0163154, IMG submission 148649) | Freshwater microbial mat bacterial communities from Lake Vanda, McMurdo Dry Valleys, Antarctica - Oligotrophic Lake LV.19.MP9.P1 | ecosystem: Environmental > Aquatic > Freshwater > Lake >...
CGTCACGCCAGCGGTTCCAAAATAGCGTGTCCGCGGGGTCGACCGGGGGGGCGGCACGTGGGCCGCGCTGACCGAAGTCAGGCTGCGGATCGCGGGGCGCCGGCTTGCCTCGACCGTCCGCGTCCCAGGCCGCCTTGAGCACGCTGCTGAGCCAGCCAGTCGCCGGCGGACCGCCGACGGCCTTGCCTAGGCCGCTTGGCTTTTCGAGCAGAAAGTAGAGTTGGTTCGCCACCACGACCGCGTGAATACTGCCGGGCATCGAACCGAGGACAACAACTCCCATGTTCGTCATGCGCAACGACTCGTCGTGCGCGCGGAGGGGCACCGCCTGTAGCGGAGTCGACGCCCCACGGAAGAGAGCTTGTGCAAGCCGCTGCGCTCGCGCGGGTTGCTCGGCGGGGGGGCCGGGGTCGACGCTGGGTCGCACGAGCACGAAGGTGGAGCTCTCGATCACCACCAGCGACAGGTCGGAGACGGCGTAGCTGTGTTGTAGCGCTTCCAGCCTCCCGAAGTGGATGCAGTGCGACGCCGGCCGGCCCGCCAAGTAGGGGTCCGCGGCGGGCACGAACAGGTCGCTGAGCGCCCCGGAGGCAAGCTCGGCCTGCCACAACAGGTTTGAATCCTGAATGAGCATGAACTCATCGGGCGGGATCGCTTCGAGCTTGGTGCGCACCCAAAAGACGATATCCGCAGGGTTCTCTTTGGCGGTCATGGCAATGCGTTCCTGCTGTTTGGTACAGCTCGAAGTCGAGACAGGGGCGGCAGGCAAAGACCAGAGTGGCGGACGAAGTGGAGCACGAGGCGGCGACGAAGTGCAGCCGGCCGTTGCGTGAAGAAACACGACCGCCCAGGAGACTGTGGCGCGTGCGATCATGGCGGCGGGGTCTTTTGGTATCTATGGACGATCTCGTCGATCCGGGTCCTTTTGACACCCGCGGTCTTGACGGTCGAGGACCAGACCAAGGCCCAGAAGACACCCACCAGTACCTGCTCGATCGTCTCATAGCGTTCAGCGATCACGCCGCCAGCGTAGTAGCGAGTCTTCCCGGCGTGGGTAAACTTCAGGCAGGCCTCGTAGCTGTTGAGCACGCTGCCCTCGGGGAAGAACTGGCCCTCCGCGACCTCGCCACCGACGAGGCCGAGCACCTGGCGCGTCTCCACACCGCCCACCAATCCGATGCGCTGGTGATCGCGATGGAGACCCGCCGCCAGCCCCATCCCGCCGGTCTTGGGATTCGGACGGTACTTGGACGCGTCGGAATCGGATGGAATCACGGAGTCGACCAGAGCGGTTGCGCCTCCGCCTACTTGCTCGTGCGCATACACCACCACGAACTCTGCCCGGTCCGGAAGGCCGATCTGCAAGATGATCGCGCGCATGCACCGCACGATTGCTTGGCACTCGGCTAGCTTTTCTCGGTATTTGATGACCGGCCACGCGCCGCCCTGCCACGGGCCGGGCTTCTGCTCGAAGTACTTCGGGTGATTGAACTCCGGCGGCACTGTAGGATCCGGCGTCAACGTGTAGCGTAGAACGCTGGTGTTCAAGGCCCACACGAGATCGTGTGGATCGTTCTTGTCCAGCGAGACGCCCTTGGCTTCTGCGATGACCGGTAGGGCCGTGCGCCATTGGTTCTCCGCGAGCACGACGGCAGCGTCCATTCGCTTGTCGGTAATGCCGTCTTCGAGCGGGGGCGCGTAGTTGCCATAAGGAGTGACGTCTTGGTGACCCGCCGGATCGGGAGTGCCGAACGTGACGTAGAGCCGGTGCGGCCCCGTGCGGCCCATATCGAAGGTTCGCGCCGCCGCTTCTGCAGACCATTTCAGCGTCCAATCGGCGGCGAGAAACACTTGATCGGCGAGCGGCTCCGTTGCCACGAGGCGCAATCGAGCCGTTGGCTGCCCACCCAAAACCGCGGACGTCTCGAAGGTGAAAGCTTTGGGCGCGCCCGAGTCCCCTGCGGGCAAGCTCGCAATGGCCGTGATCTTGCACTCGATCGGGTCCGCGTCCGCAGACTCGACAGCGAGGTCGATCTCGATGGTCAACCGGGTGGCCTTCGTCACGCTCGCCGGATAGCTGTGGCCATTCGAGAGCCAGTGCGCGCCACCCTGCTTTTCGACGTAGCGTTTGCCACCGCGGCGCCAGTCTTCACCGGTATGGTCGATGTCGGTGAGCATCTTGTGGTCATCCAAGAACACGAGGCGCTGCACCGTGACGCGCGTGATCTTCTTGCGGAGGGCATTGCGATGGGTCAGCCCACCTGCGGTGCGCATGAAGCGCAGTCGGCCCAAATCACCCATGACTTGGCTCACCTTCGGCCGAGGGTCGCGACACTGCTGCGCTCGTCGCGCGCTTCCAGATCAGCTGGCAATAGCGCACGTCCCCGGACCTCAAGGGGTACACGAAGGTATGCCGGTACGTCACGAAGAACCGGCGGCGTGCCGGCTCGATGCCGATCTGATCGATGCGCATGACATCCTCGTACTCTGCATCGGCCACGCGTGTGACCGCCACGATTGGCTCGGAGGGCAGGTGGAACCGCAGCTCTGGGCCCATACCGCGCAAGACCACTTGCGCATCGAGCTTGGGCGTCGGGCAGACGAGCGCGGGGAATGCGACATTGTTGATCGCACTTCGGACCTGCACGACTCGGTCGCCCCTGATCACGGCCGCACGTTGCGCCCGTGGACCGAACCCCACCGGGCAGAAGCCGACGCCAGCCGGCTCGGGTCGGTCGTCCCACTGCTTGATCAACCGTTCCGGCGCCTCCACGTTGGGCAGCGGGCCACCCTCTGCGTGCGCTTCCTCCAGGTAGAAGCCCCTGCCTTTGGGGTTGTCAGCGAATGGGGTCGGGAGCTCATCGAACAGTGCGACGCCGCCGTAGGCGCGCTCGAGGCCTAGCGGCATGCTGCTAAACGATGCCGGCTCGCTGGGAACCAGAGCCTCCCCCTGGCGAACCCAACTGCGGTCGCCGAACACGCGGACGCCCGACGTGAAGTCACCCAGCTCGATCGAGACATCGAGCGAGACCACCGGCGATCTTCCGCTCGGCGCCGCTTCGCCCAGCAGAAGCACGTCGCAGCCATCGCGGTCGAAGACCGCGTCGCACTCCATCGCGCCGCGCGGGCCCACCCAAGGCTTGGGCGAGACGAGCCAGGGTTGGTCAGTGCTCGCTTTGCACGGCGTTTCGATGTCGTAAGTGGCGCGCAAAATCGCCGCGGCTGCCAAGCGGTTCCCAGAGATCGCCTCGCGATGCAAGAACGCTGGGAAAGGTGTGGAGTTCTGAAACTTCAGCGTGGATTTGCCGGGCGTCTTGAATACGCGAAATCTGCACGCCCCAACAGCCCGTGCAGGCGTCACCCCTCGAATTGCCACCGCCATAGAGGCGTTCGATATCGCGCTATCGAGGGCCACGTAGCGAGGGGCTAGCGAGCAACTCCCTCCAGCCGTGACGGCCGCAGTCGGGAGCACCAGAAACACGCGTTCGACCACGAGGCCGAAACCGACCAGCGACTGCGGCACAACTCCGCCACCATGCTCGGCAGCGCAGGATCGGCCAGAAGTAACGCACGGCATCGCGCGGGATGTCGACGCTGGAGCCAAGTGCGACCCGCCTCGCAGCAGGACAGCTCAGGATCGCTCTACCATCAGCAGTTCACCTTCGCAGGTCGCCACCCTGCGCACAGGCAAGCTGCCGCCTGGCGCGCTGTGAGGCACGCGTGCGGCCACGATGTCGCGATTGTTCTGGCGGGCCGTACAATCTAGTTTCAAACATTCGGATTATCGGAATGCTGTCGCCGTGACACGCTCCTCTTCAGGAGGACGAGATGGAACGTCGAGCATTCGAGGCGGCACTGAAGGCAGCTCTCAAGATCACATTCGGAACGACCTTGCTCGGCTGCGGTGGCAGCGTCGCGTTCGAGCACGAGGCTGCTGAGACCGAGCCAGAAGGCGGCGCCGGCGGGTTCTACGTCGCACAGGGCGGCGCGGGAGGAACTGTCGAGGTCCCCGTTTGTGCGCAGCCAGCCGAGCCGCCGGGCGGCTGGGCCGTGTACGACCAAGCGACCTTCGACTGCTGTGTGGCGCGCATCGGCGCGCTCGCCCCCGACGAGTTCCCTTCGGAAGATTGGCAGTTCTCGACGCCGCTCGACCCGGCGATCTCCAACTGCTGCGGCCAGCTCTTGGGTGAGAACTACTCGGCGCTGTGGTCGGGCGAGCCGCTCGTTCATCCAGCGCCGGACGCTGTGATCGGGGCGTGCTGCATTCACCAGCACGGCAATCTCGGCTGCACCCCGTGGGGCCCGCCTGTGCCGGTCGCAATGGACCCGGGTGACTACGTGCCTTGGATCATGGACGAGCTGGGCGAGCACCCGGTGCGCGACGCTCGAGGTACGGCGTGATTGCGCTCGACTTGCGAGAGGTCGCTCGCGAGCGCGCACCGAAGCTGACCGTCGACGAAAGCCTGCGCGAGGCAGCCATCGGCACCTGGCTCGGCCGCATGACGAACGAGTATCAGTCTTCTTTCGTGTTCGAGGCGCTCGCAGAGCAGCTCTCCGCCAGTCGCGAGCTCGCTCAGTTTCAAGCCGAAGCGCTCGGCTTTGCGAACGAAGAACGGCGTCATGGGGTCATGTGTGGCGCCGTCGTCGAGGCGCTCGGAGGACGTGCCGTCGGCGTCATCGATGACGAGCCTGCCTACCCGGCTCACGCCGAGGTCGAGCGCGACGAAGCGCTGCTGCGCAACGTGCTCAGCATCGGCTGCCTGTCGGAGACTGTCGCTGTTTCGCTGATCGGCGCCGAACGCGAAGAGATGCCGGCGAGTGAGTTGCGAGACCTGCTGACCAACATCTGGGCGGACGAGATCGGGCACGCTCGCTTCGGCTGGAGATTGGTGTCGGCCTACGTGCCCAAGCTGTCCGTCGATGCGCGTCGACGAATGAGCGCCTACCTGCGCGTCGCGCTGCGCCATTTGGAGAGTCACGAGCTCGGACATCTGCCGGACAACGGGGGCTTCGGCGATCGTGGCAACGAAGTCGGCCTGTGCAGCGGGCGCGACGCGCGCACGTTGTTCTACGCAACAGTGGAGCGGGTGATCGTGCCGCGACTGTCGACGCTGGGGCTCGACGCCGAGTGGGCCTGGCGTCATCGCCACCAGACCCGCGCACAAGCCGCTTGAGCCGAACGGGTGGCTGCCGCTCGCCCTCGCTCTTCCCGTCACGAGAAACATCGGGTAGCCACAGCGGGTGCTCGAACCCAGCGATTTTTTCAAGGCCCTGACCAGCGCCGGCGTCACCCTCTTCGCAGGCGTGCCCGACTCGCTGCTCAAAGACTTCTGCGCATACGTCACGGACAACGCGCCCAGAGAGCGCCACGTCATCACGGCCAACGAGGGCGGGGCTGTCGCGCTGGCGATGGGGCATTACCTCGGGACAGGTGAGCTGGGCCTGGTGTACCTGCAGAACTCGGGTCTCGGAAATACCGTGAACCCCCTCACCTCACTGGCCGACCCAGCGGTGTACGGGGTGCCGATGGTGATGCTCGTGGGCTGGCGTGGGCGCCCCGGTGAACACGACGAGCCGCAGCATGTGCAGATGGGCAGAGTCACGCTCGAGACGCTCGGCGCCATCGGCGTCGCCGCGAGCGTGTTGCCGGACGAAATCGGCGCGGCGACCCAGGTTCTGGAGGCGGCAGTCGCAGATGCAAAGAAGCGCCGCGCGGTGCACGCGCTCGTGGTCAAGAAGGGCACCTTTTCCAGCTACAAGCTGAGCAAGAAGATCGAGAGCCCGTACCAGCTCACACGTGAAGCCGCCATCGCTGCGGTCGTCGCTGCGTTGCCGAAGGGCGCGGCGATCGTGGCCACCACCGGGATGCCTTCGCGAGAGTTGTTCGAGATCCGCGAGCAGCGCAAAGAGGCGCACGACTCCGATTTTTTGACGGTGGGCGGCATGGGCCACGCATCACAGATCGCGCTCGGCGTCGCGCTCGCGCGGCCGTCACGCACCGTCTACTGCTTCGACGGCGACGGTGCGGTGCTGATGCACATGGGTGGCCTCAGCACCATTGGACAGCTCAAGCCCAAGAACTACCGCCACATCGTGCTCAACAATGGCGCTCACGACAGCGTCGGCGGTCAGCCGACCGTGGCGTTCGAGGTCGACCTTTGCGCCATTGCGCGGGCGTGCGGATACACCGCAGCGTTCTCTGCCACCAACGCTGAAGAGCTGACCGCACGCCTGGGTGAGCTCGAAAAGAGCGAGGGCCCCGCGCTGCTCGAGGTGCGCGTGAAAAAGGGCGCGCGCGGCGATCTCGGTAGACCCACCCAGTCGCCCAGCGACCTCGCAGTCGCCTTCTCGAGTTTCGTTCGCGCCTAAATCAGGGAGCATGATTCTCGGCCAAAGAAGGCCACAGGCTTCAGGCCACAGGCTTCGGCCAGAGCCCAGATGAGCGATGTTGCTGGGCTCTTTCTCGCTCTCTTTCTCGCTGCCTCTTTCTCGGTCTCTTTCTGGCTGAAGCCTGTGGCCTGAAGCCTGACGCCTACGGCTGGTGACAGCCCCGTCTCGATCATGCACGCTCATTTTTAGCTCGGTCAGGCGGCGCTCAAGAGCTGCGCGACAGCTAGGCAATACAGCGCAAAGCCCGCAATGAAGAGGGTCTGAGCGATGGCGAGAAATTTCGCTTTCTTGTCGCGCATCGAGATGCCCGCCACCAATGTCGCGAGCGGATCGTCGGTGAGCGTCTGCGTCAACCACTTGAGACGCAGCACGCCGCCGACCGCTACTGCCGCGGCGCACAGCACGATGAACAGCCCGCTGACGATCGAGACGCGCGCCAAGAGGCTCGTCTGTGCGATCGCCTTGCCCGAGAAGCCAGTGACCGTGATGACGATGCCGCTCAGCGACAGCATCACCTGTGTGCGCAGGACGAGGACGCCGAGCTGCCCCTGAACCATCTCGAAGGCGCGCAATGCGTCGCCCTTACACAGGGAGAGAATGCGCCGCGCCTCTTGGTCGGCATCGGTCATTCACTTCGTGCCAAAGGCACTCCGTGGACCTCCCTGGACTCCGTCCACTGCGTGGACTCCGTCCACTCCGGTTCGCAACGAAACGCGACGTAGAACATATCGCCGTTGTCCACGTTGGAGTCCGTGTTGAGGCCGAAGAGATCCACCAGTTGGCCCCCCAGCATCATGCTGCCGCACGAGTCGTCGGCGCCCGTGCCCAAGCTGCAGCTTCCGTCGCCTACCCGACCCCACTTGGCCGGCGGGTCTGGGCAGTTGTTGCAGTCGTTGCGCCAGCCGTAGTAGAGCGAACAGTGTTCACGGAACACGCGCATCGCCAGCTCGTCCAGGTTGCGGCAGAGCAGATCGCCATCGTTGGTCACGCCGGTGACGAACTGGCCCGCCAGGCAGCTCCGCGCAGCTGGCGTTTCATCGGGCACTGCATCTTCGCAGCGAAGCCCGATGTAGAACCTGTCGTCGTCGTCCACAGTGCCGTCGGTATCGAAGCTCGCCATCTGCAAGGTGTCTTCGCCCAGCGTGAACTCACCGCACGACCCAGCCATGCCTGCGTCACAGGCCAGCGTCGTCGTCGATGTGTACTTCGTCGGTTCGAGGTCGCAGTTGCTGCATTGGTCGCGCCAACCCGTCACCAGCGCGCAGCTGGCTCTCACGTAGTCGAGCGCAGCACCGGAGACGGGGGCGCAGGTCGTATTCTCACCGTCGTAGCCCGTGACGAATCGACCGGGGCCACAGGGCACTTCAGCCGATGTGCCTGGCGTGCAGCTGAAGGCCGAGAAGAACCGGTCTTCCTCGTCGACACCACCATCCATGTTCAACCCGAACAGCGGCAGCGCCAAATTTGCCCCCAAATCTTGGGTTTGGCAGTTGCAGTCACCGCCGGTCGGGAGACAGCCAGTGCCAGTTACCTTGCCCCATTTGTCGGGCCCCATCGTGCAGCCAGCATCGCAGCCATCGCGCCAGCCGTAGTGCACGGCACAGCTCCCGCTGATGGCAGTGAGCAGCTCCGTGGCAATCGGCTCGCACGCGATCAAGCCATCGTCGATGGTGGCGACCAGCTCGCCCGGCGGACACTCTTGTCGGCCAGGTGGGCCGCCGCCCGTCGCGCCGCCACCGCTCGGGCCAGCGCCCTCACCATTACCGCCCACTGGGCCGCCAGCGACCGGCGCGGCCGCGCCAGCTGCATCGCCACCCGCAGGGGCGGGGAGGCCCACCGCGTCGACGAAACAGCCGACACTCCACAACGCGAGAAGGCTCGTTCGTAGGGCCACCATGGCTAGAACCTACCGGAAAAGCCAACACGGCCCGGCCCCACGAACAGCGCTGCTGTCGGCTGCGTGGCGCTTCCGCTGGTCAGATCGACGATGCCCCAAATGGTGCCACCGCCAAGCACCACGCCACCTGCGATGAATGCAATGGTAGCGCCCAACGCCAGGTCTTCGGCGTCTCGGCGAAGTCGGAATGCCTCTGCCTGCACTGGCTCTGCCTCCGCGTCGGAGTTGGTGCCGAGCGCGACACCACCCAGCGCTCCACCGACAGCCAGCCCGGTGACGCCGACGCCTGCAATGACCCACGGCCACGGTGACGGAGACTTCGCTCCTCCTTCGATGCCCGCAGGCGGGGCCGTGGTGTTCTTTTTTGGATCGGTCTGTTCGAGCGCAGCGTCTCGCTCGGCGGCGAGCTTTTTCTTCTGTTCGATGTCGCGCTTCAAGCTTGCGACACGCCCTTCGATGGCGCCGCGATCCGGAATATCTCCGACCTCCCGCAGGTACTGCTCGTAGGCGACGATCGCCGTGTCGAACTGGCCCAAACCCTCGCGTGCGCGAGCCAAGTTGTACAGCAACACCGGCTCAGGGTGGAGCTGGTGAGCTTTCTCGAGCAGGCTCACCGCTTCCTCGAAGCGCCCCTCTTGGTACGCCTTCTTGCCATCCTCGAACAGCTGTAGCGCCTGCGCGCGACTGTCATCGCCGAACGCCGGGCTTGGCAAAACCAGCAGCGTGAGCAGCGTCGCCACCAGGCAGACCACGCGGTCACCTGCAGGATCTTCTCGTAGGAGTGTGCTCGCCTCATAGGTTCTCCTCGATGGTAAACGTCCTGTCGGCAGGGGACAGCGTGTCTTCGATGTTGCCGAGGTAGATGAAGTAGAGCCGCTGATCAGCAGCGACATGGCGCGCCAACATGCCGTAGCCCACGAGACCGGGCCCCCCCGCAGGGTCGCTCATATCGCTCGTGATCAGTACTTGGTCGCCTAGCCGAATGCGAAAGTCGGAGGTCTGCCAACTCTGAATCTCGAACGCGGGCGCGACGCGTCGTGCGGTGCCTGGTGTCAGCAGTACGGTCAGCGGACCGCCGGCAGAGATGGCCGTGAAGTAGCCGGACACTTCGTCGAAGCCGTCATCGTCGTCGTCGTCCGGGACCATGCCACCGACGACTGTCTCGACGCGCGCGCTGCGATCGTCGTCGGCAATGGCCGCCAGCTCTTCATCGCCCACGTCGTGCAGGCTGAGGTGGATGGTTCCGAAGCGAGTCAGGGTGCTACCGCTTGCCAACGAGACGCCGCCGGATTGCCAATAGCAGTTGTGATCGTCGTTCAGCTTCGAGGGGATCTCGTCGGAGCGATTGACCGACAGCAGAGTCGGGCGAGGCTGCTCACCAATGGCGCGCTTCCACCACCAGAAATGGTCCGGCGCGAGCGACGGAAACGACCAGCCGGGGTCGAAGACGTCGGAGACGCGCGTGAAGTTGTATTCGGAGTCTTCGATTTCGACGACGTCTGCGGATTGATTCTCGATCGCCTGATGAACCGCGATCTTGCCCGAGGCGAACACTGTGTAGTCTAGAATGGCGACCAATGACGGATCGGGGTACTCGCCCCTGAGCCGGTAGCCGAACGACACCGGCAAGCGGTCGACTGGCGTAATGGTGACGTTCTCGATCTCGCCCGCGCCCCAGTACTCGAGCTCGCTCGGCACTTTGACCTGCATCACATCCGTGAGCGGCGCGTTGTCGGCCAGCAGGTCGGTATTGGGTTCGCTTTTGAGATCGAAATAAGTCTCGATCAAGAACTCTTCGTCCTCGGTGATCTCGACCAGGAAAAGATTGTCGACGTGAAGCGATTGCAGCTCGTTGGCAC
>Ga0163154_10010697_pt1 | contig 10139 bp, 10 predicted proteins | sample OliLakLV19MP9P1_FD_148649 | JGI IMG/M metagenome (GOLD analysis project Ga0163154, IMG submission 148649) | Freshwater microbial mat bacterial communities from Lake Vanda, McMurdo Dry Valleys, Antarctica - Oligotrophic Lake LV.19.MP9.P1 | ecosystem: Environmental > Aquatic > Freshwater > Lake >...
GTATTTATGTATCAGCAGTTTAGCAAAGAAACTCGCATTGAGTTAGCCGGCTTTAGGCGTACTGGAGACAGTGCGACTGAATGCGCCAAGAAGCTAGGAGTGAACTATTCTACGGTCTGGAGAGAACCAAAGTGATACAGCTGCCCTGATGGTGCCTATCGAGGTAATGGGGAGGCATCCGTTATTCTCCGGATTTCTGTGTCATAAATTACACCACAGCTTTTCTATTTATAACGGACGCCTCCCCATTACCTTCTCCAGAAGCTACTGCCAACGGAACGTCTTCTTGTATAGCAGAACGAATAAGACTTACTCCCGCGTTTACCGCAAACTCGGAAATATCGGCCCACTCCTCTTTAGTCATTTGGTCAGCTGGAAAATTTAAAGCTCTCGAGACTGTTTCTTTGGTCAATTTTTCGGGGCCGAATCTCTTTCCCGCTGCACGCTCAACCGCCTGTGCGATGCGTCCATGAGGATATTCCATTGATGAAGCCATATTAAACTAAATTATAACTCTCTGAAATTAAGTAAGCAAGACTTGTCTCAAATCATTAACTTATTTTGATATTCTTATACCTTCATCTTAGCTTGAAAAAATATCTTCAAAGTTCCTAACCTAACTAATCGCAGGAGAAAGCCATGTCCAACAGTAAAGTAATTGCAATTTACATTATTGCTACAGCCGGTAGTGAAATGAAGGACGTGCAACAGGCGAATGCACTTCAAGGCTAGGGTCTTGAGGGTGACAGATACTGCATTGGTGGTGGTAGTTTCAACAAGGGCAATATTGGCAAACTACAAGTGACTTTTATGAACGCGCTGAGATAAAGGTGTCAGGTACCTTTTATATTAATGGAAAAATATATACGTAAGGTCACTCGAGTTGGTGAACGTAGTCTCTCAGTTTTTATACCAGCCGACATTGTAAAAGAGCTAGGTATTCGCGAGCGACAAAAGCTAGTCGTCAGGCGCTCAGGCCAAAAGATAATCATCGAAGACTGGAAAGAGTAAGTCGCACAGAAATGGCTCCTGTGAACCGTACCATTTAATCAGAGGTAAATTTGAGAGTTTTCATGGTTTAAGTATAGCAAAATATAGGTGTAAGTTGGATCGTCAACCTGCAAATGGAGGTCTGATTACCGGATTATCGTAACACTCAAATACATAATTTTCTGGATCTCTTATCTCTGATTCTGGTACATACTTAATTTCGGAGAACTTTGTTCCACAGATAATTTGTAAATAGTATGCTGTGTCTGAATCTCTTAAAATAGCGCCGTCTCGTTCAATTCTTAATTCTGAAGGATTAAGTCCTTCTAATTTTAAAGATTCGTAATACACACTTTTGTCATCAATACCTATTATGACAAGGTGAGTATCTATATTTACTTTAATTGTCACAAATTTATTTGAACGGGCGCTTTGTATTATTTTTGTCCTATAATACACATTACTGTTATCTTTAGAATACAGTCCTTCTTCTCCAATTAGAGTAAATGTAGCTAGATCTACTCCTTCAATTTTATTATGATAATAGTACACACTATTCCTATCCTTAGCATATGGCCAGTCCATCAGCTCAAAAGTCTTAACGTCTACACTCTCAATAATGTCATCAGAACCCGCTACTCCAATAGTTCTCAAAGTAATAACGTTCTCTGTTCTAACATAATGACTAAACCTTTGACCTTCTTCAGATATATACACTCTGCTACCAGTTGGTAAATAAATATCAAAATCATTTGGTTTTATCTTTTCTAAAACACCCACAGGTTCGGTATGCATTGAATACACATTCACATCATCCTTAAAAAAATCAGCTCCTAGATACACTAAAGATTTTGGATAACTAATTACATTTTCACGCTCTCCTCCTGCGGTCCATAATAAGCGATTATTTATCAGCAAGTATCTATCGTCAAATATGCGAATGTCTGGAGAATTAGTCTGACCAATTATTTCATTATTTTTGAAATAATAGTTCTTATCATATGCAAAGATACCTCGATTATGTCCATACGAAGGCACTAAAACCTTAAAGGATTTTGCGTCTGCTTTTATGAAAACTTCACCCAAATAGTAAACGTTATTCTTGTCTTTAGAAAAATTACCATGTGAAAATCTTTGATAAGTTGACACATCAGCGTTTTCCAAAATTTCATCTTCGTACATAACAAAATTTTGATCTCCAAAGTAATCTCTAGCGGAATTATAAGTAAATGTTTCCGGATCAACTCCAACTACTATATTTTCATAATAATAAACGTTATTCTTGTCTTTAGAATAACCAGAAAAGAAATTAATGAAAGTATCGGGATCAGAATTTGGCAAAGTTACTCGATTATGATCAGATGCAGCAATATGATCACTACTAATTTTAGGAATCTCTCTTAAGTCTTGTGTAAGAACGACACACTCCTCACCCTGGACGCAAGTATCTGCTACATTATTTTGAAAATGATAAATAAGAAACAAGCTAATTAGGATAATAAAAATTATGATTACAGAAGAAAAAAGCCCTGAAAACCTTCTATTTTTAGGCACTGTCACCTCTGTATTTTTTATTAAAACAGGCTGCGTGTCTTGACCCTCATTTAAAGGCTCGATATGATTATCTGGCATATCAACAATTATATCATTGTAGGAAATGGGGTCAGCCACCTTTGGGTATGAGTCAGAGTTAACCATTGCATAAACCTGCCTAAATCTTCATCACTTTCTGGATGGAGGACCAAGTGAAAGTGATTTGGCATTGAACCGTATGCAAGTACTCTTATACTATATTTTTCTTTTGCTTCTTTTAAAACTTTTCCAAACAAAACATAATCTTCTTCTTTAAAGAAAATTGGTAAACGAGCATTTACACGATTAATGATGTGATAACAATACCCGCCTTTATCTGTAAGGTTAACCCTCGGTATATGGTCATTGTCTCAAATTGATGGAGAAAGGGTACCTGACACCCTTATCACACAGTTTTGTTAGATTTATTGTTTCTGTCCCGTTTGACTTTTTGATATAATTTATCGATGAAAAAAACTATTTTAATATCCACCTTATTAACGGCTTTATTTATATTTGTAGGTACATTCTCATATTTAGAATATAAAGCTAGAGTTTGCGAGAAACAGATAATGCAATATGAACATAAAATTGATATCAGAGCAGAAAAAGGTAACGAGAGTAAATTATTTGAATTATATAATGAAATAGCCCAAGAATTTGAGAACATTAAAATAGAATTTTTTACTGAAAATGAAAATCTGGAATTTTTCATAGAAAGAAATAAAAATGATGTCCTAGTAATGCAGCATTTAAATGGAATGAATGAAAACCCTTTTGGTTCATCAATAGAAATGTTAGTGAAATTAATAGACATAGATAATGTTGAGGATTTTGAAAATTATATTAAACAGAAAGCTGATGAAAAACTTGTTATTGAGATAGATTATGGAGTTTTTGAATTCCTATCTACCAATAATGAAATTATTGCAAAAATACAAAATCCATTCTTCCTTCTTCGGAAAAATAATGACCTAAATTCCTGTAAAATATTCCGAGGAATAATGTCATATAATGGGCGATAATGGGGTCAACAAAAGGTGTCAGGTACCTTTATATTAAAAGCATTTTACTTGCTCCATCTCCACTCGTAATAATAAAAGCGCCTAATGGCGCTAATATTATTACGAGTGGAGAAGTTTGCTCCAAGTTAGAACCTGTTTGATTGAGATGGGGTATTCTAATTCCTTTAAGATAGTTGATTTGTGGTGATTATTTCATTGAGACTTGTAAAGACAAATCTAAGGCTTGGGCAATTTTTTGGAGTGTTTGCAGGGAAGGGTTACCTTCGCCTCGCTCAAGCCTAGAAATGACTGGCTGTCGGCTGCCAACCGCCTTTGCTAATTCAGTTTGGGACCATCCACGTTTAACTCGTTGGTTAATGATAGTTTTAACCACTTCATATTCAGGTTCAAGAGCCTCGTACTCGGTTTTTACAACAGGGTTCTTGAGAGCCTTTGTTTTAAATTGTTTGAATGTAGTTGTCATTTATGTAATATAACTTATAAGTTATATTATTACAAGTTGCTTTTAGCAGCCTTTGCTTTATTTAATTCCTTCTCAGGTGTCTTCTGGGTCTTTTTAATAAAAGCATGTAATAAAACAGCCTTGGTTTTATTAAAGCAGTAAAAAATTCTAATTTCTCGTTTACCTCTAATACGTAGTTCCAATAGACCATCATCAATATGTTTACTGTGAGGCATTCCTAAGCTGTTGCCAAACTCTTCCAACAGCTCAATAGTTCGGATAGTTTTAGCAATTTCTTTTTCATTTAGTTTTTCTATAAATGTTTCTACAGAATTTAGGAGGTCAATTTGCATGAGATTAGTATATCAAAATAAAAAACTCACTCATGTTGAGTAAGTTTCCTATTCTTCCATATAGTTCCATGTTATGTGGAGATGGCGGGAGTTGGTCACGAATCACTTAGTAGATTTGTTCGCTTCGCTCCAAATCTACTAAGTGTTCTCGACCCCGACTCGTATCGTTCGCAGGCTTACATCGCTGTGGTTTTCAACTCCCGACGAAAGCAAAGCAGTTTGCTTTCTCCATCTCCACATAAAAAACAAAAAGCACCTAATAGCGCTAATGTTTTATTGTGGAATACTTTGTACCAAGTTAAAACTACTCTGATTGAAATGGAGTGTCCTAATTTCTTGAAGGTGGTTGACTTGTGGTGAGTTATCCGAGTAATGCTAGAGACAGTACCGAAATCACGATTGCAATTGCTTTTCGTAGATTCCAGTGTTCATTGTAGAAAATAATTGAAAGTACAATCGGTATCAAAATGTACATTGAGTGCACGGTCTGCACAATCCCAAGTGTGCCATCTTTAGTGTAGGCGTACAATATAAAAGCAAAAGAAATGTTGATCAGCAAAGCCCTCAATGAGGCGTAAATGATAAGTTTTGAATTAGTGTCAGTGTATACGTGTTTTACTAGAGACCTAACGCCTTTTTTATATACAATTGTACCAATAGTACCTAAAAGTACTCCGAATGAAGAATAGAAGATACCAGTGATTACGCTAATTTCAGCATCTATCGCAAATTTATTCATGGCGGCAACAATGGCTGAAATGAATGCAGTCAAGACGACCATTATCAAGCCTGCCTTTAGATTATTCTGTCGCCCATTTTCAGTTTTAGTTATTAAAAGTAGTGGAACAGTTAATCCTATTGACATACCCACCCACTCAACAAATGAGAAGTGTTCTGAAAACCATATAATACCGATTGCTATTGCTAGTGCTGGAGAAAGTAATTTAAAGAGAGGAAAGTAAATTGTAGAATCTATGTGCCGAAGTGCATACACTTTGATAATTCCTCCTATTGAGGCGATCATTCCAGCAAACAGCATGATAGCAGCGAAGCGACTGAACTGAAAAAGGGAAGGGTTTGTAAAGATTACAACTAAAGCTGTCAATATTGTTGCGGCTAAGCCCCCGTACAGAGAAAAAACTTCAGGGTTGTACCCACGACTAGCGGCTATTTTAAAGAGGAAATTGCTAAGTCCTGCAAATATTGCCCCCATTACGGCTGAGATAAACCAAATTTCCATCACGGTAGTATACCAAAATAAAGAAGCTTACCCAGTGATGAGTAAACTTCTATATTGTTCTACATATTTTTATATTCTGTGGAGATTTTTACTCCAAGTTAGAACCTCTATAATTGAAATGGAGAGCCTTAATTTCTTAAAGATTGTTGATTTGTGGTAACTAATGCAACAACACAATAGTGACAGCCTCAGGTATTTCTATAGACACTGATTTTTGTTCCATATCACTTTTACTGTTTAGACCTATACCCATATTCGATTGTAGGGTGTAAATAGTTACGTGAAAATGGTCTTTCTTAAGCAGTGTTACTTCATCTACTTCTATTTTTTCGGGGAGAGGGTAGGTGTCCAGCCAGAGAACGATGTAACCCTTGCTGTAGGTTATGTTTGAACTATTGCAGATGAGTGTTTCTTTTTCCACCTACAAAGTATGGCAAAATAAAAAACTTACCCGTATTGAGTAAGCTTTCTATTCTTCTATATACTTTTATGTTTGTGGTGATTTGATATACTTTTGAAATGGATAATCAAACTATAGTTGATAAAACAGTAGAATTTGTAAAAGAAACACTTGCCCAAGCAGAAGGTGGTCACGACTGGTGGCACATCTACCGTGTATGGAAGAACGCTCAACACATTGCCAAAGAAGAAGGTGGTGTAGATATGCTTATTGTTGAGTTGGGTGCCTTACTTCATGATATTGCTGATTCAAAATTCCATGGTGGTGATGAAGAAATTGGACCAAAAACTGCTAGGGAATACCTGAACTCACTGTCAGTAGACGCTGATGTAGTTGAGCATGTTGAGAACATTGTTCGTCACATTTCCTTTAAAGGTTCTTTGGAAGGGCAGAAGTGGATGTCACCAGAACTAGAAGTAGTACAAGATGCTGACAGGTTAGATGCTGTAGGGGCTATTGGTATAGCACGTACGTTTAATTATGGCGGCCACAAAGGTAGAGCTTTGCATGACCCAAATATAAAGCCAAATTTAGAAATGACCAAAGAAGAATACAAAAACAGTACGGCACCAACCTTGAATCACTTCTACGAGAAACTTCTTTTACTAAAAGACCTCATGAATACAAACGCAGGCAAGGTAATGGCAGAAGGCCGTCATGCGTTCATGGAACATTACCTAGAACAATTTTCTGCTGAATGGGAAGGGGAAAAATAAAAAACCTACTCAAACTGAATAAGTTTTCTATTCTTCTATATAGTTCCATGTCGGTGGAGATAACAGTGAAAACGCTAAACCAACTGAAAGACTATCTTTCTAAGTTCTGGAAATACTACAATTCATCGCCTTCACTACAACAAGCCCTTATTTCTACTTGATAAATGAAGAGCTTGGGGTCACAAGTGGTATATAGAACAGTAGATGTAGTAGTGTCTAGTTTCTTATGATTTTCTTGCTTTTTTAACTAGTCGGCGTATATTCTAACTAACGTTTATGTCTACAACAACCGAATACATATCTTACTTAAATCCAGAAACGCTTGAAATTTTGTTAAACAGCAAGCTAATTCCATGGGGTATGGTCGCTATAGCTATTGTAGTGTCAATCTTAATCCTAAAGGAGCCGATAAGTGAACGCATCACAAAAATCAAATCTGTTAAGTACAACAGAGATAAAGATGGAAACAAAAGAATCGAAGTTGATGCTGAGGAAGAGATTAAGGAAGAGGTTAAGGAAAGCAAAGAGGAACAGGTAGAACCAGAAGAGTCTGAACCAGAAGAGTCTGAACCAGAAGAGTCTGAAGAAGTGCCTACTACACTTGAAGGATGGAAAAGGGAAATGTTTTTTCGTGCATTAACGAAAGAGGATGAAAAAATGCAAAAGGCCTTTGAATCTGCTCTATTGCTTGCAGAAGATGAGGATGAAGAAAAGACTCTAGAAATTAGCTTTGCTGAATATAAAGTGCGTTTTTTGAAAGATGACTCTTTCATTGCAAAAATCGATGCTTTTACAGATGTCGATAAGTATAACGATGTCACTGCTGCAAAAGCGTTTGCCTCCTTGGCAGGCATTAGGTTCTTGCTTAAAGATTTCGTAAAGTCGAAAATGCACTATGAAGCAGCCGCTTCTTTGACTGTGGATGTGGATAGAAAGTGTATCTTCGAGCGACTAATTGCTAGAAGCAGATATGAATTAGGAGAGAAACAAGATGCTTTACTTGACCTTGAAAAACTTATTGAGAAATATACAAATCCGAAGCATCAAATAGCAATCTATAAAGAGCTTGCAGAACTCTATGAAGAAATGGGAAATAATGAGCTTAGGGCACTTGCTGTTGAGAAAGCTTTAGAATTAGGAGATGATGACCACAATACATATTTTAGTGCCGCTTACGCATATTCGCATAGCGATTTTGATAAATTGTCATTATTACATTACCAGAGTGCATTAAGGTTAGGTTCTGGCGAGGGGTCACTAAACAATATGGGGGTTCAGTATGACCAACTTGGTTTGCCTTTAAAATCAATCGAATATTACAGCAAATCATTTGCTGACAACAATACGCTAGCCGCAGCAAATATGGCCTATCGTTTGATTGGAGCAGGATTTTTGGATGATGCTAAAAAAATACTTGGAGAAGCACAGTCAAAGAAAAGCGATAAAGTTGAGGTTCACGATAATGTTTATAGTGCATTAGCATCAATAAAATCTGAAGAGGAAAAGGAAGATAAAAGAGAGAAACAGATTCTCAAAGAGGCAGCTGAACAGCAACGGTTCTTCCGTAACTACGCTAAGTGTTATTTTACAAAATCTACAACCCCTACAATTGATGTAAATTACTTCTCAACAAAGGATGCTGAAATAAATGTAGAGGTTGTGAAAGGTAAGATTAAAGGGTTTTGGAAGGAGAAGGTGAAAAGGTTTGAAGGAGATGGGTACTTTACTTATGAACATAAATTTGAAGGAGAGCTACATAACTGTGCAGCAAAAATAACTCTCTATAAAGAGAGTCTGTATGGCTCGTCGGACTCAGGTGATATAAAGTATGAAAAAGAGACTGAGGGGTATTTGTATATTAATGGCGATAACGAAGTGAAGTTGTTGATTCAAAATAGATTTAACAAACAAAATTATGAGTTGGCTGAATTAGGTAAATGGGGTCAGCCACCATTACGTATGGAATGACCACAGATATCAAAAACACTCCCAAAAAGAAAGTGTTTTAATTTGTGGTGATAGGGAGAGTTGTCCTGAAGGTCACAAATTCACTACGCTCATAAGTGCCGCGGGACACGGCTCGCTTGTTTTTCTTCTTGGAATGAAGAAAAGACATCACTCCGCCGATGACCTAATTTTTAAGGAGTGTAGCGACTATAAAAATGGAAATACTTTGGTGGTGCAACTCCCCACAAAAGCAAAACTATTTGCTTTTTCCATCCCCACTGAGCAAACAAAAAACGCTCTTGCGAGCGTTAATGTTTACCGGTGGACATATACTCAGTTACTTTGGGGGTAATGGGGAGGCGTCCGTTATTCTCCGGATTTCTGTGTGATAAATTACACCACAGCTTTTCTATTTATAACAGACGCCCCCCATTACCTTCGTAGTTGGAATCTTTTTGGTATAAAAATAGCCTACTCCCAATCAGGTTTCGGCTATCTTCTAATTATTCAGTTCATGCAGCATGTGCTTTGTCGAACCATTCGATTTCACCGCCATCAACCTTTTTAAGGATTTGTGATGCGAAGTTTATTGCAACATTTTCATCCCCTTCAACTGGCTCAGGCAGAACAGAATCACTGAAATAGAAAATCCTGACATTTTCACTACCTTCTTCAGTCAACTTTTCCTCATGGAGTCCTGTAAGTATCAACTGCACATTACGATGCATTTGTGCTGACTCCCGAAATACAGTCTGGGTTATATCATAGTAGAAAAAAAAATTCCAACGACTACTGCCTTCTTTTCTAACTTTAGAGATAAATACACTCGGTGCAATTGACCATTTTCCACTCTCTTCCATGCCAAAATCTGCCAATTGTCGAGCCAAACGATCACAAAAGACCTTTTTATCAAACATGCTCTTCTCCTCATTGAGTACACGATAATGTGCCTTAGCAAATTACAACATTGAATACATAATGTCAATACTTTGCTACCTTAGTTCAAGAAATAATCGCAACACTTTAGTAATATAGAGTGTATGAAAAAGAAGACTTTTAGTAGAATCACCTACCGCGAAAGAGTAATCATTGAGAATAGGTACTGTGTAGACGAAAAGAGCATGCACAGTATGGCTACTGAGCTAGGAAGACCAACTTCCACTGTCAGTCGAGAAATAGCCGGTAAACCCCGTAGAGGCATGGGTCGGTATCGGGCTGACATCGCTCAGGCAAAGGTGGAGACTCGTCGTCGTCAACAAGGACGCGGCGCTAAGTGTCTCTATGAACCACTGCGTGAATACGTGATCACTAAACTTAAGATTGGTTGGTCACCGGAACAAATTAGTATTCGACTACCCTTGAAATATCCTAATGATGAAGCTATGCGTATTTCA
>Ga0163154_10010698_pt1 | contig 10139 bp, 7 predicted proteins | sample OliLakLV19MP9P1_FD_148649 | JGI IMG/M metagenome (GOLD analysis project Ga0163154, IMG submission 148649) | Freshwater microbial mat bacterial communities from Lake Vanda, McMurdo Dry Valleys, Antarctica - Oligotrophic Lake LV.19.MP9.P1 | ecosystem: Environmental > Aquatic > Freshwater > Lake >...
GACGCGCCAACAGCACCGTTTCACACCTCTGCTCCATCAATAGACGCACCAGAAGGCAGAATTGATACAGATTTCGGGAAAGGCCGATAAGAAGCGCGAGAGTTCAACTGAGACTTGGGAGCGTAGGGAACTGCGCAATACAAGTTGTATCACCGATCCAACTTGTTGTCGGAGTGGTGACGCAATAAATGTCGGCGGCGTACGCAATTCCCTGAAGCGATTACTTCCGAACCAGCTTTGTCACGCGGCCGGTGCTGATCCATTCGACGACATAAATATCCCCATGTGAATCCACCCGAACCTGGTGCGGCGAGCTGAAAAGCTCCGGCTTGAGCTTGTCCTGGATATTTGGCCATCCCGGCGTCTTGGGGAATTCTTCGCCGTGTCCGAGGTGGGCGATAAGTTTGTCGTTCTTGTCGAGGATGGTAACCCGCGCTTTGAGGTCCGGGATGTAAATCTCGTCCTTGTAATACGCAAAGTTGCACGGCATATCCTGCTCGGCGGTGACGAAGCGTTTGTGCTTGCCATCGAGCGTGAAAATCTGGATGCGGTTGTTGCCCCGGTCGGCGACGTAAAGCTCCGGCTCGCCGTGACGATAATCGATGTTGCCGGCGTGGGGGCCCGACAGCTTGCCCGCCTCTTTCCCCGCCCCGCCGATGGAGAACTTGTAATTCGCTTTTTTGTCGTAGACATGCACCCAAGGCTGGCCGTAGCCATCAAAGAGGTAGACATCGCCCGAGTTCTTTTCGACGGCCACATCGGTCGGGCGATAAGGTTCACCCATGTAAATCTCAGGCTTGGGCGCGATCTTAAAATCCAGCACGTGCTTGCCATCGAGCGTGAACTTCGCCACGCGACGCAGTTCGTAATCGCTGAGATACAGATACTCAGTCCCGCCTTCATCGCTCAGAAAGAGTCCGTGCGCCCCCTTGGCGAATTCAGGTCCCCAGGAGGATTTGAAGTTTCCATTGCGATCGAAAACCACCAGCGCATCCTGCCAGGTGGTGTTGGCCGGGTTGGAGGCCGGCTGATGAAAAATGTAGACGTTGTCGGCCTTATCAACCCCCACCCCGTGCGTATAGCCAAATGCCTTGCCCGCGGGGAGCTTGGCCCAGTTGTGGTTGACGTCGTATTGATGCGTTCCGGTTCCCAAAGCCATGAATGATTCTCCTGTTTGTGGATTGCGAAGTTGACACGAGCAGCAGCCAGACGTCAACCATCCGTCAAATTAACCTTGATCGGGATTTGCAGTTTTCGTTGCCCGCCGAATGCACTTTGACACGAAGCGACCGAATGAAAAGTGAGCTCGCCCGAGCCAACGCGAGGTGGCGGAGATTTGAGTCGAGCGGCGTCGCTGTTGAATCTCATGGATAGGCGCGGCACACCCCGCGCAGAGGCTGCTTCTGCGCCGGTGAGCCCGAATGCGGGCGGTCGCCGCTCCAGAAGTAGCGCGTGGCCCGGGCGTTGTCGTCGGTCAGCGTGGTGGGATCGCCGTAATGGTCGTGTTGGTCGGCGACGAAATAGGTGCCCGTCGGCGCGTAATGCCAAATGCCCCACCCGGCAAACCATCCGGTCCCCGGGTTGGTGAATCCCCTGAAAGCTCGCCATTCAACCGACCCGTCGGTCCGCACCAGATTTGCGCCCGCGGGCACTCCGCTGGGCTTGCGGTGGGCGGTCCAGTTCATCTCCAGAAAATCACGGGATAAGTCGCTGTCGCGCACCACATTGCAATGGATCATCACATGATCCTTTTGCATCTTTCCAATGTTGTACCAATACGCGAGATAAGTCCCAGAGGGATACGGTGCCCCTGCCAGAACAAAGAGCTGCGACAGGCCGCGCATCTGATAGCCGAGATAGCCCGTATACATCCAGTTCAGAAGATTGCCATTTTGCCAGCCTTGATTGGGCGAGACGAGGCTCGGACAGCGCGTGAGCCGCACATCTTTCAAATATTTGCCTTCGTAGAGATGCACCACCGACCCATATCTGCCCGCCCCGCTGACGGAAAGCATCGACATGATGCCGCCCCCGGTTTTCCCGGGTAGATGGCCCTTGTTGTCCTGTGCATACATGATGCAAGCCAGCCCGAACTGCCGCAGATTGCTCGCACACTGAGTCTGGGTCGCCTGCGCGCGGGCACGATTCAGCGCGGGCAAGAGCATCGCCACCAGCAAGGCAATAATTCCGATGACAACCAAGAGTTCGATCAAGGTAAAACCCTGACGATTTTTCAGCATGTTGCTCCGTTGGCTGAGCGAAGTGGGAAATACACGATATGGGCAGACAAGTATGACTTACCGTTCGCCCAAATTCAACAAGAATCGACGCACGGAGATGACGAACGGATGACTGGAGTGACAGCTATTCTGCGAAAATTATTGATTTACCGACGCACGAAGAGCCTCGCCGCAACTCCCGCCGCGACATCATTTCGACATCCATCCCAAAGGCTTGACCGCTTCGCCTTGCAAGCAAGTCAACGAATCCGCACCTCACGGGGAAAGAAGTCTTGCTTCATTGCCTGCTTCGCAAGCGCCAGTGTCTCTTCGGCGACCGCATTGGCGCGGGTTGTTCCCATTTTCAATGCGTCCAGCACGTCGTCGGGTCGATCCTCGAAATGCTTGCGCTTCGCTCGGATGGGGGCGATGAGTGCGTCCAGCACATCGATCAGCTTTTTCTTGATCACAACATCCCCCACCTTCCCGTCCTTATACAAACCACGATGTTCTTCCACCCAGACGGCATCTGTGTTGAAGGTTTCATGGAACGCCCAAAGCGGATTCTTGGTCGGATCGGTTTCGCCGGGGTCGGTCGCGCGCAGTCGGTTCGGGTCGGTATACATTCCGCGAATCTTTTTCTCGATCGCAGGCAGGTCGTCGGACAGGAAAATCGCGTTGTTCAGCGACTTGCTCATCTTGAGCAACTGTCCCTCGCTGCTCGGCGCACCAGTTCCAACAAGCCTTTTCACGCGACCCAGCTTCGGCTCGATCACCGGAAACAATCCACCGGCCTTGATGTTGTCCTTGTCGTCGGTCTTTGGGTTGACGTTGCAGTAGAGCTGATTGAATTTCCTCGCGACTTCGCGCGTCAATTCGAGGTGGGGAATCTGATCCTCCCCCACCGGCACCCTTTCGGGGCGAAACGCCAGAATGTCCGCGCACTGCCCCACTGCGTACATCGGAAATCCAAATGGGTATTTATCTCCCAGATCCTTATCGCGAATCTCCTGGGCAAGCGTGGGATTCCGCATCACGCGATTAAAAGGGATAAGCATCGCGAAGAAAAACGTCAGTTCGTCGATGGCCGGCACTTCCGACTGGATGAACATCGTCGATCGATTCGGGTCGATGCCACACGCGAGATAGTCCGTCGCGATATCGATCACACTTTGCCTGATCTCGGCGGGACGATCAGCGCGCGTAGTGAAGGCGTGCTTGTTGGCGATGATGAAATAACAGTCATACTCATCCTGCATCGCCAGGCGATTCTCGACGCTGCCGACATAATGGCCCAGGTGAAGCTTGCCCGTCGGCGTATCGCCGGTGAGGATGCGCGGTTTGGGTTTCATGGATCAGCAGCGTAATGCGGGAATGACAATTTCCCAATCTCGCCGCGCAGTTCTTGTTGGTGATGCGATGGATCGACTTCAGCGTTGCCCGCCGGACACGAGGAGTGTTTCGCCCGTGATCCAGCGGGAATCAGCAGACGCCAGAAAGACAGCGACCGAGGCGATGTCATCTGGTTGTGCGATGCGGCCGAGCGGGGTTTGGGCGATGATCTGCTTGTGAAAATCCGTTCCCAGGAAACCCGCAGTATGCACACCTTCGGTCTCCACCATCCCGGGATTGATCGAATTCACGCGAATGTTGCGAGAACCCAGTTCTTTCGCCAATGACTTGGTGACAGCATCGACGGCAGCCTTGGTGGCGCTATAGACCGAACCACCGGGCGCGGGCGAGATGCCGACGACCGAACTGATATTGATGATGCTCCCCCCGGCCTTGTCGAAACGCTCGGCCGCCTTCTGGCAGGCAAGGATGAGGCCGAGAACGTTCACGTCGAACTGGCGATGGAAATGCGCTTCGGTGATGTCCGGGAGCGGGACGAATTCAAAGATTCCGGCGTTGTTAACCAGAATATCGAGCCGGCCGAAAGCGTTTTTTGTTTCATCGAAGAGTCGATCGATATCCGCCTTCATACCGACGTTCGCCTGCACCGCCATCGCTTTGCCACCGGCCTGCGCGATCTCGTTGACGACTTTATCCGCGCCTGCCTTGCTGGAAGAATAGTTGACGACCACCGACGCACCTTCTCCCGCGAGATGCTTGGCAATCGACGCGCCGATCCCCTTGGACGCGCCAGTGACGATGGCAACTTTGTCCTGCAACTTTTTCATGATTGACCTGACTTTCCATCAAAAATTTCTTACGACACGAGTCTGGATTCTCGACGGCCTGAACAATAGGAACCTGCGGGCCGAGAGTCACTTGCTCGATAAAAATTACGCCAAATCCATATGCCTGCCGAATTGTTTCTGACAACCTGAGCATCTGTGCGGCGAGTCGGGGTCAGATTCCTCTCTTGAACACTCGCGACTGGCAGGCTAGTTTGCACCGCTAGAGGTAACTGTTTTTATGCCCACCACGCCCATCACCAGCGAGCGCATCACTGGCGGCATTCGTGTGAATGCCAAGCCGGTATATTTGCCGGAAGAATCGGACTCGACCGAACCGCGTTACGTATTTGCCTACACCATTACAATTTTCAACGAAGGCACGATTGCCGCTCGTCTGATCTCTCGACATTGGGTGATCATCGACGGACTGGGCCGGCGTCAGGATGTCAACGGCCCGGGCGTTGTTGGAGAAACACCGCGGATCGAGCCGGGGCGGTCGTACAGCTATCAGAGCTTTTGCCACCTGCGCACGCCGTGGGGCACGATGGAAGGCGAGTATCAGATGCGCCGCGACGACGGAGAATCGTTCGACGCCGAGATCGCGCGATTTTACCTGCACAGCCAGAAAGAATGATTGCCTTTTTGGGGGAACTCGAGCCGGAAAGCGAATACGATTTCTCGGAATTTTATTGATTGGATGTCCCCTTGGCATCGCCTCACATTGTGATTCTGGACGGATATACGCTGAACCCCGGCAATAATCCGTGGACGCCGATCGAGCGTTTCGGAAGAATATCGCTGTACGAACGGACGTCCCTCGATCAAATCCTGGAACGCGCGCGCGACGCCGAGGTCATTCTGACCAACAAGGTTCCGCTGTCCGCTGAGACTTTGTCCCAGCTCCCGAATCTGAAACTGATTTGCGTGACAGCAACGGGTTACAACATCGTTGACGTTGCCACAGCGCGGCAGCGCGGGATCGTGGTGACCAACGTTCCGGAGTATGGCACGGATTCGGTTGCTCAATTTACGATCGGACTGCTGTTGGAACTGTGCCACGGCATCGGCAGACACGATGCATCGGTGAAGGCGGGCGACTGGCAGCGATCGAAGGATTTCTGCTACGCGCTTTCGCCTCAGGTGGAATTGTCGGGGAAGGTGTTTGGCATCGTGGGATTCGGCAGAATCGGCCGGCGCGTGGGGCAATTGGCGCACGCACTCGGCATGGAAGTGCTGGCGACGAGCCGATCGGTCATCACCCCGCCGGGGTATTCGCCTTTTACGGCGGTTCCACTGGAGGCGTTGTTTGAACGATCCGACGTCGTGAGCCTTCATCTGCCGTTGACGGATGACAGCCGGGGAATGATCAATCGCGCGCTGTTGTCGCGCATGAAGCGGAGCGCGTTCCTCATCAATGTCGCCCGTGGCCCACTGGTGAACGAAATCGAACTGGCCGATGCACTGCGCGATGGGCTGATCGCCGGCGCGGCGATTGATGTTGTCTCGTCCGAGCCGATTGCCGAGAACAATCCATTGCTGAGCGCGCCCCACTTGATCATAACGCCGCACATCGCATGGGCGACGCTGGAGGCGCGACGTCGACTCATGCAGACAGTCGCGCGAAACATCGAAGCATTCCTGGCAGGCAAGCCCATCAATACCGTCACGGCGTGATGACGCGTTCCCCCGATGACGCGTCAGCGACGGCTTTGATATCGACGAGGATTCGACTGCCCTCCTCATCTTCGATGCCTGAATCTTTTCGGAACGTGCCTTCGAGTCGACCTATCATTTGACGTCTCCAAAACCGAAGGTAAACAGGAACACGAGAATCCCACGCTCAAGGAGGCGACGTTGGCCGACCCGAAGTTCACGCATCTGCACGTACACACGCATTATTCGCTGCTGGACGGTGCCAACCGCATTCCCGACCTCGTGAAACGCGCCAAAGCCCTGGGCATGGATTCCCTGGCCATTACGGATCATGGATGCATGTTCGGAGTGATTGAGTTCTTCAACGAGTGCAAGAAGGAGGGAATCAAACCGATCCTCGGCATGGAAGCGTACATGGCCCCCGGAGCGCGCAGCGAACGATCCACACCGACCGGAAATGCCAGCGATGCATCGCATCACCTGTTGCTGCTGGCCGAGAATCTCGAGGGATATCAGAATCTGGTGAAGCTGAGCTCCACTGCCTATCGGGAGGGATTTTATTACAAGCCGCGAATCGATAAGGAATCGCTGAAGCAATTGAGCAAAGGATTGATAGCGACCAGCGCCTGCCTCGGTGGCGAGATTCCGTCGGCTTTCATGAAACGCGACGCAAAGACGGCCAAGCGCATTGCCGAGACGTACTTGGAGATTTTTGGACCCGACCGATTTTTTATGGAGGTTCAAAAACAAGGCGTGAAAGAACAGGACGAGGTGAATCCGGAACTGGCCGACCTCGCCAAACGACTGGGCATCGGCTTGGTGGCGACCAATGACGTGCACTACCTTACGAAGGACGATCATTTCGCGCACGACGTGCTCTGTTGCATTTCGATGGGTCGCCTGATCACCGACGAAGGACGTTTGAAATATCCCACTGAAATTTATCTGAAAAGCCCCGCCGAGATGCAGGCGGCGCTGGGAAACTTCGACCAGGCCATCGAAAACACCACGCGCATCGCCGCGATGTGTGATGTAACGCTGGATTTCTCGAAAAGGTACGCGCCGGTGTATCGCGTGCCCAGCGGCAAACTGAATCCAATCGAAAAAAGCATCTCAGACAAAGGCGAATCCACCGCAGTCCAGCCCGCAGTGCCGGACGACGAGCGCTATCTGCGTCAACTTTGCGATGAAGGGCTGCAATGGAGATACGGGACGCGCGCCGTATCGCAGGATATTCGTGACCGTCTCGACAAAGAACTGAAGCTGATCGCCTCCAAGAAATTCTGCTCCTATTTCCTGATTGTCTGGGATTTCTGCAATTACGCCCGGGAGAACGGCATTCCCGTCGGTGCCAGAGGTTCGGGCGTGGGGACGATGGTGGGATATTTACTGGGCTTGTGCAACGTCGACCCCATTCAATACGGTTTGCTCTTTGAGCGGTTCATGGACCCCAGCCGCAACGAGATGCCCGATATCGACATCGACATCTGCCAGGACGGCCGGCAGAAGGTGATCGACTATGTGCGGGCGAAATATGGACACGTCGCACAGATCATCACCTTCGGCACGCTGGCGGCGAAAGCGGTATGCAAGGATGTGGGGCGCGTGCTGGGCGTGCCACTGGCCCTGACAGATAAGATCACCAAATTGATCCCCGGTTTGCCAGGGACGACGCTGGAGAAGGCGCTTTCGCAAGTGCCGGAGTTGTCCGAACTGTATAAACAGGATCCGCTGGTCAAGAAAATAATCGACCTTGGAAAAAAGCTTGAAGGACTCTGTCGCAACGCCGGTTGCCACGCTGCGGGCGTGATCATTGCGGATCAGCCATTGGACGACGTGGTGCCGCTTTACAAGGACAAAGACGACAACATTCTGACGCAGTTTGAAGGGCCGATCGCCGAGAAGGTCGGGCTTCTGAAAATGGATTTTCTCGGCTTGCGGACGCTGACAACGCTTCAGCGATCGATTGAATTGGTGAAGTCGACCCGGAATCTCGACGTCGATATCGAGAAAATCGACCTCGGCGACAAACACGTCTTGCAGCTTTTCTGCCGCGGCGAAACCAAGGGCGTGTTCCAGTTTGAATCCCCGGGAATGCAAGACCTGCTGATGAAGATGCGCCCCGACCGCTTTGAAGACCTGATCGCCGCCAACGCGCTCTATCGCCCCGGGCCGATGGAGCTAATCCCCACCTACTGCAATCGAAAACATGGTCGCGAAAAAGTGCCGGAAGTGCATCCGATCATGGACCGAATCCTTGCCGAGACCTACGGAATCATGGTCTATCAGGAACAGGTCATGCAAATTTTCAATCAGCTCGGCGGAATCGAGCTGGCCAGTGCATACAAGCTGATCAAGGCAATCAGCAAGAAGACGGTGGACGTGATCGCCAAGTTTCAGCCGGAATTTCTCAAGGGATGCGTGGAGAAGGGCATTCCACAGGACAAGGGCGTCGAGCTGTTCGACTTGATCTTGAAATTTGGCGGATACGGCTTCAATAAATCGCATTCCACGCGATACGCGATCGTGGCGTTTCAGACCGGCTACATGAAGGCGTATCACCCGGTCGAGTTCATGTCGGCGGTACTGACCTATGAGATGGGATCGACCGACAAGATGGTGGAATACATCGAAGAATGCAGGCGGATGACCGTGGGCGAGGGATCGCGCGGCATCAAGGTGCTGCCCCCGGACGTGAATCTTTCCGACAAGGATTTCACGCCGGTCTATGGCGCAAAAGAAGTGAAACCGGCAAAGGCCCACAAACGCACCTCAGCCGAGAACAAGGCTCGCAAAACCGAGCTCGAAGGGACGATTCGCTTTGGCATGATGGCGGTGCGCGGGGTGGGAGAGAAGGCGGTGGAAAGCATCATTGCCGAGAGAGATAAAAGTGGCGCGTTTCGATCGTTGCACGATTTTTGTGAAAGGGTCGATCTGCGGGCGGTGCAACGATCGACCATCGAAGCGCTCGTTAAATGCGGTGCCTTCAACACCATTCACGGCAACCGTGCGGCGCTGCTGGCGGCCCTGGACTCGGCGGTGGAGGGCGCGGCACGCATGCAGCAGGACAAACGCATGGGGCAGCTCAACATGTTCGGTGGGGCGACGCCTGCAAACAATGCAAGTGCCATGGCAACGGGTCTGCCTGAAATGGACGACCTCACCGGACCCGAATTGCTGAAATTCGAGAAAGAACTCCTCGGATTCTACATCACCTCGCACCCGCTGACCGCCCACCAGAATGCAATCGAACGCTATACGACCGCCACAACCAAGGACGCATTGCAAATGACCGACGGCGCGCCGATTTGGATCGGTGGAATGATCAACCGAGTCAAAAAAAGCGTCACAAAAAACGGTCGCTCCGCAGGGATGCAGATGGCGATGATCACCATGGAAGATTTGGAGGGGCAGATTGATGGGGTAATCTTCGCCGAGACCTATGCGGAAGTTCTGGCAAAATATCCCAACGCGGTAGTGAACGAGAGCATCGTGATGGTGCGCGGCGCAATCGACCGACGCCGCGAAACCCCCAGCATCCGCATTGAAGAAGTCATCCCCATCGCCGAGGCGACGGCCAAGCTCACCACGAGCATTGGCGTAAAACTGGATCGCATGCGTCACACCGCCGATATCGTGGCCTCGCTCAGCAACGTCGTGCAAAAGCACACCGGCGCGAAAGACTGGTTCATCCAGGTCCCTACGCTGGACGGCAAGCGCGTCTCCATCCGTATCAACGGAAGCAAGGGCATACGAATCTCGCAGCCGCTGGTGACGGAAGTTGAATCATTGTTGGGCAGCGGCGCAGTCGAACTTCAAGGAGAGGGATCAAAACGAAAGAAGCGTCTGGCCCAGCAGGCACTCTTCAAAGAAGAACCCACAGAGCCAGCAGCAACAGAAAATGAGGATGCTCTCGTATCCGAGGAGATCGATTAGACTTCACCGGGAAGAACGAGGTAATCGCTTCGGGGCTTCTTTTATGAGTCAACTTCGCTGGGGAATTCTCGGAACCGGCAATATCGCACGGCAATTTGCTGTGGGATTGAACTCGGCGACAAGGTCAACGCTTTCGGCAGTGGGATCACGT
>Ga0163154_10010699_pt1 | contig 10139 bp, 8 predicted proteins | sample OliLakLV19MP9P1_FD_148649 | JGI IMG/M metagenome (GOLD analysis project Ga0163154, IMG submission 148649) | Freshwater microbial mat bacterial communities from Lake Vanda, McMurdo Dry Valleys, Antarctica - Oligotrophic Lake LV.19.MP9.P1 | ecosystem: Environmental > Aquatic > Freshwater > Lake >...
CGAAATGGCAAGCGTGACCGGGCAAGCAGCACGACGACCAGCAGTACCCACGCCACGCCGCTAAGCCCGAGCGTCGCGATCCAATCGATGAAGACATTGTGCGCGCTCGACACTTCTTCGGGATTTCGCGGCACTCGGAAAAGCGTGTACGCCGCCTGGAATCCTTCGGGGCCGACGCCCGTCCATAAATTGTGGGTCACGACGCCCAGCGATGCGATCCAATAATGCCAGCGGAAGAGGAGGCTCTTGTCGCCAAGGAACGATTCGGGGAGAAGGACGCCGCGCACGATCACCGCCAAGATGGTGATCGCCATCAGGATCAATGCGATGAAGCCCGGCCTTAAAGCGAGGGCGCGATGGAGGCGCGGCAGGTTTAGCATGAACACCATCAACCCCCCGGCACCGATGGCGAGAACCGCTCCCTTCGACCCCGTGAAGGCAAGCAATGCCCCGCATGACAATGCCAACAGGCCCACCACACCCGTCCACCCGCTGGGCAATTTCGCCCGCCATGCCGAGTACCCCAACGCCGCGCTGCCCACAAAAATCCCCGCCAGCATCGTGGCGAGGACATTCGTCGTCGCGAACCATCCCAACGGCTGCGCCTGCATCAGTCGTCGTTCAAAAATCCTGACCTCCGGCGAGTCAGCCTCCCAACCTTTGGCCTGCAGTGCCGCCTCCTTGCCTTGTTGGTACACGGCGACGGTGCCGGCATGTTCCCAAGTGATTTGCGACAACCCGCGCAGGAGAAGAGGCGAGGCGATCGCAAGCAGCAAAGCCATCAGCATGAACCGGAGGGTCACATCGCGCGTCATGTGCGCCAGCGTGACCGCACCAAAGATGGCAGCCAGCCACGACGATCCCAGCCAGAGGTGGCCCGCTTCCCGGGATCCGTGCCAGAGGATGATCGGCAGGGGGAGTATCGCGAGCGTCGTCATCGAAATATTGATGCCGCGACCCGCCCGCCACTCACCACACATGGCCACGGCGCAACCCAACAACACCATCACGTCAAGCGCAAGGCTGCCTGCCATGCCTAACCCACCCCACGGCACAGGCGACACTGCGGGATCGACATCAAAAACGGTCTGCGGAGCAAAGACGATCACGCAGCGCAGCAACGCGATGGCGACGATCAGGATAAAGCCGAGAATCGTGAGTGGTGACGGCGAGTTGCCCGTGGCTCGCGGGCGGCGTTGTGGCATGGACGCCGTCATGATTTACGCCTCACCGCATGACGCGAGGCGTGCTCGACCACGCCGATGATCATCAGCACCAGCAAAGTTTGTACGCCAACAAGAATCGCCTGCCAGGCTTGCAATGAACCCAGCGCGATGCCGCCGATGCCGGTGATGGCGGTCGCGCCCCAGATGACCAGCACCGCCCCGCGCTTGGTAAGGCCGCGCTGCACCAGACGATGCGAGAAATGCTGTTGATCGCCGACAAGCGGGCTTTTGCCTTGTTTCAGGCGAATCACGGTGACGACGATGAAATCGTAAAGCGGAATCGCCAGCACGATCACCGGCATGAACACGCCGTACCACCCGCCGCCCAATGCATAGTCGGGTTGGGCGGGATCGAAAAACGTGGTGCGTGCGGTGAGGATCGCCAGCAGAAATCCCACCACCAGCGATCCGCCATCGCCCATGAAAATCTTGGCGGGCGGAAAGTTAAAATACAGGAAACCGATCAGCCCACCGATGAGCAAGGCCAGCGACCCCGCGATGAACCACTGTGCGTTCAGGATGGTGGCAATCATGAACAGCGTGGCCGCGATCGCGCTGACGCCGCCCGCCAAACCATCCATGTTGTCCATGAAATTGATCGCGTTGGTGATCACGACGATCCACAGCACCGTGACTACGATCGACGGCAGTTCGCCCATGCCCAGGCGTGCATCGAGGAACGTGAACAAGCGGACATCAAACGCCTCTGGAATCACGATGGCCCCGGCCACTGCGAACTGGATCGCGAACTTCAACCACGGCCCGAGCGGGCGGCGATCATCAACCAGGCCCATCACATGCAGCACCGTGAGGCAGCCGAGCATGGCCAGCGCGGTGGGCGTGGAACGGCGGATGCGGTCAAGCAGGTCCTCGCTCAGCGCGGGGGCGAGGTTACGCAATGTCTCGCCATCCACCATCCAAATCAGGGCGAGGCCGACGAGCATGGGCACGGTCACGGCAAGGTAGATCGCGACCCCGCCGATGTTGGGGATGCGACGGAGTTGCTTGGCATGTCCTGCCGCGCCGGTTGAGTCCAGCAAACCACGCCGGTGGCCGGCGCGCACGAGCAGCGCGGTGACGGGCAGGCTGATCGCCAGGCCGACGAACATCAGGATGAGGATGGAAACGGCCATGCCGGGCATGAGAGAGGAGCGAGATGAAGGTGCATCGTAACTCATTATGGGCACGCGAAGTGAAACGTTCGCATGCAATGGATCGACGCCCACGGATTGCAACGTTTAGGCGTCGACGGTGTGTTCAACTTCCTGCACGATATGATTCTGATGTACGGGCTTGGGTTGGGCAATTGACCATCCTGCATCACAACGAGGTATTTCCATGCGAAACTTCACAGTTGCCTACGTCTTGGCCGCCTTCTTTTGCCTTGAGAGTTGGTCCACTCCACCGGACCTCAAGCAAAGCGAAGTTGATCAGCAAATCACCAAGATCCTGACGCGGTTTGATGAGGCATTCAACACGGAGGATGAAGCGACCGCCAAAGCGTCGGCCATCAAGGCGGTCGAAGGCCTTGACATCAGTACTTTGAACGGGGTGCAACTTGGCCGCTTCATGGACTACACCGCGATGATCCAGTATGCCGGGATTGAGCAGCAAATTGAAGCGAGGCTGGAGACGTTTCTGGACGCACCAGGCGCGGACGGTGCCACCGCCGCCGTGCATTTTTTCGGCCGGCGATTGAAGAAGTTGGACGAGTTGCAATCAAAGATTGCGCTCTACAAGTCCACCTTCGGACATGAAGGGTTGGACGCCGCCATTTCTGCCGACGCGGTGAATCATGTGCTGGCCACGGCCCGGCCGCGGTCACCTGAACTACTCAAAGAAGTCCTGCCCGATTTGCTGGCTCTGGATCGTTTCATCGTGCCGGAATGCGGAACGCAACTGGCGCACTCTTTCGACTGGTATTTCGGAACCTTGAATGAAGCGAAAGACCTCGGACTGCCGGTCGAACTGCAACCCATCCGTCGTAAAATGGTGGCGGTCGCCAAGGGAGCGCTCGGACATCACCGCCATCCATCGTCGGATGATTATCTTCGCGGCGTGATCGGGTATCTCGAAGGCGCATGGGCGCGGGAGGAGTTGATCGGACATCCATCGCCGGAGATTCCGTTCCTGTGGTCAAGCGACTCTAGCTTGAAATCAATGGATGATCTCAAGGGTCGGGTGTTGCTACTTGAGTTCTGGGCGACCTGGTGTGGGCCCTGCGTCGGGGCCATCCCGAAAACTCTCACACTGCGCGAGCACTATCATGGTCATGCCGTCGAAATCATCGGCTTAACCGAGCATTGCGGCTGGCACTATCCGCCCGAAGGCGAGCCGATCAACACGCATGGCTCTCTTGAGCGCGAACACGAACTGATGTCCGAATTCATCGCTCAGAAGCAAATCACCTGGCCGATCGTGTTCACCGAAAAGGCAGTTCAGGGAGAGTTCGGCGTTCGGGGTATTCCGTACATGGTGGCCATTGATTCCAGGGGAATCGTGCGTCACGACAAACTCGACCCAAGGCAACCGTTAGCGGAACTGGCCGCCAAAATCGATGCGATGCTCGTCGAAGCAGGCCAGCCGACGCCACCACCGCCCACGCCCGCACCCACAACGCAACCGTTCCGTGAGTGATTCGTGGTTCATATGATGCCATCCGCCTCCTCATTGCTGACTCTATTGCCATGCCGGCCCATACTTTTCTTCCCATCGGTCTCATCGCCGGGCAAGGCCGCCTGCCACTTGTCATTGCACGCGGGATGAATCAGGCGAGCCGGGCCATCGTCTGCGTGGGCCTGCGCGAGCAGTACGACCTTGAACTGCCGCAGTTGTGCGATGAGTTTCACATCGCCGGGCTGCTGCGCATCGGCCGGTGGATCAAGGTGTTGCGGGCAGCCGGCGTGAGCGAAGCCGTGATGGTGGGCGGCGTCTCCAAGAAACGCATGCACGCCCGGTTCCGCCTGCTGCGGCAACTGCCCGACTGGCGCGCGGTACGCTTGTGGTACCGCCACCTGCGGCACGATCGCCGCAACGCCGCCGTGCTGACGACCGTGGCCGAGGAACTCGCCCGCAACGGAATCACGCTCATCGACTCGACGACCTACATCCCCGAGCACCTCGCCACCGAAGGCGTGATGACCACGCACTGGCCGACCGGCGCGCAGAAGGGCGACATCACGTTCGGCTGGCCGCTGCTGTCGCAGATGGTGGAGCTGGATGTGGGCCAGTCGATCGCGGTGCGCGATCGCGATGTGATCGCGGTGGAGGCGGTGGAGGGCACCGACGCGATGATTCACCGTGCCGGCGAACTGTGCAAGACGCCGGGCTGGACTCTGCTCAAGACCGCCAAGCGCGAGCACGACATGCGGGCCGATGTGCCGACGATCGGCCTGGCGACGATCCAGCGCGCCCGCGAGGCCGGCTGCGGCTGCATCGCGGTGGGCGTGGGCCGCGTGATTTTGGTCGACAAGCCGGCTGTTCTGGCAGCGGCGGCGAAGGCGAAGATTGCGATTGTGGGGGTCGCGTGCAGGGCCGATTAACCAAGGAACGCACTATGCGGACACCAATCCTGCTCATCGCATTGACACTGTTTTGCATCCTCCGCACAGCCACACCCGCGGCACCTCCGCTCAAAGGACCGGCAAAACCTGGCAATCCCACGGACAAGTATTTATTGAAAGGCCGACTGGTATCCGTGCAATTCGGCAGTCGTGTTGAACCCGAGCGCGCAGTGATCGCATTGATTTTCGTCGTTGACGATACATATGCGATGTTTGCACCACCCAATGGGATCGTGCCAGCGACGACCAAAGTCGTTACCGATCTACTTGCGGGTGACTTGGCGGGATTGAACCGCGAGAATTATGTCCAAACCATCGAGGCGATGTTGCCGCAAGGTGTTCACCTGGGAGGGTCGTACCTCGTCACGGCCACCTGGCCAGGTGCGGTAGGCTTTGAACTGGACGCGATCGAAGCCGCGACCGAAGGTTCGGAACGGGCATTCCTTGCAAAGCACAAAAAATACATACTCGGCTTTCGCAGCAATTCGCATTGGGTGCGCATGAGCCTGAGCAAGTCGAAGCTTGATATGGAGATCCAGCAGATAAACCAATTGATGGCAAACGCCAACGAGGTCAAGGGTACGGATCCGGAACAGTACAAGGGGATCGTCGAGCAGAAGGCCAAGGAACTTCGACAGAGCAAGCAGCGGTACATCGACTTCACCCGAAGCACATTGGTTGATCTAGAGCGGGAGCGCACTCAATCCACTGACGAGGAAACGCGGATTTCACTGCAATCGATGATCGATGTCTCAAACGAGTGGCTGTTAACGTTGGAACAAACGCAGTTGCCTGACATGCCCTAACGAGTCGCATTCATGCCCTTTGTCTCCCGCGCCGGCCTCAAACTCGACCACGCCCTGCGCGAGTTCCAGTGCGAAGTCACCAGCCGCACTTGCGCCGACTTCGGCTGCAACATCGGCGGGTTCACTGATTGCCTGCTCCAACGCGGTGCGGCCAAGGTCTTTTCCATCGACACCGGATACGGAACCCTGGCGTGGAAATTGCGGAATGATCCGCGGGTGGTGGTGATGGAGCGGTGCAACGCGCTGCATGTCGCCATGCCGAACGATGCTACGCCGCAAGCGGCTGGGGTCGATCTGGTTGTGATCGACTTGGCGTGGACGCCGCAGCGATTGGCGATTCCCGCAGCACTGCGATGGCTGGCTCATGATCGGACCGCAAAATCCACGGTCTCCGACCCTGGGAATCGCGACTCTCGCATCATCACCCTCGTGAAGCCTCACTACGAACTCAGCGAGGACGAGAAAAAGTCGCTTTTGGTGGAAGGCCGGCTCGATCACGCCGAGGCCGAGCGCGTTCTGCATCGCATCCTCGCCCAGATGCCGGAATGGGGCGCGCAGCCGCTGGCCCACACCCTTTCCCCCATCACCGGCGGAAAATCGTCGAAGAAACATGGCTCCGGCAACGTGGAATTCCTCGTGCTTGCCGAACCGATGATGTGATGGTCACTCGACAGCTTGCCCAAATCGCGGCTTGAGCATCCCGATCACCGAAACTCCCATGAACACCACCAGCGCAATCATATACGCCCGGCCGAGCATGTCCCACAGGTCCGACGCCTCGGCCAGCCGAGATTGTTCAATCGCGGCATCGAGCTTCAGCATCGTGTAGCGCGCCCACAGGTGCAGCACGGGCACCGCCACGAAAACCGTCGCCATCATCACGCGAAACCAGCGTTGCGGATTGAGCGATCGGCGACGACGCCACCAAATCGTCGAACCGCTGATGAGTATCAATAAGATGCCCGCGAAAAAGCACGGGTAAAACACGCTCCGCATCGCCCCGAGCAGCAGGTGCCACTGCGTGGCGTCGGTCGCGCGCGGACCGAAAGCCCACAACGATGCGAGCGCGGCAAGGCCGCCGAGGAAGCCGATCAGACCCACGAATCGAACCAGACGCAGTATGGAATCCACCCGTGAAATCATCGCGGCGAGTGTAGTGAAAATCACTCAAATTGCAGGGATTTTTCGAGTCGTTGTGACACTGGTTTTCCGCCCATATGACGAGACTTTTCACCTCTCTTCGCCTACCATGCATGCTTCGTTTTCAAGGTGAAAATCACGCATGGCCGACACGCCCCAGAACCGTCCTCCCGCTGCCGCTTCACCGCCACCTGCACCCAAACCGGGCGGCGAGATCATCGATCAGCAGATCGAGCGCGAGCTGCACGACAGCTACCTCACCTACGCGATGTCCACCATCATGGACCGCGCCCTGCCGGACGTGCGCGACGGGCTGAAGCCCAGTCAGCGCCGCATCCTGGTGGCGATGAACGACCTCAATCTCACGCCCGGCAAGAAGCACATCAAGTGCGCCAAAATCTGCGGCGACACCTCCGGCAACTACCACCCGCACGGCGAGGCGGTCATCTACCCAACCCTCGTGAACATGGGCCAGGATTGGAAGATCCGCGTGATGCTCGTGGACAAGCAGGGCAATTTCGGCTCGATCGACGGCGACCCGCCCGCGGCCATGCGGTACACCGAGGCCCGCATGACCGCCGCCACCGTGGCCATGCTGCAGGACATCAAACTCAGCACCGTCGATTTCCGCGCCAATTACGACGACCGGCTGCAGGAACCGACCGTCCTTCCCGCGAAGTTCCCCAACCTGCTCATCAACGGGTCCAGCGGCATCGCGGTGGGCATGGCGTGCAGCAGTCCGCCGCACAATCCCGGCGAAATCTGCGACGCCATCGTCGCGACCATCGACAACCCCGCCATCACGCTCGAGCAACTCATCAAGATCGTGCCCGGCCCGGATTTCCCGACCGGCGGAGCGATCCAAGGCCGGCGCGGCATCGTGGACGCTTACGCCAACGGGCGCGGCCGCATCACGGTGCGCGGCAAAGTGCATATTGAGGATGCTCCGTCCGGGAATGGCCGCCAGCTCTTGATCATCGACCAGATTCCCTATCAGTTGGTGCAGGTGAACTTGATCGAAAAGATCGTCGATGCGGCAAAGGAAGGCCGCATTCCCGACGTCAGCGACGTGAAGAATTTCTCCGGCAAGTCGCACCGGACGCGCATCGTGGTGTATCTCAAGCGTGGGGCCGATCCGGCCGTGGTCGAGAAACAACTGTACGAATTCACGCCCCTGCAAAGCACTTATTCGATCATCAACATCGCGGTGGTGGGACACCGGCCGCGCACGCTGAGCCTGAAGCAACTCATCGAGTGCTACATCTCTCATCGCAAGGAAGTGATCACACGCCGCACCGAGCACCTGCTTCGGGAAGCGAAGAAGGATGCGCACAAGATCGAAGGCCTGATTCTGGCCGTCTGCGACATCGATGAGGTCATCGCGATGATCCGCAGCAGTTCCACGCGCGAGGAAGCCATCGAGCGGTTAATGGAGCGGCGATTTCAGATTCGGGCCGATCATCCCGCCGCGCCCAAGATTCCCCAGCGGTTGCTGACGGCGGCGGCGATCGGCGACGGCATCGCGCTGACGCGCGTGCAGGCCGAGGCCATCGGCGCGTTGCGGCTGATTCAGTTGGTCGGCCTGGAGATCGACAAGCTCGTCGCCGACTACACCGGCATGGTGGAGGAGATCGAGGGTTACGAGCGCATCCTGGCCGACGAGCGGCTGGTGCTCGACATCATCCGCGAGGATGCGATCGAAATGAAGGAGAAGTTCGGCACGCCGCGGCTGACCACCATCGAGGAGAGCGAAGCCGACGTGTTCGACAGCGCGGATCTCATCACCGAACACCGGGTGGCGGTGACGATCTCCCACGGCGGATACGCCAAGCGGTCCCCGCTGGAGACCTACCGCGAGCAAGGTCGCGGCGGCATGGGCATCAAAGGCAGCGAAACCAAGGATGACGATTTCATCGAGCATCTGTTCGTCGCCAGCACGCACGATGATCTCTTGTGCTTCACCAACACCGGCCGCGTGTTCAAAATGAAGGTGTTCCAGATTCCCGAGATGAACCGCACCGCCAAGGGGCGCGCGATCGTGAACCTGATCGAACTGCGACCGGACGAGCGCGTGGTGACGTTCGCGACCATCGAGGATTTCGAGCGCAGCGAGGATTACCTGTTCTTCGCGACGTCGCAAGGCAAGGTGAAGCGCACCAGCCTGAAGGAATACATGAGCGTGAACCGCTCGGGCAAGATCGCCCTCACCCTCAACGAGGGCGACCGGCTGATCGATGTCGTCCACACCACCGGCAACAATCATGTGCTGTTGGCCACGGCGTCGGGCATGTCGATCCGCTTCGACGAGAACGACGCCCGCATGATGGGCCGCGCGGCGGCCGGTGTGAAGGGCATTGAATTGGGCGAAGGCGACACCGTGGTGGGACTCATTTGCGTGGACGATGAAGCCGACCTTCTTACCGTCACCGAGAACGGCTACGGCAAGCGCACTTCGTTGAAGGAATACCTCGTGCAGTCCGATGACGGCAGCACGCGGCCCCAAAGTCGCGGCGGCAAGGGCCGCTACGACATCAAGACCGAGGGACGCAACGGCAACGTGGTGGCCATCCGGTGCGTGAAGGACGGCGACACCCTCATGTTCATCAGCCAGGGCGGCATGCTGGTGCGCGTGGCGGCGACCTCCATCCGCCAGATCGGCCGCAACACCCAAGGGGTGCGCGTCGTGCGTCTGAAGGAGGGCGACAAGCTGATCTCCGCCGCCAGCGCGGCGGAATCAAATGGTGACGACGAAGCGGCGCCCCCGCCCGAGTAAGTGAACCGCAGCGTCGATGTGCAATGTCCGATCCCGCCCAGGCATCAGCGTGCGCTTCCGACGGTGCCTTGTTCGGCTTGGTTGTGGTAATCTGTGGCCATGGCGCTTACCGATTGGTCGGATGAAATCTTGATCGCCGATCTCAACGATGAACCATCCTTTTCGGACGACATCGACTCGCTTTGCCGCCGCCTTGATCTTGCGCCCAAGCCCGGCGAGGCGGCCCCGGACGTCATCCTGAACATGAACTTGGTGACGTACCTGAATTCCTCGAATCTGGCCCAATTGCTCAAAGTGCGGAAGAAAATATCCCTGGCCGGGCGGAAGCTGCGGGTGTGTGCGGTCAATGACGCGGTGTGGAGCGTGCTCATGACCACGGGCTTGGACCAGGTCTTCACTTTCAACGACGACGTCAGCATGTCGCTGGCCTCCATTCAAATGGAAGCGTGAATCCCCCACTCCAGCCCCGCCCTCGCGCCTCCTCGGCCCGACGCCTTGGCCTAACTTGGCGATTAGCCACCGTAAACATGGAATCGGCGATGTGTCCTCGCAGCTTCTACCATACCGACATGGTTGGGAAGGTTCGTTCACATCATTGGTGGATGGCGTGCGGAGCGTCGTTGGTCGCGCA
>Ga0163154_10010702_pt1 | contig 10136 bp, 13 predicted proteins | sample OliLakLV19MP9P1_FD_148649 | JGI IMG/M metagenome (GOLD analysis project Ga0163154, IMG submission 148649) | Freshwater microbial mat bacterial communities from Lake Vanda, McMurdo Dry Valleys, Antarctica - Oligotrophic Lake LV.19.MP9.P1 | ecosystem: Environmental > Aquatic > Freshwater > Lake >...
CTTGTAATATCGATTCGCAAGTACCAAAAGTGATTAAGGGAGATGTAACGCGGTTTAAGCAAATTTTAATTAACCTCCTTGGTAATGCGATTAAATTTACCGAGGCAGGAAATATAGACTTGTTTGTTACTGCCAAGAAAGCCTTGGAACAAATAAGTGAACAAAGCTCATACGAGTTGAGATTTACTATTAAAGATACAGGTGTTGGCATTCCCAGTGACTTGATGAGCCGATTATTTAAACCATTTAGTCAAGTCGATGCTTCGATTACACGTCAACACGGCGGTACAGGATTGGGTCTGGCGATTAGTAAAAACCTGAGCGAGATGATGGGCGGCAGAATGTGGGCGATCAGTCGTAGCTTAAGTGACCAAATCATAAATCTTGAGACTTTACAATGTTTGGCAGGAACCCCACCATTAGATTTTGTAGTTGCTTACCCTTTAGAAATTGGTTCCATTTTTTACTTTACAATTATGGCTATCCCTATATTTGGCGAATCGGAATCGACCTCTTCAGAATCTACCTCTATAAGCAAAAATGATTTTATCAATCCTCCATTAGCCCAGCAATTGCCGTTAAAAATTCTGTTAGTCGAAGATAATTTAGTCAATCAAAAGGTAGCACTCAAAATTTTAGGACGGATGGGATATAGTGCGGATATAGCGGAAAATGGGGTAAAAGCGATCGCCTCCCTACAAGTATCTATGTACGATGTGGTATTTATGGATATCCAGATGCCAGAGATGGACGGACTTACAGCCACCAAAGCAATCAGACAACAGTACAACTCACCAAATTCACCTTATATAATTGCTATGACTGCCAATGCCATGATCGGCGATCGAGAAATTTGTATAGAAGCAGGGATGAATGACTATATTAGTAAACCCATATCTATTGAGAAGATCGGAAATGCTCTAATTCAATTACGAAATTAAGACTCGATTGTAAAATTATGCGCTCAAATCTCGATCCTCAAAAGATTGAACGACTTATGCAAGCGTTGGGTAGAGAAGCCCGTGGCTATGGCTGTATTTACTTTACAGGTGGTGCTAGTGCTCTGCTTCTTGGGTGGCGTAGTTCTACCGTGGATATCGATATTCGTCTAGATCCCGAACCTTTAGGTATTTTTCAAGCGATCGCCAAACTCAAACAAGAATTGGATATCAATATTGAACTGGCTTCCCCTCAAGATTTCTTGCCTCAACTTATTGGATGGAGAGATAGAAGCGTCTTCATTAGACAGCAAGGTGAAATCTTGTTTTATCATTATGATTTTACTTCTCAAGCCCTTTCCAAACTATCTAGGGGATATAACCGCGACATTGATGATGTTCGAGCTATGTATGCACAGAAATTATTTACTTTAGAGAAATTGCATGATTGCTTTAATGAAATCGCACCTGAATTGATTCGATTTCCCTCCCTCGATCCCGATCTGCTGAGAAATAAAATCGAACAATTTATTGATCGCTGTAAAAATACATCAGAGAGGAAGTAATAATGGAACTAGATGAATTACCGGGATCGGAGTTAATCCTGCTCGGATTGGAAGACCTCGATCGCGGTAAAAATAATACAATCGGGTCGCTACTAATCGCGATCGCATCCATCCGTTTAACTGAAGCAGGGCTAAATATCCCGCAGGTATCTCTAGTGTCTGAACCAGAACTAGCTTTATATGCTCATCTTCAGAACGATTCCGCTACGGATGCTTATTCTTACTACAACGCTTTATTAAATAGCCTCAACAGCTTTTGTACGGCACTCGAACTGAAGTCCAAATTTTAAAGATCTGTGACAATGTGTATGATATATACTAAAGTACACATTAAAGATAAGTACATGAGAACTAACATTGTTATAGACGATGAACTAATGAACAAGGCGATTAAAGCAAGTGGTCTTGTCACAAAAAAAGATGTGGTAGAAAAAGGGCTTAAACTGATAATTCAGCGCAGCAATCAACAGGCTATACGTGATTTGCGAGGTAAACTCAAATGGGAAGGAGATTTGGATGAGATGAGAGGCGGATAGATGATACTGGTCGATACCAGGGTCTGGGTTGATTACTTTAACGGAAACATAAATACCCACACGGATATTCTTGATACTGCTCTAATTGAAGGGATCGTCGCCATTGCCGATATTATCTTTCTGGAAATATTGCAGGGTTTTAGAAATGATAAAGACTATATAAAAGCTAGAAACACCCTATCAACACTAGATCGATATTCTCTTTTTAACAGCCAAATGGTAGAAATATGCGCTGAAAATTATCGCTCTCTCCGCAAAAAAGGTATAACAATTCGTAAAACCAACGATGTGATTATTGCAACATACTGCATCAATTACCATATACCTCTTCTATTCAAAGATAGAGATTTTGAACCCTTCGTACAATATCTTGGATTAATTGCGGTTTAATATTTTACGATTATCGGGCGATCGCCTATTCCCAAAAATCAATATTTAATATTGAGTCAAGATCGGTTTGATATTGCCATGTATCAGGAAAACTAAACCCTTGAGATTTATATTCAGAGCGCACTTTTTCGAGAGCAATTACCCACACAACGGCAAAAAACTGATCCCACAATCTTTTTAAACTAGGAGAATCGAGCAGTTCTAACTTGATTTGCGATCGCTGTTCTCTGATAGTATTTTCCCAGCCTTTGAAACAGTCGGGCATATCTACATAAATTCGCTTAATTAATTGTTCTAGTAAGATTTTAAGACGATTTCTTACTTCTCTTTTTTCAGATTTACCCAAGCTCTCAATCTCCTCGATCAAGTTTTCAAAATCTAAAAGTTCAAAATCCCTAGCTTTTAACTTTGCAATAGTTTCCTCTGTCCACATCAAATAGTCAGAATCATATAAGGATTTTCGTTCAATTATTTGAGTCATTGATTTTTAAGTCCGCTCGGCAATCTAATATCGATAGATGATAGAAATATTTTAGGATGAAATTTTTTATAGTCAATTATCTGTCACAAATCTACCCGAAATAGCTCGATCTACATCGGTTTCATCCGTCAACCAATAGGAAGCGTCAAATTGATAGGGTGCGCTAGGAATACCTGTTAACGACTTCGTACTAATTTGTTCGGATTTGACGCTAATACTAAAAGTGGCGATCGCGATCATTTCATCAAAGCTCAAATTCGTATCGGTATACTTTTGTACGATGGGAATAAGTTCGGGCAACTTTAGGAAGGTTAAAGGGTTATTAAGCTTGGCTTTTAGAGCCTGAATCATAATTTGTTGGCGTTTAACTCGACCAATATCACCCAACCCATCATCGCGAAATCTAATAAATCCCTCAGCTTGCTTGCCGTTTAAAGTTTGCAGTCCGGGCTGAAGATCGATGTAAAGTTTTTGAGTTTTATCCTCATATTTCATCGCCTTCGGCACATCTATTTCTACGCCGCCTAACGCATCAATAACTCGATCTAGCCCAGAGCTATCTAATCTGATAAAGCGATCGATCTTTACGCCATTTAACTTTTGCTGAACGGTCTCAATTGCTAATTTTACCCCCCCAAACACATTAGCCGCATTGATTTTGTGATAGCCATAGTTAGGAATATTAACCCTTGTATCTCTAGGAATTGTCAGGATATTAATACGGCGATCGCTGTTATCGAACCGTACTAACAGCATGGAGTCACTGCGTCCGTTAAACTTTTCGTTGCCATCAATGCCCATAACCAAGACTTGATAGGGCTGAGTGAGCTTACTACCTAGACCCTCCGCAAAAACTTCTTGAGGATTTCTCCCTTTAATCAATCCCTTCCAATCTAGACTTTGCAGGGGAATAACCTGTGCTACAGCAACTCCTAAGCCGACTGCTACTAAAGTAGTTAGAGCTAAGAATATTTTGCCTAAAGATATAATTCGGTGCGATCGCAAATTAAATAACCTGTAGAAATTTTTTAGTGAAATTTTTAATGAAATTTTGTAGCTATTATCATCTACTATTGCCTACAAATATAGTTAGAAACTTGAAATAGCTGAAATCTAAGAAACTATAGAGCAGATATAATATAAAGTGAAATCTTAAAATTTCTTAATCTAAATTATTAACTTAACTATTATGAAATGCCAAAACCGATCGATGCTATATAGTGCCATCAAAAATCATAGAGACTTTCATTTCAAAGCGGGATTATTCGCCGATAGAGCCGTAAGATTTTTGGGAATTCATAAATGCCCATTAACCAGCCCACTCTACAAACTAGTTAAAGTTGCAGGTTATGCCAATGTTGCGGTTGCCAGTATTGCTTTGGTTATTCTTGAGTAATTAATCTCCACAAACAGTAAGTCAAGTAAATACAGAGTTTAATTAATAATTGGGGGTGAGATCGATTCTCACCTCTATAATTAAAAATAATAAACTAAATAATTAGCTCTCACTATTCCCAATACTTAGAATTATGATTACACTTACTGAAGCGGCGATCGCCAGAGTCAAAAACTTACAAAACCAACGCTCCACCACTGCCCCTTTACGTGTAGGGATCAAACAAGGTGGATGTTCGGGATTATCCTACATGATGGATTTTCCGCAAGAATTAGAAACCCAAGACCGAGAATATGACTGCAACGGCGTTAAGATCGTGATTAACAATACCAACCTACCCCAATTGCAAGGCATGGAACTAGACTACACCGAAGACCTCATGGGTGGAGGGTTCCGTTTTCGTAATCCCAATGCTAGTAAATCCTGCAGCTGTGGTACATCTTTTGCCACTCCTAAAGAAATCGGCGAACCCGTAGCTTGTAGTTAGTCTTTTTAACGATGAACCATCCTAATTCTGCGCCAGTCTAAGCAAGAGTAAATTATCTTGGTCACGCAGATGGATGCTTTAGCTAAAAAAGCCCACTTCTTTCGTAGGGCTAGTTTTGGGGCTACGACTGCCGAGTTAAATAGTTCCATATCTACCACCGAATTATTAAATCAATGGCTCGATCGGCAGGTAATCGCTTCTGTTCCCAGTTTAGGTGCAGTAGAAAAGATGGGCAAGATCAGGCTCAATCAAGGCTTAAAATTTGCCGATTGGTTAGTTAATCAAACTATTTATGCCGAAAACCCACTTCAAGAAAAAGTAATTAATTTTTGGCGAGATCATTTTGTAGTTTCTGCCCGAAAAGTGCGTATTCCCCAGTTTCTCACTGATTACGATGCCAGACTTCGTACCTACAGCTTTGGAGATTTTCGGGAACTACTTTGGTCTGTAACTACCAGCCCTGCGATGCTTGCTTACTTAGATAACGCTCAAAATCGTTCGGGTAAAATTAACGAAAACTACAGCCGCGAAGTTATGGAACTGTTTACCATCGGACGCGGGCAATATAGCGAAAAAGACATTCAAGAAGGTGCCAGAGCGTTAACAGGTTGGGCAATTAGACCAAATCGCACTTTAGGTACAGCTACATCTATATTTTTACCGCGCCGACATGACAACGACATTAAAACTTATTTAGGAAAACAGGGAAACCTCAAAACCGAAGATATTGTCGATATTTTGGCAAATCATCCCAGTACCGCTAAAACTATTGCGCGCAAACTTTGGAGTACTTTCGTTTATCCTCAGCCCGAATCTGCCATAGTCGATCGCCTTGCTAATGTCTATAAAAAAAGCGATCGGAATATTAAATCCGTAATGTCCGCCATATTTACCAGTCCCGAATTTTACAGTGCTAAGGCATATCGCAGCCAGTTAAAAACTCCCATATATTTTCTACTCGGTAGCATTCGTCAGTTAGGAATTAAAGCCGATAACATCAAAGTCTTAGGCAGCTTAAGAGCGATGGGACAGGCTTTCTATAATGCGCCCACGGTTAAAGGATTTCCTCAAGGTACGGCTTGGCTGACAGCACCATCATTATTGACTCGGCTAAATTTGGCACAACAAATGACCCAAAATTATGGCGATGACGGTGGATTTAGCTACGATCCTAAAAATCTGACCACCAGGGAATTACTGACATTGCTACTCGATAACAATGCCGAACCCAGTTTAGTCAATGCTCTTAATGGTTTATCACCTCGCGATGCAACTGCTCTCATTCTCTCTTCTCCTTCCTATCAATTAGCTTGATTAATTACTTCCTCCAAACTTAAGCGTAAATATATGAATAGACGTGACTTTCTGGCTTTGATGTCAGTTTCGGCTTTCCTCGCTGCTAATTCTGCTGCCAATTCTGTATTTGGAGCTAATAAAAATCAAAAAACTCTTCTAGTAATTGAATTAGCCGGAGGTAACGATGGCTTGAATACTTTTATCCCTTATAAAGATCCGAACTACTATAAATTACGTCCGAATTTAGGAATCAAAGATGGCATTCCAGTTAGTTCAACTGTGGCATTACATCCTGCGCTTAAAGACTTAAAACCGATTTTGGAGATGGGAAGATTAGCCGTAGTTCAGAATGTGAGTTATCCCGATCCAAATTTATCTCATTTCCGATCGAAGGATATTTGGCAAAGCGGTCGTCCCCGTGGTTCGGTGGATAGTGGTTGGATTGCGCGATATTTGGAATCGGTAAAAGCTAAAACTGGAGATGCGGTATTTTTAGGAGAAGAATACCCTTTAGCCTTGATTGGTAACGAGGGCGATCGCTTTCTGCAATTATCTCCCGGTTTAGCAGTACGCAATAAAAGCAAGCTAGGGCAAGCGATTCAAGCTTTATACCTCACACCGCAATCTCATCCAATGGCAGAACAGATTCGGCGTACCGTACTTGAAAGTGAAGAGGCTGTGAAAAAACTGAGCCAAGACTTAAATCAACGGATTGCCAGTAGTAGTTATGCTCCGACTCCCATTGGTAAGCAATTCGCGCTTATGGGCAGACTGTTAGAATCCAGCCCTAAGGTTTTATATATGACAATTGGAGGATGGGATACGCACGCACGTCAACTACAAGTCCAGAAGAGGCTTTTAGAACAATTAAGCTTGGGTCTTTCGGCAATAGATCGCGATCTAAAATCTAAAGGGTTGGATAAAAATGTCTTAATTATGGTGCAAAGCGAATTTGGGCGTAGACCGGCGGAAAACGGAACTGGTGGAACCGATCATGGTACTACTGCCCCTGTAATATTAATTGGTGATGTCCGATCGGGCTTTTATGGTGGCGATCCTGCCCTTGATAGTTTGGTAAATTCTAACCTGCCTGTGAAAGTTGATTTTCGTTCGGTCTATGGAGAAATCCTGAGCAAATGGTATAAGGCAAATCCCACAACTATCTTGGGCGAAAACTTCTCATCAGTCGGGTTCTTAGCTTGAGTAGTTTTTGAGCAATCCTACTCTAAAAAGGGACTTAGCCCCAAATTTAATCCTGTGACTAAATTTACAAAGAAAACAAGTTCTCGGCTATTTAGATGATTTTGGTATTCCATTCGATCGTAATTAGGCTGAAGTTAAAAAATTTCAGGTGCTTTCAGTTTTTGACCTAATTAGTTACAACTACTTCAAAGTTACTAAATTTCCTTCAGTTCGAGCCAGATTTATAACTTCTTGAAAAGTACACTTATCCTCAGCTTGAATATTATTTTCTAAATTTATTAAAACTTGATTTAGATTTACAGTATTAAGCCATAGATTGAGTTTAGCTATTTCTAAAGATTCAACCGAGCGATCGCCTTTTTGTTTAACCATATCAGGATTATCTAAAAATTCTTGGATTGAGTTAGCGATCGCTTCCAGGTTGATGACGGTTGCAGTCATGGTTTTCCACCTTATTTCATCTTACTTCCTTCCTAAGTAAATATAGGTATTGAAGGTGAAGCTCCCCCGAAGGGATACATCTCCATTTCAAATAGTTATTTTTTGTGAGAAGGAATAAATCTATTTTTAACGTTGGGCATTACATAGGTGGAAATAATTTTTTGGGTTTTAAATCAGAGCTTTACCCAGCTTTATCAAGTTTCTCTAGTTCGATCAATCGTAGAGATAGTAATATTTCGGCTAACAGCCTTTGAAATGCATAGTACCAACCCTGCCATCCATCAAAGATACCGCCTTTCAGTATTAGGCAATAAATTAAAATAATAAATGGCGCAAAAATCTTTTGTTTGCGAATGCGATCGCCCAGACTTAATTCATGTTCGGGGGTCTCTAATAACTTTTTAGCTTCGATTAGTAGATACCGATCTTGTGCCCATAACCATCGAGAAAGAGGCTTGCGATCGTCATGGTAAATTGGTATAGAAATTCGGCTTGATAAGCCTTGATTTACCAGTAATTGCGTATGTCCATCATCAATATAGGTAGCTTTTTCTTTACGAAATAGGGCTTGGCGTGGTGGGAGTATTGTTCCTCTTAAGGGTTTTCCAAATACACAGTATGTGAATGGGATAAAATAGCCATCAATTAATAAATTATTTAAGGATAAAATCTCTTGAATCAATTGATCAGTCACTTGATAGTCGGCATCAAGCGACATTACCCATTCTGATTTAACCTGTTCTAAGCCATAGTTCCATTGGGCGGTATGGGTATCAAAACTACGCTGAAAAATTCTCACTTGAGGATAAGAGTTGAGAATATCTAAGGTTTGATCGGTACTATAACTGTCGATAACTATAATTTCTTTAGCCCAAGTAAGCCGATGTAACGCGCGATCAATGTTTGGGGCTTCGTTATAAGTAAGTATTAGCGGGGTAATAATATCAAGATTCACAATAACTCAATTCTAAATACTAAGATTACCAAATCAAGCCTAAATCGAAAACAAACTTTGGTAATATATCTTCGCCCGAAATAGCTGATGGCGATCGCAAAATTTCGATTGGGCTATTAATGTGATAGATTTCGACTTCCCGATCTTTGCGATTAATTAACCACCCTAGTTTTGCACCATTTGATATTCTTGCATCTTGGCTTACATTGCTTTTAGGCTATCGCTCAGTGCCATCAATCCTATGACAAAATCTGTCCAGATTGGCGCAAATTTCGATTTTTCTTCTAGGGTTCCTTTTTTCTTGGATTTACCGTTTTGCTAGCCAAGTCTGTAAATCAGTCAAGCTTGTAAAATCTAAAAGTGCTTCACTCAATTTTTCAAGCGCATTTAACGGCAGACCAAAAATTGAAGACCGCAGATCTCCTGATACCTGCCCAAATCGCTTAGTTAGTTGTCTCGTCACCACATTAGCCAGTCCTTCACGACCTAGTTCACGTCCCTGCTCTAAACCTTCTTCGCGTCCTTCAGCCTTGATTTCGCGATAAACTCTTGTTTCTTGTAATGTAATACCTAGCATATCTTCTACCTGTTTTTGGCTTAAATGTTCAAATTTGTAAACCATAATCGTTGTGATTAGCTCTATTATGGCTTGACTGGATAGTTGCTCTGTTATGCTTCTTTGTAATAAATGCCTTGCTTCTTCTGGAGCTTGGCTTTCGTCGAGGGTGGTCAGTACCATTAATGCTACCCATATGGGTAATGCGCGAATATTGCCTAACTCGTTTAGATAAATTCGATGGCCGCGATCGCCATTCAGTAAATCAATATAGGGCTCAAGGTTTTTCTGCTCTGTGGATCGAGACGGGTAGATTATGACGACTTGCCAATCGCTGAATCTTTGCCGATTGCGATAAAAATACAGGAAAGATTCCGCAAAAATTCTTTCGTAAAGCTGCTCGTCTAGTTGAAATTGCACTTCGCAGAAATAGACGATGCCATTGGCATAGCGTGGTAAAAATACGCCATCAATCTCAAATTTCGGCTCTTTGACTGCCACGGAATCAAATCGATACTCGTCTGCGTTTATTGGTGAAGCTGGCAGTAGTTGAAATAATAACGGTGGAAATTGCTGGAACAGTTTGTAGAATAGGGAATCCCGTCTCATTAAATTTCCTTAGTTTTCTGACATTTTATCCTGCATGCTCCTCGGAGACATTACGATATTGCCGCCAACCAATTTTCTAAATCTTCGATCGCCCTAAAATCTAACAAAGCCTCGCCTAACATTTCTAATTGATTAACCAATAGCGATCGCACTTGCAGTTCTAAAGCAGATGGCAGAGAGCCACAACGACGTATTAATAGACGGATAACTAAATTAGCAGCCTCTTCTTGCCGTCCTTCTTGCCGTCCTTCATCCAGACCGACTTGAAGCACCTCTTGATAA
>Ga0163154_10010703_pt1 | contig 10136 bp, 6 predicted proteins | sample OliLakLV19MP9P1_FD_148649 | JGI IMG/M metagenome (GOLD analysis project Ga0163154, IMG submission 148649) | Freshwater microbial mat bacterial communities from Lake Vanda, McMurdo Dry Valleys, Antarctica - Oligotrophic Lake LV.19.MP9.P1 | ecosystem: Environmental > Aquatic > Freshwater > Lake >...
CCTCGCTCCGGGTGAGCCTCTGGTCCTGCGCTGCCCCGAGCCGATCGACCCGACCTCCCTCCACGACGAGGACTTCCTGGTCGAGCCCGATGACCCGCATGCGACAACCGCCCAGGTGCGGCTCGAGCTCTTGCGCAACTTCGATGACGAGCAGGTCGACGCGACACACGAGAAGGGCGCGCTGCTCGCGCTGCGCTTCTATCCGCCCCTCGCCCCCGGCACGTACCGGATCGCTTACGTCGGGCGCCCGGGCCACCTGACTGACTTTCGTGGCTGGCCGGTGGGGCGGGTTCTCGCGCTCAACAAGCTCTCGTTCCGCGTCGGCTTCGAGGAGGAAAAGAGCGAGACGACGCTCGACTTCGACGACGACGAGGACGCGCTCCCGCTCGTCATCGAGGGTTCCGACGGCACCGCGTACTGGACGGACGACGGCCGGGTGACGGTGCGATACCCCGCGGCCGCGGGCCACGGGCAACTGGGCGCGGTCGAGCTCAGCGGGGCAGCGCTCGCCTCTCAGGACCTTCACGCGACCCGCATCACGCTGGGCGCGCACGTCGAGCAGACCCTGCCGAGCGCCGGGCTGGTCGTGCTCCGCGCCCAGGGGCGCATCGAACTCTCAGGGAAACTCGTGCGCCGCGCGGGCGCGGCGCCGGCGCCGATGTTCGAAGTCTTCGAGGAGTACGGGCGGCCGATGGCGCGCACCACGCTCACGGACTTTCTGGAGCGTGCGGTGGCCGACCAACCCGCGTGGACCATCGTCATCGCTGGCGGCGACCTCGTCGTCGACGGAACGCTCGAGATCGATACGCCGCTGCTGCTCGTCGCGGGGGGGCGCGTGCGAGGCCTTGGCTACATCAAGCCGTCTGGCGCGGCGCGGGACCAGCTCTGGCAGCTCGGCGACGGCGGGTTCGACTCGACGTTCCAGTCGCCCGCGCGCGGCACGCCCCGGCGCGCGCCCGCGCTGGTCATGGACGCGCCGTTGATCAATACGTTACTGGAGCCGCTCGTCTACTCCGTGGTCAGTTCACCCCAACCGCGGCGCACGCTACCGGAGACCTGGCTCGAGCCCGAAATCATTGGCAGCTTGCACGGCGAGTGGCGGGTCCACTTCGCCCCGCGCGACCTCGAGGTCGGTGACAGCGTCCCGCGCGACCGACTCGCGCGCAGCCCGTCGGCGCTGGAGGGAGGTGGAGCGTGCCGAGTCGTCATCGAGCTCGTGGTCGGACCCGCGCCCCCGCCTCCTTCCCAGGACGACCAGCCTCCGGCCTGGGACCCGCCGCTCGTGATCGAGGACAGCCGCTTGCCCCCCTGGGACCCCCCGTTCGTCGACCGGGTGCGCCTCGTCTGGTCGAAACGGTGAGCGTTCTGCTCCCGCGCCGCCACCGCCGAGGAACCGGTCCAGGGCGGCCTCGATCCAGCCGATCCAGGAGTGTCCATGCCCGACCTCTCGCCGACCTTCGTGCTCGTCTGGTGGACCCTGATCGGGGTCTGCGTGGGGTCGTTCCTCAACGTCTGCATCCATCGCTTCCCGTTAGACGATCAGTCGGTTTTCACGCCGCGCCGGTCGTACTGTCCGAAGTGCAAGGCGCAGCTCACCTGGCGCGAGAACGTGCCTGTGCTGTCCTGGGTGCTCCAACGTGCCCGCTGTCGGCACTGCAGCGCCTCGGTCCACTGGCGCTACCCGTTGGTCGAGCTCCTCAACGGCGCGCTGTGGTTCATCGTCGCCAGGTTCACGCTCGACGGCCCGGTCGAGCCGGACGTGCTGGCGCTCCTCGCCGTGCGCTCGTTCTGGCTCTCGGCGCTCCTGGTGGCCACCTTCGTCGACTTCGAGCGCTTCGAGATCCCCGACCAGGTGTCCAAGGGGGGCATGTTCCTCGCGCCCGTGCTGTGTTTCCTCGTCCCGAGCGTGCACGCGGACACGGCGCTCGCGCTGCGCTTCGCGGGCGGTGAGCAGGTCGACGGCGTCGCGGCGCTGATCGGCTGCTTCGCAGGGATGGCGGTCGGGGCGGGGGTGCTCTACACGATCGGCTGGCTGGGCTCCAAGGCTTATGGCAAGGAGGCCATGGGCTTCGGGGACGTCAAGCTGATGGGTGCAGGTGGGGCGTTTGTCGGACCCGGTGGCGTGCTGGTGGCGCTCCTGATCGCCGTCTTCGTCGCCTCGCTGTTCGGGGTCCTGAACATGCTCCGCTTCGGGTGCGAGGTGCGGCGCCGTGACCGCCAGCGGGGGCGCCCCTACGGCCTCCTGCACGCGGTCCGGATCGCCCGAGTCGCCGGTCGGTATCTGCCTTTTGGGCCTTACCTCGCCCTCGGCCTTGGAATCGTGCTCTTGGCTTGGAAGGATGTCGCTCCGTACCTGCCGTGGGGCCTGTGAGCCTCACTGGGATCGAGAGGGGATCCCGGACGTGTGGCAGGCGCGGGCGGACCGACCCAAGGCACCACAGGCACTACCAAACCGACAGCGGCCCCCTCGGCCGCACACTAGGGGGGACCCATGAGACGAATCCAAATCCAGCACGCAGCGCTCCTCGCGCTCGCTCTTGCGCCACTGACGACGAGCTGTGTCTCCGAATCCCAGATGCGGCTCGCGGTCCAGGACCGCGACCGTGAGATCGCGGTGCTCCGCGGCGAGAAGGTCGAGTTACAGGAGCGCATCGAGCTCCTGGGCCTCGAGAAGCAAGACCTGCGCGGGCAGCTCGATCGAGCGCCCACGCGCGCGGCGGAGCCCGTCACGGCGAGCGCGCCGACGAACGACTACATCACGTTCCCCGAGCTCGACGCAGCGGGTGTCACCTACGGCAGCCGCGGCGAGCACGTGGTCTTCTCGATGCCGGCGGAGATCACGTTCGGGTCGGGCAAGGCGACGCTCACTGCCACGGGCGAGGACGCGCTGAAGAAGGTCGCGGCGCGCCTGAAGTCCGAGTTCGGCACCGAGGCGAAGTTCTACGTCGAAGGGCACACTGACACGGACCCGATCGTGAAGTCGACGTTCGAATCGAACCGTGCGCTCTCCGTGGCGCGGGCGATGGCGGTGCTCAACTACCTCGTCACCGCGTGCAAGGTCTCCGATGACCGCTTCGTCGTCGTCGGTCACGGCCAGTACCAACCGCTCCAGGTGGGCACGACGAACGATGCAAAGGCGAAGAACCGGCGCGTCGAGGTCGTCGTCCACAAACGCGGCACCTGACGGGGCCGCGCGAGAAGCGGAGCAACGCTTGCTCCGACTCTGACCTCCACCGAGGGGTCGTGGTTCGCCGCAGCGCGCTGCGGCGACGAACAGGAGCGGGCCTCGCACGAGGCCCGCTCCGGCGCGTTTGGAGCGGCTTTGGCTCAACTCTGTCCTGCTCGGCCTGCCCAAGCAATGGTCGGGCCCTACAATCCGGCCCGACCCGCCCCTGCCCGCGCCTCACCTTCGAACCCAACGAGGCCGGAACCCGTGAAGAGACAGAGACCATGACGAGCCTCACGAGCCTCCGGAACATCGCCTTCGTCGGCCATCCCTCGTCCGGCAAAACCACGCTGGTCGATGCCATCGCCTTCCGTCTCGGCCTCACGCCGCGTCAGGGCTCGGTCGCCGAGCGCACGAGCATCTCCGACACGGAGCCCGAAGAGCACGAGAAGCAGCACACGTTGTCGCTCGCAGCGATCTCGCACCGCCATGCGGAGCGCGTCTGGACCTTCATCGATACGCCGGGGTACCCCGAGTTCGTCGCGGACGTGCAAGCAGCCATGTTCGCCGCCGAACTCGTCGTGGGTGTCGTCAGCACGACCAGCGTCGCGACCTACAACTTGCGCCAGAAGATGCGCGCGGCGCGCGAGATGGGCAAGGGGCGTGCGCTGGTCGTGACGCACCTCGACATCGAGCACGCGGACTTCGAGGACGTCGTCGACCGGCTGCGCGCCGCGCTCGGTGACGAGTGTGTGCCCGTGCTGCTGCCGAACGCGAGCGGGGCGAAGTTCGCGGACGTGCACCGCACGCTGCTCGACCCGGAGAGCCCGTGGTGCGCACCGCTCAAGGACCGCGTCATGGACGCGTGCGAGGACGAGGCGCTCCTCGCGCGGTATCTCGAGACGCAGGAGCTCACCGAGGAGCTGCTCGACGAGCACGTGCCGAACGCGATTGCGCGTGGCACGCTCGTGCCGATCCTCGTGTGCAACCCGGTGACCGGCGTCGGGGTACCAAACGTCATCGAGTATTTCCGGCGCTTCGCCCCGTGCCCCGTCGCGCTCCCTGCGCGCGACCTGGATGGCGCCCCGATCCCGACCGAGGGGGACCTCGCCGGGACGGTGTTCGCCGTGCGCTCCGACCTGCACCTCGGCAAGGTTTGCCTCGCAAAGATTCACCGTGGGCGGCTCGGTGCGCACGACGTCCTCGTTGGCGCGGGCGCCGGAAAGGGCGAGAAGATGGGGGGGCTTTTCCGCCTCGTCGGAAAGAACCGCGAGGCCATCGACGAAGCGACGGCGGGTGACATCGTCGCGTTCTCGAAGGTCGATCACCTCGCCACGTGGGCGCCGTTCGTGCACCTCGGGCACGAGGTCGCGCGTGTGCCCACGCCCGCTGTGTCCGAGGCCACGGTGCGCCTCGCGGTCGTGCCGAAGAGCCGCAACGACGAACAGAAGATCGGCGAGGCGCTGCACAAGCTCGAGGCCGAGGACCCGACGTTTCACATGCGCAACGACCCGGACACCCACGAGCTCGTCGTGTCCGGGATGAGCGACCTGCACATCGACGTGATGCTCGCGCGCCTCGCGCGCCGTTACAGCGTGCACGTCGACACGCACTTGCCGAAGATCTCGTATCGCCAGACCGTGACGAAGCCCGCGGACGGCCACCACCGGCACAAGAAACAATCGGGCGGCCGCGGCCAGTTCGGTGAGTGCTACCTGCGCCTGCGGCCGGGTCCCGAAGGCACCGGCCTCGACTTCGTCGACAAGGTCGTCGGCGGCGCGATCCCACGCAATCTGATCCCTGCAGTGGAGAAGGGCATCCGCGATATCGGGCACCAGGGCGTGCTCTGCCAGGGCGAGGTCGTCGATGTCGTCGTCGAGCTCTACGACGGTAAGTTCCACGACGTCGACTCCGACGAGGCCAGCTTCAAGATCGCGGGCGCGCGGGCCTTCCGCGACGCGTTCGAGAAGGCGAGCCCCGCGCTCATGGAGCCCGTGATGATCTTGGAGGTCCACGCCCCGACGGAGAACGCGGGCACCATCTTCAGCGACCTGACGAGCCAAAGGCGCGGGCACGTCCTGAGTCAAGAGGCCGAAGGTGACGGCAAAGTGACCCGGATCGAGGCGGAGGTCCCGCTGGCGACGATCCAGACCTACCACCGGGAGCTGAAGTCCCAGACGGCCGGCCAAGGGCACTTCTCGCTCAGGTTCGCGCGCTTCAGCCCGCTGCCGGCGGCGGAGCAGAAGAAGGTCCTCGCTGTGGTCGGCAAGGTGCACGCAGAAGATTGAGCCGTGCCGCGCGGTCCCTCCGCGCGGCGCGTTTTTTCCGAGGGGCCCCCGGCGGCGCGCGTCATGCGCGCCGCCGGGGGCCCCTCGGCGTCCCATCGGCGGCTCCCGCAAGCGCGCTCGCCGACCCCGCCACGCCTCACCCTGGCGCCTCCGCTACGGACGATCCAGGTTCGGTCTCAGGTCGCGGCAGGGCACTAGCCGAAGGATGTCCCGGTAGCCGACCGAGTCCTAACGAACCCACGCCCATGATCACCATGGAAGAACTCCTGGCGCTCCTTGTGCGCCAGAGAGGATCCGACCTGCACATCTCCGTCGGTAGCCCGCCGCGCATTCGAGTGCACGGCACGCTACTGCCGGTCGAGCACCCGGCGCTCGACCCCGAGACGTCGCGTCGTCTCGCGACGAGCGTGCTGACTTCGGATCAGATCGCCCGCCTCGACCGTGACCTCGAGCTCGACTGCTCGTTCGGTCTCGAGGGCTTCGGGCGGTTCCGGGTGAACGCGTTCTACCAGCAGGGCTCCGTCGCCTGCGTGCTGCGCCTCATTCCGACCTCGATTCCGGACTTCGAGACGCTCGGGATGCCGCGCGAGGTGTGCGAGCGCATCTGCAATCTGTCGCAGGGCCTCATCCTCGTAACTGGGGTCACGGGCTCGGGCAAGTCGACCTCGCTGGCGGCGATGATCGACTTCATCAACCGCACGCGCCAGGACCACATCGTGACGATCGAGGACCCGGTCGAGTTCACGCACGTGCACAAGAACTGCATGGTGACGCAGCGTGAGGTCGGCGGCGACACCAAAGGGTTCAAGAACGCGCTGCGCAGTGTTCTGCGTCAGGACCCGGACGTCGTCCTCGTCGGCGAGCTCCGAGACCACGAGACGATCGAAGCTGCGCTCACTCTCGCGGAGACCGGGCACCTGACGTTCGGCACCCTGCACACGTCGGACTGCGTCCAGACGATCAACCGGATCATCGACGTCTTCCCCGCGCACCAGCAGGAGCAGGTGCGGACGATGCTGTCGTTCACCCTCGAGGCTGTGTTCTCGCAGAAGCTACTGTCGAACGTGCGCCGCGACGGGCGCGTGATGGCCTCCGAGATCATGCTGGTCACCCCCGGCATCCGCGCGCTGATCCGCGACGGCAAGGCCCACCAGATGTACTCGCACATCCAGACGGGCGGCCGCATGGGGATGATGACGATGTCGCAGTCGCTCGCGCGGCTCGTCAACGAAGGGCGCGTGCGCCTCAAGGACGCTGAGCGTGAGGTCTCCGATCCGAGCGAGTTGCGCAACTCCGTGAGGGCAGCCTGATGGCCAAGGTCTCGCCGAAGATCAAGCGCCTGCTCGTCGCGGAGGGGCTGATCACGCTCGAGTCCTGGGAGGCCGCGGCGCGCGGAGATCAGGACCCGATCAAGGCGCTCCTCGGCAGCGGGGAGCTCTCCGAGGGCTCGCTGCTGGAGGTGATGGGGTGCTCCGCGGGGGTGCCCCCCGTCGACTTGCGGCGCGTGAAGCCCGACTCGACCGCCGTCGAATCAGTGTCGGCGGAGCTCTGCCGCCAGCGCTCGTTCCTGCCGATCTCGAAGAACGGGGACGTCCTCACGATCGCAGTGTCGGACCCATTCGACGTCCTACTGTTCGACGACCTGAAGCGCCTCACGCACTGCCACGTGCGCCCGCTCCTCGCGCACAGCGTGATGATCGCTGCCGCGCTCGACGAGGTGCTCGACGGTGGCAAGGGCAAAGTCGACCAGCTCGTCAACGAGGCCGCGAGCGAGAGCGAGCTCGAGGTCAAGGAGGAGGTCGACGCCGAGACCCAGGACATCGAGAAGTCGTCCGACAAGGCCGGCGAGGACGCGCCTGCGGTCAAGCTGGCGAACGCGATCGTGCTCGGCGCGCTGAAGCTGAAGGCGAGCGACATCCACATCGAGCCTGGCGAGAAGAACGCCCGGGTCCGCTATCGGGTCGACGGTCGACTGCGCCTGATCATGACGCCGCCGAAGTCGATACTGCCGGCGTTGACCTCACGTCTGAAGATCCTCGCGAGCCTCGATATCGCCGAGCGGCACAAGCCGCAGGATGGCAAGTTCCGGATCCGGTTCCAGGGCCGGAACATCGACTTCCGTCTCTCGATCTTGCCCGTCGTCGGCGGCGAGAAGTCCGTGATCCGGATCCTCGACACGGGCTCGATGGCGATGAAGCTGGAGACGATGGGTTACGAGCCCAAGGCGTTCCAGGACATCAAGACCGCCATCGACTCGCCCTACGGCATGCTGCTCGTCACGGGCCCTACGGGTTCCGGCAAGTCGACGACGCTCTACTCGTGTGTGCAGGCCGTGGCCACGCCCGAGGTCAACGTCACGACGGTCGAGGACCCCGTCGAGTACCGCATGGACGGCATCGCACAGGTGCCGGTCAATCCGAAGCGCGGGACCACTTTCGCGGGCGCGCTGCGCTCGATCCTGCGTCAGGACCCCGACATCGTGCTCGTCGGCGAGATCCGTGACCGCGAGACGGCCGACATCGCGGTGAAGGCCGCGCTCACCGGTCACCTCGTGCTCTCGACGCTCCACACGAACGATGCGGCCGCGACGATCACACGACTCGTCGACATGGGCATCGACCCATTCATGGTGTCGAGCTCGCTGCTCTGTGTCGTGGCGCAACGCCTCGGCCGCAAGCTCTGCGAGCAGTGCAAGATCAAGGTGGAGAACCCCGTCGAGGGCGAGCTGCGTGCGCACGGCTTCATCGACGAGGACTTCAAACGTGGGTTCCAACTCTTCGAGGCGAACCGCGAGGGGTGCCCACGTTGCACGGGCGGCTACAAGGGCCGCTTCCCGATCGTCGAGACCATGCCGATGACGCAGGATCTGCGCCGCATGATCGTGGAGAGCGTGTCCAACGACAAGCTGAAGGCACGCGCCATCGAAGAGGGAATGCTGACTCTCCGGCGGGTCGCGCTCCTCAATGCGATGCGCGGCGTCACATCGATCCAGGAAGTCTTGCGCGTCACGCTCGAGAACTGATCCCTACAACTCCGTAAGCGACAAGACCGTGGCTGATTTCCAATACGCAGCGAAGGACCCGGCCGGAACCACCGTGCAGGGGACTATTTCCGCAGAGTCCAAAGCCGAGGCCGTCGCCGAGCTCCGGCGCCAGAACCTCGTGGTCCTGCGGCTCGACGAGGGCAGCGGCAAGGGGCGGAAGAAGAGGGCCTCGGGCGGCGCAGCGCCGCCCACGGGCAAGATGGTGCGAATCAAGGCCAAGCGCCGCGACGTCGTCATCTTCACGCGCCAGCTCGCCACGATGGTCGGCGCAGGTCTCTCACTGCTCGAGTCGCTCGACGTGCTCACGCACCAGGCCGACGGGAAGGGCATGAAGGCTGCGCTGGCGAGACTGGTGGAGTCCGTCAGGGGCGGCTCGGACCTGTCCGCTGCGATGGAGCTGTGCCCGAAGGCGTTCAACCACCTCTACGTCAGCATGGTGAAAGCAGGCGAGATATCGGGTCAGATGGACATCATCCTGAACCGCCTCGCGGACTACATGGAGGCGAGCGAAGAGCTCGCGCGCGAGATCAAGGGCGCGATGACGTACCCGGTGATCTCGATGGTGCTCGTCCTCGGTATCACGGCCTTCCTCATGATCGGTGTCGTGCCGACGTTCGAGAACGTGTTCGCCTCGCTCGATGCCGAGCTGCCGGCGATCACCCAGTTCGTGCTCGACATCTCGAACTTCCTGCGCGCCAACATCGTTGCTGTGATCGTCGGTTCGATGGCGACGGCGTTCGGCCTCGCCTCGTTCAAGAAGACGGTGCCGGGTAAGCTCTTGTTCGACAAGATCATCCTGAAGCTGCCGGTCTTCGGCTCACTGTTCCAGAAGGTCTGCCTCGCACGGTTCAGCCGCACGTTCGCGACGCTGATCCGTTCGGGCGTCCCGATCATGTCGACGCTGGACATCGTCGCGAACACCGCGGGCAACCAGGTCGTCACGAACGCGGTGCTCGGCTCGCGCGACGCGGTGCGGAACGGCGACCTGCTCTCGGTGCCGTTGTCGGAGGCGCCTGTGTTCCCGCCCATGGTCGTGCGCATGATCGCCATCGGCGAACGGACGGGAGCGCTCGAGACGCTGCTCGAGAAGATCGCTGAGTTCTACGACAGCCAGGTGCGCGCACAGGTCAAGGCCCTCACGAGCCTCATCGAACCGCTGCTCATCACCTTCATGGGTGTGATCGTCGGCGGCGTCGTGCTGGCAATCTTCGCTCCGATCCTGGACATGGTCGGCAAGCTGTCGGGGGGCTGAGCTCGATGCTCGACAACGCGCAGCGCCTCAGTGCGAGCCAAAGCGGCTCGCACTGAGGCGCTGCGCGTTCCATTCCAGAGCGACTCGAGCTTCCCGGTGTGCGAGCGAGAAACTTCTCGAAGGCAACCACCACTTCGCTCAAGAAGCCGCAAGACCGGGGTCGATAGTCCGGGCGTCGACGGCGAGAGCTGACGACCGTGCTCGGTCCCCGCGGAGGGGGCCGCGCTCGCAACCAGGAACCACGTCGTGCATCGGGCGCCCTTGGTGGGCTCCCGAGGGGTGTGCAATCCCCTCAACAGCGCCGCCCCGGCGGCGGAGGACCTTCAGAACATGATTCGTACCAATACCAAGTCGGGCTTCACGCTCATCGAGTTGATGATCGCGATG
>Ga0163154_10010706_pt1 | contig 10135 bp, 14 predicted proteins | sample OliLakLV19MP9P1_FD_148649 | JGI IMG/M metagenome (GOLD analysis project Ga0163154, IMG submission 148649) | Freshwater microbial mat bacterial communities from Lake Vanda, McMurdo Dry Valleys, Antarctica - Oligotrophic Lake LV.19.MP9.P1 | ecosystem: Environmental > Aquatic > Freshwater > Lake >...
CGCCCAACAACCACGCGGGTGCGTGTCCGAGAGCTCGGCGGGGGGTGTTCCGGGGGGTGTTCTGGGAGAAAAAAGGGCGTTTGAAAAGCCTATCCCCCCACGCCAGTTCAGTCAGCGGCCTGGCGGCGACGCCGCTCACGCGTCGATTGGCGCCACACCATCGTCTCCTTGCTTCGGCCCGGCGCCACGGGGGGCGACAGTCGGCAGGACAGGCCACTTGCGGATGGCGCCCAAATAGGCCCCGGATGCTTTCGTGCGCGAATGCCCCGCCAGCTTGGCCACCTCCAACCGCGCCGCCTTGTCGAGCTCAGGCGGCACCGGGCCGCCGCCACGAACCGGCGAAGGCTGTCCTGTCTTGTCCTCGTAGACATCGTTCAGCATTTCATGGCGCAGGCCGTGGGCCGTCGCGCCCAACTGGCGCATCGTGACGCCGAACTTTTCAAGCACGTAGTCGAAGCGTCGCAGATTGCGCTTCAGGTCACGGCCGGGATCGCCCATGTGCGCGTCCAAGCCGACCGCCACGTCCTGCGCGTGCTTCACTGCGGCCAGCCGCGCCGGTGAATCCAGCGCCACGAAGCGCAAGCGCCCGCCCTTGCTGCCTTCCTTGATGCGCGCGTACCGATCCGCTTCCCGTTCCTCGGGCGGCAGACCCGTCGCCTCGAACGCGACCAGGTTGCGGTGCGGCCTGAACATCACCGACTCCTTGCGCCGCAGGCCCAGCGCCAGGCTGAGCCGAAGCGATGCCCCGACGTAGCGGTCATAGGTGCCCACCGTCTCGATCAGCGCGGCCACGTCGATCCCCTGGGCCGACCAGCTCTTGTCCCGCTCGGCCAGGCCCGTGCGCTGGTATTCCGTCAGTTCCAGGCCGTAGTGCTGCGGCTGCCGCACGAAGCCGTGCTTGCCCATCCACATCGCCAAGCCACGCAGGAAGCTCAGGTAGGTCTGGATCGTGCCCGGGGCCAACCGCTCGTGTTGCCACACCTCGACCATCGCCTGAACATGCTTCTGCCCGAGGTTGCGCGGATCGGGCAGGGTCTTGAAGCCGGCCTTCCTCTTGAGGTCGTGGAAAAAGCGGCGCAGAAACTGCGCTCGCTCCTGGCGCGTCTTGTGCGAGACGGTCTTCTCGAGCGAGGTGTGCAAAGTGTTGAAGAGTTCGAGCAGGACCTCCAGCACCTGTGCTGGCGGCGTATGCCCGATGCGGTAGCGCGCCAGGATGTCCTGCGGGCTCAGGCCCGCCCAGTCCTGGCGGCGGATCGGTTGAAGAGGGGTAGAGCGGCCGGCTCCGGTGGCGCCTTGGACGCGGCGGCTGTGAGGGCGATGAAAGTGAGGGTTTGACATGGCAGTGTTCCGTGATGGCCTGCGCGCTGTCCCGAGCAGCGCGCAGAAGTGGATGAAGAAACCTGGAATTCCAGAAGTCACCGGCAGACGGATTCCGTCGTCACGCCGGTCAGCGGTCGATGTGAGGCGCAACGCACGACCGCGAATGTCGTTGCGCCTACCCAGCAGTTCGCCAGTCGACATCACCACCCACGGGCAGCGGCATCAACCAGCTCGGTCAACCTTAAAAATGAACATGTGATCCGTCCCGTTCGCGCATTTCTGCGACCGTGGGGTTGGGGATGTCGCGCGCCTCAAAGGCGGCGAGCATCAGCGGCGAGGTCGAGCCTCGACGTCTTGTGGTGGATCAGTTCTGTGTCGTAGCGCCATTCGCTCGCATGGGTCCACCCCTGACCGATAGTCCAGGGCGGTGTCGAGCTGACGAGCGGTGACGCGCGGGGAGCCCATGAAGGGCAAACACAACCGCGCGCTGCGTGAGACGCGTGCTCGAAGGAATGGCGGGAACAGCGGTGCGGCATCGGGTGCCGACCAGGTGGTCGAAAGCCGTGGCGCGTTTCAGGAACGCCCAGCGTGGGAACGCTGGCGGGGCCACAGGCAATGCTCTACGAAAACTCCACGAGAAGACCTCGGGCCATCGCCTCGAAGGACGGTGGCTGGGCCGGTTCAGAGACCGGCGCTTGGAGGGCAGGTAACGACTGCGACGCCTTTTGCTCCGCGAGGGAGCTGGCCAAGGAGTGCCACGGGAGCCGCCAGTAGACGACCGACCCGACACAGCGTCAATGCGCTGGCGTGCGAAGCGTCGGAGGTCGGCGTCGATTGCGGATGGCAAACATCGGCCCGGGATGCGTTGCTGAGGTCCTTCAATTTCCCGACAGTGACCAGCAGCGAGGCTGCGCGCGGGGTTGACAGGGGAAAGTGCGGCCTCAGGTCCCTACCGGGATTTTGGGCGAGGGGTGGGCGGATGCAGCAGAGCCCGCCGTGTCTGGCTGGGCGTGCCCTTGACAGGCCGCTTTCAGATGAGACCGTGGTTCGACACGCAGGGCTTCCCGCTGGGCTTCGGCGACGGGCTCGTTCTCGACTGTGAACCGAAAGCGTTGTGCTCGGACTCGGTTCAGAGCTGATCCCGAAACCGGCCGTTTCGAGGGGGCGTTCTGCGTGGATTGATGGCACCGGCTTGCCGATGCTGATCGCCTTGCAACCCTGTCTTGGAGCATCCCTATGGAAATCATCGTTCGAGCGGTGGATGTCGGATTCGGCAACACCAAGTTCGTCACCGACGCGACGGGCAGCAAACCCGGCGATATCCGCTGCGCCAGCTTCCCGTCGCGGGCCTATCCCAGCGCGCGCGACCCGTCGAAGACGCTGGGCGGGGAAGGGCGGAAAACGTTCGCTATTCCGATCAACGGACTGTTCTACGAAGTCGGGCCGGACGTGATGCTGGCCGCGGACGCATTCCGCGCGACGCAGATCCACGGCGACTACATCGACACGCCGCAGTACTTGGCCTTGGCACAGGGTGCGCTGCGCATGATGAAGCTCGATGCCATCGATTTGCTGGTGGTCGGTCTGCCAGTGGCGGTGTTCGCTGCGAAGAAGGCCGCACTGGAGAAGTTGATGACGGGTCGCCACGACGTGGGCGGCGGCAAGACCGTGTTGGTGCGCAAGGCGCTGGCGATGGCCCAGCCGAACGGCGCGCTGATCGACTACGCGACGCAGCACAACAAGGTCGAAGCCATGGAGCACGAGCACAGTCTGGTCATCGACCCGGGCTCGCGAACATTCGACTGGCTGGTAGCGCGCGGCATGAAGCTCTCGCACAAGCAGAGCTACTCGGTCGATCGCGGCGTCTCGAACATCCTGCAGTTGATCGCCGACGACATCAGCCAGGAGATCGGCCGGCCGTACACCAACCTGGACAACATTGACCTGGCGCTGCGCACTGGCAAAGACCTGACCATCTACCAGCGGACCTACAAGCTGGCCCGCATGAAGCCGATGGTCGAGATCATCGCGAAGGAGGCGGTGGCGGCCATGATGCAGCGCATCGGCGAGTCGTACAACGTCCAGCACGTCATCCTCGTCGGGGGCGGCGCCTTCCTGTTCAAGCGGGCAGTGAAGGAAGCGTTTACGACGCATCAGGTGCTCGCCGTGAAGGAGCCCATGTTTGCGAACGTCAGGGGCTACCAGATCGGCGGCACGAACTACGCCCACACAGTGCTGGCAAATGCAGGGCGACCGGCTCGCGCTGTTTCGGGCGAAGGAGAGGTCGCATGACGACGAAGATCCGCCCGAACGATGAGCCGGTGCGCCTGCTGTTCGAGATGACGCGTGACGACAACCCGCGCCTGTACGACGACCTGATCAGGTTCAACAAAGGCACGAAGCGGGTGAACCGGCTTCGCTTCCTCGCCCACGAGGGACTGCTCGCACAGCACTGGATGGTGGCGCCGGTCGGGATTGGCATCCCCTTCATGGCAAGCGCCGTCCCGCTGGCGCCGGCGAGCGTGAACCCGGTGGCTGCTCGCCATACAAACCACGCCTTTGACGCCCCACCAGTCGGCGAGGAGGCTTGAATGAAGGCAGCGGAAAAACGTCGCCGAGGGTCGGCGTCAGTCAGCGCATCGGAGTTGGCGCAGATGGGCGTTTGCGAGCGCCTGGTCGTGTTCGAACACCGGTACGGCAAACGACGCATGCCCAAGCAGCGGGCCGCGATCGAACGGAGCCGGCGCGCACATGAACGGTTCTATCGTCGAGGGCGGATCGCGTCCGCACCGCTTGGTCGCTGCTTCATCGCAACCATGGTGTTCGGCGAAGGGCCGGAGACGCAGACGCTCAGGGCGTTCAGAGACCAGGTTTTGCGGCGCGGGCCGACGGGCCGGCGGCTGATCGTCACCTACTACCGGATTGCACCGGGCGTGTGCCGGATGTTGGTGCGGCAGCCGTGGACCCATTCGGTGCTTCGGATCGCGTTGCGGCCGGTGATCTGGCTGGCGCTCCGGTGGCTGAGCGCGACGGGGGCTCGTCGTGCACCATGAACTGCTGGGCGCCATCCTTTGCGGGCTTGTCGCTTGGCTGGTGTGGCGCGGCCTACAGCGGCGGAAGATCAGGACGAGCGATTGGATGCCCCAAGACCTCCGAGCCTCGCGGCTGGCCTACGCGGAGCAGCTTTTCAGGTCAACCGGGCCCGTGGCAGTGTCCGCCAACGTTGATCGCGCCTACAGAGATCAGGCCGGCGTCTTGACACTGGTGGAGCTGAAGACGAGGAACGCGGACAAGGTCTACTTGTCGGACGTTATCGAGCTGTCGGCGCAGCGCCATGCGCTGCATTCGCAGACAGGGGAGCAGGTCTCCGAGCACGGCTACGTCGTGGTGCAGCGCGTTGGAGCGACTCGCAAAAGGGTGCACCGTGTCAAGCTGCTTGGCGACGAGCAGTTTTCCTTGATCGTGACTCGGCGCGAGCGACTGTTGATTCAAGCTGAGATACCAGGGCCGCCTCGTTCCGCCGCGCTGTGCGAGCATTGCGCCTATCGCTCGGAGTGCAAGTGGGGCGCGCGCCGCAGCCGATAGGATCGGCCTACTGAGCGTTGGACGAGGGGCCGTCGTGCAGTATCAAGGGCCGCAGCTTGGCAGAGCAAAATGGTCCTTCTCATCTCCGGCTCCGCTCCGAGCCAGCCCGCGCTTACTCAACCGACTGCAGGCCACGAGCACTGCCCACGGTACCGCTCCCAGTTGATCGGCCACGTCGATGTACTGCTTCAGTTCCGACGTGAGCCGCCCCAGGACCACCTGTTCGAACGCCTCATTTGTGGCCTCCAGTTCCTCGTGCCAGTCGCACCAATAGATGCGCGATCGCCAGACGATGAAATGACTCTTGCATCCGGTGGTGCGCCACACCGAGGGGTACATGCTGATTGCGGCATCGTCGTGGTAGAACCGCCAAGCCGGTCCACTTCGACGGTCTAGGTTGATGGTCAACATCTCGCCACAACCATCGGGGCAGGCAATGACCAGGGATCGATCGACTCCTCGGTGGACGAGGGCGGCTTCACCCGGTTTGGCGACCAAGTCGTCGGCCTCGTGCCGGTGCTCAGTGACGCCTCGAAATTCGATCCTTGCAGCGCGGCGCTTCATGCGGCCTCCTCGTACTGGCATTCAGTTTCTTGTACGGTCTGCAGCAACTGGCACCCGAGCACCCAAGCCCAGGTCTTGCGGTATTCGTCACCGGTTGGATCCACGACATCGGGTTTGAACGTTGCCCGCCGTACCAGATAGAGGGCCAAGGTGCTGGAGTAGTCGAAGGGCACCTCCTCGAGGTCGCCCGGGTCTACCTCGCACACCGTCAAACCCCGGTTCGCGAGCTCGGCACGGTGCTCCGAGTGCGGCGGAGCACCAAGCCACAAGACCTGCGAGCGCTCAGGATTCAACGTGCTCATGGCGCACCGGGAGGGACCAACTCATGCCACGGGCCAGCGCGCCTTCCGGCGAGCAGACAATGCAGTTTGAACGTGGCGAAAGCACCTGGGGCCGCACGGACCCAAGGATGCTGTCGTAGTGAAGCAGACGCGCCTCTGTCGGGTACGAGGTCAGCGCCGACAAGAACATGGTCACCGCCATTGACGTCACGGTTCCATTGAGCGGCAGGACGGCAGGCTGCGGTACCGAGGCCCCGACGAAATACTGGTCAGCGCGGCGTTGCGCCGGCGTCATCAATTCCCAGCGCATCGCCTGCCCATCAATGCCGTCGCCGCAAACCAGGCACCCCAACCCCGGCGCCAGCATCTGCACCCGGCCTGTGACCGAGGCGATATGCCCTTCGACCAAGTGGATCGCCACGCCGATGTCTATCGTGGGAATCAAGTATTGATACGCCAACTGGTTGAGCACCGATCGACTGGCCATCGAGTCAGTGCAGCCGAAGATGAAGTCCATCTGGGCAAGCCGGCCGGCCACGGCATCGTCGACCACGTCGCCCTTGAGTGCCTCGCAGTGCGCAGCCGGGTTGATCGCCTGCACAGCGGCGCGCGCGACCTCGACCTTGAGCTTGCCCACGTCGGACGGCGTCGCCCCAAGCAGTCTGTTCAGATTGGTCCGGTCGACGACGTCGTGATCGATCAAAAGCAGCCGGCCGACCCCAAGATGGGCCAACTGCTGCGCGACGATCGAGCCCGTGCCGCCCAAGCCGACAACGGCGACAGCCACATTGCGCAAGCTCGCCTGGCCATCCGGACCGAAGGCGCGCACTTGACGGTCGTAGCGCGCATCCTCTGCGTAGTCGTCGGCGCCCGTGTAACGACGCACTGATGATCCGACCGCTCTGACCGCCACCGGAGTCGTGCCGCCCATGCCGCGCATGTGCACGGCGGCATGGGTCACCACCGCGGTGAAGTGATCTTGGTCGGGCAGGCGCGCGGCGAAGTACTCCTGCAAGGCGGCTTCGCCATGATCATCCTCGCTGGAGAAACCCTCGAGAGGATGCATTCCTGGGTGGGTGTGCAGCATCGCCACGCCGGCCTTCAGCACACGAGCCCGGTTCGCCACCGTCACCATGAATTCTGGGCGGAGTGAGGCCCGACTCGGGCTGCGGTCCAGGTAGGCGGTCTCGGGGGCGTGCATGACTTCGCGCACTGTGTAGCGTGGACCATCTTGTCCCTCGCCGGCGCGATGGACAAATCCGACCGCGCAAGACTCCAGGCGCTCGGTCGACGCAAGCCGATGAATTTCAAGCAGATCGAAAAGCGTGAAGGTGACAGTCTTCATACCGGTTGCGCCAGGCGCTGGCGAATCACCGTCAGCCAGGTGATCAGATCGTCCCGCGTCGCGTTCCATGTCTGCAGGTGCCATGAGAACCAGAGCATGGGCTGGCCCAGGTGTGGGATGGGGTTGGCCAGGTTGGCGTTCTGCGGGAGCGCGCCGGAACTCAGGCGCAGGTCCTGCTCAGCCCAAAAGCAATCGGGCTGCGCGAACGGATAGCCCTGCGGCGCGACCAGATGTACTGCGGTCTGCGGCTTGTTCCAGCCCACAGGCAGGGCGACATGCGGGATCGAGATCACCCGGCTGCCGTCGGGCAACTCCTGAACCTGCAAGTCCGGCTCGCGTGCGCGGAGGCGGTCCAGGTGGACGTCAACCGGTCCCATGCCAATCAACCGAAGTTTGCTGGAGGGACCAAGGTGAAGCGGCGCGGGCCGTGGCCGTCATCCATCAAGACTTTCTCGTCGTCGGCGATGATCCGGTCCGGGTCGTGGCCGTGCCCCTCGAGGGAGAGCTTGGTGCCCGGCGGCACATCGGGCACATATGCCTTGATTTGGGCGCCGGTGAGTTCGCGCTCCGTGGTCTCGTACTTCTCCGAGCCCACGAAGAACTTGTAGGTCTTCGGTTTCTTGTCGTCGTCGTGCTTGCCGTCCATGGGTACCTCCTTCAGATCAGGTGTGGCCGTGTGAACCTTGGGTCAATTCCACTGCCCACACCATCAAATGCTCCGGTCAAGCGTCGTTGCTGACATCAGTCAACAGATTTCTTTGAGGCCGCTTCGAATTTGCCGCCGCGCCCGGCCGCTGATTGCGTATCGCCTTCATTGAGGATGCTCCGCGGCATCGACCGCGCGGACATTGCGCTACGAAGCCGAGCGCGAGGGTACGGCGGGAAGATCACAGGCCGGGCTTGGTCACGTCCTTCGGTGCGGAACGCTGGTTCGAACCGCACCATCTCGCAGAAAATCTTGGAGTGGTGTCCGAGTTGCGCCCGGAAAGGAGCATTGAAGATGGCCAAGAACAAAACATGGTGCAGGAGGTGACCCCCATGCATTGGACGATCGAAGAGTTCCAGGCATGGCTGGAGGCAAACCTGTCGACCAGGATCGATTGCAAGCGCTGGATCGTCATGGCCGAGCGTTTGCTAAGGAGCCTCACCATCGAACCCGACGATCTGCTGCGCGAAGCGACCTTCCGAATCCTTGCCGGTCAGCGCGTACTGAACAGAGGCGTTCCGATCGAGGTGAACCTGTTTGGGGTGATGCGCAGCATCGCCTCCAGTTGGCACAAGCGCAGAAAGCGCAAGCCGGAGATCAGCCTGGAAGACCTCGTGTCTACCGATGAAGTCGATGGCGACATCCTGGAAGTGCTGCTTGTGCCGGACGACAGCCGCGCGCCAAGTCCCGAGGAAGAACTGGCGTACAAACAGGAAATGGAAGCGCTGATGGCCGTGTTCGCAGATCGACCCGACGCCCAGCTGGTCCTCATGGGTCGCGCGGAGGGCCTGAAGGGCACCGAGCTGGCCACGTTTGCCGAACTGAACGCGTCCCAGCTGGCGACGGTTCAACGTCTGATCTCGCGCCGGTTGGCCGGATACAGGAGAGACGAATGAGCAAGACCCCGAACGCAAGGACGCAGCTCGAGAGCGTCTGGGCTGCGACTGTTGAAGACCTCATGGGCATGACCGAGAGCGAGCTTGACGCGGAGCTGAAGGAGCTGGGTATCGATCCCGAAGCAGCGGCTCAACGTGGCAAGCGCGCGGTGGAGGAGGCGACTTCGGCATCAAGAGCACTCCAACGGGCGATGAAACGCCAACGGATGCAACAGGCTCGAGAAGTGCCGGGCCTCGTGCGCGACCCGAACATTACGGCGGACGAAGCCAGGGTGCAGCTGGCCCGTCTCGTAGCCGCTAACGACGCCAAGCTGACGCTGGCCGCCCGAAATCGGAATCCTGGCGACATGGATGACGAAGAGGTGCTGGCGCTGTACTGGCAGGTCCAGGAACTGTCACGCTGAGATCGCATGCGAAGGCCTGAAGAACTGATCCGGTTGGCTCTGGTCGACTCGCCAGACGACATTGATCTGGAAGTCATTGCTTTCGATGCCGGTCTGGAGGTTCGTGACCGGGCTCTGGTCGGTTGCGAAGCAACGCTGATCGGCTATGGCGACAAAGGAATCGTGACGGTCACTACCGGCATGTCTCCCGAGCGGCGGCGATTCTCGATCGCACATGAGGTAGGGCATTGGGAGCAGCACCGCGGGCAAAGTTTTACTTGTCGCGTTGAGGAACGAGCCCTGGACAAAGCGGCCAAGACCAAAGAGCGCGAGGCCGACGACTACGCATCGTCGCTGATGATGCCAACTGACCTCTTCAAGGAAGCTATCCGAAGCAGCAAAGGTGGTGTCGCCATACCGGCAATCAGCGCGCTTGCGGCGACGTTCAAGGCGAGCTTTCCGGCAGCAGCGATTCGGTACGTTGAGCTTTCTGGGGAGCCGGTGGTACTGGTGTTCAATGGCACTGACACTCACAAAGGCCGCCGGTGGTCGTCGCGGTCCAAGCGCGTGCCGGAGCACCTTTGGTTAGGTCGGGCTCTGAACGATGATTCATTCGCGAGCGACCTGCTGAGCGCGCCGACGACAACCAAGCGCGTTGGGAAGATGCCTGCGGAGGCGTGGTTCGAGTCGGTTGACCAGGACCGCTACGAGGTGCAGGAGCACTCGGTGCGCTTTGCCGAAGGGATCTATACCGTCCTGCACTTGACCGATGAAGAGTTGTTGGTGGAGCGCATGTCGGCCAAGCGCGGGTGGAGCAATGCGGAATAGCTTCCGCCAAGGCGTGACTGCACATGCCGTGGAGGAACTGTACGAGACGTTGTGGTCCAGGTTCGGACGATGCACAATGACGCCGGTTCGAAGTCTCTTTGCTGCGTGAGCGGACCGGGGGAACGGGCAGGGGAACAGAAGGAGTTCTCGTGCTAAATTTCCTTGGCGGGACAAGAACTTACGTTCGCCGTTCAAGCCCCATCAGCCACCCCATTGAAACGCTATAC
>Ga0163154_10010714_pt1 | contig 10128 bp, 6 predicted proteins | sample OliLakLV19MP9P1_FD_148649 | JGI IMG/M metagenome (GOLD analysis project Ga0163154, IMG submission 148649) | Freshwater microbial mat bacterial communities from Lake Vanda, McMurdo Dry Valleys, Antarctica - Oligotrophic Lake LV.19.MP9.P1 | ecosystem: Environmental > Aquatic > Freshwater > Lake >...
GATCGCGTCGGCGAGTCCGGCGGGGGTGTCGAGCGTGTTGGCGTAATAGGTTGTCCAATCATCGAAGTTGCCGCCCCTATGCGGCAGTTTGATCGTGTCTGCATGGGCGTGATAGCCCGCCGCGTTGAGGTTGTCCGCGATCAGCCCGCCGTAGAAGTCGCGCCAACCGTCAATCCCGATGATCATCACGCGGTCAGAGGTGGAGAGGGGGTGAACCATCCCCCCCGCGCCCAACGCAATGGGGCGCAGTTTGCCGAGCGCGGTCACGGCTTGCAAAGGTGATCCGTTCGGCAGTTGTAAACCCGCGCCGGATTCACGCAGCACACGATCCAGCAGCGCCGCGCCGTAGGGGAGCGCCGCCGCCGTTTTCGCGTAGGGGTGATCGGCGTTGGCTGCCAGTTTGTTCACGTCACCTGTTTCGATCCACGCGGGGAACAGCGTTATTGCGCCTTGCCCCGCCGCGACCAATTCCACCCGTGCGCCCGACTCGGCGGCAGTCAGCGCCGCCATGAGTCCCGCCAAGCCCGCGCCGACAATCACGATGCGGGGTTTGCCTGACCTCACCCCCTGCCCAAATGATGAAACCTCACCCCCTAACCCCCTCTCCGAGCGGAGAGGGGGAACGTCAGGGGCAAAGTCCCCTCTCCCAAGTGAGAGGGGACTGAGAGGTGGGGCTGAAATGTTTGGCACAAACTGAATCGCATCCGTGCCATACAAACCCAGAATGCGCCCGTAGATGTGTTCTGCGAGAAGCGCCTGACGCAAATTGTGACCCCACAGCAGCGGTTTGACCCCGCTGAAGCGCCGTTCGACAAATTCGGTCAGCAGACTCATCGTTTCGTCCGGTTTGGCGTGCAGGGTTTCATGACGAATCGCCGCCGCACGGTAGGAGCAGAACCCACCCTGACAGGGACCCATGCCCACGCGCAGATCGCGGCGCAGGTCGTTGAGCGTGACCACATCGCCGCCGCGCAGCGCCTCAACAATCTGCGGCTCTGTGACGATCTCGCACTCGCAGATCAACGCGCCGGGCGTTTCGCCGTGTTCAACCGCATTCAAGCGTCCGCGCAAACGGTGATAGCTGGACTCTGAACCGTGCGCGGCGGGGATCGGGGTGGTGGCGGTGGTGCAGGGCTTGGTTACGCCAAGTTTCGCGCACGCCATATCAGCGGCGCGTTCTGCCATCAGGCGAAAGGTGGTTAGCTTGCCGCCAATGATGCTGATCATCCCGTCGATCCCGTCCGTTTCGGCGTGATCAAGCAGGGTGAACGTGCGTTTCGCGGCGCGTCCATCCGACGATTCGCCGGGGTCGTAAAGGGGACGCACGCCGCCCCACGCCCGCAAAATGCGTGCCTTGCTGATTCCCGGCGTCATGGCTTCGGCTTCATCGAGGATGCGCGTCACTTCCCACGCTTCCACGCGGGTATCTCCGGGGTCATCCGTCTTGACCGAAGTCGTGCCAATCACGCTGACCGTGCCGACGGGGACGAAAATATCACCGTCACCGGGCAGACGCAGCTTATTGATCACCGTGTTCACCCAACGGATGTTGTACGCCAGCATTGTGCCGCGACTCAACTTCATTTTGAATTTCGCGCCCGCTTTCGCGCCGATCTCGCCCGCCCACGGACCCGCCGCGTTGATCACTACCGCGCATTCGACCTCAACCGATTCGTTGGTGCGAAGGTTGGTCAAATTCGCGCCGACGATGCGATCCGCCTGTTTGCGAAACGACTCGACGCGGTGATAGGTGAGGAACTGAGCGCCGTTCGCCTCGTGTGCGCCGCGCTGCAAAGCGTGAAGCAAATCCCACGAGTCGCATGTGCCGTCCGGCACTTCGTAGATCGCTTCTAGCTTGGGATTCAGCACGCGCTCCCGTTTGATCGCTTCGGCTAACGAGACATGGTGTGTAGGGAGGTCAACCGCCGCGCACGCCTTCAACCATTGATCAACGTAGCTTTGATCATCACCGGGACACAGCACGAAAAAGCCGCTCGTATCCTCGATGGCGTGAGGCGCAACCGTGCGAATGATGCGGTTTTCGTCAATACATTCTTTGGCGCTTTCGGAATCGCGCACGGCGTAGCGCCCGCCGGAATGTAGCAGCCCGTGATAACGTCCGCTTGTACCCGTCGCTAAGTCGCCCATTTCTGCGAGAATGACGCGCACGCCGCGCAGCGCCAGATCCCACGCGATGCCGCCGCCCGTTGCGCCGCCGCCGATCACCAGTACGTCAGTTTGAATCATGGACTGTCCGGGTCAGCCATACGGCGGGAGTCTTCTTCCATTTTCTTACGCAGACTCAAGGGGCGCATGTCTGTCCAAACCTCCTCAATGTAAGCGAGACATTCCCGTTTTAGACCCTCTTTACCCGCGTCACGCCAGCCTATCGGAGTTTCACGGTTTAGGAGCCAAATAGAATATTGTTCCTCGGCGTTGACCACGACTTTATAAAGCGCCTTATCTTCCTGCTCATCCATCAATTGATCTCCGCAAAACTCTTTTTGCAAATTATAGCGTGGGGAATCAAAAAGGACGCGGCAAATGCGCGTCCCTACATCCCTCTCCATTTGGAGAGGGGCTGGGGGTGAGGTTTTATTATCCGCGTGTGCTGCGAATTTCGCCTGTATCGTCCATGTTGCTACTCACCCGACGCATTGATCCGGTGGTCGTAGTCATGACTTTGGGAGCGCGACGGGCAAACGCGATCAGATAGATCACGAAGCCTACGACGCTGAACACCCCCGCCACGATCACCGCTGCCAGCAGAGAAATGGCGATCCGCATGATTTCGCCATCTGTCGCTAATGCGGTGGGCTGTGAGTCACTCTCGATTGCTGCCGCCCGCTGTGCGCCGAACCATAGCACAGTCGGCATGACGTTCGACTCAACGGTTTGTGTGAAGGTGTCCGGCGTGGTCGCTGTCAAATCGGCGCTCGTCACGATCACCGTATATGCGCCGGGAGACAGGTTTTGAAAACCCACCAGCCCGCGAGAGGCATTCGGAGACTCATCGAGCAGGGCGCTGGCAACGACCACACCGTTCGCATCGAGCAAATCAACAGAAATGCCGCGTGTGATGAACGGCTCGTTCGGGTCGCGCACGCCGTCACCATCCCGATCTTCAAAGGCGTTCACCCATACCTGACCGCCGCCATCCTGAGCGAATACGGCGCTGGTGATCAAGAGAGACATTAACAAAGTGAACAGGAAACCACGCCGCATCACAACCTCCGTTTAACGCCGCCGCATCACGAGCGATATGCCCATGCCCAGAACGAGAACCGCGCCCGCTATGCCAAACACGATTAAGCCCATATTGTCTTGCATGGGGTTGGTAGTGCCTGTCACGGGTTCGCCGTCTTGCACGGTCATGTTGATCAAGCTGTCTGCGGGCGGGGGCGTCACAGGCTGTACGCCTTGCGCCGCGCCAAAAGCAACGTTGACCTGTGCGCCGGAAACCGCCCGTACCGTCAGTTGATCGGGCGTGGTCAAGCCGTAGCCCGTCGGCGCTTGCATCGCGGCGGTGTATTCACCAGCGGCTAAATTGGAGAAGCAGTACGGTTCGGGTGATCCATCCATTGCATGATCGCCCGCAATACCATTTCCCATGCTCAACGTGATCATGCCGCCGGGCAGCGAGGATTCGCCGTCTTCTTGCACGCGATTCGCGTTCACATCTTCATATAAGCTGATGCAGACTTCCGCCGCGTTGCCTGCCGGATCAATCGAGGGCAGCACATCACCGGACGCTATCGAACGGATTGGGGCAGGGGGCGCAGAGTCAACGGCGGCGGGCGGCGGATTGTTCGTTTCCGCCTCGCTTGTTGCTTCAGGCTGATCCGTTGTTTCTGGATTTTCTGTTGTGGGATCGGGCGCGGTAGCATTTTCGTTAGTGCTGCCTTCAAGCGTCGCTGCTTCGGTAGTGGCTTCTGGTGTTTCGGTTGCCTCTCCCGATGGCGGACGGATGACGATTTGCTGCCCGATCTGGATAATGCGCGGGTCACGAATTTCAGGATTGACCGCCAGCACATCGGCGCGGGTCATGCCGTAAGCGACGGCGATGCTGTCAATCGTATCACCCGCTTGTACCGTGTGGACAATCGATCCGTCCCCTTGTTCATTTTGCGGAGACACGAATCCGACTTCTGCCGGGACAGGCGGGATCGGCGTTGCGTTGGGCGTTGTCGTGCCTGATTGAGCAGCACCGCCCGCACCCCCACCCGTGAACGAGGCATCATCCCAATAAACGCTGTTGAGTTGGGTGGGCCACGACTGGGTAGCGAAAAGAAACACAGTGGCGGTTGTGCCTGTCGTGGTGGCGCTGACCGTCATTTGACCCCAATTATCGTGCGGTGTCGCATTGCCCGACCACACAATATCGCTGTCATAGGGGTTCGTGCCGCCGTTGGGGTCAATGCCGACGCGAGTATACGCGCCTGATCCGGTTGCTGATGTGCAGTTGTCAAAACCGTTGGGAATATCACAGGTTTTCAGGTACGCCCACGCGCTGGCGCTGACATTTGTCCCCTGCTGGACGCTCACCTGCTGGTAGACCGCAGCGGTGAAGGTCGCAAAGCCTTTATTCAGGTTGATCGCCCGCGCCCCTGAATGAGGATTGGGACCGGGTCCGTTGTGCGGGAAACCGACAGGCGGTAAGTTTTGCCAGCTTTCGCTGCGCGGCGATTCGGTATACCAGAAGCTCCAATCGGCGGGGATGTTGAGGTCAGAGCGTCCGCGACTGGTGTACGAACCTTCCATGCCTCCATCGCGGAGGGCGTTCGCATCTTGCGCCGCGAGGGGCGCACTCACGAGGAGGAGCGCGATCAAGAAGAGCGGGATGATCCGCTGCATTGTTCACCTTTGGACATTAAACAACAAAGAGGCGTGGTCTTATTGCCCCACGCCTTTGGCGGATTATAGCATTCGAGATTTTCATGTCAACCAACGGTTGGGCTACGGCGTAGACCACCGCGCATCGCTCAGGTCGCTGTTTTCGGAAAGCTGCACACTGCCGCCGTCGCGCAAACTCACAACATTGAGACTGTTGTCAGTGCTGTGACTTGTGATGACATAGCTGCCATCGGGCGAGAGCGCAAGTACCGTCGTGCCACTGGCAAGCGTCTGTATAAGTTCCATACTGCTCAGGCAGTCGTTACGCGCTACACACGCCAGATCGACAGCGGCGACGTTTTCATTCCCGCTGTTATCCTCGATGATAAAATAGGCTTGTGCATCATCAATTTGGATGTCAGTCGCGCTTCCCGGTAGTAGATCAACGCCATTTTCAAGCGGGTTTAACCCACAGTTGAGGCACGACATATCTGCGATGCGAATGACGCCGCCTGTCCCGCGATAGATGAGATTCGTCCCTGCCCATGCCAATGGGATGAGCGGGATCGAACCGTCGCTGTTCAGCGTGACCGTTTCACCTGTATTCGCATCGGTTACTGCAAGTCCACTCCCGTTACCGAAATCGGCATAAGCAACCAGCGATCCGGTATCTGACCATAGACTGAGAAACGGCGAGTTTGGGTCGTTGCCAAAGCCTAACGGCGTCCGGTTTGCGCCGTCGGGTGAAAGCAGCGCGTAATTCCCATCACTCCCGCGTAAAAAGATCGCGTCGCCATCGGTGGATGTTTCTACCAGTTCGCCAGATACGCCCGTTTCAAAGCCGCCGCTCCCATTGAGCGGGTAAATGTTGATGCGATCATCAATAGCGGCGATGAGGCTGTTCTGGGTGAAACCACCAAAACTGACGGTGCTGCCCGCGCCGCGCCCGATTTCGGTCACACGTTGCGAGTTGGCATCGCCTACCCGTAAACTGATCTCGCCACCATCACGCACGGCGAAAAACAGCCGACTGCCTGACCAATGATAACCGTTGACGAGTGTTTCACCGGGGTTGGTCACAATCCAACGAAAACCGCCGTCCGCACTGCTGACGACCAACTGACCCGAACTATTGACAAACGCGAGCAGAGGCGAACCCTGTGCTTGTACGCCGACTGCCACAATCATGAGTAATAGACTAAAAACGACGAGCAAACGTCCCCATCGGTTTTTCATTGCTGCCCCTTTGGTGGAAATTGAACCTTTTCCACACCCTTGTTCTATTATAAAGCATCAGCGCCAACGTGACCCCCGCTAAATAGGGGGTTGTGTTGTGAAAACTGGACAATCAGATTGCCGCATTCTTGTTAAAAATCACATCTAAATTTAGGCAATTTTGCGTTGAATCATGTTAAGCTAGGTTTATCGCCCGGATTTATCCATCAACCGAGGACAACCCTGTATGCGCCGGGTACTTCCCCTTACAATTGCTCTTTTTGCCGCATTTGTCATTGCCGGATGCAGTCGTATGGAAGGTTTGCGCCTCCTAACGGGTGAAACTGCGGATGCACAAACAGATGCCACTGTCGAGTCGCTTGAATTGATTATGGCGGACAAGACCGGCGCCAGCGACCCCGCTTTAATGTCAGCAGCAGATCGTGTTGAACAAGCCAGCGCATCCGTTGACATCATCGAGATTCGTAAAGACGTTGACGCTCGTATATTTCAGGTCATATTAGTCTGGGCGCCCCCTGTTGTAGACCTCAACACCCAAGAAGGGCAGTTTGCCTTCCTAGACAACCGCCGCCGCGCTCTCGAATTGACGTGGCAAGGCATGATGACTGCGAGCAGAGATTCGGACGTGCTGAATGTTCAATTTCTGAGACCGGAAGTCGTCAATACATTGGATAACGGACGCAGTTACATTGCCACTGTGGTTAGCCTTGTACAGATTGATCGGGCTGATGCAGTCGCTTATCTGACAGGTCAGCGCAGCCTAACGACGTTCGTGGATTTAATTGTTGCGGGGTCGCTCGTTTTTCTCAGCCCGCGTGAAACGATTTACTACGAAGGTCAGCCGAATCATCCGGTATTTATGCTTCCTACAAACCCAAGCACCGCCGCACAATGAAAGAATACCTCTCACTTGTGATGTTTGTAGGGACGCCTTTCATGGCGTCCGTTTGATTGAATTGAGCATGACGGACGTGATTTATCGCGTCCCTACGATAATCGTTGAGGTGAAAGCACTATTTCGATCCAACCGTTTAAATGAGTTGATGAGAGAGTTGTTGTTATGGCACTGGCGAATCGGACAGATAATACGCTATCCCCAAAACGGTATCCCTGGGAGAGCGAAGAAACGCTTGTAGAACAACGCCGAAAGCGACTGCGCTACCGCGTGCAGCGGTTCATCAGCCGCATATGGATATGGGCGCTGATCATCGGTATCATCCTGTGGGCGCTGTTTGACTCCGGCGTGATGACGATGATTATGGGTACTGTCCCGTTATTACTTCGTCTGGTGTTCACGGTTTCGTTGATCCTCGGTCAGTTTGCAGCGATGTTCTGGTTTTTAGGCAAAACGCGCCAATACACCATCATGCCCGGTGCGGAAGGGGTTGGCTTCAAAGATTATCGCGGTCAGCCGGAACTGTTGGAACAGGCGCGGCAGGTCGTCAAGTTACTGCGCGGCGTCAAAGTGTTTGAACAGGCGGGCGGCGAACCGCTCAACGGCTTGCTGTTTGAGGGACCTCCCGGCACAGGCAAAACGTGGTTAGCACAAGCGATCAGCACCGAAGCGGGCGTGCCGTTCATCTATCTGGATGCGTCGTCTCTGCAATCCATGTTTATGGGGATTGCACCGCTCAAGGTGGGCAACCTGTACCGCAAAGCGCGGAAGGCTGCCCGTCAATATGGCGCGTGCGTGATCTTCATTGATGAAATTGATGCCATTGGATCGCGCTCTGGCGTGGCGGAAGTGGGCGGCGGCGTTCGCAACTTCGAGCCGGATACCTTGCCGATTATGATGGGCGGCATGGGCAACGGCGGTGGCGCGATGCTCAGTACGCTCCTTTCCGAAATGAGCGGGTTCAACCTTGAACATGGTTGGATAGCACGCAAAAAGAAATGGTTTTACAAATCGATCTTGCGGCGCAACCCGCCCAAGTCGCAAAAGCGTGTGTTGACGATTGGCGCGACCAACCGCATCCATGCGCTTGACCCCGCGCTGCTGCGTCCCGGACGTTTCGACAAGAAGATTCGCATCGACGCGCCGGATATGGAAGGGCGGCGCGACATCATCGCCTACTATCTCTCGAAGATGGCACATGATGAATCGGTTGACCCGCTGATTCTGGCGTCGGAAACGCCGTATTACACCCCTGCTGACCTCAAGTATTTGCTGAACGAGGCGCTGCGTTACGCGCTGTTCGATGGTCGTATGTTCATCACGACCCGCGATATTCGTTTGGCACAGCCCGAACATGAAATGGGCATTCGCAACCCGATCAAGAACTTATCCCCCGAAGCCAAACGGCGACTCGCGGCACACGAGGCGGGTCACGCCATTGCGATTCGCCTGTTCCGCCCAACCTATCGCATTTCACGCATCACGATTGTGCGGCAGGGGTTCGCTTTCGGTCATGTGAGTTCTTTCCCGGCACACGAAGAATATGATTACCTGAGTTCGTATGAGCAGTTAGTCAACCGCTTGCGCGTCGCAGTGGCGGGTAAGGCGGGCGAAATGGAATACTGCGGTGTGGGTGAGCAAACGCTCGGTGTGGGGGGAGACTTCGCCCATATTCGCGGTGTGCTGGCACAAATGGCAGATTCGGGCATGTTTGGACCCATTGGCGATGGCAGCGCCCCAACTCAAGAAATGCGCGAGGGGATGGAAGACATTTTCCGCATGGTCTTGGATGAAGTGCGTATGGCGTTCCGTCTGCATCGGGATATGGCAGAAGCGTTGATTGTGCTGCTGCAAACGAGAAATGAAATGCTGGCAGATGAAGTCGAAGTCTTCTTCGATCAGTACGGGCTGTACACGCCGAAAGTCGAAATTCTGGTTGACAAAGATGTGGTTGAAGGCGAGGTAGCGTAATGACCAGCATCAAGCACGCACCCGATCAAAAATATTTGCCCACGCAAGACCCGCTGGATTGGGAGAGTGAATCGACTCTCGTAGATCGCCGCAACCGCCTACCCAACCGCATTTTGCGATTTTTCACCAATTTCTATTTCTGGCTGGCACTCGGCGCGATCTTCGTGTTTGCGCTGTTCGATGCACAGTTCATGAGTATCGTGTTGAGCATTGGCGGATTTGTGGTGCAGCTCCTCGGTATCATGAGCATTTTCGTGTTCCAGTTTGTGTTGATGTTCTGGTTTCTGGGGCGTCCGCGCCAATACACGATTATGCCCGGTGATGAAGGCGTAGGCTTCAAAGACTATCGCGGTCAGCCGGAAATTCTTGAACATGCACAGCAAATCGTGACTCTGCTGCGCGGCGTCAAGGCGTTTGAAGGCGCGGGCGGCGAACCGCTCAATGGTTTGCTGTTAGAAGGACCTCCCGGCACGGGCAAGACGTGGTTAGCGCAAGCGATCAGCACCGAAGCGGGCGTCCCGTTCTTCTACGTCGATACCTCGTCGCTGCAAGGCATGTTCATGGGGACAAGTTCGTTAAAAGTGACGCAAATGTACTCGAAGGCGCGTAAGGCGGCGAGAGAATATGGCGCGGCGGTCATCTTTTTAGACGAAATTGACGCCATCGGTTCGCGTGCGGGTGTGAGCGCCGTGGGTGGAGGGATGCAGCAGCCGCAAGGGGGCATGGGCGGCATGGGTGGGGGTGGCGATACCGGAATGCTCAATACCATGTTGAGCCAGATGAGCGGCTTTAGCCTTGAACATGGCTTTCAGGCGCGGATACGCACATGGTTCTATAAAACCTTCTTGCGCCGTTTGCCGCCCAAGCCAGAAAAGCGTGTGCTGACCATTGGTGCGACCAACCGCATTCAGGCGCTCGATCCCGCGCTGCTGCGTCCGGGTCGCTTTGACAAGAAACTGCGAATTGATGCGCCTGACGCGCCGGGACGTAAGGAAATCTTCGAGTATTACCTGTCGAAGATCGCGCACGATGCGTCGATGGATCCGGTCATTTTGTCGTCAGAGACACCCTACTACACCCCTGCCGACATCAAGTATTTGCTCAATGAGGCGCTGCGTTACGCTCTGTTCGCGGGACGCCGCTACATGACGTATCAAGATTTCCAGTTTGCCAAACCCGAACACGAAATGGGG
>Ga0163154_10010717_pt1 | contig 10127 bp, 6 predicted proteins | sample OliLakLV19MP9P1_FD_148649 | JGI IMG/M metagenome (GOLD analysis project Ga0163154, IMG submission 148649) | Freshwater microbial mat bacterial communities from Lake Vanda, McMurdo Dry Valleys, Antarctica - Oligotrophic Lake LV.19.MP9.P1 | ecosystem: Environmental > Aquatic > Freshwater > Lake >...
CTGCTGCAGTTTCTGATCCGCTCAATTTTGGGACCGCATTCACGGGGGCCAAGGAAGGCTTCCTCAAGAACAACACAACCAGCGCGGCCAACCCAGATGGCGGCAAAGGGTTCTTTGGGTTCGGAGACATATCCAAAAATCCGTTCCAGGAACTGTTCAGCAAAAACACCAAGTCAGATGGCAACGCGGTTGCTGGCAATATCTCGCGCATCTCTGAGGTCATGCAAGAACTGCGCGAGAACATCACAAAGACGCGAGCAGAATTTGACGGCAAGTTTGGTCAGGTCGATGACATCCCTGGCTTGTCCACCAATGCTATGCGCGGCATCGAGAGGTTCGGGCAGGCGCTTGGGAATGTGCAAGATCGCCTAGAGGGGGCAGAAGGCAGCCCAATTGACACTTGGGTAAGTCGCCAAAAGAGAACGGCTGACAAGTTTGAGGCTGATGTCATCCAGCCAATGGAGCAGGCATGGCGTAAGTTCAATGAACAGGGCAAGTTCAAGGACGCTGACTCTGTTATGCGAAGCCTGGGCGATGCCTGGGAGCAGGTCAACTCATTCCGTAAAAATGTTGATCGTGTTGCTGATCTTGAAAGACGTAAGACGAATTTGCCTCGCACCAGAGGTTTTCGTTCAGGGGCGTCGTCTGGTGACTCTGTGGAAAATCTCATCTCATTCGGTGGAGACCCTGATGGTGATATATCTTCTTGGAGGAGAGGGACTTCAGGCCGTCTGGGCCGCGCAGGAAGCGTGCGTTCAACTGGGGCACTTGGTCGATATGAAACTGCGCTTGAGACCCTCAATACCCAGCTGACTGCATTTGAAGAACGGTTTACTCATGGCAGCGTTTCAGCTGAGTCTGAGGCAGCAAAAATTGAATCTCAATTTGCCCCGATGGTTCGGCAGATTGGTAACATGCGCAATGCACTTGTCACTCTCAGAGGCTCTGAATCTGACCGAGCAATAGTGCTTGAAGAGTTGTCTTTTGTTGAAGAGCGTTTGAACCATATACGAGCCCAGGGCATTGCTATTGCTGAGCGTAAGTCAGCGAGAGAGAAATCAGATTCAATTCAAGATGCCGCCAGAAGCGTTCGCACGCTTGGATCACAGGCAAGCGTAGCTGAACTTGGCCAGTCAATGTTCGGTGCTGACCAGGCTGACGTTATCAGCAGAAAAGAGGCAGCGCAGTCTCAGGTCGATGGGATCACCGACAAGGTCACAGAACTGCGGCGTCGATTGGAGGACACGCCAGGCGACACCTGGCTGCCCCAGTTCATTGAAAAGCTTGAGCAAATTCGCGGCCGCTTCATCGCGCTGCGCGACAACGTTGGAACGACCCAGGAAGCCCTGGACAAGATTGCGAACGACCTTGGGAAAAGCGTTGGTGGCGCTCTGGAGGACGGACTAGGCTCTAGCATTGAGGCCCTGATTACGCGAACCAAGACGCTGGGCGATGTGGTCAAGACAATGTATGCAGAAATCACTCGTGCTGCAATCAAATACTTGATGAGACAGGCCCTAATAGCGGCAGGATCATCTGACGGAACATTTGGGTCGCTGCTGAGCAGCTGGACTGGGTCTGGCACTGGAGCGGCTGCTGCTGGCGCTTCTTCTGTGCCAGTATTCACTGATGTAAACATACCATCAGCAAGAGGAAATGTGTTCTCCAAATTTGCTGGCGGTGGCATGTTCACCAACTCTATTGTTCGCGGACCCACGCAATTCCCCATTGGACTTATGGGGGAAGCCGGGCCTGAGGCAGTTATGCCGCTTACCAATGTAAATGGGAAGCTGGGCGTTGCCTCCAGCGGCAGCGGTGGAGATAATTACAGCATCAACATCACCGCAGTAGACGCGGCAAGCGTCGCAAGGCTATTCTCTGAACACGGTGGCGCCCTAGTTGATACCATGAGGCAGCGAGATCGTTTGAACCGAGGATACGGGAAAAGATAGTGTCTCTTCCAATTCTTGTCATGAGCCCTCTGCCGGCAGATTTGACTCGTGACCCGCAATGGGGCGAGTCAGCAGTCCGCTATGACAATGGCGCAAGGCAGGCATCCACCCCGTATGTGAAGCCTCTCTACCGATACACCGTCAACTTCTCCAACATTCCTCGCTCCAAGCAATCCTCGCTTGAGGCGTTCTACAATGCTCGGCGCGGCAAAGTCGATCCGTTCTTGATGCAAGACCCCTATGACTTCTCGGGTCAGGGTGCCGTAATTGTGCGCACCGGAACAAACCCAAGCTCCTTCTGGGCAGTGACTGCACAGGGATACCCGGTCATCGCAAGATCGGGATTTTTGCGGATCGTCAGCGCGCTGTCCGGGACTTTGACACAAGGCAGCCACTATATTCTGGACCAAAGCACGGGAATAATCGTTGCTTCGATGCGGCCCACTAGCTCAGATCACTGGACTGCCACATCTCTGGAGTTCTACAAAAAGGTGGCGTTCTCATCCTATTCTGAGCAAAGCCGTTCGTGGAATGTGTTCGGAGGCAACTTTGTCATCGAAGAAATTGCCCTGTCATGAGGTCTGTAAGCTCCGCATTTTGGTTGGCTCTCCAACAGGACGCAATTCAAATTGCGGAGCTGATCGAATTGGGTGTGCCTTCTGGCACGCTACGATGGACAACTGCAAATCACGAGATTGTGTCTTCAGGGAGCAATTTCAGACCGTTGCCGGGGGCAGCAGGGCGCGGCGCGGAGGAAAGCACCGACCTGGGCGTGGGCACAATTGAGTTCAGCGTCATCAACTCTGGCGAGTTTCGCACTCTGGTATTTGGTGACTCTCTGCTGAATGCGCCTTTGTCTGTATCTCGCGTAATCGTCAACTCTCCTGATATTGGCCGCATGTGGATGTTCCGCGGCAAACTCGGGGACATCAGCTACACCCGTGATGAGGTATCCGGGCAAGCTCGGAATAGATTCAATGGCATCGCAGAGTCATTCCCTACCCAAACATACCAAGACCATTGCGTTTGGCGGTTTGGGTCGACGGGCTGCGGATTTAATACCAGCAGCGTTACCGTCTCAGCCGCCTTTAACGTAGGCTCTAGCACGCCTCTAATCGTTGTAGCATCCGCTGGAACGCTTTCGGGCTCCTACTCCCCAAGCTACCTAGAGAGGGGGCGCCTCACCGTGCTAACGGGCGCGAACAGCGGACAGGTGCGGACGATCAGAACACAGACCGGCGATATGATGGGGTTGTCGCACTCGCTGCCAAGTGCCGTCGCAAGCGGCGATACCTTCAGCGTATTTCCAGGCTGCCGCAAAAGATGGATCGAGGACTGCGCCAGCAAGTATAACAACACGGCCAACTTCTTGGGGTTCCCGTGGATACCGAAACGCGAGCAGGCATACTGAGATGGACCAAGCCCTAAGCCTATCAATTCTCGAAGAAGCGCGATCCTGGATTGGCACCCCTTATCACCACAAGGGCAGAGTCAAAGGAGTTGGCGTGGATTGCGGGGGTCTTATCTATGAGCTGTTCTCTCCGCACCGGGCTCTGCGTCCATTTCCCCGTGACTATCCGCAGGACTGGGCTCTTCACAACGGAGAAGAACTGTATCTTTCGTTCATTTCAGATCACGTCAAAGAAGTTGCTGCGCCGTCCATTGGAGGGGTTGTGGTGTTCCAGTTTGGAAGGTGCTTCTCGCACGGAGGCCTGATGACTGAGCGGAACACTGTGATTCATGCATGGGGCAGGACTGCTCATGGCAGGGTCATGGAAAGCAACTGGAGCTTCTTCTTGCGCGGGCAATCTGGTCGCCTGCGCAAGCTCTATGAGGTGACATAATGTCTCGCGTAGCAGCACCAATCGCAGCAGCAGTTGGCGCAGGCATTGGGTTTGCAGTCGGCGGCTGGGCCGGGGCTCGCTTTGGTGCATCAGTTGGCTGGCTTGTTGGGTCGTGGGTCGGAGCGGCCCTGACTGACGAGCCAAAGGATAACTTCAAGCCTGAGAATATGCCTAAGTTCAACACTGCTATCCGCGGTGCCACGATACCAATTCTGTTCGGGACGAACCGAGTAGCAGCGCAAATTGCATGGCAGGGAAATTTTCAGGCAATAAGAAACGATGATGTTGGCGGCAAGGGCGGAGGATCGGGCGGAGGAGGCGGAGGCGGCAAATCTGCACAGAGCGGAAACCAGGCAGCATACAGCTACAAGATGAGCGTGATCTATCATCTTGGCCAGGTGCCAGCGCCAGTCTCCCTGATCAGGATTTGGAACAATGGCAATGCGATAAGCGCAGAGTCACTGCGGGAAATCGCCGTTGATCATCCACCCTCATTCTTTGGCAGCGCGCCGATCGCAGAAGATCAGGCAGGCGCCTTGGAGTTCAACTCATCCATATTCTTCGATGGATCAGCCCCGGCTCTCAGCAATTGGGATGTTCTTCAGACTGCGACTGGCCGAGCAGTTGCCTGGCCTGGCACCGCCTGGCTTGGGTTTGATTCGCTTAGTCTCGGCAACTCCCCAAACATCCCTCAGTTGTCTTTTGAGGTTGGAACGTCAGAGTTTCGCTGGGACTATTCTACAACGGCTTTGGGCAAATCAGTAGACCTTGGAACCAATTCACACTTTGTCAGCCGCAAGCCCGATGCCTTCAACAATCTTTGGACGATGCAATCGTTTGACTCCGGTGTTGGAGGGTCATTGCAGTGCTACTCTGCGGCGACCGGGGCGCTTCTGAGCACCTATGCCATGGAAACTGTTGCCCGTGCAAGCTGGGAATCAAAAAACCCCAATGGCTTCAATTATGTGTTTCAGGACTCACATCGAGCCTTTATCACAAACGTCGGCACAAAAATTGCGTATCTGACTAACTTCCAGATCAATGATTTTCCTGCTGCGGGGACAGTCAACGGAAAGAGATTTGCCTATATTATGGTTGGCAAGCTTGACAGCGCAGGCTTCATAAACTGGGCTGGCTCCTGCTATACCGAGGTTCCTAGCCTATACAGCGGCAGCACAGTATTTGGCATCACAGGCTCTGGGGGAGATCTCGACACCTTTCTGTTTGACAATGCTTCTGGCACAAACACCGAAACGAGCTTCCACTATGCCCCTCCAATTTCCGTGATTGAGGGCCGAGACAATTTGATGTTTGGCGGAAATGCCTATAGGTTCACGACCGCTTCATTCCGCAGAAATTGGCTGAGCATAGATACCACATCTCAGCGTGGCCCAGGGCCTCTCGGCACCATACTTCCGGTCTATGAGACTGGAGGAACTTTCACATTCAATCGAATTGTATATTATTTTGGGAAGGGATATGCCGCAGGCAACGGGAAGAATGGGCAAGTAGCGTTTGACAACCTATGGGTTGATGATTGGCGCGCAGGCCATCCCAACGGAGGAATGGTATACCTTCTCATAAGCACATCAGCCCTATTTGACTATGATTCATTTGCCTATGAATATGTCGACATGGATGACCCTGTCGCAGACGACGACAACTTCTTTGATGAATCAAAGGTTGCCTTCAGTCATTTTTCTGATGAGTGGCTTGACATATCCGATGCCTCAGCCAATACGAACCACCGCTATCAATCCGATCCATTCGTCTATGCGCTGGAGTCAGGGGTATATCTTGTAATCTGGGCAAGCGTCAGCACAACAGATTCAAGCTATGGATCAGACTATCGCCCAAAGTCAAACGTCAGAACATTTGTCTATGATGGCATGACAAAGAGGTTCCAAGCTATCAAAAACGTTCAGACGGTTGAATTTGGGCGAATGGTATCTGACTATGGCGGAACAGACACTGGCACGGTCTCAGCAGGACACTTTGCCTTCAAGATTGTGAACAATCGCCTGTATATCTATCTTCGCATCGACAACTCTGGCGACAGCCCAAAGAATGTCTATATCTGGATTGATGCAGGCACATTCAGCGCAGGGGACAAGGATGTGTTTCCCCCATACATCATTCGCCAGATATTGGTCAACACAAGGTGGGGTCTATATCCTGGCGGCAGCATCATAGATGAGGCCAGCTATGAAAGGGCAATTCAGTATTGCGCTGACAATGAGATCAAAGTATCCACCGTCATAGGCCAGCAAGAGAGCGCCAGCCAAATCTTTGCCATGATTCTGGCAATTTATGACGGGTGGTTGAGCATTGACTCTGCCTCCAACAAGATCAAATTCGGGGTCATGGACCTGTCGCCAGCCCCGGTTCGCACCATTGACAACCGGAGATTGGTTAGGCAGTCCTCATCTCCGCCGGTGACTAGCACCAAGGGAGCCGGGCAGGATACGTATAATCTGATCAAGATCAACTATTTTGATCGTGAGCTGAACTATGAACAGAATCAAATCCAAGAAGGCGATGAAGTAGACCAAGACTTTAATGGGGTTCGAGTTAGAGAATTTCCGCTCCGATTTGTGATGAAGGAGCTAACTGCTCGGCGCCTGGCGGTCCGCACCCTCTGGTCAAATCTATATGGCAGAGATACGCACTCATTCCAGTTGGGTTGGCGCGACGCTGACCTGGAGCCTGGCGATCTCATAACGCTTGTGGACAGCTTCTCTAACCTGAATCAAGTTGTCCAGATCACTCGGATGTCAGAAAAGGAGCGTGGCATATTTGATGTGGACGCTCAGCAGCAGCTTCAATACGTTCCTGGTCTTGCGCCTTCCCAGGTATCCAGCGCGCAGTGGGACTACATAAACACCGGGGGCATCTCTTCATATACCTCTGCAGCAAGTCCATATTCTTTCAACTCCATTCAAGGCGTATATGGGCTGCGTGACTCAACTGCGTTTGAGCTGCCAAAGGAATTTGAAATCTCAGGGGCGCCGCACATCTTCGTTTCTTGGGCTGCTCTGGGCAGGCCTGCTGGGGCTACGCTATATGTAAGCGCAGATAACCTGACGTATGCTCCTGCAAAGTCAATCACTCCATATCAGGTTGCTGGCATGCTTCTCACCGGCCTTCCTAACAATTCCAATTTTGCAGAAAACATAGACCTGTTTCTTGCACCTTCAAGCAACTTCACTGCCAACTCAAATTATTGGGATTACATCGACTATCTGACTGATGTGTCTCAGGAGGCCATGCATACCGGGGCAGGACTGATATGGGTCGGCTCTGAAATGATCTCGTTTGCGTCTCTTACCCTTGTTGCCCAGAACAGATACCGCGCAGCACGCGCATATCGAGGGTGGGGCGGCACGCCAATTGGCGCTCACAGCAGCGGAGATACGTTCTATCGTCAAGGCGCTGGCGTGTTTGCGCTCCCTTACAATGCTAACCAAATTGGCAATAAGCTATTCTACAAAGTAGCCCCATTCGGCTTCAACGGGATCGAATATCCAGTATCTTCAATCGCAGCGAAGGAGTATAGTGTTCAAGGTCTGTTCTATCGCCCCAGGCTGCCTGCCCAAATCCAATATGAGGGGCGCCGTGGTGAGACCAGGTTCAATGTTGGCGCTGCCATAGACGCAGCAATTACCTGGGAAGAATGCGCACAACAATCGGGGTTTGGAGCGGGCGGGAATGGAAAGAATGCTGGCGGATATGGCGCTTTTGCTGGTGATGTCGCTAGTCTTGGCTATCATGTTTCAGTGGTGGGTAGTGGGTCTGCTGTTGTGCGGTCCAGTTACGTCAGCACTGGCTATTTCTCGTATACATCAGCGCAAAACGTCGCAGACAACGGGGCGTGGCGCGGAAACATCGCCATCAAAGTGACTCCAGTCAACCCTTATGGCTTGGCCAATGGGTCCTCAGTGCTTAGCCTGGAGTTGTTCGTGTAATGTCATTCACCACAGACCAGCAACTTGAGAGGCAGTCTGCAGGCCAGGCAGATTGGGACACTGCCCTTAATTCCAATTTCTCCATATTGGAAAGGGGTCGCCATCTTATGGCGGTGGCCGGGGCAACCATCGGATCGGGCCAGGTCTGCGTTGTCTCCAGCGGCGGATTTGTCATGCCAATGAACGCTGCATCAACTGCTTTGGCCCCTCATCTTATTTCCTACAAGGCAGTAAGCAGCGGAAACCAAACGCAGTTCCTGCTACATGGCGCCATCCGATCCATGACCGTCTGGAGCGGTCACATCACCCCTGGCCGCGCAGTTCACGTATCTGTGCAATCTCTGGGCTTCACAGTCAACAGCTTCGCAGGATGCGGAGAATCAGTTGGGCTGGCAATTGGCAATGATGCCATCATCTTCATGCCCGGCCATCACCGGACTTTGCCCTGCATCGACACAAATGTGAATACTGTCGGGCCTGTTCTCGTCAACACATTCGCTGACTTTGCGGTTCCAGTGGGTCGATTTGCTACGATCCGCGACCTCACCTATGTTGGCAGCCACAACCGCCTCAAGATACAGTTCTGGAGCGGGTCATCTCGCGTCAACAGCGAGTTGATCTATGAGACGCTAACTGCGTCATTTTCGCCTAGCTCTGCGGACATCACCTCAACATTCTACAAAGATCGCGCTCTGTTCCCTCACGAGAACACAGATGCCAACTCTGGCTGGTTCATGTATGGCCGCATCACTGCTCAGAGCGGAAGCGGAGTGGGCAGCGCATTTGCCCACTTCACAATCATTTCTGAGAGGGTGCGGTAATGCCTGATTGGTTTTTCGACCCTGGCGCTGTCGGAACGGCCAGCGGCTCCAGTGCGGCTGACGCTTTCACCAATTGCAACTCCTGGTTTGCCCTTCAAAACTCTGCCAGCGGCCTGCTTGCGATTGACCGGGTGTGGTTCCGTCGCACATCGCAGGCCAGCATGGTGCCGTCAAGCGCGCAATGGGGTCGCCAAGGATGGACGGCGCTCAACCCTTTTGGGTGGCTGATTGGCTGGCCCAAGAGCGGAGAGCCATTCCACAGCTCAAGGCCAATTGATGGGCGGAGCGCCGGATGGGACTCAGATGTCAATACGTATGTGAATACTGACATCAACATGGCCGTGTGGGCACACAGTTCTGATCCCCATCCATCCGCGCCGCCAATTGGCATGGGAATGGCAAATTTCTGCTTCAATCAAGTGGGCGGGGTGAGCCGTCTCAGGGTCAACACTTCTGAGCACAACCCGAAGCGGAACATTCACTATCTGAACACGGCCTTCACTGGCCTGAACAACTTTGACGATGTGTTCATTACTGCCAGCCAGAATATAATGATACAGACGCCATTCAATGGCGGGCGCATTACCTTGACGGCCTCAACGGTGGTGAATACAGGCATTGTCAGTGAAAATATGGTGTTTTGCATCAATGAGTTGGTGACCTTGACCAATTCATATAGGGCGCTGCACGGTAACAATCTGAATGGTAACACAGAGGCCAGAAGGGCAGAAATCAATGTGTGGCGCGGAAATGAGCCGAACCAGGGCCTGATAAACGCCGCAAACAATCGTTGGAATTCCGTTCCCATAGTCATCTATGATTGCTTTGGCAAGGGACCAGTTTTCATGTCTGGCGGGGGATTTGCCCCTGCCCTGAGCACCCCTTCGTCTGCTGATGCGCGCGTGAATTCTGCTCCGCTCCTATCAACAATTGATATCATCACGCAGGCAGGCGGCAACTATCGCGCCACTGCGGCGCGCTTCTATGGGCACCCAAACCAGGCAAATGCTGACGCTCGTGCATTCATCTCTGTGACCAGCGGCATTCCTGTTCACGTTCGCTGGCCTATCATGACCACGAACAGCCTGGTCGCAAACCCGGCTATCACCGGCGTGCCAATTGAAATGATCGTTCAAGGGCCTGGAGGTCGCACAGTCTCTGCCAACAGTCTGCTAGCCGGGGCTGTGAGCAGTTGGGCTGGCAACTCCGTGTCTGCTGGATCGGCGTGGGTGGCAGAGTTCAACTGGACGCCTCCTGAAACCAGGACGCATTACCTTGACCTGATGGTTGGCGTGTCACCAGGGTTCGTTGGCAAAGCATACATTGGCAATCCATTGGTGAGTTCGTCATGAGCAACAAGGGCAAGGCATTTGCGGTTGCTTTTCTGGAGACGATCTTTCGCAACCGCGCGGATACTGCGGGGTATGAACTCATTCCGCCGAGCCCCGCAATAAACACGCGCTATTTTGCGCTTCACACTGGAGCGCCAGACACTGCCATCAGCAATAGTCAAGTTCGACTTGAATGCGCATATACGGGATATAC
>Ga0163154_10010718_pt1 | contig 10127 bp, 5 predicted proteins | sample OliLakLV19MP9P1_FD_148649 | JGI IMG/M metagenome (GOLD analysis project Ga0163154, IMG submission 148649) | Freshwater microbial mat bacterial communities from Lake Vanda, McMurdo Dry Valleys, Antarctica - Oligotrophic Lake LV.19.MP9.P1 | ecosystem: Environmental > Aquatic > Freshwater > Lake >...
GTTCAGATGATTGCTAATGGACAACGCGGCAACGCCGACCTCGTGGCCTATTTCTTCCTACGCGCCTTCGGGTTATTGCGCGATGGCGGCATGATGGGCTTGATCGCCACCAACACCATCGCGCAAGGCGACACCCGCGAGGTCGGCTTAGACCAACTGACCGGCGAAATATTGCGCGGGACGATCACGGCGGCCACCCCGACCCTAGAATGGCCGGGCGCGGCGGGCGTGCATATCGCGGTGGTGCATCTCCGGCGTGGTAGCTGGCGTGCGCCGTTCGTGCTGAACGGACAGCCGGTGGCGGGCATCACCGCCCAATTGGACGTGACCGACAGCGTGACCGGCAACCCGCACACCCTGATTGCCAATACCCATAAGAGCTTTCAAGGCTCAATTGTCTTGGGCATGGGTTTTGTCCTGACGCCCGAACAGGCCGATGAGCTGATTCAACGTGACCCGCGCAACCACGAGGTGTTGTTCCCGTACCTCAACGGCGAAGATTTGAACACCCACCCTGAACAACAGCCCAGCCGCTGGGTGATTAACTTCTTTAACTGGCCGCTCGAACGCGCCATGACCTACCCAGAGCCGTTTGCGATTGTTGAGCGATTGGTCAAACCAGAACGTGAGAAAAATAATCGCGCCGTATATCGTGATAGGTGGTGGCATTACGCCGAAAAAGGCCCCGCCCTCTACGCGACTATCGCGCCATTGTCGCGGGTGCTGGTGAAAACACAAGTAAGTAGAACTTGGGCATTTTGCTTTGTAAAGAAATGGATCACATATGATCAAAGATTAATTGTGTTTTCCATAAACACATTAGCCGTTCTTCAATCCGAATTACATTTCGTCTGGGCGAGTAGACAAGCAGCAACCTTAAAAGGGGATATGTCATACACACCTACCAATACTTTTCAAACTTTTCCACTACCCGAAAATCAAATTTTACTAGACGACATCGGCGGGCGGTATCACGCAGCGCGGGCGGGCATCATGACATCGCGCTGGGAGGGTCTGACGGCCACCTATAACCGTTTCCATAACGCGGGCGAGTCCAGCGCGGACATCGGCGGTCTGCGGGCGCTGCATACCGAGATGGACAACGCGGTGTCGGCGGCCTATGGCTGGTCAGACCTCGACTTGGGGCATGGTTTCCACGAGACGGCGCAGGGCGTGCGCTATAGCTTGCATCCGCTGGTGCGGCGCGAGGTCTTGCAGCGGCTATTGGCCTTGAATTTTGAACGCTACGCGGCGGAGGTGAGTCTGGGCTTGCACATGGGCAAGAAATCGGCGGGCAAGGGTAAAGCTAAGGCTAAACCGGCGGACGCTGCGGGGGATGAGGATGAGGATGAGGATGGGGACTCGGCGGTGCAAAAGACGTTGATGTAGGGGGGATTGTGGGGACACGGCAGTGACGTGTCCGCCGATGCTGTGGGGGATATGCGCGGGCGATTTATGGGACGGTCACCGTAGGGGCGCATCGTGATGCGCCCGCCTGTGATTTGAGGGGCAATCTGATTTGATGCGTTTGCCCTAATTTAGGGTGTTTTTGGCTTGACGTAGCCAATACAAAACGCAATCGTGGCGCTGATTAAATCGACGTGTGCGGCGGGCAATATCCCCATTTTACGGCCAAAGCGTAATCCCGAAACCGATTTTACTTGAAAGGTGTTCGCCACCGAGTCCTTGGTTAATCCATTTTGGGTATCAGTAGGGAGCTTGACCATCCAGAAATACCCGTTGGTTTGAAAACGCGGATACCAGCCCGTGATCGGGACGACGATGTAGAGATTCAAATTCCAGTGGGATTGGATGTTCATCACCACCGCCGGACGATCAGACTTGTAGATTTCATCCCCGGTGGTCGGTAATTGACTCTGGGGCGTGCCAAGCGGCGGGTCAGGTTCGCTAATGGGTGAATTGAAATTAATCCGCCAGATTTCGCCGCGCAGAGGCAGCACAGGGCTAGGGCTAGGCTGAGAAGGCAGCATCGTTGAAATCCATGTCGTCGAAAGCGTCAAAGGTCTCAAACGTATCTTGAGCGGCGAGCGCAAAAGCCCGATCCATAAACTGCTGACGATCAACTTCAGACATCGCTAGTAAATCGTACACGGTCGTGTGGTGTGAGTCTGGTGTTGGCATTTCGCCCTCCTTCCATGCAGGGTAAACACTTTGGATACGATCTGCACCGATGAGGCCTTCTGCCGTCGCGTGATGCGCCATTTGATCTAGCAACACAGGAGATTCATCTGCGATATACTCCACTGGCTCACGGGTATGCCAATGATTTTGGCGGAGTTGAATGTGCAGTTGTGTCGCATGATTCGGGGTGATGATCTCTAAATCGACTGCTCGTTTAACCCATCCAGCCATGCTCAGGCCATACTTGCGCTTCAAAATGCCCAGTTCATCCCAATCCAAACGGGTGCGTCGTTTCCCTAACTCATGAATAGCACGCTCTGTCGGCACAAGCAGGTTAGCCGCAAACCGATTGGCAAATTTTTCCGCCACATCCTCGTCTAAATGGCGGGTATCCATCACCAGATGACCCAACTCATGGGATAGTGTGAAACGGCGGCGATCGGGTTGTACTTGTGTATTGATGACCGTCACAGGGTATTGGTCGCACCAGCCGGAGAGTCCATCGAATTTGCCTTCACCTTTGCTCCAACCGACAACAATAACTTGATGTGCCTCAACCATTTGAACAAGATTCTCAATCGGGTGTTGATCTAAGCCCCACTGATCACGTAATTGCAAAGCGGCATTTTCAGCATCTTCGTATGAATTTACACGGATAGCTGGAGGTAAATCTACAGCGATGCTTGGATGGAGCAAGTTCTGAAGCTCAATTTGTAATTCTGCGATATCGGAGGCGTAAGTTTTAACCATTTCTTGATCGTGAATTGGAAAAGCACTGTGTCGTCTAAATGCTAACCAATCTACTTTTGATTTGGATTGGTAAACAAAATAGCTATTGGGTATGCTCAGTAATTCAGCTGACAAGAGCAGAAATTGAGCGGGCGGTGTACTGCCCTCGTTTTCGTATTTAGAAATAGCTTGTTTTGTCACTGAGTAGCCGTTTTCAGCGAGCAAAGCGGCAAATTTTTCTTGTGTTAGTCCCGCCAGTAACCGTGCTTGGCGTATACGTCCTCCCAACATGATATATCTCCCATCTAACATGTTGACGTGTGGACAAGTTTACATCTAATATATAAAAAGTCAACAGTGCATAAAACATACGTTCTACTTGCAAAATAAGGCTGTCCCTAATGTTCCCCCATATCCTTAGAATCCCGCCATATCTGGAATTACAACCCTCGCTAGACTTTGCCGGACAAGTGCTGGCTGTCCCGTCTGGCATCTCGTCGGTGGGGGTCGATTTTAGCGCGTGGGGGCGCGTCAATGGGGGCGATTTGCCGATAAAACCGTTTGGGATGCTCATCGTCTCGCAGGCGATTCGCCAATTGCGCCAACGGTTGCCGCCCCATGTGATGATTGTTCCCGTGAATCTGCCCGGTAATGATATCGAAAGCTACGCGGCGCACATGGGCTTTTTTCATGCGTGTGGGATAGACTTAGGGAAATCGGTCGGCGCGGCGCGGGGCGGCCAGACCTACCTGCCGCTGACTCAACATACCACGGCGGCGCTGACTCACGGTAGCCAAGTCGAACCGATTGCCAAAGGCTTGGCGCGTCGGTTAGCGCAACGTCAAAATGATGACGACGGGCTGGTCAAGGCGCTGAGTTTTTCGTTCCTAGAGATGATTCGCAATGTCATCGAACACAGCGGTTCGCCAGATTTTTGGTATTGCGCGCAATATTGGCCGACACGCGGCGAGGCCGAAATCGCCATTATGGATTGCGGCATCGGCATCGGCCAAAGTTTGAAAAACAATCCGCATGTGTGTGATTTATTGACCAGCAACCGTGAAATCCTGAAATACGCGCTATGGCCGGGCGTATCAGGGAAGACTTACGGCAATAGGTCTACTTTGACTGATGACCCGTGGCGTAACAGCGGCTATGGCTTGTATATGAACTACCGAATTTGCAACGAGGGCGGTAATTTTTTCATCGCCAGCGACGGCGCGGGCTTGTATCGTGAGCAAAATTCGGACAACACCTATTACGATTACGCGCTAACAGGCGTCGCGCTCCGCTTACGGTTGCGGGTGGCTACGCTGGAACAATTTGACCAGACTCATAAGGCGCGTTTTCTGGAAGAAGCCCGCCGTGAAGCCACAAAAATACAGGGCGGTATTTTGCCCACCGGCACATCTATGTCGCAGATGCTACGGCATAATTTCAGCCCAGAAGCCTTATTTAAGCGTGGGGTGCGGGTCACTCATCTTAGAATGGGTGGGGGTATCATTGATGAAATCCGCACCTCAGCGCAAGGGGCGACCATGCTCAAGGTCACGTTTGACAATGGTAAGCAACGCGATTTACGCACCGATGAAATCACCTTAGAAGGGGTATGATGACCGACAACACACCGCCCATTCACATCCCCTCCCCCGCGCAGATTCGGGCGGAATTCGTCGAGTTGCTCACACGCGATTGGCTGGGACCAGCCGGTGGCGAAGAGGAGATTATCGAAGAGCGCAGCGTGCGGGCGCGCTATCTGGTCGGTGCGCTGGCGCCCAATCACAAAATCCCGCCCGGTACGGCCACCGATGACGAAGAAGAAGACTATCAAGACCCGATTGATGAGCAAGGTGTTTTAGCAATCGGCGGCGACGACTCTAGCGATGATGGGGCGGCAGAACCCTCTGCGCCGGATATTGGCGATACGGCGGCCTTCATCCCGTCATCGCTTGGCCTGACTGTGTTGGTGGCGTCGGACGCGCCTAGCGTGGTCGCCGAGGTGCGCTATGGGCGCTATGAACGGCACAAAGGCGAGGCCGACCAAAAGAATTATTGGCAGCGTGTGCCGGTACGCTTCACCAGCGCCCCGATTCCGGTTAAAGACGGGCTGATTTCACAGATTCACACCGAGCGTGGGCGCGGAGTGTATCTGATTGGCTTGTGCCGCCGAATCAAAAGCGGCTGGGCGCTCACGCTGTTTTTGGTGAATGGCGAGGGTGAACCGCCCAAAGGCAAAGACAGCGCGTGGATTTTTCAGCCCGAAATTCAGGTTTCTGCGCCGGATGGCGGCGCGATTTTCGAGAAGCGCCCGATCAATCATGTGGTTAACGATGTCGAAGACAGCACCATGACCATGCTGTATCGCTATCAGCAAGAATTTGCGGTTGGGCATGGCGTCGGGGTGCATGTCGAACCGTTGCCCGATAACCCCACCCGCGCCGCCCGTGCGGTCACGCGCTTACTCCCCGCGCAGGAGGTCGCGCCGATGCAAGCGCGAAGCATTGCGGGCTTGGTGGTCGATATGGCGGCGCTGGCAAATACGCCACAAGGGGGATTCACCGCCGCACTCTCACCGCTCACCGAGGCGTATGGGCATTGGCTGGCCGATGCCCACGGGCGGGTTGAGGCGACAGACGAGCTATTGCGCCCGTATGTAGATAGCGGCATCGCGCCGGAACAAATCCGCAAGGGCTATGCGGCGCTAGACCGGATTCAGGCCGGTATCGACCTGTTGGACTCCGACTCCGACGCGGCGCAAGCCTTTCAATTCGCCAATGCCGCGATGTCGTTGCAGCGCGTCCGCAGTATTTTCTCCGAACAAGCGCGGCGCGGCCTCAAACCGAATATCAATCAGATTGACTCCCCAGAAAATCACAGTTGGCGTCCGTTCCAGTTGGCGTTCATCTTGCTCAATCTGCCGAGTATGGTCAATCCGACCCACCCTGACCGGACGGGCGCGGACTCCGGCGAGGGAATCGCCGACCTGTTGTGGTTCCCCACCGGCGGCGGCAAGACCGAGGCCTATCTGGGCTTGACCGCGTTCACGCTGGGCATCCGTCGTCTGCAAAAAGGTCTGGGCGGCTTCGATGGCAATGGTGAGGGCGTGGCCGTGATTATGCGCTACACCTTGCGACTGCTCACCTTGCAACAATTTCAACGCGCTACCACGCTCATCGCCGCCTGTGAGGTCTTGCGGCGCGGGGCGGTCAATACGTGGGGGGAGGAACCGTTTCGCATCGGCTTGTGGGTCGGGTCGAGTAGCACTCCCAATTACACCGAGGACTCGGAAAAAGCCATCGCACAACAACACGGCCAATGGCGCGGCAAGGTCGGTGGGAGTGGGACGCCGGTTCAGCTCAAGACTTGCCCGTGGTGCGGCAGCCCGATTGACGCCGGGAAAAATATCCGCGTCGAGACGTTTGACCGAGGCGTCGGGCGCACACTGCAATATTGCAGCGACACGTTTGGCGAGTGTCCATTCGGGGAAAAACGCTCCAAAGGCGAAGGTTTACCCATTGTCGTGGTCGATGAAGAAATTTATCGGCGTTTGCCCGCTTTGATTATCGCCACCGTCGATAAATTCGCGCAGATGCCGTGGAAAGGCGCGACGCAAATGCTGTTTGGGCGCGTGTCGGGTCGGTGTCCGCGCCACGGGTATCGCTCACCCGATTTGCCTGACTCTGACAGTCACCCCAAGCGCGGAGCCTATCCGGCCTGTAAGACCGTGCCGATGACTCGCGGCTTGCGCCCACCCGATCTCATCATCCAAGACGAATTGCATCTGATCAGCGGCCCGCTGGGGACATTGGTCGGGCTGTATGAGACGGCGATTGACGCGCTGTGTACATGGCACTTGGGCGATACCAAAATCAGCCCGAAAGTGGTGGCCTCAACCGCGACGATTCGCCGTGCCAGTCAGCAGGTTCACGGATTGTTCCAGCGCCAAGTCGCGGTATTTCCGCCCTCTGGGTTAGAGGCCAGCGACAATTTCTTTGCCTATCAAGACTCCGACGCGCCGGGACGGTTATATCTGGGGATTTGCGCGTCTGGCACGCGCTTAAAATCCGTGCTGATTCGCGCTTATGTCACCGCGATGGCCGCCGCGCAAACCTTATTTGACCGGTATGGCGGTCATGCAGACGCTTATATGACGCTGGTCGGCTATTTTAATTCCATCCGCGAATTGGGCGGGATGTTGCGCGTGATGGACGACGCGGTGCTATCACGCCTCAAGCGTATGGATCAGCGCGGGTTGAGCAAACGCTTTATCTATCAAAGCACGATTGATGAATTGACTTCCCGTAAAAGCGCTGTCGCTATCCCTGAGATTTTGGATCGGCTTGAAACGCCGTTTGGCGCAGAGGATAAGCAGAAGCGCCCATTAGACGCGGTGCTGGCAACCAATATGATTTCCGTCGGCGTGGACGTCGGGCGGCTTGGTGTGATGATCGTCGCCGGTCAGCCCAAAGCCACGGCGGAATATATCCAAGCCACCAGTCGTGTCGGGCGACGTTCGCCGGGCGTGGTCATCACGGTTTATAACTGGACACGCCCACGCGACCTCAGCCATTACGAGCGATTTGAACACTATCACGGAACTTTCTATCAACAAGTCGAGGCGCTTTCGATCACACCGTTTGCCATGCGTGCGCTAGATCGGGCGTTATCGGCGGTGTTCGTCTCGCTCATTCGGCTGTATTCACAGCAATTCAACGCCGATAATCGTGCGGGCGAACTCAAGCGCGATGATCCTGTGATTCAGACTACGATTGAGCATATTGTTCAGCGTGCAAAGGCCATCACCGGGCGGGCTGACCTTGAGGCGGAAGTGCGCCGTATGTTAGAAGTATGCGCGGACGAATGGCTACGTCAAGCCCGTGCGCCCGGTTCACTGTTAACCTATACCACCTATCGCGGGACAAACATCAAATTACTGACCAGTCCACAAGACCGGTCAAGTGGTTGGCAGATGTTCACATGCCTGAACTCTATGCGCGATGTTGAAGCGCCTATACGCTTGATTTTGGATGATTATCGGATGGATGATGAGCCATGAGCGACAAACTATTCGTCGGTGAAGTTCGCCCCAGCCAATTGATGTACACCTATGGCATCGGCGCTATCGTCGATTTGCCGAGCTTGTCCGTGATTGTCATGGGCTTAGACGATTGGCCGCAAGACACGCCAGTTTTGAGCGAACCACGCTTGCTTAATGCCGTGCGCTATCACGTCAAAGGGGTGGAACAACTTCGCGTCTTGCCTCAGCTTGAGGTGCAGCCGGACTCGCCGTTTGACTCTTCATCCTTTTATGGTGTGCCGGTGGCGGTGTTTCCGCGCTGGTTGTTGTGTCCGGTTTGTCGCACGCTTGCGCCAATTAGCTCAGGCATGTTTGAACTAGAAAAACACCCCTATCAACCCGATCGAACGGTATATCGTCATAACTGCAACCAAACCAAAGGAAACCATAAACCCGAGGCGATTCCTGCCCGTATTTTGGCAGCCTGTGAAGAAGGTCATTTGGATGATTTTCCGTGGGTAGAATTTGTTCACAAGAGCAAACCCTGTCTACACGAGAAATCGCAACTTCAGTTGCTCGAATATGGCCCAACTGGTGAAGCCCGCGACTTAGAAGTGAAATGCAACTGTGGTGCGCGGCGGCGCTTATCCGATGCCTTTGGGCGTGAAAATCGCCATAAAATGCCGCAATGCAATGGGCGGCGTCCTCATTTGCGAGATTATGACCCCGCAACCTGTGATAATCATTTCCGTGCGATTGTGCTTGGCGCGACCAATTTATGGTTTCCAGTGGTGTTGGGGGTGTTGTCTATACCGACAAAAATTGATCGCTTACATCAGTTGGTTGAGTCACACTGGAATACATTGCGCGTTGTGCAGATGATTGATTTTTTACAGCCCTTGCGCCAGCTCCAGCAAATCCAAGGCGAATTGGCGGATTATACCGATGAAGAAATTTTTGCAGAGATTCAAGCCTATCAACTCGGCACACAATACGAAACCGAGACCGTCCCAGACATCAAATTCCCAGAGTGGCAGGTTTTATCCCAAGAAAGTCTTGCGTGGGAGAGCATCGAATTCCGCGCCCGTCGTCTGGCTTCAATGGGGACTACGTGGGCTGAGATGTTAAAAGTGCAAGATGTCTTACTGATTGATCGACTGCGCGAGGTTCAAGCGACTTTGGGTTTTGCGCGCATTGATGCAGTAGGTGAACTTACAGACCCCGACCAGCAGGTGCTTGTACGAACAGCGCCGTTATCCCGTTCAAAACCAAAGTGGTTGCCCGCGACTGAACTCAGAGGCGAGGGTATTTTCATCCGTTTTGATGAACAATCGATTCAGGCATGGGAACGTCAGGATGCTGTTCGAGAATACAGTGAGAAATTTTTGACCGCACACATGAAATGGCGTGAGAAACGAGGCATCCAAAACCCTGAGAAAGGGTTTATGGGGATGCGCTACGTCTTGTTACACAGTTTTTCACATGCACTCATGCGACAAATCGCACTGGAATCAGGATATGCATCTGCAAGCCTAAAGGAACGAATTTATGCTCGTCCACAAGGGTTTGAAGGTGGCCCGATGGCCGGGGTGTTGATCTATACCTCAGCATCTGATAGCGAAGGCACACTGGGGGGGTTAGTCGGGTTAGGTGAAAATGAAAACACCTTATATCGTCTGATTGTTAAGGCACTGGAAAGCTTAGCGCTTTGTGCTGGCGATCCACTGTGTGCAGATCATCATGTGGACGTGACGGGTAAGACGATCCACGCCGCCGCCTGTCATGCTTGTTTGTTCTCATCAGAAACGTCATGTGAGCGAGGAAATAAATATTTGGATCGCTCGGTTCTGATACCGACCCTGCAAGAAAATTCACATATGCGTGCTTTCTTCAGCATCTCATAAAATCGCTTGGGCAGACTGATGTACCTTGGTTTATCACTTAGGTGGGTGATTGGTCAAAATGTCCGTTTTTGTCACCATATGCGAAAAATTGACATGCCAATGTCCTATTTTGCCCAGTCGAATGTCCAAAAAGTCCCCAAATCCCATCAGACAGCTGTGCTACACTGGTTATATCAAAGCGTAAAACACACGGATAACCCCATGCCAGAAGCTATCCATGTGCTATCGCCTCAAACGGATACTGGCGGCAACTCCCCCACCAGTCGCACCGTCTCGACGCTGACCGTCGTCACGCGCCGCACCAAGTCCACGATATATTTTTCGTCGTCAGAATA
>Ga0163154_10010721_pt1 | contig 10124 bp, 10 predicted proteins | sample OliLakLV19MP9P1_FD_148649 | JGI IMG/M metagenome (GOLD analysis project Ga0163154, IMG submission 148649) | Freshwater microbial mat bacterial communities from Lake Vanda, McMurdo Dry Valleys, Antarctica - Oligotrophic Lake LV.19.MP9.P1 | ecosystem: Environmental > Aquatic > Freshwater > Lake >...
GTGCCCTTGGATGTAGGACTGCAACAGCCCCACCGAGTAGGGAAGGTAGGATTGGCCGGAGAAACTGTTGTTGATCTGGACCAGCCCAATCTTGAGCGGCCGAACAGCCTGCAGGTCACTGGGAGAGGCGGGGGCAGACATGCGAATTGAGGAGGTAGCGTATCCTGTTGAGACTGAAAATCAACTATTCAATCCGGCATCGCGACCCGGCCCCTACCACCCCAGAGGCCGCGCCAGTCTCTCTTCCAGGGAGACCTCCGCGACCCGGTTGAGGACTCCGCCGACCCGCACCACGGAAGTCGACCGGCCGTGGCTCGTCGTCGGCCAACCCGCCCGCGTCCATCACGCCTCCGCACCCGTCCATCGCGGGTTGTCGAGAAACCACCGAAGCGTCATCGCCAGCCCTGCTTCCAGCGGAACCTTCGCCTCATAGCCGAGTAAAGCGCGGGCTTTCGAGATGTCCACCATCCGAAACGGGATGGTGGTCGGCTTGGTCGCGTCGAACGCCGGTTCTGCGTCCGGACGTCCCGTCAGGCGCAGGAGGATCCGCACCACGTCGGCGATGGAATGGCCGGTGCCCGATCCGAGATTGATCGGGTCGCAGGTGGCGTGCTTCTCGATCGCCAGCAGCCCGCCCTGCACGAGATCTGTGACGTAAAGAAAATCGCGCACCTCGCTGCCGTCGCCCCAGACCTCCAACGGGTCCATCCGGGCCACGGCCTTCCGGATCAGCGCAGGGATCACGTGGCTTTTGAGCGGGTCGAAATCGTCGTGCGGACCATACACCGCGGAGGCCCGGGTCATGGCGATCCGAAGCGTCGACTTCATCGCCACAAACTCGGCCATCCGTTCCAAACAGCGGCGCATCCATCCGTAGCCGAAGTAGACGGGATGCGGAGGGGCGCTCCATGCTTCGTCTTCGCAAACCGCGTGCCTCACGGCAGGGTAGACGGTACTGCTGCCAAGGAGCAGGAAGCGCCCGACGCCCGCACTCCACGCGGCCTCGAGCATCTGCATGGACACGTTGAGGTTGAGGTTGATGATCGAGAGCGGGTTGACGGGGGTGAGGGCGTTCGTGACCGCGGCGGGCGCTACGCCCCCGGCGGCATGAACGATGAAATCGACCCCCTGACAGACCCGGAAGCAGTCCGCAGGCAGCGTCAGATCCGCCGCGACCGTCTCCACCTCCCCCAGGCCGACCCGGAGCGGACGGCGGTGAACCGGAACCCGGACCCGCGCCCCGCGCCGCAGGAGTTCCTCGACGAAATGCGTTCCGACAAATCCGGTGCCGCCGGTGACGAGGACGGTGCGGCCTTGGTAGAACATGGAATCGTCACCTCCCCGCCGTCGCCGTTTCTCCGAGCCGGGCCTGGACAAAGGCGCGGATCCCCTCTGGATCGAGTCCGATCTGGCGGCGGATGTCATGAACCGTGCCGTACCAGACGCAGAACCGGTCGGGGATCCCATGGTAGGCGGTCCGGAGTTCGGGCACCTCGCAGATTGCCTCGCGCAGCCCGAAAGCGTCGTGCACGACGAGAATGCGCGTGTGCCGAAACCGGGCGATCAGCTCGTGGTCGATCGGTTTGATGCAATTGAAATAGACGAGGTTGACCGGCAGATCACGGCAGGCTTCCTCGACATTCTTCAGAATGGGCCCCGCCGTCATCACGGTGACCGGATGTGCGCCCCCCATGAGAACAACGCCTTTTCCTGGCTCGGGCCCGAGATCGAGGTCGAATCCGTGCGAATGGTCCGAGAGCCGGTAATACACCGGGCGGCCTGACGCGTAGCGCGCGCGGATGATTGCATCGAGTTCCTTCGGAGAGCCGGGCTGGAACACCTCCATGCCCGGGATCAACCGCAGAATGGCCAGGTCGGTGTACGCGTGGTGGGTGGCCCCATCCCATGCGTAGTCGAACGACGCGCCTGTGGTGACAATATTCGCCCCAAACTCATTGTAACCGAGGTCCAGTTTGATTTGCTCGTAACTCCGCTCGGTGAGGAATGGGGTGATCGTGTGCACGAACGGACGGAACCCCTGCGCTCCCAAACCCGCGGCCACGCTGATGAGCGCATTCTCGCAGATCCCCATATTGTAAAACCGCGATGGGAACCGCTCCTGGAACTCGCGAAACATGAAGTGGCTGATGTCGCCCAGGATCACGACAACCTTCTCGTCCTGGGCGGCCAGCGCCGACACCGTCGCTTTGAACTGATTCCTCATGCGCTTTCCAGTTCGGCCATCAGGAGTGCCAGTTGGTCCGGACTCGGGGACTTTCGGTGCCACTCGAACACGTTCCCCGTGAGCGTGGAACAGCCGTATCCTTTCACCGTGTGGGCAATCACCGCGCGCGGCCCCCGGCAGGGCTTGGAGAGCGCCTCCCGAATCGCCTGGAGATCGTGGCCGTCGACTTCGATGGTGTCGCAACCGAACGCCGCGAACCGCTCGGCGGGATTCTCAATCGGAAGGGAGCGCCCCTGGGATCGGTTGAAATCGAGAAGGATCGACAGGTTGTTCAACCCGAGATGAGCGGCGACCATCACCGATTCCCATACCGATCCCTCGTTCGCCTCGCCATCGCCCACCACCGTAAACACCCGGCGCGGCGATTTGGCGATCCGGAATGCCAGCGCCATCCCGACAGCCACGGCAATCCCGTGTCCGAGCGATCCCGTCGAAACCTCCACACCCGGCACCTTCTTGCGGTCCGGATGACATCCCAGCCGGGAACCGAATGCCCCGAACGTCGACAGCTCATCGACGGGAAGGTAGCCGAGATGCGCGAGCACCCCGTAGTACCCCAACGCGCCATGTCCTTTGCTGAGGATGAAAATATCGCGATCCTCGCCGTCCGGCCGCGCAGGGTCGTGCCGCATTTCGGCATACGCGGCACAGATCAGCTCGATGATCGAAAACGAGGTCGGGATATGGCCGTGGCCGCTGGCGTGCGAGGCCCGCAGGATGCTCCGCCGGATCTCCCGGCCCTCGGGCAGCATCGTGGCTCCCATCACTCGACCTCGATGAAGGAAATGCGCGAGGTCATCGGCAACCGCTGCACCCGTACGTTCCGCAAACCCATCACTTCCGCAAGCGCGGCAGTCTCACCCGGAAAGATGTCGTCGCACAACTCGTCAAACACCAGCACGCTGCCCTTTGTGAGGTGAGGCTGGACAGCCTCCAGCGCCGCCTTCGTCGGCCGGTAAATGTCGAAATCGAAAATCGCGAGGGAGACAATCGTCTCCGGGTGTCGTTTCAGGTAGGCGGTCACCGTCTCGCAGGCATCGCCCCGAACCAATTCGTATTTTCGCAGGTGCGGGATCGGATTGAGCGCTTCCTGCAGCCCGAGGATGTTCTCCAGATACGCCTCGTAGTTCTCGGCGACGGAAAAACTCCCCTCGGTGAAGGGCCGTGTCGGGCCGTCTTTCTCGCTCACCCCCGCAAAGCCCGCAAAGGTATCGAACCCGACGATCTTCCGGTGCCGGTTGAACGGCTCGAAGATGCCGCGGAGTGCCGCGAGGACGGAGAGCGTTTGTCCCCAACGCACCCCGAATTCCATAATCACCCCATGGGTGTTTAGAATCCTGCGGTAGATCTCGTGAAAGAACAGCACACGGGAAAGCGCCTTGGAACTCAGAAACAACCCGAGATTCGGCAGCAATTCGTCGTCGGGGATCGGAGTGTGCCTCAGCAATTCCGTAAATCGCGCCTGGGCCTGCTTCTCCGAAAGACTGGAAAGAACGATTGCGTCGTGTTTCTCGGTTTTCATGCGTGTCTCTGGTCTCAAAAACTGCGGCTCTCTCCCCCATCAACCGCCACGGCGGCGCCGTTGACAAGCCCTCCGGCTTCCGAACAGAGAAAAACAGCGACCGCCGCAACCTCCTCCGGAGTCCCGGCGCGCCCAAGGGGCAACTCCCGCTCCATCCGCTCCTGATAGCGAACCGGGTCCTCCTTGCGGAACAGGTCCCAGTCGCTCCCCTCAAAAATAACCCGGCCCGGCGCAAGGCTGTTGAAGCGAATCCCACCCCGGACCAGTTCCGGATCGAGCGCGAGCGACTTCATCAGACTGGTCTGGGCCGTCTTGGCCATGCAATACCACGGCCGCCTGCCACCCTCACGGCCCTGCACGGAGGTGATCGTCAATACCCTGCCCCACCCCCCGGCGAGCATGCCCGGTATCGCCCGCATCGTGCAGCGCACGGTCGCGTCCGCGTTCCGCGCCATCGCGGTCTCCCAAACGGTTTCCGGGGTTTCATGCACGCGGGTCGGGACACGTCCGCCGCCACCGCCGGCGTTGTTCACCAGCACCTGCACGCCCCCCCATTGAGTCTCGATGGCCGAGAATGCCCGTGTAATGTCCGGAGCGGAGGTCACGTCCCCCTGGAGCGCAAGGCATTCGCCGCCGGCAGTACGGATCACACCGGCCGCCGCAGCCAGCCGATCCGCCCCGCGGGCGAGAATGGCCACACGGCACCCCTCGGCCGACAACGCCACGGCGATGGCCCTGCCGATCCCGTAACTGCCCCCGGTCACGAGAGCGACCCGCCGCCGCAATCCCAGATCCATTCAGCGCACCCTCCAGGCCACCACCGAGTAACCCTCGTGAAAGAGACTGCCGAATCGCAGCCGGCGGGCCTCGATCAACTCAATCCGCCCACTGGATTCCAGATCACGCAGGTGGCCCAGGAATCCGCTCAAATACCCGCGGGAGTTGTGGAACCGGATCGCCAGGTGATCCACCAGGTTCTCCTGCTCGTAAAAGTCCACGATCGGCTCCATGTGCACGCACACCGCCGGCCGCTTCTCCAGCAGGTAGTCGACGAACGCGCCGTGCTTCGGCCCCACCTGCTCCAACGCGCAAATGGTGAGCGCTGCATCACCCGGGCCAATCTCCAGCGCGGAATCCGGGTCAAACAGGTTGAACCGTTTCCCGACCAGCGGCAGGTTTCGCTTCTCGCCGATCAGGCTGGCCAGCCGTACGGCCGACATCGCCCAGTCCAATCCCACGAGCCGGACGCCGGGCAACTCTTCCGCACACGCGACGAGGTTGTAGGAGCTGCCGCACCCGAACTCGTAAACCGCCGACACGCCCTGCATAAACCGCCTGCATATCCAGCGCCGCACCACGTCGTGGAACTCGAACTCAAACCGCGGGTTCTCGGCGCGCACGAAATCGGCGTCGACCCGAATCATCGGTTCGGGCCGGATGAACCGGGGCAGCAGACTCTCGAGTGCGAACCCCTCGCGGGAATAGGCCTCAAGGTTCTCCTCCCAACCCCGCTCCCAGACCTCCTGGCGATGCTCGCCGACCCGGGTCACTTCGCCCGACTCCAACCGGCGAAGCACCCGCAGGATCGTGGCGTCACGCTCGGGCTTCTCCAGAGCTTGATAACGGAAGCCCGACCCCGCAATTCGGGCGCGAAGCGCTTCCCCAAGGCTCCCGGCATCGCATCCGAACGCGCGGGCGAAGAACTCCTGGTCAAGAACGGGCACCGGATGAGTCTCCTGGAGGCCGCCAACCGCCAGCGTCCGGCGTGTCGTGGTAGATGGTGGTGCTGCCCTCCCAGTCAAACCGGAATGGGACGCAGAGAAGATGTGAAAGCGCCTGACAGACCGCATTGCGCCGCTCCGGAGGCACCATGAAAAGTACAAAACCAGCGGCACCGGCACCGAGTAGCTTGCCTCCCAGGGCTCCCGCTTCCCGCGCGGCCCGGTAGATGGCGTCGACCCCGCTGTTCGTGACCCCCTCGGCCAACTGACGCTTCAGTTGCCACCCCTCGTCCAGCAACTCGCCGAACCGCGCGAGCGAATTGGAACCGAGCAGCACCTCCGCCCCTTCCTCCACCATGGCGTGCATCCGGCGAAGCAACCCGGCCCGGTCCTGCAGACCCGCAATCACACGCCCCGCGATTTCGCCGCCGAGACGACTGCTGCCCGTGTAGAACAACAACAGGCTCTCCTCGATCTCCGCGATGCGCGCCTTCCCGAGCGGCACCGGCTCGACCTGGATCGAACCGTTCTGACGGAACCGGATCACGTTCAGGCCGCCGTAGGCCGCCGCGACCTGATCCTGGGACCCCACGCGCTCCCGCATGACCTCCTGCTCGAGTTCGATCGCCCTCAACGCCAGTTCGTGCTTCCCGATGATCTGGCCCCGCAACGCGAGCAGCGCCTTGATGAGACCGACGCTGAAGGTCGAACTGGACCCAATGCCGCTCCTTGCGGGCAGGTCGCCCTGGTGGTGAATCTCCAGACCCTCGTCCTCGGCGAATTCGAGGTACCTCAGCCCATGGCGAACCGCAGGGTGCAGAATCTCGGCGGACGATTGCACGGTCTCGATGTGCGACCAGACAATCCGGTGCCGGATGCTAAAGAACGGCGGCAGATGGCGGCAGCTGATGTAGCAATGCTTGTCGATCGTCGTCGACAACACCGCGCCCCCCTCCTGCCGGTACCACGCAGGATAGTCGGTTCCACCGCCGAAGAACGAGATCCGGTAAGGAGTCCGCGTGATGATCATGGGATCGGTCTGGATGCCGCAAGCGAACCGGGAGACCACATGAGTTTCAAGAGACCGACTCGGCCCCGACACGGCCGGCAGCGATCTCCTCGCGCCAGTAGTCCAGCATATTGCGCAGGGTCTGGGCGTAGGGAATCTCCGGCTTCCACCCGGTGGCCGCCTTGAACTTCTCGGTCGAAGGAATCTGAAGGGTGACATCCGCCGGTCGGATCAGTGCGGGATCGACAGTCACCTCCACGCCGGCACCGACCGTGCTCATCCGGATCAACTGGTCCAGCACCTCACGAATCGTCATCGTGGTATCGCCGCCAATGTTGTACACCTCGCCGGCGGGACATTTCTCGGCCAGAAGCCAATAGGCGCGGACTGTGTCCCGCACGTCCGCGAACGTCCGCACCGAGTCGAGGTTTCCAACGCGGATCACGGGCGGTTGGAGCCCGGCCTCGATCCGCGCGAGTTGAAGGGCGAAAAACGAGTCGACAAAGACCTCGCCCCGGCGGGGACCGCTGTGAGTGAACATGCGGGTCCGGATGGTCCTCAAGCCATAGGCGCGCCAGTACATGTAGCCAGCCATGTCCTCGCCCACTTTGCTGACGGCGTAGGGACTGACGGGCCGGAGCGGGCATTCCTCGCGGATCGGCAGATCGGCCTCGGTCACCTGTCCGTAGACTTCCGAGGAGCTGCAAATGTGGATCACCGGGTCGATCTGCGTGATCCGCACCGCCTCCAGCAAATTCGTGGTGCCGATGACGTTGCACTCGATCGTATCGACGGGGGCGACGTAGCTGGTAGTGACAAAGGATTGCGCCGCGAGGTGGAAGATCACGTCGGGCTTGACCTTGCCGAACACCGAGATCAGCGAGGACAAGTCCCGAAGATCGCAGTCGTGCAGGGTCACCCGGCCCAAGATGGCCCGGATGTTCTGCTTGGGGCTCCGCCAACGCTTGGTGCCATGCACGGCAACGCCGGGCTTCTCGGCGAGGATGTACTCGGCCAGATGGCTGCCCACAAACCCCGTAATGCCGGTAATCAGCACCTTCATATGTCAACTCCCTCGACTTCGTCGCGCCGGGAAAGGATCGGGTTGCGAACCGGCCACCAGATCCCGAAACGCGGGTCGTTCCAGGCCACGGTGAACTGCCCGCTCCGGTCGTAGTAGGTCGATTGCTTGTAGTGAAAGATCGCCTCGTCGCTCATGACAAGATGGCCGTTGGCGCAACCGGGCGGGACCAAAATCTGGAGCCGATTCTGGTCTGAAAGCGTGAACGCTTCCCACTGCCCGAACTGCGGAGAGCCCTCGCGGTAATCGAGCACAACGAGGTAGAACCGCCCGTACAAGCAGGAGACCAGCTTCCATGTGTTGCGATCCCCGTGCAGACCCCGCAGCACATGCCGGCTTGACCGGGAAATGTCATCCTGAACAAAGGAAACCCCCACCCCAGCCTCCCGATACTCCCGTTCGTTGTAGGTCTCGACGTAGGTACCCCGAAAATCCTCAAAGACGGTGGGCGGACGGAGGGCGAGCACGCCATCAAGTTTGCTTCGGGTGGCTTCCATAGGGACCAGGGAATTCGCGAGTGCCTCGTATGAGGGGAATCCTCGTTGAAGTCAAGCCCCCCGCCAGAAGGCGATGGAGGCGCGAAACGCGGGTTTGCATAGATCGAATATTGATCCTCCGCCCAGACCTCCGGCCAGCGTTCCGCCTTCATCCGGAGCGCCAGGCCACCGACATTTCGCTCGTGTAGTGCCCATCGACGATCGATGTCCCCGATGATCACATACCTCGCCATTTCCAGTGAAGCCTCATACCGGAACCGCTCGCGACGATTCCCGGTTTCGTAAGATTGGGTGGGAAGGCCGTACCACGTCACCACCTGCAGCAAAGGTGCCGTGCGGCAACGCAGCAACCACGCGATGTTCGGGTTTGCCACCACAAAATCCTCCGGGCCGACCCGCTCGTTGATCCACGCCGCCGCCCGCTCCACCTCGGCGCAAGACTGGGTCACCCAGAAGTGGTTGCGCGGGGTGAGCGTCCCGGAGACCACCGCCGGCAGCACGACCGCGCATTGCGCCACCGGAACCACCCACATCAAACGGGGCAGAAATCGGACCGGGCCGGGCAGCATCCGCAGCAGCCCGCCCGCCCGGGCAAACAGGACTCCCCAAGCGAGACAGAGCGTCGGGAGAACCACCACCGCCTGATAGTAGAAGGGAATGAGGTTCGACCGATGGCGGACCAGCAGCACCAGAACAACGGCCCCGACGATCGCAAGCGGTCGCCAGCGGCGGCGGCAGGCCGCCACGAGGCCGACCACGGCCCCCGCATGGAACACGTCCTGAAAGACAAACCGCCCGAGATTAACCACGCTCCGCAAGCCCGAGCCGTCAGCCGCACTCCTTTGCGAAAACGAGTCACGAAGCTGCCCCAGATCCTCGAACAGCCAGCCACCGAAGCGCCAGTAGACCAGCCCGAGCGTCACTCCCACCACCACCGTCGCCGGGCCCAACAACCCGGGCCAGGCGCCGGGCCGCCGAATCCGGGCAAGCACACCCCCGATCGCGGCATGGATGAAGAGCGGATGCGCGCCGGCGGCCACGGCCAGCCCGAGACCCGCCCGCAGATGGTTGGCCGGCGTCGGCGGCCGCAACAACCCGAGCACCAGCAGCACCACACCGAGGCCGGCCGCGTTGTGCACATAGACCATCCGGAAATGAATCACCGTCTGCTCGTAGCTCAGGAACATCAGCGCGGCGAAGAGCGAGCCTGGACGGCCCAGCACCCGCCGGCCCCCGATCCCAATCGCACCCGCCGCACCCAGCGCGAGAAGGGCGTTGAAAAACCGGGATCCCACCAGGTCCCCCCCGGCCATAGCCGCGAACACCCCGCACAGGGCTGAATAGGCAGGCTGGTAAGGGGGGGCCGGGCCCCAGAACGTGTTCCAGAGCGCATAGTGCGCGGGAATGCCCCGGACAAGATCGATCCCGATGGAATGGGTCATGGTCTCATCGCCATACCATCCCGGACTCGTCCGCAGATGGGGCAGGTATAGGATCGCCCAAATGCAAAGAAGACCCGCTCCTGTCAGGGTTCGGGAGTCCAGGCGGAGACGCGGGAATCGCGGCCGGTTCACTAGAGCCCACCCCGCGCGAGCACTCGAATCTGTTCCACCGGCAGAGCTGAATCAAAAACCATGACTTCATCCATCAGACCATCAAAGGTTTCCTCCGGGCCGTAGCCTTGCCCGAGCCGCAGGGGGACAGAGTCGTTCCGGGGCAACTTCCCGCTGACGTTGGAAGCATCGACTTGGATCCCATCCACATAAACCCTGCGCCCCGCGGCCTCCGCATAAGTGAACGCGAGATGATGCCAGGCTCCCGTGCGAACGGTGCCCCTTGCCCCAACCCGGCTTCCGCCCCGTCCGGCAATATTCAGTTCCACAGACCGCGGAGCCTTGAGCCCGAACCACCAGAGATCGCCGGGGGTGCGCCTCGAAACCACTCCGCAAAAATCTTTGGGAAACCGATCGGGGCGCACCCAGGCACAGAAGGTCAGGTCGCGCAGCGCATCAAAAGCCCCGGCACCGCTCACCTCGATCACACTGTCTC
>Ga0163154_10010723_pt1 | contig 10123 bp, 10 predicted proteins | sample OliLakLV19MP9P1_FD_148649 | JGI IMG/M metagenome (GOLD analysis project Ga0163154, IMG submission 148649) | Freshwater microbial mat bacterial communities from Lake Vanda, McMurdo Dry Valleys, Antarctica - Oligotrophic Lake LV.19.MP9.P1 | ecosystem: Environmental > Aquatic > Freshwater > Lake >...
GCGGAGGTGAATAATCCTTATGGAACGGCGAGACTGGGGCAGGTGCCTCCGCCTCGCTTACGTCTATTGCGGTCTGGTAGCTTTGCTATGGTGCGGCAGCGCCAAGTTGAACGCGGCATGTCGGATTCGCAAATTAAGTTTCCCCATATTAGTGAAGACCGACAGTTTTTGACCGGGATAGAGGTAGATCGGGAAGTGGAATATTCTGCTGAAGGATCGTCTAATCCGCTGGGGGCAATGCCTGTTTAGACGGTTAAGAAACATCTCGATTTCCCGATCTGCGGAAACAAATGTGTGATCTTTCTGAATTATTCACTTTGACTGTTTAAAGTAGAGGTAGAGGAACATCTCAGGTCACAGGTTGACCTCAAAAGCACCTGATTTTTAACTTGAGGTGTTCGCTCCTCACACCTAACTAAGTCTCAGCCATTGGCTGGGACTTTTCTTATATTTAAAGCAGGTTGCAGGCGATCGCACCTGCCACCCAGGTAGGTGTAGGGATGTGTTACCCCCACACCGATGATTTTATGTGCGATCGCAAAAAGCACCTCAGAGAATCCGTTGGTTACCGTAGAGAACTCATTGGTTACGAAAAAGAACTCGTTCGCTACAAAAGAGAACTCATTGGTTACGAAAAAGAACTCGTTTGCTGCTTCGGAGCATCTTTGGAATGCCAGTTTAAGCGCCATCACGGAGCTATTTCCCTTCTCTCAGAGCAAGTGTTATCTTGGGGGCACTGTATGAGTTTTATGGATGCCCGATGCGTAGAAAGATTGCTACACATCCAATACGACAGTTAATGGTGGAACGATATCAATCAGGTAATTGGCAGGTGATGCGTGCTTTGATCCTGTGGCTGCAACCTCAGAGGACGGGTGCTGGGGCATGACAGATTTTTTTGTCAGCTATAACCGCGCCGATCGGCAATGGGCAGAGTGGATTGCCTGGATTTTGGAAGAGGCTGGCTATTCGGTGCTAATTCAGGCATGGGACTTTCGCCCTGGCGGTAACTTTGTGCTAGACATGCAGCGGGCGGCGGCAGAAAGCCAGAAGACGATCGCCGTTTTGTCGGAGACTTATCTCAAATCTGCCTATGCCCAGCCAGAGTGGGCAGCCGCCTTTGCTGACGATCCGTTATCTGTGAAACAGAAGCTAATTCCAATTCGAGTGGGAGACTGTCGCCCTACAGGGATGCTAAGACCGATTGTGTATGTGGATTTAGTTGGCCTAGCAGAGGCAGATGCTAAGCGGGAAGTCCTAGCAGCGCTGAAACCACGGGTCAAGCCAGACCAGAAACCAACATTTCCTGGCGCTGACGTTCCTGATACTGAGGGTTCTAGTACGGATAATCATCAGCAAGTGGCGGTAACGCCTGTAGAGTTTCCGCAGACAACGACGCTTCCGGCCTTTCGACAAGTTAAGCTGCAAGCGCTAAGAAAGCGGTACTCATTGCTCTGTACCAAGTACGAGGCTGCGTCCAATCAAAAGGACAGTATGTTAAGTGAAGCGGATAAAGTCACGCTTCAGTCTCAGATTGAGGGAATTGAGAGGGAAGTTCTCCAGGTAGAGGAGGGAATTAGTGCGTTGGTTAAGGGAGTAACCTGAGCATTCATGGACAGCGTAACCATTCAAAAACGATTAATAGAACCTAAGGAAAAGCGATTAGAAGTGCTGATGAAGCAATATATACAATTAAATACTCAAATGTCAGGTGAACTTAGTGCGGCAGTCAAAGTTTCAATTGAGGCTCAGATTAGAGCCACAACATTAGAAATTGAACAGTTAAACCAAGAGATCGAAAATCATAGGATTGCAAGCAAAGACGATATGCGGTCTTATGATATCTACCATAGCCATTGGGAGGAAAGTCTACCAAAGATTGATTTTAAAAGCTCAAAAGTCATTATTGATGATGTACTAGAGAAGCTTGGAAGGAATCAGGAAAAATCAGCCTTATTTTTGCTGCAAAATAGCGCTCCTATGGAAGGAGAATTGTGTGTCGGCTACATTAACTCTCGTCTTAGACTGCAAGATATAGGAACTTGGAAGGCTCCCTGTATAGCTGATTTTTTACCCCATCAAGTGCCGACTAGGCTTGATTTTCTCAACAAATTCGCTAATCAGTTTGAAGTTCCAAGTATTGATATAAGCACTCAGGATTATACTCACGCAATTCTAGACAAGATTTGTGGATCGTTGTGGGGTAGTGACGTTTTACTAATTCAAGTCGGCCTATATCGTTTAGATGCTCAAGATACATTTTTGGAATGGTTTGTCAATGATTTTTGGCAGGCTCTGGTTCAGCAAAAACTGTCTGAACGGAGTCGAGACCATCCATTCATTAAAGTGGTAGGGGTGATTACCATTAGGAGCCGAGTTGCCAAGTCTTACTTGCCATCAGCTCTATGTTGCAAAAAGCAAACATTTGATGGTGGAAAGATCTTGGAATTGCCTCTGAAGAAATGGACAGAGACGGATATCAGCGACTGGTTATTTAGGTTCTCAAAACTAACTGAGCCACAAGTTGGGTTAACAAGAGTTGACATTGAAAGGATGGCTAATTCTATTTATCATGTGACAGCAGGAGCGCCAACTTCTGTGCGGAATGAGTTGATGAAACAAATGACGCAATATATCAGCTAAATCAAAAGGGAGGCAGAGATTATGAAGCTAGACAAACGGTATATATTCCACGGTGATTCAGCCTGCCGCCCAGAACATCCCTATGCAGATTCTCCTACGGAGGCAGAGCCGTACATTGTTGATGAAGAACTCAAGCAGGCCGTTAACCTAGCAATTCAGCTCCGCCGACCGCTGTTGTTGGAAGGTGAAGCGGGATGTGGTAAGACCCGATTGGCATCGGCGATCGCCTACGAACTGGGTTTACCGTTCTATCGATGGGATGTGCGGTCTACTAGCAAGGCACAAGAGGGTCTGTATCAATATGATGCGCTCTGCCGTCTGCACGATGTCCAGGCGAAGAATGCTGGTTCAACCGTAAAGCGTGACCCTAGCAACCCAACAGATTACTGTGAAATGGGAGCCTTGGGTAAAGCATTTCAACTCACAGAATATCGATCAGTTGTGCTGATTGATGAAATTGATAAAGCCGATCTCGATTTTCCTAACGATTTGCTGACCGTACTGGATCGAAAGTCAGAATTTCTGATCTTGGAAACCAATGAAACGATTAAGCCAACGCCGGGTAATGAACCCATTATTATTATTACTAGCAACAAAGAGAAGGGGGGGCTTCCGGCTCCATTCCTACGGCGTTGTATCTATCACTTTTTGAAATTCCCCGATCGTCCAGAGCAGTTAAGCCGCATCGTTGATGCACACTATCAGGCCACAACCCTTGCCCAGGAAGAAACTCCACCCAAGACTGACTTGGTCAAAGCCGCCGCCACGCGTTTCTTAGAACTGCGCCGAGAAGGAGGGTTGTATAAGAAGCCCAGTACTAGTGAATTTCTAGATTGGATAGAGGCATTGCAACACTTTGGGGATAAACCCTATGCCGTCTCCACATTAAAGAAAGTCAGCCCTCTACCCTATTTGGAGCTATTAATCAAACGGCGGGATGACTGGGAAAAGATGGCATCCGCTGCATGAATGATCTTGATCTTAGGATTGATTTCACAGACGTGACCACTCGGCTCTTTCGGCGCTTGCGTAAAGGGTTCAAGCTGGGTATGGGCGAGTATTTGGTGGCGCTAGACGTTATCCGCTGGGAAACTGGTCCCAAAACTTTAGCTGATCTGAAGCTCACGTTACGGCTTCTATGGTGTCATTCGTTAACGGAACAAGAGCAGCTTGAGGATGACTGGGACGCGATCGCAACTTTGACTGCCGCTAAGCCAAAAGAGAAACCATCTAGTGATTCAGCTTCAGATGCCTCCGCTGCTCCCGAAAAACCAGAAGCAGAGCCGCCCACAGCGCCAGAGGTGCAGCAGCAGTTGCCTCAACCCCCTCAGCCAGAACCTGAAGTGTCTTCAGACTTCATGCGAACCCCATATCTTGGAGATGAATGGGACGATGGCTCAGCGCTACAGACCTATTTCCCGGTTAGCCGCCGCTCTCTGAGCTATTTTTGGCGCTATCTCCGCCGTCCGGTTGCCGATGGCTCTGCCGATGTGTTTGATTTGAGCGCTACGGTGCAGCAAGTGAGCCGACAAGGCTTTTTCCTGGCTCCGGTCTACACTCGACGGAACGTGAACCATGCCCGATTGGTGCTGTTGATCGATCAAGATGGCTCGATGGCTCCCTTTCATCGGTTTACCCGCGATTTGGTAGAAACGGTTTGGGAAGAGAGTTCTCTCCAACCTGACAATACTAGTGTTTACTACTTCTACAATGTGCCGACCAGCCACGTTTACATCGATTCACACTGCACAAGCCCTGTAACTCTTGCGGCGGTATTGGCAAGCTGCGATAGTGAGACGAGTGTGTTGATTGTGAGTGATGCGGGTGCCGCGCGAGGCTATCGACGGATGGAGCGAGTGCGGCTAACCACCGAGTTTTTGGTAAAACTAAAGCAACGGACAAATTTAATTGGCTGGCTCAATCCGATGCCAGAAGATCGCTGGGCAGGCACTTCGGCAGGCATGATTAGGCACTTGGTGCGGATGGAACCGATGAATGACGATGGCATGAGCAACACCATTGATACCCTGCTACGGGGACAGCCCCTTTCTTCCTGAATGCGATGAGTTCTGAGGCGATGAGTTCTGAGGCGATGAGCAACGCTACCCCCAGCAGCCTAGAGCAAGAACAAGCCAAACAGCGGGTCGATCGCTTTGTTCGGCGGTTTCAGCCGTCTTATCGACTGCTGGCCTATTATGCGGCGCTGCCACTAGTTCTAACCCCAGACCTGCTGCATTACCTGCGGGTGCAGTTTTTGCGCGGCAGTGGAGTGCCGTGGGTGGGAGAAGTTGATTTGCTGCTGTCTGAGTTGTGTCGCCCTGTGGGGTATGAACAATATGCAATGGATACGGCGGTGCGGGCTGCTCTGTACGAGGCAATGGAGCAGGAGTTGGGGCAACCCAAAATTGTGAAAGCAGCACAGTTGTTGGTGCGCTATGTCACGCAGATGGCGCAAACTAATCCCTATCTGAGTGATCACGAGTTGCGATCGCAGCAATGGGGCGCGATCGCCTATATCGATCCAGAGCGCGTTGTGCGGCAGATTGCCACTGCCTATCAGCAGGCGGAAACTGCTAGCAACAGAACAGGGCTATCCCGCGCAAGCCGGACAGAACTGGCTAGCCTTTCTTTGATCACTCAGGAATTAGCACCGCAGCTCAAACACTATCCCAAGCTGCTAGAGTACGCCGCAGTGGTTGGGCAATCATTAGTTGATCCAGAGCAGGTGCCATTAGCGGAGGTGCGGTCTGTCTATCAGGTGCTAGATGGCGTGGATTTGCGATTGCCCGCAGGGTTGCTGCCAAATGTGCAGCCGCGTCATCAGGTAGACGGTCAGCCCATCGTTAGGATGTTTGCCTTTGAGATAGCAACGATTGTGTTTGACGACGACCCTGCCCCGCCCGAGGTACTGCCATCTCAAGCCATCTTGCCACAACAGTTTCAGCCATTTGAGTTTCAAATCGCCACCGTTGACGTTGGACTTGTAGACCTAGCCACTTTACCCACTCAAATGCTGTCTGAAAGTGTGTTTGAGCTAGTAGACGGAGCTATCTTTGCCGAAAGGGGAACTCACCTCAATGATATGCAGCGCGCGCTGTTGGCAGGCACCTGGAACCACAAAACCTATGCAGAAATTGCTGCTGCCTCAGCAGCCGACGAGCAATCTATGCGGCAAACCCTAGCTCCAGAACTATGGACGTTGCTCTCGACCCTGTTTCGAGAAAAAGTCTCGAAGACCACGCTGCGCTCAACCTTGATGCGGTGGAAAGATCAGGGCGCTCCGCATATTCAGACGTTGCGGCGTCCAGAGTCGGGGAATCAGTTTGTCGAGCGCTTGAGCAATGCGGTGACACTAGAAATGCTGCCGATTCCTGGCGGCAGCTTTGTAATGGGTGCTCCAGACGATGAACCAGAGCGCTATGAGGATGAAAGCCCACCGCATGAGGTGAGTGTAGAGCCGTTTTTAATGGGTAAGTACCCGGTGACCCAGGCACAGTGGAGCGCGGTTGCGGCTCTGCCTCAAATTGACCGAGCGCTAAAACCTGAGCCTTCACATTTCAAGGGTGATGATCGGCCTGTTGAGCAGGTGTCTTGGTTAGATGCAGTTGAGTTTTGTCGTCGCCTTTCGCAACACACGCAACGAGACTATCGGCTGCCGACGGAAGCAGAATGGGAATATGCCTGTCGAGCCGGGACAACAACGCCGCTTCACTTTGGAGAAACGATTACTACTAATCTGGCAAATTATCGTGGAACCGATGATAAAAGTAATAATTGGTCAGGCTCCTACGGCAAGGGACCCAAGGGTGAATATCGAGCAGAAACTACACCTGTGGGCAGCTTTGAGGTGGCCAATGCCTTTGGTCTATATGACATGCATGGCAATGTGTGGGAGTGGTGTTTAGATCACTGGCATAGCAACTATGAAGAAGCACCTGCTGATGGCAGTGCCTGGTTAGACAATGATGATACTCTCAATGGAGAAGCCAATCGGCTGCTGCGGGGCGGTTCGTGGCGCGACTTTCCCAGGTTTTGCCGCTCGGCGTGTCGCGTCACCTATCGCGCAGACGACCAGGACTACTTCATTGGTTTTCGAGTTGTCTGTGGTGTTTCGTGGACTTTATAGCCCGTTCGGCTGAGCGCTCACGTCGAAGCCTTTACCCTCTTGCGCTTTTGCCCTTTACCCTTCTTTATTCTGGGTTTCGCGCTTTGCGCGATCGATTTATAAATGTAGCACTGCCCACAAATTTATACCCATGCAAGATTTACCCATCATTCAAAAGACCTATGACTTGATCAAGTGGTACGTGCCCATTCTGAACCGCCTACCCCGCGACCATAAGTTTCTGTTGGGCGATCGGATTTTTTTGGGCGATCGCCTCATCACTCCCAGCCATCCACCCGTCGCACAGTAGCCAAGCTACGCTTGGCCACCTCCGGTAGAAGCTCCAGCTTCCTCCAAACCGGGAATGCTAAACATGTCGCAAACCATTACTTGCCATGGGACGCTCCCGCTACCGAGTTATCAACGATCGCCCACATTTCATTACCTGCTCCACCGTCAACTGGCTAATGCTCTTTAGCCAACCTGCCGTAGCCGACATCATTTTCTCATCTTTAAGATTCCTGCAAGCCGAACAACGGTTGACCCTGCATGCCTACGTGCTGATGGAAAACCATCTACATATGATTGCCGCTGCCGATAATCTATCGAGAGAAATGCAATCGTTCAAATCATTCACGGCAAAGCGGATCATCCAGTGCCTCGAAGAAACGCACCGTGCAGGCTGGCTAGACGAATTGCGATCGCATAAAAAGCCTTACAAAACAGAATCCACCTACCAGGTATGGCAAGAGGGCTTTCATCCGATGCTGATTCAAGATGACCGAATGCAGCGACACGTCCTGAACTATATTCATCACAATCCGCTGAAGCGTGGCTATGTGGAAGAGGCGTGCCACTGGAAATATTCAAGCGCCCGAAATTATGCAGGTCAAGCTGGCATGTTGGAGGTGGAGCTACTGATTTAGAAGCACGGGAAGCAGGAGCTTCCGGGGTTGCTGCCATGCCCAGCATGGCGGCGATCGCTGGACAGCGATTGGAAGAAACTGGGAACCGGGTTGGGTATCCTGGTAGGCAATAGCTCGAACGGTTGCTCAACCCACCCTATTTTTTATGACGACTACTCAAGATTCTCCGTCCCGCTTCAGAATAGAGCGCCGTCCCCAAGAAGCACAGTTCTTTATAGAAGAGTTGGGCAACGGCGTTGAGCTAGAAATGGTGCTAATTCCAGGCGGCACCTTTTTGATGGGTGCACCGAAGGGAGAAGCAGAGAGTGGAGACAGTGAGAAACCTCAGCACTCAGTCACTGTTCCTCCCTTTGGTATGGGTAGATATCCGGTGACCCAGGCACAGTGGAGAGCGGTTGCTGCTCTTCCTCAAATTAATCGAGCGCTAACACCTGACCCTTCAAGGTTTAAGGGAGATAATCGCCCGGTTGAGCGGGTGTCTTGGCTAGATGCAGTGGAGTTTTGTAGTCGCCTGTCCCGTCACACCAAACGAGACTACCGCCTACCCACAGAAGCCCAATGGGAATATGCCTGTCGCGCTGGAACTCCCACTCCGTTCCACTTTGGAGCCACGGTTACCACCGACCTAGCCAATTACGATGGCAACTACACCTACGGATGTGGCATCAAGGGCGTTGATCGGAACGAAACGACTCCTGTTGGTAGCTTTAATGCCGCTAATGCCTTTGGGCTATCTGATATGCACGGCAATGTCTGGGAATGGTGTCTAGACCACTGGCATGAAGATTATGCGGGTGCGCCCAATGATGGCCGCGCCTGGGTTGATGACAATAAAAACGATAATCCAGAGGCCAGACGGCTGCTGCGGGGCGGTTCGTGGTACTACATTCCCAGGAGTTGCCGCTCGGCGTGTCGCAACACCTCCCGCGCAGGCAACCAGAACGACGACATTGGTTTTCGAGTTGTCTGTGGTGTTTCGTGGACTGCTTAGCCCTTTACCCTCTTGCGCTTTTGCCCTTTACTCTTCTTCTCTTTACCCTTGGTTTCGCGCTTTGCGCGATCGATTTAAAAACGTAGGGTGGGCGATCGCGGGTCTATGTGCCAGGTCTGTAGGGATGTGGTGCCCCACGGCGATGATTCTAGGTGCGATCGCACCTGCACCCCCAGTAGGTGTCGGGAGGAGTAGCCTTCAATACAACCCTGCCCCAGCGCTTGGTTTAACCTAACCACTATGACAGCCTGTCAAACTTGACTGCGGCTGTATGGCTGTTTTACACCTTTATCTACCACCATGGTGCTTCAGCGATCGCCCCAGCCGACTATCGATTTTGAGGTTGCTGGCCGTTCAACGGACTTTTCCTTTGCCCATCGCGTTTGTCGAGACATTGACGAACAGGCAAATAGCATTAGTGGCTGGGAGCAAACCTATGCTCAGCTGTCGGCAGGAAATTTCTCTGGTTCTACGATCGATCTGTGTTTCGACCACGTTCAGGTATTTCGCGAAACGACCGATCAGCACCTACACCAATCTGGTTCAGCCCCTCGCGACTGCTACGTGTTTGGGGTGCCTGTAAAGTAGGTCAACTCTAATTGATCCGCCAACAGTCCTCGGTTAAAGCAGCATCAACATCCCAATCTGGTAGAGACGCGATTGATCGCGTCTTCACGTATGGTAGGAGACGCAATTAATCGCGTCTTCACGCATGGTAAGAGACGCGATTAATCGCGTCTCTACCATGGACGAATGCACCCGTTATAGTGTCGTCTTTAGTTAAGGAGAACTTCGAGTATGACCGCCATTTATAATTCGCCTGCGGCATCGTCCAACGCGATCGCATCATCTGCCCTGCATCCTTTAGAACCCTTGAGTGCCAGCGAAATTCTGGCCGCGATCGCCCTGCTCAAAACTGAAAAAGAGCTAGGTGAACGAGTGCGGTTTATCTCGATTACGCTGCACGAACCGTTGAAAAGTGTGGTGCTCAGTTTTGAGCCGGGGATGCCGATTGAGCGGGCTGCTTTCATTATTGTGCTGGATAACACGACGGGTTACACCTATGAAGCTGTGGTGTCACTAACGGCATCATCGGTGGTGTCTTGGACGCATATTCCCAACGTGCAGCCGCCCATTGCGCTAGATGAGTTTTTTGATTGCGAAACGGCGGTTAAATCGAATCTTGACTTTCAGGCGGCGATGGCCAAGCGGGGGATTACAGATATGAGCTTGGTGTGTGTCGATCCGTGGTCTGCGGGTTGGTATGACGATGATGTAGAGGGCGATCGCAGACGGCGGCTGTCGCGGGCACTGTGCTGGGTGCGCAACAATCCTACCGATAACCTCTACGCCCACCCCATTGACGGGCTGATTGTGGTGGTTGACTTAAACACCATGGAAGTGGTGCGGGTTGAAGATCATGGCGTGGTGCCCGTGCCCACGGCACCCAGCAACTAC
>Ga0163154_10010737_pt1 | contig 10115 bp, 6 predicted proteins | sample OliLakLV19MP9P1_FD_148649 | JGI IMG/M metagenome (GOLD analysis project Ga0163154, IMG submission 148649) | Freshwater microbial mat bacterial communities from Lake Vanda, McMurdo Dry Valleys, Antarctica - Oligotrophic Lake LV.19.MP9.P1 | ecosystem: Environmental > Aquatic > Freshwater > Lake >...
TTCCCGAAGCGGCGGCAACCAGATCGTTCCTCCAGTGCGCAGTCGGTCCAGCAGTTCGGGACGGAACGCGGAATCGGGAGATTCCAATTCGGCATTGGTTGCAGAGAGGAAACGCACATCAACAGGCAGGTTTTCTCGGCTGCCCACCCGCGTGATCTGCCTCTCCTGCAACACCCGCATGATTGAGGCCTGCACTTCCGGTGGCATGTCGGCGATTTCGTCGAGAAAAAGATCGCCGCCCTTGGCCATCTCAATCAGGCCCACCTTGCCATCTACCCCGCTGCTGGTCCGAGGTTGGATGCCGAACAACTCGGTGGCAAAGAGATTCTGCGAAAACGCGGCACTGTTGACCGCGACAAGCGGGCGAGACGCCCTTGATTCCTGATTTTTAATTCCTGATTTTTGATTCAAATCAGGAGTCGCGAATCTAGAATCAGAAATTGCTCGATGGAGGTAGCGGGCGACGAGTTCCTTTCCACTTCCGCGTTCGCCACGGATAAGGACATTCTCGCGGTGACCGGCCGCACGGCGCGCCTCGCGCAGCACCAGCAGCATGGGCAGCGACTGCCCGACCACCTCACCCGCCGGATCTGCCAGCAATCCGTGATTCCACAAGGCCTGCTCCAGCAGTTCCGGACCATCGAGCGCGCTGCGGTCGATGAAACCCAGTGCCCCGCGTTGGCTGAATTCCAAGCTCACTTGATCCCGTGGTTTGCTGGATAGGATAAAAATAGGCAATTCCGGAAACTCCTGGTGGATCGCATCGAGTAGGGTGAGGCCGAAATAAGAGCGAGGATCGTCGTCTCCGGGACGGCCTTCCGGCATCCCGGGGGTGCGGCGGTGGCTTTCCTCGGTCACACTCCCGGTGTAGAAGCACAGGTCGATCAGAACCATCGACCATCGGGGACGCGGCATCTTGGGTTTGCGACCTCGTCTCATTCCTGCCGTCTCAGGCCAACCGTGCCGCACCGCATCGAGGGCTAATGCAAGGTCGTTCTCGACCGTTTCGCCGATGGATGAACATTCCGCTGCTTGGGCGCGGCAGAAGACGACTTCTGCAGTAGGTTTGAGAACTTTCTGCTTGCTCGCCTTGGCGGCGGCATCGCCCGTCATATCCTCCCATAGGAAATGGGCGCAAAGATTCTCGCGATCAGTATTCCGCCCCTCCGGAACATTTCGACCGAAGAGATCGTCGAGGATAAGGAGGCGGGGACGCATGGAATCAGAGCCGGTAGGGTGGAAGGTCTGCCAAGGAGGAAACGAACGTAGAAAGTTTGGAAAGTTCCGAACGAAGCCTTATAGCCACCATTTGGGCATCGGCTTGGCTGCTTTTTGAGCGGGCCCGGCGCCAATCCCTCAGAGTTCTGCGGACTCGATTCGATAGAGTAAGGCCGTCCTTGACCCGCTTGGGGACGCGGTGTTCCACCATCCAGCGATGGTGCACGGCCTCGGGGAGCCAGCAAGTGGTCTCGGGGGGACACTCGGAAAGCGGTGGGATATCAAACAAGGTTTTTGGGCTCAAATCAGCCTCTGCACTCTTGATGAGCGCGTCGAACTCGTCGCACGCTACATCAACCTTGCTTGCGCCCTCTGAATCAAACTCGGCAAGGAAATCCGGAGCATCCACCTCGCCCGAAAGCACGCGGTGAAGTTTGGCGATTAGCGGCATAACTTCGTTCTTCAGGACATCGTGCGACAATTTCGCACGCCTCTTCTGCCAAGCTGATAGGCATTGGAGGGTGGTCATATAAGTCCGGATTTCGAAATTTCGTCTCGGAGACACTTCACCCAATCGGCATCGACTTTGGCGCTAGAATCGGTGAACTTTGTGCTAACCTTCTCAACTATTGCGGTGGGGGCCTTTTCAGTCTCGCTGAGCTGTTCGATGAGCTTTTTGCAACCTGTCATGTCGGATGGCAGTCCAAGGCGAGAAAGCCACCAAGAAGACTTCGAAGTATTCTGGATCTCCTTCTCTCCGATGTTATGTGGCCCGGGAGCATGAGCGATCTCAAACGCCTGGCACAGGATGTCCAAGGCATGGACTGTAGGGAGAATCGAATCAAGAAGCGCAAAATCAGGCTTGTTTGTCTTCTCAAAGTGATCCAAGAAATGCCGAAAGTATTGCTTGAAGGAGTCGCTGGCAGCAAGGCTGACTGCCGTTCGTCGAGCGTACATCCTTTTCGATGAAAGCTTGAAGTTGACTGCCCCTCCCGAAATCAGGACAAGCAGAAGGTCCGGTTTGCGCTCTACTTCCTTTGCCACAACACTATCATCTACACCTAGATCACTGAATTTCGAGTAGTGCGCAACAATGACGCCGGACTTCAGCGGTTTATTGGCAAAACTAAATTCATTCGTTTTTGCATCCCATGAACATTCGGCAGCCTTTTTTCCAAGCAAAGACTTCCAGTTCCGTCGCTGTTCGCCAATGGGTAGCTGGGGATCGAAAAAGTAAACAGACACGCTCATGAGATCGAGGTTGTAGCTTGCGGAAGTTTGATGCAAAGCGTGAGGGTAGTAGACTTAGCTACAAATTCGATGGGAGCGATCCCTTTGATCGCATTTACTGCTCGATTCGCGACTCCCTGCCTGCCTTGCCTTCCTGAAAGCTCGCGATGGGTTTTAGCATCCATGCTCAGCTCGTTCGCGGCTCCTTTTGCAGCCTCATATGACACGGTCTCAAGGGAACCTGTTAAAGTAAAACTCCCGTCCTCACATTCGATAGCAACTTTCCATTCAGTTCCTTGAGCCGCTATTTCGGTTGTGGGTTTCCTAAGCGTGCAGATTCCAACGCAAGCGGCAGACATAACCTCAACAGTGAAGTCCGTGCTTAGCGTCGCCTGACCAAGCAAGCCGACACGGGCACATTCGTCAGCGGAACAACCAAAGAGTTCCGTAATAAAGCGCAAAGACAATCGCCCCTTTGATATGCCTTTCAAGGCACAGAGCCGGGCGCAGGGAGACATGCTTTCGAGAAATTCCTTGTCAATGAATTTTGCAAGCAGTGCTAAGGCATCTGGATCTTCATATAAATCTTCGTTTGTGACCTTAGTGAGCCATCCCGGAGCACCCATTGCTGAATCAAACACGTCATGTGGAATGCGAATGTCGGCCGCAGGGAACACGTTATCAGAAGCATATCCTGCGGCTTGCTGCCACACAACAGACGCCTTTGCGTATGGATCGTTAAAAACTTCGGCACAAAAGGTTATGACTGGGCCGACCGCATGGCCCCAGAAATCGGTGTCTGCAGTTGTTTGCCCTGTGAAGTCGACGAACATCTTGGGCAAGTAGGTCATTTGATGTTCCTTGCTAAAAAGGCCGTCCAATTGATCTTGCTTCGCTTTCGTCAACAAACCTATGTGGCGGGTCGCTACTCCCTTATCCTGCACGACGTAAGTCACAAAATCTTTGCCCTGTGCCTCCGTATGCCCGTCTCCAGAAAGCAAGTCAACACAGAACGCGCATTGTTGCCAATTGAGTGCGGTTATAAGTTTGTCATAATATTGATATTCTCTCTGAAAAGTCCCGATAACGATTCTCCACGATGGACACTGTATCAAGATTTGTGTAATCGCGTATTCTAGAAACTGGCGGTCACCAGCAATGTTTGGGCCCGACTCTGCGTTATTAGCGATGTCATTCACCGCATCATCAATCAGGACTACCGTAAAAGTCGAATCCTCGGGTGTCGGCACATGGATCCATGCACCCGTATCGCCAAATTTGTTGAAAGTCATCTTGGGTGTTTCTGGTGTCTTAGAATTCATTGTGAAAACTAACTGGTTGCTGCGGTAGGGTCATTCAAACTCAAGCGGGACAGCCATAGACTCCTATCCCTGCTACGCTCTAGTCGCCATTCATATTCAAGGCGATGTTCAGGATCGTGGTGGGTTAGCCGGGTAAGAGAATTGATAACACGGGCTTCAGTGGTCGCCGCTGGTGAAAAGTATGTGGAGCTGGTGTTTTTTGCGGCGAATGTAATGCCGCCGTTTGCGTTTTCGTCAATCGAAATGGTCCCCACTCGCTCGGTCTTTTGGCCATCAACGCCGGATGTGACTTTTCCAATCGCAATACTCACTGCCACATGCTGAAAAAAACCGATGAGCACGATGTGCAAAAGACAGGGAAGAAGCGTGGGCCAACGTGTCGTGAAGGTTCCGCCTATATGATCTTCCAAGGTCCAATATGATCCAATGAAACTTTCAAACGATCGAGGGCTTAGGGTCCACTCCTCCAGCATCTTGCGCACCAGGTCTTCTTGACCATCCGGCAAGCCTTTCTGAATCGAGCGCTTTTGCGGCAGGCGAGTGCGAAGCTTCCACATGGCGTCTGCTCTCGCCTCCGCGACAAGTGATTGAATGTTGATTTCCTGCGGCAAATTGCTGGGGGTCAACGAACTCTGATTCCAAAGGTTGATATAGCTATCAATCTTTGTAATCGCAACTTTTGCGCTGAGGCCAAGGTTATGAAATTGTGGGTCGCGTTTTATGGACCAAAGTGGGCCCGCGATGGTATGTGCAAAATCGTAACGTTGGTCTCTGGCCGCGGCGGTGACGATGGCTTTTTGGAAAAGTGTGGTGACCTTATGGAACTCGGTCGCCAGGTCTTCCCGAGACAGGGGATTGCTGTAAAGGAACAATATGCAACTGTCTGCGGTGTAGCGCTCGTCTAGGCGGTATGTCGAAGGGAAAATGACCAACTGGGACTCGCCCTGGAACGGAGCAAGCGCGAGGAGCGTCTGCGCCACCGCCAACCCAATGTCCTGGTTCTTCAAAATCTCGTAGAGGGCAGTGGCGACCGGAGATCTCCCATGTCCGCTTTCGGATGTCGCTGACAGTGACGCAATGAGTTCGTCAGCACAGCGTTGTAGTTCAGCGTCCGGCCAGATGGAAGAGACCAAACCTTGTAGATGAGGCAGATCCTGAGTTGTCCAGTTGTTTCGTTCCAGCGTGAAGGGCTGGTTGGAGATAGGAACGTCATCGTTTGGACCTCCGGCTTCCGTATGAAGCGGAACTGTCGGAGGGAACAATGCCCAGGCTTTCCCTGCCAAGCGATTGAAACCCTCATTGATTGTGCTGGAAGGTGTGGGAAGTAGAAAGCGGATATGGGTGAAGTCGGGATCCTCCTCAATGTTGATCTTAGCCTCAATTGAAGGGGTCCAGAAATAGCTAAAGACGCAGGGCCGGGGAGATCTGGGAAGGATCTCCTCCATCAGGAGTTTCGTATTGCTGAAGCGCGGAAAGCGGTCGTTGCGAGCGGCAAGCACTGCCAGATACGCATGCATGAATTTCAGGGAATGCAGATTGGATTTGGCATCATCGAAAAGAGGGTTTGAAAAATATTGCCACTTCGCTTTGCCCTCGACCGGGTCATAAAATGCCAATTCCGCTGCAAGGCAATGCTCGTGGAGGAGGCATGATGTCGAGATATGTCGAGCAAGGGCGATGGAGCGCTCAGCGCTTTCGCCGCTGAACTGGGGAGTCGAGGCAACACCGGTCGATTCGTAGTCCCGACGGAAGGCACTGGCCAAGGCAGACTTCTCGGCATGTCCTTTGGGAGGTGATGAGCGCGAGGTGGAACGTGTGAGACGCTGAAGGAGCGGAAAGCGTCGGAGCACGCGCTGCGAATCCATGCGCAAAACCGTCCAATCAGCCCCAATTCTCAGTAGGTCCGAAGTGTCTCTCAGATACTCCGTTGAAGAGGCAATGTTTTTCAGCAGATCCTTGTATTCGTTCGCATTCCCTAGCGCCTCCTCGACAATGCGGAATGTGCTGAACCCCCGTGAACGGAGCATCGCCAAGTAGTGATCTCTGGTGACGGTTGGCTGGAGAATGTAATCAGGGCAGAGCGGTGTTGGAAGGGAGACTCCAAACCCTTTTAGGCGGTCGACGAAAAGTTCGATTTCGTGAGGTCGGGTGGCGCTCGCAGATCTGGGTTTGGTCAGTATTTCCCGAACGCGAGGATCTCCGGCGAGTCCAGAGAGGAAAACGGCCTGCGCGACCTTCGAATTGTTCTCGTTGCCATGCGCCCCCGGACGACCTTCAAAGAGATGTTCGTCGCCATCCGCCTTGCTATGGAGAAAGAGGCCTCCCGGACGGAGCAGAGTCAATGCCCGGAGCAGGGCGGGACGCCACCAATCCAAATGAAAGAAGCAGAATGACGACAGAATGAGGTCGAAGCGGACCACGGGGCCGATTAGCTTCCGCAGCCGAAGGTTCCAATCGGAAGGACGATGGAGACGGATTTCACCACTGATTGCGGGGTTGTGTGGCTCGTAGTCGAGATCGTCATGAATTAAGGTGAACGAGTCGGCATTTTCAGGGCTAGGTTCACGCTTCGCAAAAGTCGGTGCCTTCCAATCTGCTCCGCTGTGCTGAAGCAGAGGAGCCATGCCCCCAGACTCCATAGGGAGGTTACCCCAATGCTCGTGGATGAACTTACCGGCAAGTTCGAGTGGAAATCGAGAAAAGTCGATGCCATAGAACTCGATGCGACGGCCCGTAATTGACTGGATGTGGTGGAGAATGGGCAACTCGAACGCGCCGAGCCCAAACCCAAGCGCAAGCACGCGGAGCGGTTCGTCTGGACGTGCAGCCATGTGCTCTTCGGTCAGGGATCTGACAAAGCGCTGCAGATCCGGGGCATTAAGATCCGGCCAATAGATGGTTGCGAAGGCCTTCCAGAAGGACGGGTCGGAGTAGCCGGGAGGAACCTCACGCGGCACGGAGCGTCTTGGAACGGCTTCAACAAATCGGATATGTGGTTTCAGCTTCATTGGCCGGAGGGAGCTAATTCAATTCCGTGGTCTCCCCAGCGGACCAACTTCATCTCCGCCCGCGTATCGCGGTTCTCGTCCAAAGTAATAGTCCCGGTAGCCCCTTCAAATGGCATCAGTGACTCCAGTGCGGTCGCTACGGCCTTTGGCTCTGCGGACTGTGCTTTTTGAACTGCCGCAATGAGAACGGTCGCCATGTCGTATGCATAGGCCACATCGATACTCGGTTCATTTCCAGTCGCCAACACCCTCTGGTTGAATTCCTTGGTTTTCGGATTGTCCTTATCGAAGTAGTATCTCGGGGCGGGAAAGATGACGTTCTTCAGAAAATCGGGTTGCACCTTGTCTTGAAGTCCTCCCAAAGCGAGATCCAGATTGCCAAGGACAGGCAGATCCAGACCGAGTTCCTGCATCTGCTGGAAGATCACAGGAAACGTCGTGGAGTATGCGTAAATGATGAGGCCGTCCACTTTCAGGTCTTTGATTTTAAGAAGCAGGCTGCGGAAATCTTTGTCGGCGAAAGTGAATTGCTCTTGTAGGACCATCTCCCCGCCGAATGCGGCGATTTTCTTGCCGAAAAAGTTTACCCCTTCTTCACCAAATCGGTTGTTGATATGCAGCCCGGCAAAGCGCTTGAGACCATGCTTCTTTGCGTATTCAGAGAGCAGGTCGGTTTCCTCGTCAGACGTCGCGTAGAGACGATAGGCAAAGGGGTATCCCTTGGTCACCTCCGGCACCATGCACTGCGCGAAGACCAACACATCAGCAGATGAATCCTTGTAAACGGGAAGAGTTGCCAGAACCGGAGTCGTCGTGAAAACGGCCTGAATAAGGATTCCCTGAACGTCCAGAAGCTTGCGCGCTGCGGAAAGTGCGACATCGGCCTTTCCCTGGGAATCCTCGTAAACAAATTCGACCCGAGGTTGGGTGCCTGGCTGTTGTGACTCAGCGGCAAGTCTGATTCCCAAGGATTCTCCCTGCCCAAGATACCCAAGGGGGCCGGTCAATGGCAGGATTGCACCCACTCTAACAACGTCGCCCGCATGTGGACCTTTGTTGTTCGCTGAGTAGATCAAAATTCCGGCAAGAATGGCAATTCCGGCGACGCCTGCCGTGATGGTAATCTTCTTGTTCATAATATTTTTAGTTTGAATGGATGGCGGGGGTGAATAGTAAAATCGCTTCTCTCTCTCTCGGAGCTGACATCTGTTCCGCCGCAGCGCGAGTAGCGGCGTTGTCCAACATTGCGAATGGCTCGTCGTAGAGGGCTAGACTAGTTGCTTGGTCGTGCTGACCCAGCGAGAGCCGAATGAGTGTGCGCTGCTTCTCGCCGCCGCTGAGGCTGGAGATCGGGCGCGACAGGAATTGCTGGTCGCCAGCTGACGGCACGGACCCAGAGCGGGAAAGCAGGGCCGTTTCGTTGACGGTCAAGGACGAGAAGACCGATTTGTTCGAGGGAAGAGCAGTCAGACCATGTTGCACACGCTCCCAAGCTGGAAGGGTGTCGACTGCAGTGCCGTTCAAAACGATAGCCCCGGTCGATGCAAGTTGCCCGCACAATGCCGCGAACAGTGTGCTTTTTCCCCAACCATTCGGGGCTTGGAGGATGGCGATTTCGCCTTCGTAGAGTGTGAAGGTGAAGCCGGTCGTGTTGCCGTGGTCATCGAGGCCAATAATGGTGCGAGGGCCGCGCTTGACGATGAGGTTCTTGATTTCGAGAATCGGCTTGGCATCCGCTTTCCAACGTTCTGGGCGGCGGATGCGAGTGAGCAGGGCACCGCGGGGGAGCGGTTCGTCGAGGATCTCGGCGGCGTTGCCAGCGAGGAGGTCGAACCAAGGAGGGCGGGTTTGGAAGGATAAAGGATTAGGGATGAAGGATGAAGGTTGGTTGCTTCCGACTTCTAACTTCTTAATTCTGCCCTGTTGCAACAGCCAGTCGGTGGTGACGAGGCCGTGAAGGTGGGGTTGGTTGAAGACGTGCTCGACGATGACGAGGGTGAGGTCGTGCTCGCGAACGAGTGATTCGAGCAGGGCGAGGACGTCGGTGACGCCTTGGCGGTCGAGGCCGGCGAGGGGTTCGTCGAGAAATAGGATCTTGGCTCCGGCGGCGACGGCGCGGGCGATGGCGACGCGCTTCGACTGGCCGAGCGAGATCATGTCGGCGGAGGATTCCTCGCGTCCGGCGAGGCCGAGGCGGGCGAGCATGGCATCAGTCTGATGGTTAAGATCGGCCTCGCGGCGCTTGGCGCGGTCGGGAGCAATCAGGGCGATGAGCGGGTTTTCGCCGGGGTGGCCGGGTTCGGCGACAGCGATGTTGTCACGAAGGGATTGGGCCCCGAAGAGACGCACATCCTGCCAAGTGCGGCCGATGCCCTCCTTGGCGACAAATTCGGGACGAAAATGATCCCATGGATTGAGGTCCTGCCACCAGCGGCGCGGAAACGAGAAGGTGCGTGGCGTGCCATCGGCGAGGTAGTCAATAGTGCCGGAGTCAGGTTCCAGATTGCCGGTCAGGATATTGAGCAGGGTGGTCTTGCCGGAACCGTTCTCACCACGCAACAGAACGACCTCGCCTTGGCGAAGTTCGAGGTCGACCCCATCAAGCACGACCTGCCCGCCAAAGGCCAATTTCAAGCCCGAGGCACGAAGCTGCACACAACCCTTGGCTTCAGGCGCGGGTTGACTGTCTGTAAATTTGGATGAACCTGTAGCGGGTTTCACGGTGGAAAGCATACACAACTCCGAGGCTGACAACAAGTTTTTGAAAGCTCTGCGTCGGGGGGGGCAATATCCGGTTCAGCGCACGAAAACGTTCATTCGCAAGATGTTGAGTGACAGCGACTTGTGAGGATGATTGCGCAGATTATTTAAGCTATTGATGCGTTTTGGCAATGCAGGCTTTCATAAAGAATCGGATAGCGAAGGTATCGCATTAGATACCATAAGATTCATCTGCGAACCAATGTGCGAACAAAGGTCAGGGTTTGGATTTCCGGGCAGGCTTTGGCGAGAGTTGCTCGATTTGGAAGTCCGGGTGGAACGGATTGACCACTTGGAGAGTCTCGATGAGCAGGCCGTGTTGAAGATCTTCCGAGAGCAGGGTGGTGGAGTCGCAGGCGAGGGCAGCAGCGATGATGAGGCTGTCCCACCACGAGAATCCGTGGAGGTCTTCGAGGTGCCAGGCTTTTTTAAGGAGAGCCGCAGACGGGGGCACCGGTTTCCAGTCGAGCAGGTCCTCCACCTCGCCTCGTGCCTGCGGACGGGACAGCGCAGGCTTCAGCTTCCGGGTGACGGTGACGTAGAATTCCTGTAGCACCTGGTGGCTGATGCGGCCGGT
>Ga0163154_10010741_pt1 | contig 10113 bp, 7 predicted proteins | sample OliLakLV19MP9P1_FD_148649 | JGI IMG/M metagenome (GOLD analysis project Ga0163154, IMG submission 148649) | Freshwater microbial mat bacterial communities from Lake Vanda, McMurdo Dry Valleys, Antarctica - Oligotrophic Lake LV.19.MP9.P1 | ecosystem: Environmental > Aquatic > Freshwater > Lake >...
GGTCCGCCAGCGGCTCGTCGAAGTACCACGGCAAGGTCTCGATGACGTCGTGCGGGTTCGGCGTCAGGGTCTCCGTGTGGTGCACGGCCCCGAGGGCACGCGCCGTGCGGCGCGCCAGGTCGAGCTCGTCGTGCGAGCGCTCGTTGAAGCCGACGGTGCACAGGACGGGCGGGCCGCCGAGCGCACGCGCCATGGAGGTCGCGACCGCGTTGCTGTCGATGCCACCGGAGAGGAACGCGCCGATCGGCACCTCGGAGACGAGGCGCGACGCCACGGCGCGGTCGACCCATTCGAGCACCTCCTCGTTCGTCGCCGGGCCACGCAGGCCGTCCGTGGGTAGGTCCCAGTAGCGCTCCAGTTTGACGCCACTCTTCGCGCTCCACGTCAGCACGGTCGCCGGCGGTAGCCGGTGGATCCCGACCCACGCGCTCTCGGGCCCACCGACGTAGCCCTGCACGAGATAGTCGAGCAACGCCTCGCGGCGCAGCTCACGCGGAAAGCGCCCTGACGCGAGCAGCGACTTGACCTCGCTACCCCACCAGAGGCCCTCGGCGGTCTCCGCCCAGTACAGCGGCTTGACGCCGAACCGATCGCGCCCGAGCACGACCTTCGGGTCGGCCGCGTCGCGCAGATCGAGCAGCGCGAACGCGAACATGCCCACGAAGTGCTCGGGGGCGCGTGTCCCGTATTGCTCGTACGCGTGCAGCACGCTCTCCGCGTCGGAGCCCGTCTTGTAGGTGAAGCCGAGCTGCTCGAGCTGCTCGCGCAGCTCGCGGAAGTTGTAGATCTCGCCGTTGCAGGCGACGCCGACGTCGCCCGTATGGTTCCAGATCGGCTGCGCACCGCCCGCGACATCGATGATCGAGAGGCGCCGGAAACCGAGCGCCAACGGCCCTCTCGAGACGAGCACCTCGTCGTCGGGGCCACGGTGCGCGATCGTGCGCGCCATGCGCGACAGGAGCGAGTGATCGGGTCTACCGAGCGGGTCCCGCAGCGCAAATCCGGTGAGTCCACACATGCTGGTTCGCGAGCTGATCGTTGATCGGAGGGGGTCCGCGGCCCCGTCAGGGGCTGCGCCAGGAACGTCCGCGGCCCCGTCAGGGGCTGCGCCAGGAACGACTGACAGTCTCAACCGTCGATGGAGAGCTCCGTCGTGCGGAAGCCGCGCTGTGCCGACGACCGGCGGAAACCGCTGCCGGGATCGATCCGCGTGAATGGCGTCGAGCGACCGCTGGCGCCCGTGGGCAGGCTGATCGGTGCGCGCAGCTCGGCTCGGGCGATCTTCCCGAAGACCAGGATCAGCGCGAAGTAGTGATAGATGAGGTCGAAGTGCGCGCGGTTCAAGAACATGCTCCCCAGCATGAACGTGATCAGCGACGCCTCGAACGCGGTGCAGTAATAGAGGATCCAGCTCCGCTCGACCTTGCGGAGCACCTCACGGCGCAGGGCCCACAGGTCGAAGAGCGAGAGGAACATCAGGCCCACGTACGCGAGGAAGGCCGGGGTACCCGATTCGGACCAGATCTGCAGATACGCGTTGTGCGCGACGCGGGTCATCGCCGCCTCACCGGTGCCCTCCGGGTCGTACGCCAAGTAGTTCGCGCGGAAGCGCTCGAAACCGACGCCGAAGACCGGGTTGTCCTGGATCATCAGCCGAGCGACGCGCCAGGCCCGGAGGCGTCCCATCGCGGAGCCGTCGTCCTCGACCTCTCGGAGCGTCGACAGTCGGTCGTACCACTCGGACGGCGCGAGCGCGAGGCCGAGCAGGAGCAACATCGCCCCCACGCACATCCCAGCGAGGCGGTTCTTCGAGCGCCAGATCAAGACCGCCACACCGATGCCCAGCGAGAGCGCACCCCCACGCGACCGGGTCGCCATGACCGTGAGCCCCGCGAGCGGGACGGCAAAGCCGAACCAGCGCCGATAGAGCGGATTCAGCTCGCTGAGGGCGATCCCCATGAAGATCGGGATCGCCATCGCCATCGCGAGCGCGAAGTCGTTGTTGTCCTCCAGCATCCCGCCGGGACCACGGATGATGTAGAGCGAGCCGCCGGAGAGGATCGTCGCGGCGCCGTTCTTGAACGCGTAGAAGGCGAACGAGCCCCCGATCACCCACACCATCGCGCGCAGGTGCTCGCGGGTCTTCACGATCACCGTCGTGAAGAGCGCGATCATGATGATCTTCACATAGTCGATGACACCCGTCAGCTGGAGCGGCGAGCTGCCCTCCGCGAAGATCTTGCTCAGGATCACCTGGATGGGCAGGAAGATCAGTAGAACGATGCGCAGGTCGGAGGGCAGCTTCCCCTTTTCGCTGGAGGCCATCCAGCCGCCGTACATCGCGAGCGCCACGTAGAGCGACCAACGCTCATAGCGGGCAAAGCCCCAGGTGAGGTCCTGCAGCCGCATGTAGGCGAGCAGCGAGAAAAGCAGCATCCCCGCCAGCGGCCGCCGGAAGCAGACCGGCAGCGCACTGATGATGAACAGGCTGACGATGAGGTCCCGCAAGGAGCCTCACGCATCCTCTCGCGAAGCGCCGCGCGCCTGCACTGGGCAACGTCGCTTCACAGGAACGGCTCGCGCATCCCGTGGATGGCGCTGAGCACGGGCTCCGACAGGGCGTCGCGGTCGTACACCCAGGTCCAAGTCACGTAACCCACGACGCTGACGACGGCCAGAGTGACAGTCGCGAGCGCGACGCGTGCAAAGAAGAGTCGTGAGCGTTCCCGCCGTGTGACGATCCGGTTCACGGTGCCCAGCACCGGCACGACCATCACTCGCGACAAGTCACGCGCACTGCGGAAGGTGCTGCGACTGAGCTCGGCCAGCACGGAGATGCCGAGACCCAACGCGAGTCCGACGAGCAGGAAGATCCCGGCGATCAGGTAGGGGTTCGGCGTCGTCGAACGTGTCAGCACGAGCGGCAGCTCGAGGTCTTCGAAGAAGTTGCCCGCGTCGGTCTCGATCTTGTCGACCTGCGACTCCTGAATCGCCCGCGCCGTCCCGAACTCCGTGATCTGCTCCGACAACTCTTTGAACCGCGCCTCCAACACAGAGATGTCCTGGTGCTCGCTGTAGAGCTGATCCGTCCGCTCGGTCAGCTGCTCGCGACGCAGTTCGTTGCGCTCGAGGTCCGCCCGCTCCATCGCAGCATCGTTGCGGGCCTTCTCCAGCAGGCGCCCCAGCTCGACTCGCTCCGGGTTCACCTCTTCGACCTCCGACGTGGGCACACCACCATCCCCCCTGCCGCGCAGCTCGTCCAGGGACTTGACGATCGCCTCGATGGCGAACTGCGCCTTCTTGTAGTTCGACGAGTTCACGGTCCAGCCGTTCTCCCGGATCCCTTGCAAGAGCGCTAGCTTCTCGCTGGTCAGCCGCTGGATATCGCCTGCGGCTCCCCCTTCGGCGGTCGCCCCCTGGGCTCGGGAGCGGGTCGGCGGGGCGGCGGCGTACTGCACCTCCCAGAGGGCGATCCGTGCATCGAGGTCCTCGAGCGCCTCGACGTTCGCGTCGATCTCCTCGATGACGCTTTCGAGGCGGCCGAACTCGCTGCTCGCGAGAAAGCTCGAATTGTCACGCCCCTGCAAGTTGACGTCGGGTCGAATCCTGTTCCCGCGGCGCTTCAGCTCGAGGTCCTGGCTGACCTTGGCCCGGTCGGCATGGAGCTTGTCCTCGGTCCTCTTCAGCGTCTCCAGTTGAGTCCGCTCGGAGCTCTCGAAGCGCCCCTGGACCTCGGTCTTCCACGAGTTGACGATCTCGCTCAGGAAGTCATAGGCGCGCACCGGATCCGTGTGGCTGAACCGTGTGCGGACGATCTGCGCACCCGCCTGGTTCTGCACCGCGTACAGATCGATGATGAGGTCCTCGCCCAACCGGACGCGGTACTCGCGCTTCTCCTCTTCGGATTTCTCGAAGTACTCGGGCCACCTCAGCTTGTTCAGGGCCTGGGACACCCGTTGATCCGAGCGGATGATGTGTTGCGCGACGTAGCCCTCCATGCGGCTCACGGCGCCGGCGGACGACTCCTTCACGAGCCCCGTCACGTCGCGCACGAGGACCTGGGCGCTCGCGATGTGCTTCTTGGGGACGATGATCCCCACCGCGACTCCGAGCGCGCCGAGCACGATCGTGGGAATGGCGATCCACCAGGCACGACGCCTGAGGATGCCGAGGAACTCCTCGACCTGACTGGTCCCTTCGACTTCGACTGCCACGAGTTCCCTCCTAGAAGACCGACCCGAAATTCGCGGCGCGGTTGGTGTTTCCGTACCCCCCCCCTCCGTACCCGTTCTGGAAGAACGCGCCGGTGACCGATTGGATCGCAATCGTGAGGGGGTACAGCAGAGCCTCGACGAAGTATCCCAACTCCGCGAGCAGCGTCGCGGGGACGTAGATGACGTCGTTCTCGCGGATCTGGTAGTTCGTCGACATCTCGCCGTTGACGGTGAGATCGTCGAGGTTGAACGGCAGGATCAACGGGTCGCGCGCGTCGCCCCGGATGAGCAGGCAACGGCCAACGTTGGCCGAGGAGCGGTACGGCTCGGCGTCCCAGACGGCCTCGAACACGGTCTGGTTGCCCTTGAACTCCTTGCGGCCCGCGTCCCGAACCTCTCCGAGGACCCAGAAGGACTGACCCTCCGAGGTGATGTCCACGACGATCTCGGTCTCCTCGAAGTAGAGCGAGTAGCGCTCCGTCAGCACCGCCTGCAGCTCGCTGCGTGTGTAGCCGGCGACGGAGACATCGCCGAGCTCGGGCAGCAGGATCCGACCGTCCGTGCGGACCGTCTGGACACCGGAGATCTCATCCGGGTGCAGGATGTCCTCGATCTCCACCGTGTCACCGATCGAGACGTACTCCTCCTCCTCGGCGTTGCCGACGTAGCGCTTGCCGAAGCCCTCCTGGTTCAGGTACTGGAGGGTGCGCTTGTCCGGCGCCGAGCTGCACGCCGCGACCCAGAGGAGGGCGAGACAGACGGCGAAGCGCTGAATGGTGATCCTCCGCCGCAGGGCGATCGGGGTCGGGACGTGGCTCGGTGTCATCGGACCATCGGTGCGGGTCGATCGGGTGTTGCCGCCCCACTGGGGGACCTGGGCCGGACGGTACCTCATCGGCACACGCGGGCCTGGGGTTGACCCGGTTCAGGACCTCGCGCGGGGGAGGACCAACGGGCCCCCTGACCGCGCGGGACGACAAGGAGCCGGAGGATACCAATCTTGGGCGGCAGCAATCTCGCGCTGCCCGGGGCGCTCCACCCGGGCGGGGCACCTCGTCAGGCCAGCCCGCGGCGCTCCGTCCGGAGCGCCCCCGTCCGGTGTCCGACCCTCGACCCGCCCGGGCTGATTACCCGCGCGCCCCGTACTGGCGGGCGTAGTACTCGCGGTACGAACCCGTCCGGACCCGCGCCAGCCACGGGTCGTTGTTCAGGTACCAGTCGATCGTCATGGGGAGCGCCTGCTCGAATGTGTAGCGGGGGCGCCAGCCGAGCTCGCGCTCGATCTTCGCCGCGTCGATCGCGTACCGCCGGTCGTGACCCGGCCGGTCCTTGACGTAGGTGATCAGCTCCTCGCCCTTGCCGAGCGCCGCCAGGATCCGGTGGACGATGGCGATGTTCGGGTACTCGTTGTGGCCGCCGATGTTGTAGACGTCGCCGACAACACCGCGCTCTTGGACCGCGAGGATCGCCTCGCAGTGGTCGCGGACGTAGAGCCAGTCGCGGATCTGCATCCCGTCGCCGTAGACCGGCAGCGGCTTGTTCTCCCGCGCGTTCGCGATCATCAGCGGGATGAGCTTCTCCGGGAACTGGTACGGACCGTAGTTGTTCGAGCAACGGGTCGTCAGCGCCGGGAAGCCATGGGTGTGGTGCGCCGCGCGGACGAGCATGTCGCTACCCGCCTTGCTGGCCGAGTAGGGCGAGTTCGGCGCGAGGGGGGTCTCCTCGGTGAAGAAACCGGTCTTGCCGAGCGACCCGTAGACCTCGTCCGTCGAGACGTGCACGAAGCGCTGAACGCCGCGCGCGCGGGCGACGTCGAGCAGCACCTGCGTCCCGACGACATTGGCGGTGACAAACGGCAAGCCGCCCAGGATCGAGCGATCGACGTGGCTCTCGGCGGCGAAGTGCACCACATCGCTGACACCCGAGGCGCCCGCCGCGTCGAACGCGCGCTCGACGTCCTCGGTGACCGCGACGTCGCCTTGGACGAAGCTGTAACCGCGGTGCCCCTCGATCTCGGTCAGGTTCTCGAGGTTGCCGGCGTAGGTGAGCTTGTCCAGGTTCACGATGCGCCAAGCGGGCCGGAGCTCGACGAGCATCCGCACGAAGTTGCTGCCGATGAACCCGGCGCCGCCGGTGACGAGGACCGTTCGCGTCATTCTTCCGCTTCGCTTCCGAGGTAGGTCTGCAAGGCCTCGCGCCACGGCGCGAGCCGCCGCCCGCGCAGCGCCGCGAGCTTCGAACAATCGAGGACGCTGTACGCCGGTCGCTGCGCCGGCCGCGGGAACTCCCCGGTGGAGCACGGCTCGACCGTGACCCCCTCGACGCCTGCCGCGGCCAGCGTCGCCACTGCGAGGTCGTACCAGGAGCCGTCACCCTCGCAGGCCGCGTGCCATATGCCGGGTTCGCCACGCAGGAGCACGTCCCACAGGGCCGGCGCGAGCTCGAGCGACGACGTCGGTGAGCCCACCTGGTCCGCGACCACCTTGAGCTTGTCACGCTCGCGCGCGAGCTGCAGCATCGTGTGCGGGAAGTGTCGGCCGCGGGGCCCGTACAGCCACTGCGTCCGGACGATCTTGGTCCCCGTCGGGTGCGCGCTGCGTGCCTGGAGCTCTCCGTCGAGCTTCGTCCGGCCGTAGACCGACAGTGGCGCGACTGGGTCGTCCTCGCGGTAAGGCCGCCGCGCGCGCCCGTCGAACACGAAGTCCGTCGAGACGACGACGAGCGGGACCCCCACGAGCGCGCAGCGTCGTGCGAGGACGCCGCAGGCGTCACCGTTGACACGCTGCGCGACCGCTGCCTCCTCCTCCGCGCGATCGACCGCCGTGTACGCCGCACAGTGCACGACGCCTGCGAGGGGACCGTGCTCGACGAACAGGCTCTCCACTTGCTCCGGGTCGGCGAGGTCGATCCCGGGCGCGTCGACCCCGGGCGCCGCACGCAGGTCGGTCCCGACGGTCGTGAGGTCCTCGGGCGCGGCCAGGATGACCTGGCTCCCGAGCATCCCTGCAGCCCCGGTGACGAGCACTCGGCCGCCGCGGGGGATGCTGTCGTTGGTGCCTTGTTCGGTCACGCGCCCAACGGCCCCGTCAGGGGGCGTGCAGATAACACTGAGACAAATGGCCCCGTCAGGGGCCGTGCAGTTAACACTGAGACAAATGGCCCCGTCAGGGGCCGTGCAGATAACACTGAGACAAATGGCCCCGTCAGGGGCCGTGCGCAGGGATATCGGACAGCGTCAGGGACGGGCATGGCTCGCTCTCTGCACTCGCTGTCAATCGAGTTTGTTCGCGCCGCCTTCGGCGACGAGCTGGGCGGCGTGGTGCAGCGACTCGAAGGTCCCCGCGTCCGTCCACCATCCGACGAGCTTCTCCGACGTCATCGAGCCGTCCTTGATGTACCAGTTGTTGACGTCGGTGATCTCGAGCTCCCCGCGGTCCGAAGGCACGAGGGTCTGGATGATCTCCCAGACTCGGCTGTCGTACATGTAGACGCCGATGACCGCGAGGTTCGTCTCGGGCTGCTTCGGCTTCTCGACGATCTTGACGACCTTGTTGCCCTCGAGGGTCGCGACCCCGAAACGGTGCGGGTCGTGGACCTCCTTCAGGAGGATCTTTGCGCCGCGCCCTTGCGCGCGGAAGTCCGCGACGGCTTTGCGGATGTTGTTCTCGATCAGGTTGTCGCCCAGCACGACGGCGATCGGCTCCCCCTTCGCCCAGTGCTCGGCGAGGCCGAGCGCCTCCGCGATGCCACCCTCACCCTCTTGATAGGTGTAGTTGAGGTGCTTGAGGCCGAAGTCCTTGCCGTTCCCCAGGAGCGAGAGGAAGTCACCCGATTTCCGCCCCCCGGTGACGATCATGATGTCGTCGATGCCCGCGTTCACGAGCGTCTGGATGGGGTAATAGATCATCGGCCGGTCGTAGACCGGCAGGAGGTGCTTGTTGGTGATCTTGGTCAGCGGAAAGAGCCGCGTACCGAGTCCACCGGCGAGGATGACGCCCTTCATCGAGGTGTGCTGCCCTTCATCGAGGGATGCTGCTGTTTGGGGGGGTGAGAGCAGAGGCGGCGAACGATACACGATCTGGGCCGGTAGTGCGGGGCCACTGGTGCGGGCGACCAACTGCGCGAGACCCGACCCCGAGACAGCGTCGCCAAGGACCAAGCGTCGCACCCCGAGCAACCGGCCCGTTGCGGGCCGTGTGCGATCTCGCGACGCGTCCGGGCGGTCGACAGGCGCTTCGCACTACGGCGCAGAGGCCCCGTGTCTCGCGCGGAACCATGCGACGAACTTCGTCAGCCCCTCGCGGATCGGGGTCGACGGTCGATACCCGAGCTGAGCCTTGGCCTTCTCGACGTCGGCGTACGTCACGAGGACGTCACCCGGCTGCATCGGGCGCCGATCGAGCCTCGGGGTGACGCCACACGCCGCGCCGATCAGCTCCACGAGCTCCGCCAACGAGGTCGTGTCGGACTCCCCGAGGTTGTAGAGCTCGTACCCCTGGCAACGATCGAGCGCACGCACGACGCCATCGACGATGTCGTCGATGTACGTGTAGTCGCGGCGCGTCGTACCGTCGCCGAAGAACGGCAGCGGCTCACCCGCCAACGTCATCGCGACGAACTTGTGGATCGCCATCTCGGGTCGCTGGCGCGGCCCATAGACCGTGAAGAAGCGCAGCCCCGTCATCGGGATCCCGAAGAGGTGGTGGTGTGTGTATGCGAGCAGCTCCATCGCGCGCTTCGTCGCGGCGTACGGAGAAACGGGCCGTGTGACCTCGTGGTCCTCCCGGAACGGCACGACCGTATTGCCGCCATAGACGCTCGATGACGAGGCGAACACGAAACGGGTCTTCGGCGCCCTGCGAATGGCCTCCAGGAGGACCATCGTCCCGCGCAGGTTCACGTCCTGGTACAGGAGCGGGTCGTCGAGCGATGGGCGGACGCCCGCCATCGCGGCGAGATGCACGACCCCGTCGAACGGCGTCTCGAAGATGCGCGAGATCAGGGCCTCGTCGCGTATGTCACCCTCGACCAGCTCGAAGCGACCTTGCGCGCGCACCTCGTCGAGATTGCCGCGTTTGAGCGCCGGAGCATAGAAGGTGTTGAAGTTATCGAGGATCACCACCTCGTCTCCGCGGGCGAGCAGCGCCTCCGCGACGTGCGAGCCGATGAATCCCGCGCCACCAGTCACGAGGACCCTCATCGACGTGCTCCCTCGTGTGTCGTGCTGACCTCGCGCCCCATCACTCCACCGTCACGCTCTTCGCCAGGTTGCGCGGCTTGTCGATGTCGCAGCCGCGGATCTCTGCAATGTGATACGAGATCAGTTGCAGCGGGATCACGTTCAGGATCGGCGACAGCCACTCGGTCGTCTCGGGTACGTGCACACAGGCCTGCGCGATCGCGTGACTGCCCGCGTCCGACCCGATGCTGACCGTGACGCCGCCGCGCGCTTTGACCTGCTCGATGTTCGCCCGGGTCTTGTCCGCCACACGTCCCGCGGAATTGACGACCAAGATCGTCATCCCCGAGTCGATCAGCGCGATCGGTCCGTGCTTCATCTCGCCGGCGGCGTAGCCCTCGGCGTGCACGTACGCGATCTCCTTGAGCTTCAAGGCCCCTTCCAGCGCGACAGGGTAGTTCACCCCGCGGCCGAGGAAGATGAAGCCGCGTGCGCCCGCGTGGGCTTCGGCGATGCGCCGGGCCTCGGCGACGGCGCGGGTGGTGAGGAGCGCTTCGACCTTCGGCCGCAAGAGGCGCAACTCCTCGAGCAGCTGCCGCGCGCGATGCGGCAGCAAGAAACCACGCGCGCGGCCGAGGCGAATCGCCAGCAGCGTCGCCGCCGCGACCTGGGCGGTGAATGCCTTGGTGCTGGCGACGCCGATCTCGGGCCCCGCTTGGG
>Ga0163154_10010742_pt1 | contig 10112 bp, 18 predicted proteins | sample OliLakLV19MP9P1_FD_148649 | JGI IMG/M metagenome (GOLD analysis project Ga0163154, IMG submission 148649) | Freshwater microbial mat bacterial communities from Lake Vanda, McMurdo Dry Valleys, Antarctica - Oligotrophic Lake LV.19.MP9.P1 | ecosystem: Environmental > Aquatic > Freshwater > Lake >...
CTCGACCGACGACCACAATCGGCCGGCCGCCGATGAAGGTGGACGAAGTCCGGGCCCACTGGCGCGCCTACCCCGAAGACAACATTGGGATCGAGACCGCGGTTGCGAGATCGATTGTCGGCCATCGGCGCGGCGTTCGTTCGCCCGGGAAAAGATGACACCTTTCGCGCCGTCGCTGTGCCGCCCGAAGTGCTCCGAATCGTCGTGGCGCGGGGGAAGTATCCTGGCGTTCGAGGCATCGTGGGCATCATCGAGTCGCCGTGCGTGCGTCCGGACGGCACGATTCTCACGCGCGATGGGTACGATCCAGCTACCGGGCTCTGGCACGAGCCGTCCGTCGTAGTGCCCGCAGTTCTTGATCCGAATCAAGACGAGGCGATCGCCGCGTGGCAGCGCCTCGTCGACCTCTTCTCGGACTTTCCGTTCGAGAACCAAGACCAAGTCGCGGTCGTCATCGCGGCGCTGCTGACCGTCCTGGCGAGACCAGCGATCGATGGTCCGACGCCCGCGTTCGCGTTCGACGCGACGACTCAAGGCTCCGGCAAAACACTGCTCGCGAAGATCGTCTACAAACTCGCGACGGGCCGAGAGAGCGGCGAGATCGGTTTTCCCTACGACGACGCCGAACAGGAGAAAGTCTTCGGCGGCTTGACGAGGGATGGGGCGTCTCTCGTCGTCTTCGACAACTTGAAAGACGGCTCTGTCTTCGGCGGGCCGACGCTTGATCGGTTGTTGACGACCACACAAAACAAATTCCGAGTCCTCGGCAAATCAGAAACGGTGGAGATGCCGTGGCGCGCAGTGATCGTGCTGACCGGCAACAACATCTCGCCCGCAAAGGACACGGCGCGGCGCGTGTTGCAAGTCCGCCTTCAACCCGAGTCGGAGGTCCCCGCAGAAAGGACCGGCTTCAAGATCGGCAACATCCTCCGGCACGTAGGCGAGCACCGCGCTTCGCTCCTCCTCGACGCGCTGACCGTGCTTCGCGGTGCCGCTGTAGCAGAGGCAAAGGCTAAGAGCATCGGCTCTTACGAGGCGTGGGGAGAGCAAGTCAATGCCGCAGTGCAGTGGGTCTCGGGCATCGATCTGACTAAGCACTTCGCCATCTCGACCGGAGACGACCCAGAGACCGCAGCGGCAAAGTGTTTGTTCGCCGCCTTCACTGCTCACTTTCCAAACGGCGCCACGGCCAAACAGATCAGCGAACTGTGGTCGGGTCGAAGCAGCGGAATGATGCCGCTGCACGGCACAGCGCTGGGTCTCACGACAGCATTCGAGGAATTGCTTTCGGGCGATCGGCGTGACCCAACGGCGCGGCAGATCGGAACGCTCTTGCGAGGCTTCAGAGGCAGGGTCCTGAACGGCCTCGTTCTGTCCACGTCAACAACCCACGGAACGCTCCTCACCTGGAAAATCCGTCCGAGGGTCTGAAGCCCACCGCACACTTTCTTGCAGGAAACGAGGTGCTGGATGGTGTCGAAAAACTCAAACACGTCGTTTCTTGCAGGTTTTTACGGGCTCTGGATGGTGTGGTAGGTGTGGCGGGTGTGTTTCTAGCCGCTGGCCAAATCGGTTTTTTCTGGAGTTGTGCGCGGGCCGGTCGGCAGGCCCCCCATACGAGTATTAAAAAGATTAGACTCAAGATATAAAACACAGCCTCCGCAGCCTCCCACCATACCGCCGCTCGGGAACACAACTCCAGAATTTATCGATCTGGCCAGTGGCTAGAAACACACCCGCCACACCCACCACACCATCCAACCCAATAAATTCGGGCACTTGGCCCACTCCCAAGTGACTCCAAGGCGAACAACTTCTTGATCAAAAGCTGTTTTTGGTCGGCCCAGAGTTGAAAGAACAACCTCCGCAGCCTCCCACCCTCTCTCGCCGACCTTCGTTGTATCGTTTCGAGACACTTGGACCCCGGAAAGAAATCCCCGCCATGTCTACAACCGGTCCGACCGGTCGCGAGGGCCGTCGCCTGGGGATCCTCCGCGCTCCGCAGCTGGACGACAACGCCAACAACGCTAGGCTCGAGCGATGACGATCGGCGCAGCACCTAGCTGGGAGCGCGTGGCGACGGAGCCTCTCGAGGCGTTCGCTCTTTTCACGACTTGGCTGCTCAGCAGCGACCGGATCGCTCCGGACACCGAGATCGCTAATCGATGGGCCTGGACCGCCCGTCGTAACGCTTACAAGCGGGCAGTCGAAGCCGCGGAGCGGGCACTTACGATCGCTGAGGCCATATCTCGCCCGCGGGCAGCTGCGCTCGCGCAGCAAGCCGCTCTCTACTCGCAAGAGATTGTCGCAAGTCGACTGCAATCGATGGCGCTGGCGCCTAGTAGCGTGAGCGATTCCGTCGTCGTCTCGCTCATGCGGGAGCAGCGGCAGCGGGAGCGAGACGCCGCTGACGCCGCTGACGCCGTTGTCGCGCCCCCGCCAGTCCCCCATGCCGTTTTGGCAGCCGCTTTTGACGGTTGCTCCAAAGAGGAGTTGGCAGCACTCGAGCGATCTGCGGAGATTGTCGCGAAGTACAAGAAGGCGGCGGGGCTCCCCACTGACGATCGAATCATCGAATGGTGACGGCTAATACAGCCCTGACCCCGAGGTATTCCTCGCTCGCCTGCGCGACAGCGCTCGGCTTGATCGCCCTCGCTGAGGCTACGATCTGCTCCCGAGACCGATCGGATCCCCTAGATACCCCCGAGATACCCACACCCCTGCCGCCGTCATACAAATCGGTGCGTTGATCAGGGCCGAAACGCCGGCGTACGATCGTCCGATATCATCGCACGCACATCGCTCTTGACGCCCCATAGGTCGGTCTGATATTCTGAGGTCCCGATCTCGCGTCGAGCCAAGACCTGCGCGGTTGGCGCTTGACATGTCGGGGCACCGTGATATCTTGGACCCATGTCGAATCGATGCGAACGATGTGGTGGGTATACGAGCGAAGAAGGGCGGCTCGCGCAGCTGTGCGACGTGACTTGTGACTGTGGCGGTCCGCGCGCTTGCGTCCGATCGGACGGGTTCGATGACGCGCACCAAGCGATCGGTGCAATGTCCCTTGACATGTCTGTCCGCTGTGATATCTTGGACACATGAGCAACGGCGGCCTTTGCAAACTTTCGAGCGGTCCGCGGGCTGGCCGCTACGTTTTGAACTTCCGACGGTTGGATCCAATGGGCAGATTGGTGACAGCGCAGAAGCTGTATCCTCGCGACTGGCCCGCTGCGCGCGTCAAACGAGATGCTGCCGCGATTGTCGACGCCGTTCTCGCGGGGTCCTACCGCAGCGCGAAGCCTGCCGCCGTTGCGCCGATCGTCACGATCGCATCGGTCATCGAGCGAGTGATCGCCGTCTACGCCGCAGGCGACCGTTCGCCCGCGACGAAAGCGGAATTCGCGTGCCATTGCCGTGGTCATATCTCGAAGCTACTCGGCACGGCCAGCGTCGGAGCCCTCACAACCGCACGGCTTTCGACCTTCGTCGACTCGCTGCGCGATGAGCAAAAACTCTCGCCCTCGACCATTAAGAACGTAATGAAGTCCCTCGCTACGCTCTGCAAGATCGTGCGAATTCGCAACTTCGATCAGACGCTCACAACGAACCCGGTCCGTGACGCAGTCGAAGCGGGGCTAGAGCTACCCTCGAAACGGCGCACGGCGCCGATCTTCCTCACGCTTGCTGACGCAGGAAAGTTGCTCGCGTGCGCGAGCGAGCCACGCGCCACACGCTATGCGCTCGCGATGTTGACCGGTCTACGAGATGGCGAGATCAGCGGACTCACGTGGGACGCTATCGACCTTGTCGAGGGCGTCATCCACGTGCACCAAGCGCTAGCAGCGATCGGCGGAATCGGCCCAACGAAAACACTCGCCAGCGATCGCTCAGTACCGATCCACCCCGACCTTGCTTGGCGATTGCGATTGCTCTCCGCAGGTGGATCGGCAACCGGTCCGGTATTTCCTGGACGGGACGGCCAAGCCTGCCGCCCCGACTCGGCTCGATTGCTCCGCGCCGACCTTGCTGCGGCGGGCCTGCCTACCACGGGCATGACGTTCCACGCTTTGCGCCGCTCATTCGCTACGTGGCTCGTCGCTTCGAGTGTGGACTGCGAGACGATAGAGAGATTGATGGGCCACGAACCGAGGTCAGTTCTTGGTCGTCACTACGCCGCTACATCCGCAGAAGTTCTCCGGGCCGCAGTCGCCACCCTCGCCATCCCGGGTGCTAAGCCGCTCCGCGCGATCGCCTCTTGACGTGTCCGCTCGACGTGATATCTTGTGCTCATGAAGAAGAAAACAACCGCAGCCACCGCAGTTGCGGCGCCGACCGACCCACGCAAATTCGTTGGCGTCTCATTCCGCACGCGGACCGGTGACGGGGACGCGCTGCAAGCGAGGCTGGACCGTTGTCTCGCGGCAATGGCAAAGCGCGCTTGCGGGGTCGCGCCAAAAAGGAATAGCGTAGCCAAGTCGGCGTTCGAACGGGGGCTCGTCGCGATCGAAAAAGAACTCGGGCTTGCCTCGTGACGACCCTCTCCGAGGATTGTTTCGTCTGCCTCATTGTCTACTCGGCAGAAGGGCAGCGCGACGTGAAGCACGTGTCGGCGGCGAGCCTCGTTGAGCTGTTGGCGCTGCCTGATGTCGCGACGTACGATGGTCCGCGGCGTCCTGTGTACGCGCTCGGTGGCGTCGTCGCGCACGTCGGAACTTGAGACGAAAGTGACCCCGCGCCGTGAGTAAGCGGCCGAGGTCTTTGACCCACAGGAGATTGGTTCCCATGAGTGCAGTAACAGTAACAGTAGGTGTTCGCACCGTAGGTGTTGATTTCGCCCTGCGAGGCATTATCGCCCTCGCTAGCACGGGCAGGATCATCGCTGAGACCATGATTCGTCCTGCCGGAATGGCGGCCCTCGCGCTGCAAGACGCGCGTGCAGTCGCGGCATTCGCGGGTTGGTCTGTTGTCGACGGCCTCGCGACTCTCGAGGCGACGACATGAACTACAGAATCATCCACGCGCACGGCACCACAGAACGTCACGCCACCTACGAAGAGGCGATCGCCGCAGTCCGCGCAGTCTATCGCAGCGCGGCGATCGGTCACGACGGTGACATTGCGCAGGGCGGCGAGCAGACGCTGTGCTGGGTCGACGACGAGACAGCAACCAACGACGACGGTAGTCGCGCGTGTTGTTCGATCTCGATCTCACGCGAGATGACGACATGAGCACGTACTCAGCCTACGAATCGGCGCGACAGGGTTTCATTGCGACGTCGGTCGACGCCCCTGGGCCGCCGTCTCCTGAGTATTCGGCGTGGCTCGAGCGCTACGTCGGATGGTCAATGGCGCCGATCCCCTCGCGCCCACGTCGTGTGGACGTGGCCACACTCTCACTCGCAGATCTCAAGTGGCTCCTTCGAGAGGATGGTTACGAGGCGATCGTTGATCGCGCGGCAGACATTCAAAATGCCGCGCGTCGCGGTTGCCTTCTGTGGACGGCGCGGCGGCTCACGACGACAGACGCTTCACGCATCGATGAGCGATCGGAGGTGCAATCGTGAGCATCAGCCACAAGAGGAAGCTTTGCCTTGCGTTGGCGGCGAAGGCGGCGGACGCGCTTCTCGCCGAGACGAGCGGCCGCGAATTCACAGCGCGGATTCGCTGCTTCTGCGAGCCTCTCCAGACCCGACGCATTCGCCTCGATTCTGAGGGGTACGCCCGCGTGTACGATCAGATCGCGCGGCACTACGTCGTGACTGCGCTCACACCTGGGCAGCGCAGGCGCTTGGCTCGCCTAGCAAAGGATCGATCATGAGCCCCATCGATGAGCTGCGGGCGTGGCTCGCCGAGAGTGGCGGCGGCAAGCCCGCTGCCCCGACACCCGCGCGTGTCTACGACGATGAGGACGCGCTCGCAGGTGTCGAGCTGATCCGAGCAATCGCCGACATGTCGCGTTGGACGTCAGAGGATTTCTGGGCGGGCAAAACTGCGGAGCAAGTCATTGCGATCGGCCGCGCACATCGCGACAGCGAGTGGGATTTTCTTCCCGATCGATGGGCACCTCGGCAGGTCGAGGAAGCCCTCGTGGGGATCGTACCGCGCTGGGGTGGCGACGACGAGCGGCCGCTCTATGGGAGTGGCCGATGACCCGGCGGCAGCAAATGGGCGCGATGGCCAAAAAACATGCGGGCGTTTTGCGCAACGACGCTCGGTACTGGGATTTGTGTCGACGCTACGGCGTCCACTCGAACGAGGTCGAAGCGCATCTGCGCGCGTGCGATGAGTACCAGGAACTGGCGGCGCGCGGGTTCTGGGCCGGTCCGCCGAAGAAGGTGAAGTCGTGAACGTACTCGAGATGAGATGGATCACCGTGCGTGGCGAGGATGGCGAGCAGCAGACGCTCGGCACCATGCCGGCGGGCGGCGTCTGGGTCGAGCGAGCCGATCAAACCTGGAGACAAATTCGCGGCACGAAGGACGCCGCGCCTACGACGCCAGGGGCGTTGGCGGCGTTCGCAGACGACGAATCGGGCGTCATCATTGCGCGCGGTGGGTGGGAGGCGGAGGCGGAGGCGGAGGTGTGGGCAGCGGACCCGTGGGCGGGCGCGGATGCGGCGGAGCGCGCGTGGGCCGCTGATGCGGAGCGCGCGTGGGACGCGGCGACGCGTCGGGCGAAGAAGGTGACGTCGTGGGAGAACCTCGAAACAATTCGCTCTGGCCGGTTCCTCGACAAAGGGCGAGGCATGCAAATGCTTTTCTCTCGGCCCGACGTGAAGGTGCTGTTCACCACCATCGGTGGGCGCTCTGTGACGACCAAAGTAGCCACAAAGGGCGAGGCTGCAGTCTGCTACGCCAAGCAAGGTTTACGCATTCTCCCGCTGCGGGGAGCTCGACCGACGACCACAATCGGCCGGCCGCCGATGAAGGTGGACGAAGTCCGGGCCCACTGGCGCGCCTACCCCGAAGACAACATTGGGATCGAGACCGGACACGGCCTCATTGCGATCGTCATCACCGGGGCAGCACTGATCGCACTCTCTGATGTCGCGCGCGATCGCGCGTGGAGAGTTATGGTCGAGGCGCTTGATCGCAACGTCTTGGGTGTGACCTCGTGTGACCTCGAGATCTGCAAAATGCAGGCGATAACAGGCCGATCGATGCAACTGCTTTTTGCTGTCCGCACCTCGAAGAACATCACCAGCGGTACGATCTCGCCCGGATTCGAAGTCCGATCGGCCGGCGGCTTCATCATCGTACCGCCATTGGTGGCGTCGTGAGCGCAGTCGAGCGAACGAAAGGAATCCTCCGAACGATCGTCTCGCTCAGCACAGACCACGGTGGATCTTGGACCGAGGTCGTCAGACGAGAGCAGCCAGTTGATATTGACGTCTCCACGCGAGATGCCGATGGATCGCTCTGGCCTCGCCCGCCGCTCCGAGGTGAGCGAAGGATCGCTGGCAGTGAGTAGCTCCTACCGAATCGAGTGGCGCGGTGGTCGGATCGAACCGCGCGTTGACTCGATTGCAGACGCGCTCCGCGTGATCGGATGGGTTCATCCGCGCTGCCATGCGGAGCCAAGGACTCTCGTCTGGAGAAACCAAGCAGATGCTGATCGTGGAGCTCCACCGATCGCCACGATCAGCCGGTTGCCACCCGAGGAAGAGCGGCGGTGACGAAGCGCGAGCACGATGCTCAGACGAAGCGAGCCGGTGTGCCTGGGGACTATCGCGAGACCTATCGGCGCCACCGATGCCTGCCGCTCTACAGCGCCCGCTGGCTCGTCGCTGGCGACGTCGAGCGAGACCGCCTGGCCGTGAGGCAGGCCGACACCCAAGAGGCCCGCAGAAGCGATCCTGGGTGGGCGACGCTCGGTCGCTCGTCGCGCTTCAGGGCGTTGGCCTCGCTGCGGTTGGCGCTGGCCGGGCGCTGATCGGCCCAACGAAAAGTCCTGCGTCCTTTCGAACGCAGGACCCGATGACCATCACCGCGAGCGTAGCACTCGCGTCGTGGCTGATCGGTTGACGGCGAGCGCTCGCCGATGCACACTGCGGTCATGAAGCAACAAAAGCTACCTACCTTGACACCCGTGTCAACCACTGTGTCAACAACTCGTAAGCGGCGAGCGAAGCAGTTCTTCCACGTTCCGCCTGCGATTCCCGCTGATGCGCCCGCCCTGCCGATCTACCTCTCCCTCGAGGAGGCGGCGATAGCGGCGAGGATTTCGATCTGGACAATCCGCTCATGGATCCGCAAGGGGTCTCTACCTGCCGTGAAGCCGGGGAGGCGGGTGATGGTCGACAGGGACGTACTGCTCGCGGTGCTCGCCAATCCGCGACCGCGGACGGTCAGAGAAGTCGCACTGGTCACGCACCCGCGCGTCAGAAAGGGGAAAGAAAGTGTTTGATCAACCGACGCTTGGCGAGGCGGCAATCGTCTACGCCAGACAGGGTTTTCGAGTTTTGCCGTTGCCGCCGCTCCGTGAGGGACCGCCTCCTATCGGTTGGAATTCCGACCCGCCGATGACGGTGGACGAAGTGCGCGCCCATTGGCTTGCCAATCCAACGGACAACGTTGGTCTCGCAATGGGCGACGGGACGTTTGCGATTGTCGTCGAAGGCGCGGAAGGCTGCGAGAACATGGATACACTCCAAGCGCAGCTTGGCGGCATGCGTCCGCCTACAATGATGATCGAATCACCGAACGGGTTTCAGCTGCTCTACTTTGTGTCGGATTGGTGTGGATGCTGTGCATGCTCGAAGCTGATCGAAAACAACTTTTCGATCGCACCTGGAATCGAGGTGCGATCGGATGGGGGCTTCGTCGTGGCGGCGCCATCGCGGACCAGCAACTACCGAGGTCGCCATGCAAACTGATCAAACAAACGGAAAAAAGCCCGACGCCCTTCCAGGCGCCAGGCCTCTCATTATGAAAACCGAAACCGATGATCTGAGCCTAGCCCAACTCTCGTCGGTTGGCGAGACGCGACATCTGGTAGGCCAATTCATCTCCAAGAATTGGGTCACGATCCCATTGCCGGCCGGGTCGAAAAAACCGTCCGGCCGGGGGTGGGAGAAAACCAAATGGCTCGAAGCGGTGGCCACATTGGAGACAGACTTCCCCGAGGGCGTGGCAAGGAACGTAGGCGTCGTCCTCGGTGAGGCATCTGCTTGGCTCACCGACATCGATCTCGATTGCGACGAAGCCGTAGAACTCGCCCCGTGCTTCCTAACCCCGACGAGGACGTTCGGGCGGGCAAGTCGGCTCGAATCGCATTGGCTCTACACGTGCGTTGGAAGCAAAGCGCACAAGTTCAAGGAGCCGAACAAGGGAGCGATGCTTGTTGAGATCCGCTCGGACGGTTGCCAGACCGTCTTCCCAGGATCGATTCATCCGAGCGGCGAGCCGATCGAATTCACGAGTGGGACTGAGAGTGAAGTTACGACCGCTGAGTTCGCAGATCTGCGACGGCGAGTGTCCTTGCTCGCCGTGGCCACACTGCTTCGCAGGCACTTCCCTCCGGACGCAGGCGCGCGGCATGACACGTTGGTCGCAATCGCCGGTGGCCTGCTCAAGGCAGGCGTCACCGACGCCGACGCCACACGCATTCTCGAGTGCGTCTGTCCTGCAATGGCGGAGGAAGCTCCCCAGACGATAGAATCCACACGAGCGCGTCTGTCCGAAGGTCAGCCGATCTCGACCTTCAATGCGCTCGTGAAAGCAGACGTGTTGACGCGACAGACCGTAGATGCGTTGAACAAATGGCTCGGCTCGAAGTCGGGCACGAGCACCTTCGCCGAGGGTGGTGGGATCATCGTTGACCATCGAGTCGATCGGATGGCCGATCAAGCCATCGAGAGGCTTGCGAAAGACGATTCGATCTACCAACGCGAAGGCGAACTCGTCGCGGTGTTCCAAGCTGAGTCCGGAATTCCGGACGTCGTCGCCACGGGCGCTCCGTTCATCCGTTCGCTCAAGGAAGACCGGTTGCGAGATCGATTGTCGGCCATCGGCGCGGCGTTCGTTCGCCCGGGAAAAGATGACACCTTTCGCGCCGTCGCTGTGCCGCCCGAAGTGCTCCGAATCGTCGTGGCGCGGGGGAAGTATCCTG
>Ga0163154_10010743_pt1 | contig 10110 bp, 9 predicted proteins | sample OliLakLV19MP9P1_FD_148649 | JGI IMG/M metagenome (GOLD analysis project Ga0163154, IMG submission 148649) | Freshwater microbial mat bacterial communities from Lake Vanda, McMurdo Dry Valleys, Antarctica - Oligotrophic Lake LV.19.MP9.P1 | ecosystem: Environmental > Aquatic > Freshwater > Lake >...
TTTAGGTACTCACCAAGATAACGCTTAAAGATGTCTGTTTTTGTCGCCATATTCATATGAACGACACGGTAACCTATTTATTAATGACTCGAGGGGGTTTGGGTAACGTTTATTATTGGTGACAACGCATTCCTAGACAAAGAATATTTTTACTTGTATATTAAGAATCGTTTTGTATAGCAAGGGGAAATAAAAGTGGAAAAGAAAGTCCTGTCAAGTCGTTATGAGCCAAATGCTGTCTGGATCGAAAAATCTACCGGCGAGGCGCTTACTTTGGTCGAAAGATTGGAGGATGGAAGGCTAGTGTTTCAAGGCAAGGCTAATCCCTATGAGGAAAAAGAGGTCGCTTGGTCCCCAAAGTTTTAGTGGTAATCATCAACCATAATTTTAGCTCTAACAATAATTAGAAAAACCCCGACAGCAATGTCGGGGTTAATTGTTGGTATTTTTTAGGGGCCCTGTCTATGAAAAATTTATAGCGGTTTTTCATTAATGGTGTCTTCCAAATTTTGCACTCGTTGTTCGATACTAATGTTACTGGTCTCAAGATGTTGGATCGAGTCATTTAATTCCATGGCGAGCATCCCTACAAAGCCTGCAAAACCAATACAAACAGTCCAGGCGATCGGGACAAAGTATTTGTAGTGTTCTAGTTTTCTTGGTTTCATGTTGGTCATATTATAGCAGTTGTCCGTTTGACTACTTGGGTTTATCACCTAAGGACTTTGGTTTATTAATCTTGCAATTTTTAGTATAATTGAGTAACTATGAAAACTGACTATTTTGAAGGCAAAAGAGTGACGCTGATGGGTCTGGGCTTACTTGGGCGAGGGATTGGTGACGCTGAGTATATCGCCAGCTCTGGAGCCAAGGAAGTTATTGTTACCGACCTAAAAACCAAGGAAGAACTTAAAGACGGAGTAGCTACTTTGGAAAAATTTTCCAACATTAGGTTTGTGTTAGGAGAACACCGTCTAGAAGATTTTAGTAATGTTGACCTTGTAGTGGTAGCTGCTGGTGTGCCTCTAGATTCTATTTATTTGGCTGAGGCCAGAAAGGCGGGTGTAAAGTTGTTCCAAAGTGCCGCTCTGTTTGCTCAACTATCAAAAATACCCATTATTGGTATTACCGGAACTCGCGGTAAGAGTACAGTGACACACATGATTCATCATGTTTTGTCAGTAACTACCGAAGGCACTGTCTTGCTCGGCGGAAATGTTAGAGGGGTGTCTAACTTGAAGTTACTAAATGATGTCGTTGAAGATTCTCTTTGCGTGATGGAGCTCGACTCTTGGCAGCTCCAAGGTTTTGGCTGGGCTGGTATCAGCCCGCAAGTAGCTGTCTTTACCAATTTCATGGAAGACCATCTCAACTACTACGAAAGAGGAGGCAAGACTAGAGACGAAGCGATGCAGTTGTATTTTACCGACAAAGCCCAAATCTTTTTGCATCAAGAAGAGAGTGGTGCTTTTGTCACTACGCCACAGGTCTTTGATATGACCGCCAAATATTTACCAAAGTCATCATTAGGCCAAGAGATTATTCTAGCTGACGTCTCGGTCTTACCAGAAGATATGCTGCTGTCGATGCCAGGTGAGCACAATCGACTAAACGCTGCCCTGTCTTACGAGGCCCTCAAAGCCTCTGGTTTGACCGAAGAGGAGATCTTTACTGGCCTAGCCACCTTTCCTGGAGTAGAGGGAAGGTTGCAATTGCTGCGCAATCTAGACGGTGTCAAAATATACAACGATAACAACGCCACTACCCCTCAAGCAGCCTCAGTTGCGCTTAAGGCATTGGGAAATGACGCCCAGCCAAACGTGGTCTTAATCTCCGGTGGGGCCGATAAAAATATTGACTGCACCGAGTTTGCTACATTGATCACAAAATATTGCAGACAAGTGATATTAATTCCAGGTAATGGGACGGATAAGTTGGTCGATAAACTGGCGGCTTTAGGATTCGAGAATTTCTTGCTGGTCGAAAACCTGAAGCTGGCCACAGAAGAAGCGAGACTACTGGCGGTCGCCCCTGACATTATTTTATTTTCTCCGGCTTTTGCTTCTTTCTCTCAATATAAAAACGAATACGAACGCAACGATGAATTTGTGAACTTAATAAATTCCTATGAATAATTCACCAATCAATTTAGACCAGACCAAAAAAATTCATTTTATTGGCATTGGGGGCATTGGTATGTCGGCTTTGGCGCGGTTTTTCTTGCATGATAAGAAAGTGGTTAGCGGCTCTGACCGCGAGCGTTCAATAATTACTGACGCCCTAGAAAAAGAAGGTGTGACTTTTTTTGCTGAGCAGTCTGCTAGTAATATTTCAGCCGACAGTGATCTGATTATTTACACTGAAGCGATGCCTGCTGACCATCCGGAAATGCTTGCAGCCAAAGCCTTAGGTGCACCAATGATGAATTATTTTGCCGCTTTAGGTCTGGTCGCTAACGAATACTATTTGATAGCGGTATCAGGGACTCACGGCAAGACTACCACCACCGCCATGTTGACTGATGTTCTTGAGGAGGCAGGACTAGACCCGACTGCGATTATTGGTTCGCTGCGCTCCAAAACTGGGAGAAATTTTAGAGCCGGGAAGAGTAAATATGCGGTCGTGGAAGCTTGTGAATACAAGCGAGATTTTCTCTATTTAAAACCAGATGTTTTAGTGATTACAAATATTGAGCTTGATCATGTCGATTACTACAAGGATCTCAGCGACGTTCAGAGTGCTTTTAAAGATTTTGCTGACACTGTCCCAGAAGAGGGTTTTATTATTACCGACTCAAGTAGTGAAAATTTAAAACCGGTTTTAGCGGCAGTAAAAGCCCAGGTAGTAGACTACCGTCAGTTTATCGATCTAGATCTTACTTTGCGTGCACCAGGAATCCATAACCAAATGAACGCCGCGGCCGTACAAGGGGTAGCGAGCACTTTGTCATTGAGTCAGGAAGAAGTAAAAAAGACACTCGAAAATTTTGCTGGGACCTGGCGTCGTTTTGAATATAAAGGAGATTTTGTAAATGATAATGGTAAAGTGTCAGTCTATGATGACTACGCCCACCACCCGACTGCAATAAAAGTCACGATCGCGGGCATGCGCGAAAAGTATCCCGGTCGACCACTGACTGTCGTCTTTCAATCACATACTTATACCAGAACCGCCGAATTTTTTGATGAATTTGCAAAGGCTTTAGCCAAAGCCGATCGTGTCTTTTTACTACCGATCTACGCCGCTAGAGAAGAAAATGTTTCTGGAGTCTCAAGCGAGAAATTGGCCGAAAAAATTGAAGAGCAGGGAACAAAAGCTACCGGTTTTATTACTAATGGTGCAGCCACCCTAGAGATTAAAAAAACTGCCGTAGCAGGTGAAGTTGTCTTGGTTATGGGAGCCGGGAACGTGACTGAAGTAGCTACTTTGTTGATAGTCTGAGCTGATATCGCTAAAGTTAAGGTTGGCTCTTTAAAGAGGTGGTGACATGAGCAAATTTTGCCGTATCAGATTGACGGTCATTCATGCGGGGACGCTTCATCCGAGGAGTGGTCGTTTGAGTAGTGGTACTTTAGATCGGCTTAAGTGAGCTATAACGCAAGCCAATCCTCAAAAGACACACAATCACAGGTGTCATTCCAAAGAGAGGGTATACGTCTTACTTTATAATAAGAGATCTTCAAAATCTGAAAATGTGTGTCGGGCAATGAAAAATTTTCTTCGGCAACACGATCTTGGACATTCTGGTATTTTCATCAGATCACAATCATGTGCTGAGCACTTACTCTCAGCCTTGGAAGAAAACTTCGCGGAGAAGAAGAAGGTTCTTTTTTGCGGTATGGCGTGACCCGAAGCGGGCAAATTTGCCCGCGATACGTTTGGTGGTAAATCGCAACCACCCGAAGGTGTGGAGTACGTTTTTGCAGATTGAATGGGTGCTTAACAAAATTCATGATCTGAATGATGAAACTCCAAAATTTTCTCGTAACTTCGACATTGTCTTTGTGACTAACAAAGTCCACGCTCGCCGGGTCAACTTCATGAATTGGGTTTTCTTCCCAAAGCTGCAGGTCGAGTACTTGCACAGCAATGACGCACCTCCGCCAATATGGCATGAGGTGTTGGCCTACGGAAAGCTGGTCTTCCACTTTGTCGGTCTCGGCGATTTTGTCGAGGCTTTGCGCCGGAAGCTGTACAATGGATGAACGTGTCCGCCAGTACCCTCAGGTACTGGCGGCTTTTCAAATCTGCACGCTGTGCTAGGCTATATTTTATATATGGAAACAGGATTATTTTCGGTCGTGGGTACACCCATAGGCAACCTCGAAGACATCACACTTCGAGCTCTTCGCGTGCTCAAAGAAGCTGATTATGTCTTGTGCGAGGACACTAGAGTGACTGGTAAGCTTCTCCATCATCATGGTATCAAAGCCAAGATGAAACGTTACGACGCTCACGCTTCGGTCAAGACCCACGAAGAAGTAATGGCTGACTTGGAGTCTGGTCTCAAAGTGGCTTTGGTATCAGACGCCGGGACGCCAGGTATCAGTGACCCAGGAGTCTTGCTTATCCAGCAAGCTCGGGCTGCCGGCCACAAAATAGAAGCGATCCCCGGAGCGTCAGCTATTACGACCGCTTTCTCTATCGCTGGGATTGTCGGCAATCAGTTTTCTTTCTGGGGCTTTGTTCCGCAAAAGAAGGGGAGAGAAACATTTTTTAAAAAACTAGCCGATCAAAAGGAAACAGTAACTTTTTTTGAGTCAGTCCACCGGATTGAAAAGACTCTGGAGTCTTTGGTTAAATTCTTACCAGCTAGCGCGACTGTGTCTGTCGGCAGGGAACTGACCAAGATGCATGAGGAAATGGTTGTGGGTGACCATGAGACAGTGCGAGCGTATTTTAAGGATAATCCTGGGAAGGTGAAGGGAGAGTTCGTGGTGATGGTGAGTTTTAGCTAACCCACACATTTTTGAGTTGAGTTTCTGATTTTAGGGCCCTTGTTGTATACTGTTTTTATGTATAAAGAAACTATAGTTTTTTTGATCGGTATCACCTTGACTCTGTTACCATTTTTAGGAGTGCCCGAAAGCTGGAAGCAGTACAGCGTGGCTGGTATCGGTATTATATTAATCTTAGTCGGCTACCTACTTAGACGTTCCCTTTATTATTCAAACATCGATCATGGTAATGGCGAACGCGGCACTGATTCTTTTGTGGAAACTACCAAAGAACTTTTTCCTGATCGTGAACTAAAATAAGTAGACTTGACCAAGTCTGACGGAACCAACCTCTATTTTTCTTAGTGCGTTTCCTATTGATACCAAATAATTCCTCAATAAAATCTATTTTAGGCTTTTTGGTTTGCTATACCCCCACACCTGTTTTTTGTAAGAAGCCAGGTGTGGGGGTATACTTTAGATGATGTCATTTGATCCCGAAAAAATAAACTTTTTCGCCAAGACGGACGCCCGCGGACAGCAGGTGCCTTTTGGTATCAAAGCCAGAGACCGTCAGCGGCATATGTACGTTGTCGGTAAGACTGGTATGGGTAAGTCGACTCTGCTTGAGAATATGGCGGTACAAGACATCCAAAATGGAGAAGGAATGGCCTTTATTGACCCTCACGGTTCAGCAGCCGAGACTTTACTAGATTACGTTCCAGAACATCGGATCAACGACGTAATCTATTTCGCCCCATTTGATCAGAGTAATCCGGTTTCTTTTAATATCATGGAAGACGTCGGCGCTGACAAGCGTCACTTGGTAGTGTCGGGACTGATGGCTACTTTCAAAAAGATCTGGGTCGATGCTTGGAGTGCCCGTATGGAATATATCTTGACCAACGCTTTGTTGGCCTTGATCGAGTATCCTGACACCACCCTACTTTCAGTGAACCGGATGTTTACCGATAAAACCTTTCGCAAGCAGGTAGTGGAATATTGCCAGGACCCCTCAGTGAAGGCCTACTGGAATGACGAGTTTGCCAACTACACCGAAAGGTTTGCGGCCGAAGCTTTGCCAGCCATCCAGAACAAGGTCGGACAATTTACCGGTAACCCACTCATCCGAAATATTATTGGCCAGCCAAATTCTAGTTTTGATATTAGAAAGATAATGGATGAGAAGAAGATTTTGATTATCAATCTATCCAAAGGTTTGGTCGGTGAAACTAATGCCAACCTGCTCGGCTCAATGCTCACCACCCGTATCTATTTGGCCGCTATGAGTCGAGCCGATTTACCCGTGTCGCAAATGAAGCAAGCACCGAACTTTTATTTTTACGTTGATGAGTTCCAATCTTTTGCTAACGCCACTTTTTCTAATATTTTATCTGAAGCTCGAAAATATCACCTGAACCTGATTATTGCTCACCAATATATTGAGCAGATGGAGGAGGACGTGCGTAACGCCGTCTTTGGTAACGTTGGTACCACGATAGCTTTTAGAGTAGGACCGTTTGACGCTGAGGTTTTGGAAACGGTTTTTTCACCAAGGTTCCTAGCGCCAGACCTAGTTAATCTAGGTTTTGCTCAAGTATATTTGACCCTAATGATAGATGGCGTTGGTTCACAGCCATTTTCAGCCGTCACCTTACCTCCAATTACTCCGCCGCATATGTCCTGCAAAGATATGGTGATCGCTGCTAGTCGAAGAAATTTTGCCAAACCTAGAGCTGAGGTAGAAAAACAGGTAACAGAACTCAATCAAACTACGCCTAAAGGAGGAGACAAGCCAAAAGTAACTAACGCCAACACAAGTAACAATACCAACCTCAATTCAGAGCAAGCGACTAAGCGTATCCAGCAAACCGAAAAATCAGCTTCAACTGAGACACCAAAGATAAATAAAGTACCTGAGAATAATCAAGCTGCTAAAAGTCCGACACCAACAACTCCAAAAAAATCTGAACCTGAACCTAAATCTGAACCTGAATCCGAATCCGAATCCGAAGCCGAAAAGCCAAAATCTCATTCTCGACAAAACCAAACTGCTACTAAACCAGAGTCAGAGGATATAAAAACAAAAACCTACTCTCCGCAAAATCAAGCAACTAAGAAACCAGAACCTAAAAGACCAGAAGTCACTAAAAATTATCCAGCTAGACAAGATAAGCCAAGTGCTCAAATAAATACTCCCAAGGATCTGAAAGCCGTTTTGTCAGAGATTAGTGGTAAAGATAAAAATCATCAGAAAGAGAATGGAAAGCAAAACCCAGCTTTCAATGACAGATCGCCGCTTAGGTTGGCACTGGCTGATATTTTAAAAAAAGTTGAGACTCCAAAAACTGAAGATGGTCCAAAAGAGACTGAGCCGGTCACAGAAAAGACAGCAGTAGAGAAGTCGACCGAACCAGTCAACAAAGATCGTGATGAACTAGAGCGATTGACCGCTGAAGCCGAGTCGGTGTTTAATCACTTGGAAAAATCAAACACTCAAACTGAAGATGATCCTTTGGCAGTGAAAAAAATCGAGCGCTTATTTAAACAATCAGGTAACGAAAAAACCCCATTTTCAGCTTGATTTAAAATTTTACTTATGCCTTTATATCTCATCATACTCATAGCTCTGTCCTTCTGGCCACAGTTAGTATCTGCTACTGTCAGTATCAATGAAGTAGCTTGGATGGGAGGCATAAGTTCGGCCAATCATGAGTGGATAGAGATTTATAATGATGGGGAAGCGAACTCAGTTGAGGGCTGGGTCTTAAGTGATGGTATGAATTTAAATATTACCCTTAGCGGTACAGTCGGAGCTAATACTTATGCGGTTTTAGAAAGGACGAGTGACGACTCGGCTCCCGGCACAGCTTTTTTGATCTACACTGGCGCAATGGTAAATACCGGTGCCACTTTGGTCTTGCGTGACCAAAACGGTAGTACTATAGACCAGGTTTCAGGTGGCGAAAACTGGTCTAGTATTGGCGGCGACAACGTGACTAAAGAAACCGCTCAGTACACATCTTCGGGCTGGATCACTGCTGAAGCGACACCAGGAGCCATCAATAAAACTACTGGTTCAGTGACCCCGGACAGCACCCCAGTCAATACTTCTTCTGGGAGTAGTTCAGGTAGTCGTAATAAAAGCAGTGGCAACTCAAGTAGTGCTTCCTCAGTTAATCTAAAAAATTTAGAAACGAAACTAGTTTTAAAACCAGAGGTGCAGAAAATTGCTTACGTCCACCAAACAATTCCCTTCTTGGCCGACACTAGTGGTGTCGATGATCATAAGAGTAAGTTAGTAAATTATGAGTGGAATTTTGGTGACACTTATACAGAAAAAGGTAAAAAGGTAACTCATAGCTATGATTATCCGGGACAGTACGTAGTAACCGTGATTGCTAAATACAAAAAAGAAGAGCAGGTGAGTCGTCACGACGTTACCGTACTACCAGTCAGTTTTTCTTTGAGCCGCAGCGAGAAGGGTGATGTCCAAATAAATAATGACTCGCCCTATGATATTGATCTGTCTGGCTACAAAATCAGGGGAGCTAAGGAGATCATTTTTCCACCGCGGTCGATCATCTCGTCTAAGTCGACTATCACTGTTTCAGCTAATCGGTTTGGTGGCACCACGAAGGATATGATCGCTTTGTATGATACTAAGAATAATTTGGTCACTTCAACTTTCAAGGCGCCAGCTTTGCTGGCGCCTGACAGACAGGAAACTGTCAGTCAAAATATTGTAGCTCAAAATGTCGTCAGTCCCCGAGCGGTAAGTCCTTCGTCGGCCTTTAATTTTGAAACTAGTGTCGAAACTAAAGAAGTAGAAGAGGTCGTAGAGAGCGCAGAGGTTTCCCCGGCGGCTGTTTCTCTAAAAGAAACAGCCGCCGGGGACTCGAGTACGCAAAATACCTGGACTTACCTAGTCTTTATTTTAGTCCTGCTCGGAGCCACCGGCGTAGTTTTATTTGGACGCAAGTCTAGCGAAATAGACCAACCATAGTTTGTTTTGTAAAGTAACTAAAACTCTTAAATACAGTTATAGATATTATGCCTAAAAAGAAAATCGTCGTTATTGGTGGTGGGACCGGGACACATACAGTCCTGCGTGGTCTGCGTAAATATTCAGACCAGCTCGATATCGCTGCCGTGGTAAGTATGGCCGACTCCGGTGGCTCGACCGGGCGTCTGCGAGATGAGTTTGGCTTACTGCCGATTGGTGATATCAGGAATGCTCTGACCGCCCTAGCTTCTGAAGGTGATAAATACGACTCCTTGATGCGACAGTTATTTTTATATCGCTTCAATCGCGGTACGGGACTCGACGGGCACAATTTTGGTAATTTATTTTTGACCGCCTTGACCGATATCTTAGGTGACGAAGTCTCAGCTATCGACGCTGCTTCCCATCTTTTAAAAGTCGCCGGCCGAGTCATCCCAGTTACTACCAACAACTCTCAGTTAGTAGCCGTCTACGAAGACGGTACGATGGTTACTGGTGAAAGTAATATCGAAGAAGGTGAAGAAGCCTTATCTAGATCACGGATTCAATTACTCAGTCTTAGTCCCGAATCGTTTATAACCGAGAAGGCAGCCAGAGCTATAGAAGAAGCTGATTTAGTGGTCCTGGGTCCAGGCGACCTCTACACTAGTGTTCTATCAAATTGTGTCGTCAACGGATTTAGCGAAGCGGTGGCCTCTAGTCAGGGTAAGGTGGTGTATGTATCAAACCTCATGACCAGACGAGGACAGACTATAGGCATGCATGCCCTGGAGCACATTCAGGAAATTGAAAAATACATCGGCCGAGCCCCTGACATTGCTTTAGTAAATAGTTCGGTCTTTAGTCTGGAGTTACTCAGTCGCTACGAAGAGGAAGGAGCTCATCCAGTACTAAATAATTGTATAGATGGTGTCTGTACAATCCAGTCCTTACCTCTAGTCTCAGAGGAAGAAGTGGTTTTAGTTTCCGGAGATATTTTAAAACGAAGTTTGATCAGACACGACTCCGACAAACTGGCCGCTGAACTCATGAAAATTATGGTGGGCAGTCTCAACAATCTAACGCAACTAAATCATAAAACTTCTCCTTCGGAAACGCAAACCCTAAACACTGTCTCGGCCGTCCATTAAGTAAATCTTCTGTATGTTGCAAATCAGCGTCAGGAAC
>Ga0163154_10010744_pt1 | contig 10110 bp, 3 predicted proteins | sample OliLakLV19MP9P1_FD_148649 | JGI IMG/M metagenome (GOLD analysis project Ga0163154, IMG submission 148649) | Freshwater microbial mat bacterial communities from Lake Vanda, McMurdo Dry Valleys, Antarctica - Oligotrophic Lake LV.19.MP9.P1 | ecosystem: Environmental > Aquatic > Freshwater > Lake >...
GATAGTTGGCTCCTTGTTTGCAGCGTTGGGCTTTGCGCGGTTAGCTCAGTGGTAGAGCACTACCTTGACACGGTAGGGGTCACAGGTTCGAACCCTGTACCGCGCACCAGATTTGATTTTCCTAAATATCTGGATAGTCGATCTTTACGACGTAATCGTGAGCAACGCATGGTTTTGCACGCCCACGGGAGAAAACGCCAATTCCCTTGAAAAAGTGGCAACCGTTGCCATTCTAATCCCATGGGCTCCACGCTTCGGGTACGCCGCTACAGGGACTCCAACCGACCGTCCCTGCGCTACGTGGTCAATTTCGGCAGCCGGGAGAAACGATTTCGGAGGTTTTTCACCGACCGGAAGAGCGCCGATACCTTCGCTCAGCTGAAGGAGATTGAGCTGACGAATCAGGGTCAGGAAGGTGCGACCTTCCCGACCCAGCTGAGGGTATCCGCGCAGCAGGCGGACGAACTGCTCGAGCCGTTCGAGGCAACCCTCCTCGATGCCGCTCGCTTCTACGCGGAACACCTTCGGCGGGTGAGGGGCAGCAAGCCGGTCGCCGAGGTGGCACAGGAGCTTCTCGCCGCTCGCAAGGCAGACGGAGCCAGTAGCGATTATCTCGCGGATCTTCGGAGCAAGTTCGTGTGCTTCGCCCGCGAGTTCGGTGACCGGATGATCGCGGACCTTACCGCCCGGGAAATTACGACCTGGCTGCGTTCGCTCGGGGTGGGAACCGTCTCGCGAAACACAACGCGCAGCCGCCTGTCGACCCTCTTCGAGTTCGCCCGTCGACAAGGCTACACCACGGCGAATCCGATTCGCGATGTGGAGCGGGCCAAGGAGCGCGGGGGCGAGATCGGTATTCTCAGCGTCGACCAAATTGCCCGGCTGCTCGAGTCGGCGAGCCCTGAATTGCTCCCCTACTTCGCCATCGGCGCGTTCGCTGGATTGCGTAGCGCCGAGCTCGAACGACTCTCGTGGAGCGAGGTGGACTTCGAATCCGCCGTGATCGAGGTCAAGGCATCGAAGAGCAAGACAGCCAGTCGCCGGCTCGTGGACATCCAGGCAAACCTCGCGGACTGGTTGGCACCCTACCGGAGCGCTCGCGGTCAGGTCTGCCCGGCCAATCTCAGGCGGAAGCAGGTGTTGGACAGACAGCGGGCCGGGTTGCTGGGGGACTGGCCACAAAACGCGTTGCGGCATTCCTTTGGCTCGTACCAGCTTGCGCGGTTCCGAGACGCGTCGGCTCTGGCCCTGCAGATGGGCAACTCTCCGACGATCATCTTCCGGCACTATCGGGAGCTCGTGAAGCCAGCCGATGCGGCTCGCTACTGGAGTCTCGCCCCCTCGCACCCGGGAAAAGTCGTGTCGCTCCGCGCATAGGAGGAACTCACGCATGAAGCCTGTCAGACCACGCCCGCCGGGGCAGTTTTCCCAGGTGCCCATGGACCCGGCGGATGGGATGCCGATCAACTTCGCGAGGGACGACCGAAGCTACGGTCTCTACCTCGAATGGCTCGCGGATTACCTCCACCGCCCGCCCGGAGAGGGTCCAACCCTCAGCCTGACTCAGGCATGGATGCGCGTCGGCACTCTGACGATGGAGATCGTTGAGTGGGCCAAGGAGCATCCCTGCCTTGAGTATCCGCCCGACAACTACCAACCCCGGCACTCCGACATCCTGCATCGGGTCGAGCTTTGCGCGATCTTGTCGCGGGTGCCCTCGCACGCGGATCGCCGGCGACTGCTCGACCGGTTCTATCGCGAACTGAACGACGAGTTCGCCAAGTAACGGGGACTGCCGCAGGTGGGCCCGGATTACTCCTTGGTCGCGATGGGCAGCGCGGTGCCACAAAGGGGGGCGTTTGAGCCCCATATCCCCACCGGCTCGTCAATCTGTCTGATAGGAAATCGCTTTCGGCCCACCGGGACGTTCGCCCGGAGTTTGAAGCTGGAAGCGGGTTTTTCCATGCCCAGATGGTGCTAGATCGGGGTTTGAGAGTCAAGCGCCCGCGTTTTCGGGGTGCGGCGGATGGGTGGGCTGAAACTACGAGCCTTCAGGGCGCACCCTGCCGTTGCCGGGGTTGTCAATTTTCCGCAAACACCGGTTCGTGGTCGTAGTTGGGGAACGGGTCGTCGAGCCAGGGTTCGATGACTGGCCCGACCGGTTCCGGTGGGTCGCGGGCGGCATCCACGCGCACGCCAGCTTCCCACAATCCGAGGTGGCGCAGGATGCGCTCGATGACGTCGGCCTCGTCGATGAGGGCGATGATTCTCATTTCGTGCTGGCAATGGGGGCACAGGAGCGGGTCGGCTTCCCAGACTTTCTTCATGAGTTCGCGCCACTTCTTGGACGGGATCCGGCGGGGCTTGAACGCGGAAACGTCGATGACCTCGCCCTCGGGCACGGCCACGGCTTCAGAGTCCGCCTGTTTGAGGCGCTGGCCACGTCCCGCGCCTGCGGGATTGGAGTACCAGCCGTAGTAGCGGACGAGCTGGAAGCTTTTGTCCGGGATGTGCTGGGTGATGCGGGCGATGAAGTCGCACGGGCTGAACACTTCAAAATTGCGCCCGATCTTCGGGTTCATCCCCGAGCGGTAAATGATCGAGTCGCCGGATCTGTTGGGCCGCATTTTATCCACCGAGAACGGGTTGCGGATGATGTATTGGGCGAGCCGCTCCATGTCCTCGCGGTTGCCGGGCGGCACGCGCTGGCTGCGGTGGATGTTGAACCCGGAGTGCCTCCATCCGCGCAGCATCCGGGCGCGTTCGGGAGGCAAGAGCCCCTTCTTGACCAGAAACGTGATGACCCGCGCGCGGAAGAGTTCCTCCAGCGGGGCGAGGCTCACGTCGGGCATCACGTGAAAAAGTCCGCCCTCCACGAAGAGCCCGTCGGCGACCAACGCGTGGAGGTGCGGGTGGAAGTCGAGGTATTCGCCGAAGGTGTGGATGGCCATGACCACGCCCGTCGTGTCTTCGGGCAGACCGAGCGTGGTGCGCTGGAACTCGGCCAGGCAGCGGTGGGCGATGCGCCAGAGTTCCTTGATGAGCCCGCGGTGGAACCGGAAGTAGGGGCGGAGCATCTTGGGGATCGTGAACGTGAAAGGCCGATGTGGCACCGGCGCGAGGACGGTCTCGGCGGGGGCGCCGCGCCAAGCACGCGCTGCAGAAGACCGGGTTCTTTACGGGGTCATTCACTCTCACCCATGCAGCCGTGATCCCCGAGCCTCGGCGCTCCCAGATCCGTCTGGAATTAATGGCCGATGCCATCGATACCCGCCCGACAGACACGACATTGGAAGACGTTCCAAGCTGGGACTTGTTCCAAAGCCAACAAAAAGCAATTCGAGACAATATCGAATTGGATGCCGATGCCAAAAAGGCCAAGGCGGCTACTCTCACGGAGGAATATCACAGGGCCAATCCAAATGCAGCCTCCATTATGGAGGCACGAAAAGCCGCGTCTCTTTTGGTTGGAAAACCGATTCCTCCGGCATGGACAGAGGTAACGGTCACCCCAAATGGCAAGACTCTAGTTCGAGGAAAAGACTCCGCCGGACGTTGGCAAACCGTTCGATCCTCAAAAGCGGAACAAGAGGCGTTCGCCAAGAAGTTTGAGCGAGGCGTCCGAGTCAACTCCGCAATGCAGAAAATCCGCAGCGGGCTAGAGGCTGGCCTTCAAGCAGGGCACGAAGAAGCTTCCGTCTTGCGCTTAATTCTTCTGACTGGATTCCGCAATGGCGGGGAAGGAGACGGGAACGCAAAAGTCAAAGCCTACGGCGCAACCTCCCTGCGAAGCGAGCACGTCGCCATTGAAGGTGACACCGTGACGTTTGACTTCATCGGCAAGCGGGGTGTTCGCCAGCAGCACATTGTCGTTGATGGCCCGCTGGCCCGGGACCTGGAAGCTCGCAAGGCAAGGGGCGAAGATTCCTTGTTCAGAACCAGCACAGACAAGGTGCTGGCCTATTTCAAGCGCATCGGCGGATCTCCCGGTTTCATCGTCCACGATCTCCGCACCTGGAACGCCACAAAGTTGGCAAAAGACATTATCGCGGCAGAATCCGCCCCTCTCACAGAGATTGATTACTGGCTGAAAAGAGATGCGGTCGCAGACGTGGTCGCCCGCAAATTAGGCGACACAAAAAAGATTGTTTTGGAGTCATATATCGACCCAAATGTCTTTACAAATTGGCAGGAAAGTGCGAGTGTAAGGGATGCAAGAAACCGCCCAAAGTATTCGCGAAAGGATGCAGAAAACCGCGGACAAGCCGCGCAGCTTGGACGAACGCATGAAGAATATGAACGACTTTTACGAGACGACCTCTTACCATCCCAAGGTCGAATCGGCACCGCCCGACCTGGAGACGGAAGCAAACAGCTAGAAGCCGAGCCGGCAGCGTTCACCCTTGGCGCCGCCAGGGTGCGCGACACGGGCACGCTTGATCTTTTCGCGCCGGCAGCGCCAGCGGCGCCAGCATCCGACACGGCGGCCGCTGCGGCAGCGGGCAAGGATGCGGCATCGGATGATCACACCCGAAAAGCCGACGCGGCCGATACGGTCTCCCGGTGGGTGGCCGATACCGTGGGGCGCGGCACCCCCTTCAAGTCCGAGGAACTTTTCGCCCAGTACGCCCGCGCGATTGGTGGCACCCTGGCCGAGGGCGCGTTCACGCCCAAGGACGCCTACGACGCCATGGAACTGGGGGTCAACATCCGGCTTCGGGACAACCCGTTTTTCAACCCCGACACCGCTCCCGACGCCGCCCGCATAGCGCTGGAACTTCTCGCGCGGGATCTCGCCAATCTGCCCACCCAAACCAGGCGGACTGAGGAGATGGACGAGTTCCAGCAGTTCTCGACCCCGCCGACCCTCGCCTACGCCGCCAACTACATTTCCGGGGTCACTGCGGGCGACGTGATGCTGGAGCCGAGTGCAGGCATCGCGGGGCTGGCCGTGTTTGCCCATAATGCCGGGGCGACCGTGGTAATGAACGAGTTCAGCAAGCGCCGCGCCGCGATCCTTGAGAAGCTGGGGATCGGCCAGGTGTTCAACGAGAACGCCGAGCAGATCGACAATGTTCTCCCGCGCAGCATCCGGCCGACGGTGATCATAATGAACCCGCCGTTCTCTGCCACCGCGGGGCGCGTGCAGGGTCAACGGCGCACCGCCAATGCCGCGCGCCATCTGGAACAGGCGCTCGCCCGCCTGGAGCCGGGCGGCCGACTGGTCGCCATCGTCGGGCGCGGCATGTCCATGGAGTCCCCCACCTTCCGCGATTGGTGGCAGCGGATCGGGGCGCGATACCGGGTCCGAGCCAATGTCCTCGTGAGCGGGGACAACTACACCAAATACGGCACCAGTTTCGATAATCGCCTTTTGGTCATCGACAAGATTTCGCCCGTGACAGAAAGCCCGCTCGGGGGTAGTGTCTCCACAATCCCCGAGCTCATCGACCTACTCGAGGAGGTACGCAATGATCGACCCCGCCCTGATCGAAGCAGCCAACCAGCACCCGCTCAACCTCCACGCGAAGAAGTTGCTGCGCCAGTCGAGCGAACCGGCCGACCCGTCGATGCTTTACCTGCTGCAGTTGGCGATACAACGGGCGGAAACCTACGAAATCGGCCTGGAACTGCTCCCGACACTGGAGGCGATGCGCGACCGGTGGCTCCCGGTGAACGCGATGGCCTATTTTCTCCTGAACGAAGCGCTGGAACCCACCGGCCTGTTGGATCTATTCCAGGCGACCAGCGACATGGAGACCGGGGCCGACCTGCTCCTCGAGGAGTTGGAAAGTCGAATGACAGCGCTGACACCGGGCTACCCACCCCCTCGCAATCTGATGCAGGCAGTGGAAGGAGGGTAGAGGTCGAGGCCCAAGGTCGAATCGGCACCGCCCGACCTGGAGACGAAAGCAAACACCAGCCAGAAGCCGACCCGGCACCGTTCACCCTTGGCGCCGCCAGGGTGCGCGACACGGGCACGCTTGATCTTTTCGCGTGGGACGCGCCGGCAGCCGCCTCGCAATCTGATGAAAGGAGGGTAGAGGTCGAGACCGCCTCGTCGAAGGCGGAGTCTCCACTCACCGACGCGGTTTTCGAGAGCTACCAGCCCCGCATCCGGGTTCCCGGCGCCCAGATGCCACCCAACCCCCTGGCCGAGAGCGCGGCCATGGCGAGCGTGGATCCCATCACGCCAACCTACCGGCCCGCCATCCCGCAGCGCACGGTCGAGCAAGGACACCTTTCCGCCGTGGCGATGGAAGCCATCATCCTCGCAGGCAACGCGCATCAGGAGATGATTCCGAACCCGACTCCCTTGACTCATGCGCAGCGGCAGGCCGGATTGACCGCCCCCGCCACGGTACGCAAGGGCTTTTTCATCGGCGACGGAACGGGTGTGGGCAAGGGGCGGGAAATCGCCGGCATCATGTACGACAACATGCTGCAGGGTCGGGCAAAGCATGTCTGGGTGAGCGAGAAATCCGCCCTGTTCAACGACGCTAAGCGCGACGCCGGAGACGTGGGATGGAACCGGGACGACCTGTTCGACGTGGCCAAGACCAAGGCGACCGCCGCCAAGCTGGCACCCACCAAAGGCGTTGCCTTTATCACCTACGACACCCTCAAAAACCAGTCCCGCGGCGAGGGATCCGCCCCCGGCCGAGCCCGCCTAGACCAGCTCATCGATTGGTTGGGGCCTGACTTCGACGGGGTCATTGCCTTCGACGAGGCCCACAATATGGCGAACAATGCCAGCACCCAGGGCCTGCATGGTAGGAGCGAAGCTGCGAAGAAAGCGCTGGCCGGGCTAGAACTCCAGCGACGCCTCCCCAATGCCCGGGTGGTGTATGTCTCCGCAACCGGCGCAACCGAAGTAGCGAATCTCGGATATGCCTCCCGGCTTGGGTTGTGGGGCCCCGGAACGCCGTTTTCCGACCGGCAAGGTTTCATCAGCCGGATTATCCAGGGCGGAGTGGCCGCCATGGAGCTCGTCGCCAGGGACATGAAGGCAATGGGCCTTTACGTCGCGCGCACCCTGTCGTGGGGCGGCGTCACCTACGACCGTGTCGAGCACGTCCTCACCCCGGAACAGCGGGAGATTTACGATGCCCTTGCCGAAGGCTGGCAGGTCACGCTTCGCGATATCCGATCCGCCTTGCAGATCACCGGGGCAGTCTCTGCCGATGGGGTCAACCGCAACGGCCCAGCCGTGAGGGCCGCCCTGTCCGCATTCTGGGGCGGGCACCAGCGGTTTTTCAATCAGGTGATCACCTCCATGCAGATGCCGACCGTGGTCGCCTCTGTGAAGAAGGATCTCGCCGAGGGCAAGGCCGTGGTCATGCAACTCGTCAATACCAACGCCGCCAGCATGGAACGCGAACTCGCCAAACATGCCGGCGATGAGGATTTCGACCTTGAGAGCCTCGATCTCACCCCGCGCGATCAACTGATGCAAATGGTCGAGAACAGTTTCCCCACCGCGGCGCAAGAGGAATACGCCGATGAGGAAGGCAACGTCCGCATCCGGCCGGTCAGGGATGCCGCCGGGAGTTTCGTCCAAGACGCCACAGCCGTCCGGATGAAGGAGGAACTGCTCGACCGCCTCGCCAGCATCCGGGTGCCCGATGGTCCCCTCGAAATCATCCTCGACACCTTCGGGGCGGATGCCGTCGCCGAGATCACCGGGCGCAATCGCCGCGTCGTCTACGCCCGCGACGAGGAGACCGGGCAGTTGGTCCGGAAGATCCAGAAGCGCAACGACGCCATCTCCATGGCCGAGGCTATCGATTTTAACGACGACAAGCGCCGGATCCTTGTCTTCTCGCAGAAGGGCGGCACCGGCCGCAGCTACCACGCCGACCTCGGCATCAAGAACCAGCGGAAGCGCCAGCACTACCTCATCCAACCCGGGTGGCGGGCAGATATTGCCGTGCAAGGACTCGGACGAACCCATCGCACCAACCAGGCTCAGCCGCCTCACTACGTCCTCGCCACCACCGACCTCAGAGGCCAGAAGCGGTTCTTGTCTTCCATCGCCCGCCGCCTCGAAGGGCTGGGGGCCCTCACCAAGGGCCAGCGACAGGCATCCAGCGGCGGCCTTTTCAAAAGCCGGGATAACCTGGAAAGCCAGTACGCCCGCGACGCCCTCCAAATCTTCTACCGCGACGCCATGGGCGGGCGGATCGAAGGCATCACGCCCGACGCGCTTGAGCAACAGATGGGGCTCAGGATGCGGGATAACAACGGAGCCACGCTGGCCGAGTTGCCGGGTATGCCGACCTTCCTCAACCGGATCCTCTCGCTGAAGATCGACCTGCAAACAGCCGTGTTCGACGCTTTCTCCGAACGCCTCGATGCCGTCCTGGACATCGCGGAGCGAACCGGCACGCTCGATCAGGGCCTTGAAACCCTAACCGCCATCGAAGTCAAAGTCACCAGTGAAAGGGTGATCAACACCGACGCTCGCACCGGGGCAAAGAGCACCCTGGTCGATCTTGCCATCACCGACGCCCGCGAAGTGATCCCGTGGGAGGCAGTGCAAGACGCGCTCCATGGATTCCGCCGCAACGTCCGATCCGGCAAGGTGTGGGCGGTCGTGGGCAGCCGCAACCGCGTCCAGGACAACGGCAGCATAATGCGCGAGTTTGTCCTCGAAGGGACCATCGGCAAGGAGCGGGTCGGGGAGACCGACCTCGACGACGCCGACCGATGGGAACGCCTCGACACCGCGCAGGCTCGGCCCGTGTGGGAGCAGCAATACGAGACCACACCCAAGACCCACACCCGCCGCTCATTCATCGTTTCGGGGGCGCTGCTGCCGATCTGGGATAAGCTCGTCGGCCATCCTCGCATCGTCCGCACCCAGACTGCCGACGGGCGGCGTCTGCTTGGCCGGATGATCAACGCCAGCGACCTGCCCACCGTTCTCGCCAACCTTGGCGTTGACGCCGAGGGCTCGCTCTTCACTTCCGCCGAGACGTTCGAGAAGGTCCTGGAGTCCGGCTTCTCCGCCAAACTCGACAATAAATGGATCATCAAACGGTCCCGGGTCGCCGGCGAACGCCGCGTGGAAATCGTCGGACCACAACTCACAAACCACGCCGAACTCGACACCGCAGGGGCCATCCGCGAGCGCTCAGCCTACCAGATGCGCTACTTCGTCCCCACCGGGGACAACGGCCCAGCCGTGCTGGCTGCCCTGACCCAGAATCGCAAGATCGTCGCGCTCAACCCGCCCGGCCAGGGCACCCTCGGGGCGTCAGCCGTCACGGAACAACCGCTTGCCGATTACCTGGCAGCCGGGGGCGCACCCCGGGCAGGGGCGACGCAGGAGGCCGCCCGGGTGGTGTCGGTGCTCGATTTGGCGGGTCAGATGCAACTGAGTTTCGCGGCGGCGCCTGTTCGCGACTCGCTTCCTTCCCGTCCGATGGCCACCGCGGCCACGACGGACTCGGATTACGATGCGGCAGTCCGGGCCGGCATGGCTGGCGACTGGTCCGCGCTGGCGTGGGCGGTGAAAGAGAAGGGCCTGGCATCATCGATCTTCCCGGATTTGATCAACCGCGAGATCCCGGTGTGGGACGTGCGCGGGACTCGCATCGAATCGCCGGAGGACATGGCGGCGTTGCTGCTGCCCATCCGGTCGCCCTATTTTGAGAGCATGAAAGTCGCCGTGCTCGACGGCAACAACAAGGTCGTCCACAGCCAGATCGTGTCGGTGGGATCTCTCAACGAATCCATCGTCCACCCGCGGGAGGTGCTTGGCATCCTGGCCGGGGTCCGGGCACGGACCAAGCGCAACTACCGATCCGTTATCTTCTCGCACAACCACCCGTCTGGCGACCCGACTCCCAGCGATGCGGACAGGCGATTGCAACAGCGATTGGAGGACATCGCCGGCATGGTCGGGTTTACAGTGGTGGATCATGTGATCACCAATGGAGAGAAGTATTTCTCGTTCCGCGAAGCCGGGTTGGGTGGAACTCCCATGGTGGCCAGTTACACGCCTCGCAAGTCCGATTCCACACCCGCCCCAAAATGGAAGGATGTTTCGGGCCAAGCAGACTGGGAGCGGGTGCCGCGCAGCGCGCTACGCCAGCTGGATAAGAC